>Ga0207657_10008591_pt1 | contig 10344 bp, 11 predicted proteins | sample KBSC33metaG_FD_184316 | JGI IMG/M metagenome (GOLD analysis project Ga0207657, IMG submission 184316) | Corn rhizosphere microbial communities from Kellogg Biological Station, Michigan, USA - KBS C3-3 metaG (SPAdes) (version 2) | ecosystem: Host-associated > Plants > Roots > Rhizosphere > Soil ... | reverse complement strand
TGCGAGTCGTGCCACACGCACCAATCGTGCACGCGCCGCTGCCCGAAGCATTTGTCGCCCACGGGCTCGATCGCGGCACTGAAGCGCGTCATGACGCGCGCCGCGCTCAAGGGAGAGCTTTGATGGACGTGCGCGCGGGCGCCGCACCGGTCGTCGACGCCGGCGAGCGCATCGAAGGCGCACGGTTCGCGGCGTGGCTTTTCGTACTGCAGCGCGCTTCGGCGGCGGTGCTCGCGCTATGCGTGCTCGTGCACCTCGCGACGATTCTCTATGCGGTCCGCCATGGACTCAGCGCGCAGGCGATCGTCGCGCGCGTGCATGCGTCCGCCGTGTGGCCGGCGTTCTACGCGCTGTTCGTCGTCGCCGTCGCCGTACACGCCCCGATCGGGTTGCGCGCGGTCGTCGGCGAGTGGCTGCGCATGCGCGGCCCGCTCGTCGACGCCTTGCTCGCGCTCGCCGCGGCGGGCTTGCTCGTCGGCGGACTCTACACGGTCTTTTCCCTCGGACTCTGACGTGCCGGGCCTCGCGATGCGCCACAACGACCTGCGCTCGCGCGACCACGCGGGCTACTGGGCCTTCGTCGTCCACCGTGTTTCCGGCCTCGTGCTGGCGCTGTTCCTGCCCGTGCACTTCTCCGTGCTCTCGCGCGCGCTCGCCAATCCTGCCGGTCTCGATGCTTTCTTCGCGTGGACGTCGCAACCCGGCGTCAAGCTCGCCGAAACGCTGCTCGTGCTGGCGCTCGCCGTCCATCTCGCGGGCGGCGTACGATTGTTGTTCGTCGAATTCGTCGGCTGGCGCGCCGAAGGACAGAAGACCGCGATCGCGCTCGTCGCGGCCGCTGCAATCGCCTGCGCCTTGCTCTTCGCCTTGAATGCCTGAGCGCTACTTGCTGCCGGCCACCGCGCCGGCGAGGATGGCCCCATGACCCTGCGCATCGATCCGCAACGCGTCGAAGACGCGGCGAAGGAGCTCTACATCCGCGCGCTGAAAAAGCTGCCGCCCGACATCAAGCAGGGCTTCGACCGCCTCGTCGCCGGCGAGCGGGATCGCACCGCGCAATCGGTCCTCGGCGTGATGGTGAAGAACATCGCCGTCGCGGAGGCTACCGACAACCTGCTCTGCCAGGACACCGGCCTTCCGATCTACAACGTGACGATCGGTCGCAACGTCGTCGTCGACGGCGTCGCCCTGAAGTCGGCCATCCGCCGGGGATGCGCGCGCGCCACGCGCGAGCATCCGCTGCGCTCGTCGGTCGTGCATCCGCTCACCCGCAAGAACGAGCACACCTCCTGCGGCGAAGGCGTGCCGGTGATCCACGTCGACTTCAGCGACGACTTCGAAGGCGTTCGGATCGAGATGATCCCGAAGGGCTCGGGCTCCGAGAACAATTCGTGGTTGCGCATGGCGATTCCGGCCGAAGGCATCGACGCGATCAAGCGGTTCGTCGTCGATTGCGTCCTCGACGCGGGCGGCAAGACGTGTCCGCCGACGATCGTCGGCGTCGGCATCGGCGGCACTTCCGATCTTTGCGTTCACTTGGCCAAGCGCGCGGCGACGCGCCCGCTCGGAACGCGTTGCGCCGATCCCGAAGGGGCGGCGCTCGAAGCCGAACTGTCGAAGGCCGTCAACATGCTCGGCGTGGGACCGCAGGGGCTCGGCGGCGATGCAACCGCGTTTGCCGTGCACGTCGAGCTCGCGGCGACGCACATCACGATGAACCCGGTTGCCGTGAACATGCAGTGCCATTCCGCGCGACGGGCGAGCGCGCTCTTCACGGAAGCCGGCGTCGAATACGGCTACTGATGATCCGAGCGGCCGATTGCGCATCGCGGCGTTCCTTACTAGGCTACTGCGAGTAAGGAGCCAAAATGGAGGCGCGCATGGAGGGTGAGTCGACGCTGACGAGCAAGGCTCAGACGACGATTCCGAAGGAAATTCGCGATGGGCTGGGAATGCGCCCGGGTGATCGCATCAAGTTCACATTGCTGCCGGACGGCACGGTGATCATGCGTGCCAAAGCCGGGCGGCTTCGCGACCTCGCGGGATCGCTGTACAAGAAAGGCCGCAAACCAGTGCCTATCGAGGAATTGTCGCGGTAGGCCCCATGCACGGTCTCGACACCAATGTGCTCGTCCGGTCCCTCGTGCGCGATGATGCCGCGCAGTTCGATCTTGCGCAGAAGTTCATCGAGCCACAGGAAACGAGCGGCGAGTCGATGCTCGTGAGCCTGCTCGTGCTTCTCGAGACCGAGTGGGTACTGCGCACCTCTTACCGGCTCGGAAAGGAAGCAATCGTTGAAACGATCACGGCGTTACTTCGGACGGCCGCAATCGATCTCGAGGACGAAGCGACCGTCGAGGAGGCGTTGCTGCAATGGAAGGACAGCGCCGCGGAGTTCGCCGATTGTCTGATCGGTGCTCGCCATCGACGGCTCGGATGCCGAACAACAGCGACATTCGATGCGCGCGCCGCGCGTCTCCCGGGCTTCGTGGCCCAGTAGCTGTTCCGTTCCAGTATGTTCCTGGGTCACTTCGGCCTTGCGCTCGGCGCCAAGCGCGTCGCACCCGGACCCTCGCTCGGGACGGCGATCCTCGCCGCGCAGTGGGCCGACGGCATCTGGCCGTTCTTCGTGCTTCTCGGTATCGAACGGGTTGCCATCGCGCCGGGCATCACGCGCGTGACGCCGCTCGATTTCGTCTCGTACCCGTATTCGCACAGCCTCGTCGCCGATGTCGGCTGGGCGATCGCTTTCGTCGTCGTTTACGGAACGTTGCGCAAGAACTGGCGCGGCGCTGCGTGGCTCGGCGTGCTGGTGCTTTCGCACTGGGTGCTCGACGTCATCGCGCACCGGCCCGACATGCCGACGTGGCCCGGCGGGCCGAAACTCGGGCTCGGCTTGTGGAATTCGCTTCCGGGTACGCTGATCGTCGAGTTCGTGCTTCTCGGCCTCGGTGCATGGCTCTACGCGACGGCGACGAAACCCCGCGATCGGCTCGGGGCGATCCTCTTCGCAGCGCTTTGCGTGGTACTCGCCGCGCTGTTCCTCGCGAGCACGTTCGGACCGCCGCCGCCCAGCGCGGAGGCGGTGGCGATCACCGGTGTCGCAGGCTGGCTGTTCGTCGCGTGGGGCTACTGGATCGACCGGCACCGCGCGCTCGCCACACCGTCACGAGGGTAACCATGGCCCATTACGACCTCTCGCTTCCCGTCGGCGAAGACGCGGTGCGCGCGCTTCGCGTCAACGACACCGTCACGCTGCAGGACCGGCTGTTCGGCATTCGCGATGCGACGCAGATCGCGCTTTTCGATCGGGGGCGCACCACCCGGCTCGATCTGCGCGGACATGCCGTCATCCACACCGCGCCCAACGTGCGCAAGGTCGACGTCTCGCCGCAGAATCCGACGGGGTATGCGCCGGTTTGCATCGGCACGACGACGTCGATGCGGATGGAGCGCTTCACCGAGCCGCTGATGCGCGATCTCGGCGTGCGCATCGTCATCGGCAAGGGCGGCCTCGCGCAAGGCTCGCTCGACGCGTTGCGCAAGTACGGCGGCGTCTACCTCGCGATCGTCGGCGGCACCGCGGCGCTCGAGACGACGTGGATCGACGCGATCGAGGACGTCGACCTCGACGACCTCAATCCCGAAAGCCTGTGGCAGTTCCGCATCCGCGACTTCGGGCCGCTGCTCGTCGCCATGGATAGCCACGGCGAAAGCCTCTACGACGTCGTCGATCACGCGGCGCGCGATCGCCGTGCGGCGGCGCTCGCTGCGCTGAACGTGACGCACTGACGTGAACGGGAGTCGATGGACATTCACCGACTTCGCACCGACGTCCTGATTCTGGGCGCCGGCGGCGCCGGATTGTTCGCGGCGCTGCACGCGCACCAGACGAATCCGACGCTCGACATCACGATCGTCGTCAAAGGTCTGCTCGGCAAGTGCGGCTGCACGCGCATGGTCCAGGGCGGCTACAACGTCGCGCTCGCCGCGGGCGATTCGGTCGAGCGCCATTTCATGGACACGATCGAGGGCGGCAAGTGGCTGCCGAACCAGGACCTCGCGTGGACGCTCGTCAACGGCGCGGTCGTGCGCATCCACGAGCTCGAGAACGAGCTCGGCTGCTTCTTCGATCGCAATCCGGACGGCACGATCCACCAGAAGGCGTTCGCGGGGCAGACGTTCGATCGCACCGTGCACAAGGGCGACTTGACCGGCATCGAGATCGTCAGTCGCCTCGCCGAGCAGGTGTGGGTGCGCAAGGTGCGAAGGCTCGAAGAGCATCGCGCGCTCGATTTCATCGCCGCGCGCGACGGCGGCCTTGCCGGCGTATTGATGATCGACATCCGCACCGGCGAGCCGCTGTTCGTGCACGCGCGCTCGGTGCTGCTCGCGACCGGCGGCGGTCCGACGATGTATCGCTTTCATACGCCGTCGGGCGACAAGAGTTGCGACGGGCTTGCGATGGCGCTGCGCTTCGGCCTCCCGCTGCGCGACATGGAGATGGTGCAATTCCATCCGACAGGCCTGCTCGCCGGCGCCGACACGCGGATGACCGGCACCGTGCTGGAGGAAGGGCTTCGCGGCGCGGGCGGCTTCTTGCTCGACGGCGCAGGCGAGCGTTTCATGCAGCGCTACGACGATCGCGGCGAGCGCGCGACGCGCGACATCGTGTCGCGCGCGATCTACGCGCAGATGCGCGAAGGACGCACGACACCGAACGGCGGCGTCTTCATCAGCATGGCGCATCTCGGCCCCGACAAGGTGCGCCGGCAATTCAAGGGCATGGTGGAGCGCTGTGCCGATTGCGGCTTCGATCTCGCGGGCGGGCGCGTCGAGGTCGTGCCGACGGCGCACTACATGATGGGCGGCGTCGAGTTCGCGCCCGATTGCACGACGGAGCGCGAGGGCGTGTACGTGGCGGGCGAGGATTCCGGCGGCGTGCACGGCGCGAATCGGCTCGGCGGCAACGGTGTCGCCAACTCGACGGTCTTCGGCGGCATCGCGGGCGAGACGATGGGCAAGGCGCGACGCAATGCCCATCGCGAGCCCGACGGCGATGCGCTGCTCGCGTCGCTCGCGCACGCCTTGCGACCGTTCGACGGCGGCGGCGGAGGGCACGCGCTCGAGGCCATCCGCGAGCGCCTGCACGCGGTGATGTGGGACGACGCCGGCATCATTCGCGATGCGGCAAGCCTCGCCCGGGCGGAAGCGGCGCTCGCCGATCTAGCCTCGGCGCTCGACGACTATCGCCTGCCGGAAGCCGCACACGATCGCCGCTTCAACATGACGTGGCACGACTGGCTCAATCTCGCAAATCTCGTCGGCGTGTCGCAGGCGATCGTGCGCGCCGCGCAGGCGCGCGAGAACTCGCGCGGCGCGCACTTTCGCGCCGACTTTCCCGAGGCGGGCGACTTGGCGACGTCGACCTACACACGCGTGCGCGTGCGAAGCGATCGCACGCTCGGCGTCGAGGCGGTGCCCGTGCAGTTCACGCGCGTGCGGCCGGGCGAGACCCTGATCTGAGTTGCGCCGCCGCTTCGGGGGTGCTCGTCGACACGCTCGCCGGGGCGCTCCCCGACTCGAAGGGCAGCTCGAGCCGCGCTTCGGTCGCGTGATGATCTGGATCGGCAGCGCCGATTCCAGATCGGTTCGCGGGATGTTGCTTCCGGTTACTTCGATGCGAATCGGGTCGCGTACGTCGCCACCACCCTGAGCGTGCGCGATCGGAGCGAGGGCCGCGAGCGTCGCGACGGATACGACGCGAGGGGCTTGGGCGAGCGGACACTGACGCGGGTTCGGGGGGCAGCGATGGGCATCGCCGCGCGTCTACATCGACTTGAAGAGATGCACGTACGGATCGCTCACCGGCAGGGTCTCCTTGCGCTCCCTGAGCTTCACCCGCAACTGCCCGCTCATGTCGCGCTGCACGCCGGCGATCGCGTTCACGTTGATGACCGTGCCCCGGTGGATCTGCCAGAACATCGCCGGATCGAGCTCGTGCACGAGCTCCTTGATCGCGCGGCGTATCAGCGATTCCTGCAGCGGCGTGACGACCAATGTGTATTTGTTGTCGGCCTGGAAGTAGCAGATCTCGTCGACGGTAATGAGCCGAAGCTCCTGCCCCTGTGAGGCACTGATCCAGCGCAGGTACTCGCGCGGCGCGCTGTTCTTGACGAGCGATGCCAGCAGCGCCTCGAGATTCGCCGGTGTGGTGCTCGCCTTTGCCTTGAGCCGGGCGACCGTTTCGGCAAGGCGCGACGGCGAGAACGGCTTCATCACGTAGTCGACGGCACCCTGCTCGAACGCCGCCACGGCGTACTTGTCGTAGGCGGTGACGAAGACCACGTGGCAGCGCGTGCCTGCCTGGCGCGCGATTTCCAGGCCGGACAGGCCCGGCATCTGGATGTCGAGGAAGACGATGTCCGGAGCGCTTTGCTCGATCGCGTGCATCGCCTGGTAGCCGTCCTCCACCTCGGCGCAGACGACGAGTTCGGGCCACAGCTTTGCGAGCGACTCCCGAAGCTCCGCGCGAAGCAGCGGTTCGTCCTCGGCGATGACGCACCGTTGCGGCTGCATCGCGCCCTCCTTCCCGCATTCTCGCGCGTTTCCGTGCCGACCGGTGGGTGCCGGCGCCGAATGGGTTCCGAACGCGGCGGCCGACGGTGGGGCAGCGTCGACCGCGCGTTCATGCCGGATCAGTCCCGGAGGACGTAATCCTGGAAGTAGAAGTTGTAGATCATCCGCGTGCGCCAGATGTAGCGGCGCAGCGCCTCGTCGCTTTCCCTCGCGGCTTGGCGAACGCCTCGCTGATACGCAGGATACGCATCGATCGACGCGGCAACCGGGCCCCGGTTCTGCACCGCGCTTGCCTGCGCCACGACGATCGACGCGTCGCCGCGCGGGTTGGTGGGCTCCGCCGCGAGCACGGTGGATGACGCGAGGAGGACCAGCGCGACGGCCGCGCCGGCGAGCATCGTGCTACGCGCTTCGTTTCGGTTCATTTGGGTCTCCGAGAGGAGCCGGAATCGCCCGGCGTCGGGAAGGGCCCGCGTTGATGGATTGGCCCTGTTCCGTCGCGAACGTTGCGCTCGCGCGCGGCCGGTGCCAAGCGCGTTGCGACCGATCGCCCGCCAGCGCGACGAATGCGGACATTCCGCGATAAATCGGGGAACCGACGCCCGCCGAAATGCCGGAAGCCGGGAAGCGGCGGGCTCCGCAAAGCGCGCCCGGACGCCCGATATCTCGCATTACGATTATCTCGCATTACGATATAATCCCCGCGAACAACAGGAGCTTCGGCCGCGCCTCGCGGACCGCGGCCGCGCAGGGCGGAATCGTCAACTCAAAGGAGGGTTCCCCATGGAAGGTTTCACTCGAAGGAAGGTCCTGAAGGCGGGCCTTGCGCTCGGCGCGGCGCCGCTTGCCGCGACGCCGTACCTGTCGTACGGCCAAGGCGAATCGACGATCAAGGTCGGCATGCACGACCCGCTCACCGGGACGTACGCCGCCGAAGGCGAAAGCGAGGTGCGCGGCGCGAAGCTCGCGCTCGCCGAGATCAACGCGAAGGGCGGCATCCTCGGCCGCAAGGCCGAGCTGGTCGTCGAGGACGACAACGCGAACGCGGGTCTCGCCGCCCAGAAGGCCCACAAGCTGATCGAAAAGGACGGCTGCGCGATGATCATGGGCGCCGTGTCGTCGGCGACGGCCTTGTCGGTCAATCAGGTCGCCGCGCAGAAAGGCGTGCCGTACATGGTGACCGGCGGCCACACCGATCCCGTCACCGGCAAGGAATGTCACTGGACGACCTTTCGCATCTGCACGACGACGTACATGCTCGCCAACGGGCTCGCGGGCACGCTTCACCAGAAGTTCGGAGGCAAGTGGTACTTCATCACACCTGATTACGCGTACGGTCACACGCTGCAGGCGGCGTACGCGAAGATCCTGCAGAGCATGGGCGGCCAGGTGCTCGGCAACTCGCTCTCGCCGCTCGGCACGACCGACTTCTCGTCGTACCTCATCAAGGCGCAGTCGACGAATCCGCAAGTGCTGATCCTGCTCGTCGACGGGCAGGACCTCGTCAACTGCATGAAGCAAGCGGTGCAGTTCGGCCTGCAGAACAAGATGCCGATCGGCGGCGGCCTGTCCGAGCTCGAGGTGCTGAACGCGCTGCCGAAGGAAGCGCGCATCGGCTGGTGGACGCTCGAGTGGTACTGGAACCAGCCGAACACGCCGCACGTCAAGGAGTGGGTCGCGAGCTATCGCAAGGCCTACACGGACGGCAGCTATCCGAGCGCGCGCACGTGGTTCGGCTACGCGGGCCTGCACGCGCTCGCACTCGGCGCGGCGAGGGCGAAGAGCGTCGAGCCGACCAAGCTCGCGAAGGGACTCGAAGGCCTCGAACTGCCGCCCGAGATCAAGCTGCAGCCGAACAAGGTGTACTTCCGCCCCGAGGATCACCAGCTGATGTCGAGCGAATTCCCCGGCGAGATCAACACCAACGGCACCTATCCGGATCTGTTCAAGGTGGCGAGCATCGTCCCCGGCGACAAGGCGGCGCTGCCGACGAGCGAAACGGGCTGCAAGCTGGACTATCCGACCTGATCGGCCCCGAAAGCAGGAGGAGTAGGAGGAGAGGACGCGATCTCGCGCGGCGTGCCGGCGCCGCGCGAGATTCGCGAATTCGGGAGGATCCATGCAGCTCTTGCTGTTCAACGCGTTCAACGGACTGATCCAGGGTGTCTTCTATGCGCTGATGGCGCTCGGCCTCGCGCTCATCCTGTCGCTCAATTCGGTCATCAACATGGCGCATGGCGGCTTTCTCGTCATCGGCGCCTACCTCGCGTACACGCTCGCGCCGTATCTCGGCTTCTGGGGCGCGCTGGTCGTCGGTCCCATCGGTGCCGCCGTCATCGGACTGTTCGTCGAGCGGATCCTGATCCGGCCGCTCTACAAGCGCCCGGATCCGCTCTATACGCTGCTGCTGACGTTCGGGCTCGCGCTGATCATCGAAGACTTGACGCGCACGATCTGGGGCGCGCAAGGCCTGCCGTTCCAGGTGCCGGCCGCGCTCAATTCGCCGATCAGCAGCGTGCTGTTCTTCATCACCGGCTATCGCGTGCTCGTCGTCGCGATCACGATCGGCGTGATGATCGCGCTCTACCTGCTGCTGCGCTATTCGCGCCTCGGCATCCGCATCCGCGCCGGCACCTTCGATCTCGAGACGGTGTCGGCGCTCGGCGTCAACATCTACCTGCTGCGCGCGCTGAACTTCGGCCTGGGCTGCCTGCTCGCCGGGCTCGCCGGCGTGCTCGCCGCAGGAATCCTCGGCCTCACGCCGCCGATGGGCAGCAGCCTCATCATGCCGAGCTTCGTCGCGATCATCGTCGGCGGTGTCGGCAGCCTCGTCGGCAGCATCCTCGGCGGCCTTCTGATCGGTGTCGCCGCGGGGATCACGACGACGTATTACCCGGCGGCGAGCGAAGCGGTGATCTATCTCATCATGCTGATCGTGCTGGTGATCAGGCCGCGCGGCCTGCTCGGGCAGGAAGGGCTCTTCGAATGATCCGCCGCCACCCGATCGAGGCGCTGCTGTGGATCGTGCTCGTCACGTTGCCGCTGTGGCTCGCGCAGGTCGGTGGCTACACCGCGCTCGGCACGAAGATCCTGATCTATGGCATTGCGGCGCTCGCGCTCAACCTCGTGCTCGGCTTCACCGGCGGTCTGTCGTTCGGGCACGCGGCGTACTTCGGCGTCGGCGCGTACGGCGCCGGCATGACGCTCAAATACCTCGTGCCGTCGACGCCGCTCGCGATCGTCGTCGGCACGATCGCCGGCGGGCTCGCCGCGACGATTCTCGGACCGCTCGTGATGCGCCGGCGCGGCATCTATTTCGCGATGATCACGATCGCGATCGGTCAGCTCTTCTATTTCATCGCCGTACGCTGGAACAACGTCACCGGCGGAGAGGACGGGCTCGCCGGCTTCCAGCGGCAGCCGATTCACATCGGCAGCTTCGTCTTCGACGTGCAGGACGAGACGAAATACTATTACCTCGTGCTCGCGTGCTTCGCGATCGCGATCGTCATCATGCGCGTGCTGCTCGCCTCGCCGCTCGGGCACACCTGGGTCGCGATTCGCGAGAACCGCCGGCGCGCGCAGTTCCTCGGACTTCGCACCGACCTCTACGTGTGGGCGGCGTTCGCGATCTCGGGCACGATCACCGCGCTGGCCGGGACGCTCAACGCGATGCTCTTCAACTTCACGTCGCCGCAGGACCTGCACTGGATCCTGTCGGGCAACTTCGTGATCATGATCGTGCTGGGCGGCATGCGGAAGTTC
>Ga0207657_10008587_pt1 | contig 10348 bp, 9 predicted proteins | sample KBSC33metaG_FD_184316 | JGI IMG/M metagenome (GOLD analysis project Ga0207657, IMG submission 184316) | Corn rhizosphere microbial communities from Kellogg Biological Station, Michigan, USA - KBS C3-3 metaG (SPAdes) (version 2) | ecosystem: Host-associated > Plants > Roots > Rhizosphere > Soil ... | reverse complement strand
GATTAGCGGGGCCGCATCGACGCCGCCCGTGTCAAGCATCGTCAAGCCGCCGCCGAATCCGCCAGTCCCGACAAGCTCGGCTTTGCCGGCCATGCCGGCATTTTTCAGCGCCAATCTGTCTAGAAGTTCGCTGGTTGATTTCGGATTCGTAAAGCCGATCCTCTTGCCGGCGAGATCTCCGACCTTCTGAATGCTGCTTTTCGGGTTCGCCACGAGCGCAATTTCGCCGATGTGATCGCTGGCTGTATTGACGATGATGATATCGACGCCAGACCGCTGCGCCGCCAAGGCAGCCGAAGTCGCGACTTCGCCATATGGCAAATCGCTGGCGAGCATGTTGCGCAGTGTGGTGCCGCCGCCCTTGCCGGAAATGATCTTGTCGATGTTTATGCCTTCATCCCGGAAATACCCCATCTTCAGAGCTACGGCCCAGGGCAACGTCGCGGTCACTCGGCCATATTGGCTAACCGCAAACTCCGATGCCGACGATTGTCGGCATGAAATCTGGAGCGCCAAAAGTGCCAGACCGACGACAGCAGAATGTCTCCACCGCATGATTGTTTCCCTCCCCTGAAACGTTTCAATAAGTATGGCACATTCGAAGAGAACAGCGAAGGTGGCGACACCAGCCCCGGGCGCGGTGTAGCGCGACTGACATGGATTGGGAGGCGTCCCACCAGAAGGAATTTCTGTCGCGTAGCGAGCGAATGGCGTCTTAAATGCAGGCCCGGGCTCCATTCGGCTGACAAGCGCGTGAGGTGCAAATCTCCGTCTGGTCCTTGATAAAGCGCCTCCTGAATGGTTGTCCTCTGAGGCGACAGCGAGTCAGTTGTCCTAACGCGGACCTGGTCTGGGGCGCCTAAGTTCTGCGCCTGGCCCAAAGCGGACGCAGGAAAGCGATTGCTTTAGACGGGTCGGCTGACGGTCGGGCGCCGCAGGTCGTCTCATTTTTGGTCTAGTGCGCCAGAATTTTCGAAAGAAACTCGGCAGCTCGCTGCGTTCTTGGGGTTGTAAAGAATGCATCGCTCGATGCGTCCTCGACGATCTCGCCGGCGTCCATGAACACGATGCGGTCGGCGACGCTGCGGGCAAAGCCCATTTCGTGCGTGACGACGACCATGGTCATGCCGCTCGAGGCGAGTTCGGTCATCACCTGAAGCACTTCGTGGATCATCTCGGGATCGAGCGCCGAAGTGGGCTCGTCGAACAGGATCGCTTGCGGATCGAGCGCCAGCGCCCGCGCGATTGCGACGCGCTGTTGCTGGCCGCCGGAGAGATCGGCCGGAATCGCGTCCGCCTTGTCCTGGAGCCCGACGCGCGTGAGCAATTCGCGGGCGCGCTCGTGCGCCACCGCGCGGGTGCGCTTGAGCACGTGAACCTGCGCCAGCGCAATGTTGTTGAGCACCGACATGTGCGGGTAGAGCTCGAAGTGCTGGAAAACCATGCCGATGCGGGCGCGCAACTTCGGTAGGTCGGAACCCTTGGCGCCGACCTCGATGCCGTCGACCAGGATGCTGCCGGACTGATAGCCCTCCAGCCCGTTGATGCACTTGATCAGCGTGCTCTTGCCGGAGCCAGACGGGCCGCAGACGACGACGACTTCGCCGCGCGCGATCGATAGGCTGCAGCCGCGGAGAACCTTCGCCGGGCCGTAGCTCTTGTGCAGATCGCGTATGGCGATGATCGGCTGGTCGGTCATGGTCTTCAGGTCCTTACGCCGAATTGCGCGTAGAGCGCGCGGCCGGCCAGCGACAGCGCCGAGCACACGACGAGATAGACGATGGCGATGGTCGCGAGGATCTTCACCGGGTGGAAGTCGCGCGCATTGATGAGCAGGCCGGCGCCGGTCAGCTCGGTGACGCCGATCACCGAGGCGACCGAGGTGAACTTGATCAGGCGCACATATTGGTTGAACAGCGAGGGCAGGACGCGGCGGATCGCCTGCGGCAGGATGATGTGGCGCAGCACCTGCCAGCGCGTCAGTCCGGTCGCGAGGCCGGCCTGGATCAAGGTCGGACGCACGGCGCGCAGCCCGGCGCGGAAATCCTCAGCAAGATAGGCGGCGATGAACAGGACGAAGCCGAAGATCGCCGCGCGATAGGCGGTCGTGCGATAGCCGAACAGTGCCGGCAGCGCGAAATAGGTGATGAACAGCACGACGAGCAGCGGCGTGCCGCGGATGAACTCGACGTAGATGGCGGCAAGCACATTCAGCACCGGCACGCGCACGAAGCGGATCGTGCCGACGAGGAGGCCGAGCAGGGTGCCGAGCACGATCGACCATGCGGAGAGCTCGACGGTGAGCCACAGGCCGTGCAGCAGGAACGGTAGGTTCTTGAGGATGACGTCAGGCATCGGCGAAGCGTCCCGCCGCCGCCTCGCTGCGCGAGCCGGGAATGAGCAGCACGAGCTGGCTCGCCGCCGTCACCAGCGCGAGATAGATGAGGGAGATGGTGATGTAGACCTCGAAGGTGCGGAAGGTCTGCCCGTCGATGGCGCCGGCCTGATAGGTCAATTCGCCGACGGCAATCACCGAGGCGAGCGATGAATCCTTGATGAGCTGCGAGAACAGGCTCGCGAGCGACGGCGCGATGATGCGCAACGCCTGCGGATAGATGATGTACCGCATCGCCTGGAGACCGGTGAGCCCCGTCGCCAGCGCCGCCTGCATCTGGCCGCGGCCGACGGAGCCAATGCCAGCGCGCACGACCTCGGCGACATAGGCGCCGGAGTAGAGGCTCAGTCCCAACACCGCGCAGGAGAAGGCCGGCAGCCGGAGGAATGAGAACGCCATGTACCAGATGTACATGTGGGTCAGCAGCGGGATGTTGCGCATTGTCTCGGTGAAGAACAGTGCGCACGCCCGCATTGTGCGCGAGCGCGCGGTCGCCGCCCCGCCGACGATGAGGCCGATGATCGTCGAGAGGGCGAGCGACGCCGCAGAGAGCGCGATCGTCAGCAACAAGCCTTCGGCAATGAGGCCGCGCGCCGCCCAGATGGGCGTCCAGTCGAAATGATAGTTCATCGCGCGGCCTTGCCTCGTGCCGGGTTACGGCCAGATTTCGAGCGGCACGTCCGGCTCGGCATGGAACCACTTCTTGTAGAGCGCGGCATATTCGCCGGACTTCCACATGTCCATCAGCGCGAAGTTGATCGCGTCGCGCAAGCCGGAGTCGCCCTGGCGCAGGCCGATGCCGAACGGCTCGACGCTGAAGCGGTCCGGCAGGATCACGTATTCGGCGTTGTCCTTCTGGAAGCCCTGAAGGATGTTCATGCTGCCGGTGAGCGCGTCGACGCGGCCCTGCACCAGCGCGAGCCAGGCGCTGTTGTAGTCCTTGAAGGCGACGACCTTGGCGTCGGGCGCTACCTTGGCGATGTTCTTCTCGAGCGTCGTGCCCTGCTGCACCGAGACCTGCTTGCCGGCGAGATCCTTGAGGCCGTGAATGGTGCTCGATTTGTGGACAATCAGCGCCTGGGCCCCGGTGTAATATGTGATGCTGAAGTCGATCGTCTTGTCGCGCTCGATCGTGTGCGTCATCGATGCGGCGGACAGATCGACGTTGCCGCTGACGAGCAGCGGGATGCGGGTCGGCGATGTCACCTTGACGAACTCGACCGGCACGCCGATGTGCTTGGCGACGCCGCGCACGATGTCGAGATCGAAGCCGACCGGCTCGTTTTTCTCGTCGAGGAAACCGAAGGGCGGGGTGTCGAACTTGACGCCGGCGAGCAGTTTGCCGCGCGACTTGATCTGCGCCAGCGCGTCCTGGCTCTGGGCCTGCGCCGCAGGGACGCTTGCCGTAATGGCGGCGAGCGCGATGGCCGCGGCGGTCACGATTGAGAGACGTTTGAGCATGTGAATCCTCCTGTGTTTATCGTTGTGCGGATGGTGCGATCCCGGCCTTGGCGATGCGCGCAAGCGCCTCGTCGAGGTCGGAATCGGAAAGTGTGAGCGACAGGCGCAGGTGACCGGCGCCAGCAGGCCCGAAGGCCGAGCCGGGCAGCGCCGCGACGTCGATCGTGTCGAGCCAGTACTTGGCGATCGCGGCGTCGTCGCCGGCGACCTTCGGGAACAGATAGAAAGTCGCGTCCGACATCGTGCAGTCGATGCCCTCTACTTTCGACAGTGCCTTCGACGCGCGCTCGAGGCGGGCGCGGAAGGTGGTGCGATAGCGTGGCACGAGTTCGTCGTAGAGCGAGAAGGCGGCGACGCCGGCCGCCTGGATGAAGGGCGGCACGCAATAGATCGAGTGCTGGAGGAATTTCACCAGCGCTTTGGCGGCGCCGGGCGGCGTCGCGAGATAGCCGAGCCGCCAGCCGGTCATGCCGAAGGTCTTCGAAAGGCTATCGACGACGAGGGTGCGGGCGCGACCCGCCTCGCTGCCTTGCACAAAGGCGACCGGCTGGTCGTAGCTCAGGTCAGCGTAGACCTGATCGAAGATCACCCACAGATCGTGCTTCTGCGCGAACTCGAAAACGGTGGCGAGTTCTTCCGCGGGCAGGATACGGCCGGTCGGGTTGACCGGCGAGTTGATGATGATGGCGCGCGTCGCCGGTGTGATCTTGGCAGCGATCGCGAGCGCGTCCACCTGGTCAAGCATTGGCAGCGCGACCGGCGTGCCGCCGCACAGACGCACACAGGGGCCGTAGCTGACCCAGCCCGGCTCCGGCACCAGCACTTCGTCGCTGGGGCCGATCGTGCCCATGAGCGCAGCGAGCAGCGCGAACTTGCCGCCCGGCGTCACGAGGACGTCGGTGGGATCGTAGACCGCGCCGCTGCGGCGCTTCTCGTGCGCGGCGATCGCCTCGCGCAGCGCCGGCTGGCCGGCAGGCGTCGAGTAATGCGTGTCGCCATCGCGCATCGCTTTCTCGGCGGCGGCGATGATGCGCGGATCAGTCGGCAGCGCCGGATCGCCGCTCGACAGTCCAAGAATGCGGCGGCCGGCAGCGCGGCTCTGGCGGATGCGCTCGGACATTTCCACCGTCGCCGACGGCTTCAGCGAGGTCACGCGCGGGGCAAGCGCAGGATGGGTTCGAAGCGGGGAGTTCACGCTGTGGCTTCCTTCGGTGATCTGGACATGCAGGAGGGCGCGGACAGCGCGGCGGCGAAACTGCACACCATGTGGTGCAGCGCCTTTTCGGCATCGGCCGGGTCGCACAGTCCGCCGGACAGGTCGGAAATGCGGTTGGGATTGAGCAGCGTGTAGTACTGGGCGCCGAGCAGGAAGTGGAAGCGGAAGTAGAGCTCTTCCATCCCGATTTGCGGCAGCACCTTTGCGAGCGCCTCGATGAAGCGGCGGCTCGTCTCGTTGAAATGCTGCGCGATAAGATTGCGCGCCAGCTCCTCGCGTTCATAAGCGACGCCGGCGCGCAGCCGCATGAAGCGTCGCGTGCCGCTGTCGTCGTCGGGCCAGACGAGCGAGGGGCGCAGGAAGGCGTCGAGGATCTGTTCGACGACAGCGGGGCGGCCGGGCGCGGCCTTGCAGGCGGCGAGCAGGCGCAGGCGCTCGCCGTTCATGATGGCGCAACGGCGGACGAAGATCGCTTCGAGGATCTGCTGCTTTGAGCCGAAATGGTAGTGTGCGGCGGCGATGTTGGCGCCGCATTCGCGCAAGATCGAGCGAAGCGAGACGGCCCTGTAGCCGTGCTCGGCGAACATGGCCTCGGCCACGTCCAGGATGCGGTCTGGTGTAGAAGTCTTTGCGCTGGCAGGCATTCCGCCAAATCCAAACGGCCGGTTCAATCACTTGATTGAATCGGTAGTCTAGGTCTGTCCAAATGTAAAGCCCGCCGCTTCGGCTAGTTGGCAAAGCTCCCAAGCAAGCAGACTTCGTCGAGCTGGCGCTCCACTTCCGCTCCTGACCGATACTGTTCTCTAATGTGTCAAGGGCGGCAGCTTGCGATGAGCGGCTCGGACGCTTTCGGGTGCCTGCGTTCTCTTCGTGCTCATAGGCACTTGATGGGGTCGGCTGGGTTGGCGCGGCTCGGTTGAAATCGCAGTCGGCCGAGGTGGCCGCATGCTACAAAATCGGCGCCGTCATCCATTCCCTCCCTGGGCGTCGCTCCCGCTCGGGAGCTGTTCTAGGACTCCGATCTCGGTTGCCGGCGATCACTACGCGGGCCTGAACTCGGTTTTATGTCGCAGCATCGCGTGCATGACGATGGCCAGCCGGCGAGCGAGCGCAATCCGCGCTTTTCGCATGGTGGATCGCTTGCCGATGGCGAGCGCCCATTCCTTCAACTTCAGAGGCCCTTTGTACCTCGTCAGCATCACGTTGGCGGCTTCGTAGAGCAAAGTCCTGACCCTACGGTCGCCACACTTCGATATGCTGCCGCTGTAGTCGATCTCGCCAGACTGGTGGCGACGAGGAACGAGACCGAAGTAGGCGCCGATTTCCCGCGACCGCTTGAACCGTTCTGGGACATCGACGGCTGCGCAAAAAGCCAGCGCCGTAATAGGGCCTACACCGGGAATGGTCATCAACCTGCGGCAAGCCTCGGAGGCTCTGGCCAATCGTTTCATCTCGCGATCGATGGCGGTGATCGCTGACAGCACCGTCGATCTTGCCTCCACCAGGCCTCGCATGGCTGCCGCCAGACCTATAACGCCCTCGCTGGCCTCAAGCGCCTGCTTGACGAACCCAGCGGTCAGAGCCCGCGGCAGTCGGATGCCGAACACGACGGCCAGCCCACGGATCTGGTTCTCCAGCATCACGCGCTGGCCGACCAGCTTCTTGCGAGCGATGATCAGCGCGCGAATCGCGTGAGCCGATAGCGATTTAACATGCACAGGCTTAAAGAAACCCGTTCGTGATAGATGAGCCAGGCCGCGAGCATCATTGCGATCAGTCTTATGGGTCGCCAATGACTTGAGCGCAAGGTAGGCGTGGCGGCTTTCGATGCAGACAACGGGCACATTCCGTGCGATCAGCCCATGATAAAGCATCGGCGCCATCCGGCCTGTCTCAAAAACAACCAGGCGGCACGCCGGCGCTTTTGCTAATGAAGCCGCGATTGCCTCCGGAGTCGTGACGGTCTTCTCTTCGTGAGCAATCACGCCCTCTCGGCTCATTACACAGACGTGCGTCTCTTCCATCGAGACATCCAGGCCGGCGAAATACTCCATGGTCAGTCTCCTCTCCAAATGACGAACGGATACTGATTGCATCTGCAGGAGAGCTGCCGTCCATTACCCCATGTTGAAAAAGTCCGGACATTGAAGGAATCGAAATATTTTAGGCTCGTACATGCGTTTTCAGAGAGCGAGCGCGGGGGACCTCACTACATGCCTAGACTCGAGCCCGGGTCGCTCTAAATGGATTTAGTGCGACAATCTAAGTTGATCGAAGACTTCGCCGCCGTTTCGATAGTTTTTCGCGGCGCCTCGTCTTTGGACTTTTTCAACAGTATCGGCCCCAAGCGCACGCAACCGGACCTGGACCCACGGTACCTGTAGCCTCTATTTACAGCTACGACCGCCGCAGCCAATCGACGACTAGCGCCGCCGTCTCACGTTCTAGCCCCCTGTAGAAGTGATCGCAGTTCGGCAGGACCCGCACATCGCATGGCGCAGTGAAACTCGCCGCAAATTCGCGGGCCCGATATAGGTCTTCCGGCTCCTGGTCACCGACGACGTAGAGCAGCGGCGACTTCATCTGACGCGCATTGTCGAGGGTGGCTGGCATATTGCGCGAATAGTCGACGGGTTGGCTCGACTTAACGAAAGGCGTCTTCTATCGGCGACCCGCCGGGAAGGCCGAATCCAAAAAGGGACAGCCGTCCGTGCGGCTGCCCGCGCGCTTACTAGCCCATCTGAGGCGCTGGGCGCGGCTGGGCATTTCATCGGAGGCCGTGATCGAGTGGAACGGCCGACCTGTGAAGCGGGTCAATAAGGGCTTCAGATCGGTTCGAGCAGCCGCGGGACTCGGCCCAGAGGTGGTGCCACATACCCTTCGTCACACCTGTGCGACGTGGATCGCCCAGGCTGGCGTACCGGTGTGGGAAGCGGCTGGATTTCTCGGCATGAGTGTCGAGACCTTCGAGAAGGTCTACGGCCATCACCATCCCGACTATCAACAAGAGGTCATTGAGGCGTTCGACCATCGTTCTCGTGCGCGACCGAAACGCGACAGTTATCCGGCAACTAAGCGTGAACGTTAGGAGTCGAGCGTGTATCTAAGTGCTTGAGATCACACGAGCGAAGAAACGCAGCACTCGTTCGGGACGTGGGGGTCGCAGGTTCAAATCCTGCCACTCCGACCATTTCCTCCTTACATTCGAACAGTTTACGCACAGCCCGGTGCCGCTCTACCGCGCGCAGGCGAGCCATGCACGCGGCGCGGGAAACGCCGCCGGCCGCCCTTGTGCGCAACCGCGGCCGGCGCGTAACGTCCGGCCTCGGATCCAAGGCTGGCGATCGTCCGGCCACGTGAGGGGGAAACATCCATGCGCCTGAAATCCACAATCCTGCGCCTCGTTCTGGCGCTCCTGTGCCTGTCGCCGCTCGCCGCCGCAAACGCCGCCGACTATCCGACCCGGCCGGTACACATCATTGTCGGCTACCCGCCGGGCGGCTCGACCGACATCGTCGCCCGCCTGATCGGCAACTGGCTCAGCCAGCGCCTCGGTCAGCAGTTCATCGTCGAGAACCGCGCCGGCGCCGGCAACAACATCGGCACCGAGCAGGTGACCAAGGCCGCGCCCGACGGCTACACGATGCTGCTCGTCAATCCCGCCAACGCGATCAATTCGTCGCTCTACAAGAAGCTCAATTTCAACTTCCTGCGCGATATCGATCCGGTGGCCAGCGTCATCCAGGTGCCGAACGTGATGGAGGTGAACCCGAGCGTGCCGGCCAAGACGGTCCCTGAGTTCATCGCCTACGTGAAGGCGAACCCGGACAAGGTCAACGTCGCCTCGTCGGGCAACGGCACCTCGATCCATCTCTCGGGCGAATTGTTCAAGATGATGACCGGCATCAAGATGACGCACGTGCCGTACAAGGGCTCGGCGCCGATGCTCACCGACCTTCTCGCCGGCCAGGTGCAGGTGACGTTTGACAACCTGCCGTCCTCGATCGGCCACATCAAGGCCGGCAAGCTGCGCGCGCTGGCGGTAACGACTGCGAAGCGTTCGCCGGAATTGCCGGACGTGCCGACCGTCGCCGAGTCCGTTCCCGGCTACGAGGCGAGCGCATTCTTCGGCTTCGGCGTCCCGCACGGCACGCCGAAGGAGATCGTCGACAAGCTCAACCACGAGATCAATGAGGCGCTCAAGGATCCGGGCATGCTCAAGAAGCTCGGCGACCTCGGCGGCATCCCGGTGTCCGGCACGCCGGCCGACTTTGGCAAGTTCCTCACCGCCGAGACCGCGAAGTGGGAAAAGGTCGTCCGCGCCGCAAATCTCTCGATCGAGTGATCTTCGCTTCGACTCTGCATCCCGGGCGGCGACGCCCGGGATGATTTCATGAGGGTCTTGCAATGACGCGTAAACGTCCCGAGGACCTGCGCAGCCATCGCTGGCTGGGCGTCGACGACATGCGCTCGTTCGGCCACCGCTCGCGCTTCCGCGGCGTCGGCTACGACGCGGCCGACTGGACCGGCAAGCCGGTGATCGGGATCATCAATACCTGGAGCGACATCAATCCCTGTCACACGCATCTGCGCGCGCGCGCCGAGAACGTGAAACGCGGCGTCTTGCAGGCGGGCGGCTTCCCGCTCGAGATGCCGGCGATGTCGCTCGCCGAGACTTACATGAAGCCGACGACGATGCTCTATCGCAATCTCCTGGCGATGGAGACGGAAGAACTTTTGCGCAGCCAGCCGATCGACGGCGCCGTGCTGCTCGGCGGCTGCGACAAGACCACGCCCGGCCTCGTCATGGGCGCGATCAGCATGGGGCTGCCGACGATTTACGTTCCGGCGGGGCCGATGCTGCGCGGCAACTGGCGCGGCGAATATCTCGGCTCCGGCTCGGACGTTTGGAAATACTGGACCGAAAAACGCGCCGGCAACATCACCGATGATGACTGGCACGAGATCGAGGGCGGCATCGCGCGCTCGTTCGGCACCTGCATGGTGATGGGCACGGCGGCGACGATGATGGCGATCACCGAGGCGCTCGGCCTGACCTTGCCCGGCTTCTCCTCGATCCCGGCGCCCGATTCCAACCATTCGCGCATGGCGACGGTGTCGGGCCGGCGCATCGTCGACATGGTGTGGGAGGACCTGACGCCATCGAAGATCCTGACGCCGGCCGCCTTCGACAACGCCATCAAGGTGCACATGGCGATGGGCGGCTCGACCAACGCCATCATCCATGTCGTCGCCATGGCGCGGCGCGCCGGCAT
>Ga0207657_10008584_pt1 | contig 10349 bp, 5 predicted proteins | sample KBSC33metaG_FD_184316 | JGI IMG/M metagenome (GOLD analysis project Ga0207657, IMG submission 184316) | Corn rhizosphere microbial communities from Kellogg Biological Station, Michigan, USA - KBS C3-3 metaG (SPAdes) (version 2) | ecosystem: Host-associated > Plants > Roots > Rhizosphere > Soil ... | reverse complement strand
AGATCGCGCCGAAGCCGAGTACCGCAGCGGCCTTCACGACGTCACGCGGGAAATGGTGCTTCTCGTCCCACTCGGCCGCATGCGGGGTGATCGCGTCGGCAGTGAAACGCTGCGCCATCTCCTGAATGGCGAGCTGGTCCTCGGTTAGATCATATTGGGTCATGCCGGCCCAATACGCCAACCCCCGGCGCGGGCACCACCCCGAATCCGTAACAACTGATACTAGTTCTATGCCGATACGGCTTTTCGAGGCGCGGGCGCGTCGCCCCGTGCGCGCATCGCGATCATCAGCCCCGCGATCACGAACAGCCCGCCCAGCACCGCCTCGACAGACCAGCGATAGCTCTCGAACACCGTCGAGAAGCCCATCGCGATCACCGGGATCAGCACGTTGACATAGCCGCCCCGCGCTGCGCCGATCCGCCGGATCAGGTTGAAATAGAGCGTGAAGGCGACTGCCGAGGCGATGATACCGAGATAGAGCAAGCCCGCGATATAAGCCGGCCGCGGGTCGAACACGGGCGGCCCGGTGCGGACCCAGGCAATGATCGCGTCGAGCAAGGCACCCCAGAACATCGCCCAGGCAAGCAAGGTCGCCATCGGCACCTGCCGCGCGCGCGGACTACCCTGAAAGACATTTCCGAGCGAGGCGAAACAGACCGCGGTCACCGCGAGACCGATACCGAGCGCGACTTCATGCGGATCGTGATCGACCGCGCCCCATTCGTGGACGAACAGCAAGGCCACGCCCAGCATCGCCACCGCCGATCCCATCAGGAAAGGGCGTGACAGATCCTGCTTGAGGAATATGCGGGCGAGGATCGCGTTCAGCGGCACCAGCAGCGAGAAGATCACCGCGACCAGCCCCGACGTGATGTGCAGCTCCGACGCGTAGACGCAATTGTAGTTCACTACGAAAGTCACGAAGCCGAGTGCGGCGGCAAGCGCCTGGTCCGAGAGGCGCACGCGCAGCGGCAGCTTCATCGCGATCGCAACCACGAACATCGAGATCGCACCGACCGAAAAGCGATAGGTGACCGACCATTCGGTCGAAACCGGGCCGAACTGGCTGTGGATCGCAAGCCAGGTCGAGCCCCAGATCATCGTCACGAGCGCAAACGGGATCAACACGCGGCCCTTGGTCACGCCGTCGAGAGGGGCAGCCCCGGTCACAGTCTTTCGATTGCGCGCGCGAGCGCCTCAACCTCGGACTCAACGCTCGCCCAATGCGTCACCAGCCGGATTTCGCCCGCCGCCCAATCGTAGAATTGGAAACCCTGCGCGCGGAGCGCGGCAGCCTCGTCGGGGCTCATATGGAGGAACAACTCGTTGGCCTCGACCGGGTTGATCAGGCGGCCCTTGGCAGCTTCGGCAAGCGTCTGCGCATGGGCATTCGCGGCGCGCGCGGTATCCAGCCACAGATCGTCTTCGAGCATCGCATGGATTTGCGCGGCGAGGTAACGACCCTTGGACAGCAGGTGTCCCGCACGCTTGCGCCGCCGCTCGGTCGCTTCGATCAGATCGGAGCGGAAGAAGACCAGGGCCTCGGCCGACATGGCGCCATTCTTGACGAAGCCGAAGCTCAGCACGTCCACGCCCTCGACCAATTCGGCGGCGGTGCAACCGAGCGTGGCGACCGCATTGGCGAAACGCGCCCCGTCCATGTGAAAGCCCCAGCCGCGACTTTTCGCAAGCTGGCCCAGCGCCGCGACCTCGCCGGGCGTATAGACGCAGCCATATTCGGTGGCGTTGGTGATGGTCAGCGCGTGCGGCTGGACGCGGTGCACGTCATTGGCGATCGCGTCGGCGACGCGTTCTACCTCCTCGACCGAAAGCTTGGCACCCTTGCCCTCGCCCAGGATCAATTTGGCGCCGTGCGTGTAGAATTCGGGCGCGCCGCATTCGTCATTCTGCACGTGCGAATCGCGGTGGCAGATCACGCCGCCATAAGGCGGGCAGAGCGCGGCCAGAGCGAGCGCATTCGCCGCGGTGCCGCTCGGCACCCACAAGACCTTCACCTCGCGCCCGAACAGCGACGAAAAACGCGCGTCGAGCCCTCGGCTCAAGGCATCGCCATCATAGGCGGTATCGACCACGTCTGCCGCTTGTATCGCGGCCATAACCTTTGGGTGCACCGGGGCTGCATTGTCGGAGAAGAAGCGCATGACTTGCGCTTGGGGCCCTCCCCGGCTTCAAGTCAATCGTTCCCCGGGAGTCACAAATGCGCCTGCTGTCACTTTTTCTGATCTGCCTCTCAAGCGGGGCGATCGCGGCAAGCCCCGACGACCTGCAATTCAAGATGATCAGCGACCGTGAATATGCCTGGTCGCAGGCCGACAATGGCGGCGGCGGGGATAGCGAAAGCATCGCCCCGCATTTGCAGGATGTGCGCCCTGCGGCGCAGGCCAAGCGCCTCGCTTATTTGCAGCAGGTGCTCACCGAGCTCGATGCGCTCAAGCAGGCAGACCTCTCGCCTTCGGTTGCGGTCGATTATGCGGTCTATCGCTTCGATATCGAGACGCGCGTCGCCAGCCTGAAGTCGCGCGATTACGAGATGCCGGCCAATTCGGACAGCAGCTTCTGGAGCGATCTTGGCTATACCGCGCGCGGCCAATTCAAGACCGAGACCGACTATCGCAACTGGCTCAACCAGCTCCATGAAATCCCGGCCTTTTTCGACGAGCAGATCGCCAATATGCGCGCCGGAGAGAAAAAGGGCTTCACGCCTCCCAGAGTGACGCTCACCGGTCGCGACGAATCCGTTGCCCAGGTCGCCAATGCGAAGACTGCAGAGGAGAGCTTCCTCTATCTGCCTTTCAAGGCGATGCCTGCGACAATCCCTGCCGCAACCCAGGCGGAGATGCGCACCGAGGCCCGGCAGGTGATCGAGCAGCGGGCTTTGCCTGCTTACCGCACTTTGCTGGCCTATCTGCGCACCGATTATATCCCCCACGCGCGCACCACTCTGGCGGCGGAGGCTTTGCCCGACGGCAAGGCCTGGTATGCGCAGCAGATCAAGGCCTATGCGACGGTCGATCTGAACGCGGACCAGATCCACGCGATCGGGCTGGCGGAGGTCGCCAAGATCCACGCCGAGATGCTGGAGGTGATGAAGCAGGCGGGCTTCCAGGGCGGCCTGCCCGCCTTCCTTCACTTCCTGCGCACCGATCCGCGCTTCTACGCCAAGACGCCGCAGGATCTGCTCGACCGCGCCGCCTGGACTGCCAAGCTGGTCGACGGCAAGGTCGGCCTGTTCATCGGCCATCTCCCGCGGCGCCGTTTCGCGATCGTGCCCGTGCCCGCCGACATCGCGCCCTTCTACACCGCAGGACGCGGCGGGCCGGGCGAGTACCTGGTCAACACCTACGATTTGCCCTCGCGCCCACTGTACCAATTGCCCGCTCTGACCTTGCACGAAAGCGCACCGGGCCATGCCTTCCAGATGCCGCTCGCACAGGAGAATAAGGCGGCCGCGCCCTTCCGGCAGAACATCTACATCTCGGCCTATGGCGAGGGATGGGCGCTTTATTGCGAGCGGCTGGGCGACGAGATGGGCATCTATCAGACACCCTATGAGCGGTTCGGGATGCTGAGTTACCAGATGTGGCGCGCGTCCCGGCTGGTGGTCGATACCGGCATCCATCATCTCGGCTGGACGCGCGAACAGGCGCTCGCCTTCCTGCACGACAATACCGCTTTGTCCGATCACGAGATCGCGACCGAGGTGGATCGTTACATTTCTTGGCCCGGTCAGGCGTTGTCGTATTATTTGGGCGAAATGGCGATGCGCCAGGGCCGTGCGAAGGCCGAGGCAGCGCTCGGTCCCAAGTTCAACATCCGCGCCTTCCATGACGTGGTGCTGGAGCTGGGATCGGTACCTTTGCCGGTGCTGGATGCCCGCGTCGACCGCTTCATCGACGAAGGCGGCAAGGGCCCCTATCCGAGCGAGGAATGATCAGCCCGTCTGGTTCGCCAGCAGCCGGCCGATCTTGCGCTGGAGCTCGCCGCCGCGGAACGGTTTCTGCACGATCCGCTCCTCGCTGACGTCAGCGATCGCGCTCAGGTCGGCATAGCCGGTCACGAACAGGATCGGCAGGTCGGGCCATTTCTTGGCAACGGTGGCTGAAAGTTCGGCGCCATTCATTCCGGGCATCGCGAAATCGACCACCAGCAGGTCGAATTCCGCGCCTTTGGCACTCAGCATCTCGAGCGCGGAACCGCCGCTGCCAGCCTCGATCACTTCGGCGCCCATCGTGCGCAGCATGGTCGCGGTGATCTCGCGCACTGGGGGGTCGTCGTCCACCACCAGCACGCGCTTGCCGCGCACTTCGCCCCGTTCCTCAGGCGTCTGTTCATAGCTGGTCGCGCGGGGAAAGCGGCGCCGTTCCTGCGCGCGGGGCAGATAGACACGCACCGACGTGCCCTCGCCGAGCACGGTCTCGATCGCGACACCCCCGCCCGATTGCTTGGCGAAGCCATAGACCTGGGGCAGGCCCAGCCCCGATCCCTTGCCGATCGGCTTGGTCGTGAAGAAGGGTTCGAACGCCCGGTCGCGTACCTCGGGGGTCATGCCGCTGCCCGTATCGGTGACCGCGATCAGCACATAGTCGCCGGGTGGCGGCTCTTCCGCACGGGTCGGTTCGCCGAGAATGATATTATCGGTCGAGACTGTGAGCGACCCGCCCACTTCCATCGCGTCGCGCGCGTTGATCGCCAGGTTGAGGATGATCAGTTCGATCTGCGTCGGATCAACCAAGGCGGGCCAGATGTCCGGCCTTAGCCGCGCCTCAAGCCGCACCGATCCGCCCATCGAGCTTTGCAGCAGGTCGCGCATCCCGATCACGGTATCATTCAAATCGACTGGCCGCGCCTCCAGCCGCTGGCGGCGCGAGAAAGCCAGCAATTGCGCGGTCAGCGTCGCGCCGCGTTCGGCGGCGGTCCGCATATAGCCCAGCCGCTGGCGCGTTCGCTCGTCCATTTTGGCCTCGGCTGCGGCGCGCGCGACAAGGTCGACATTGCCCAGGATCACGGTGAGCAGATTGTTGAAATCATGCGCCACGCCGGAAGTGAGCTGGCCGATGGCCTCCAGCCGCTGCATCTGGCGCAGGGTCGCCTCGACCCGTTCGCGTTCCTCGATCTGGGTCGAGAGCTGGCGATTGGTCGCGGCCAGTTCGGTGGTCCGTTCAACGATACCGCGCTCCAGCACCTCGGAGGCGAGATGGACTTCAGTGATGTCGACGTCGCAGCCGACGTAACCCACGAAGCGCCCTTCCATCTCACGCGGGCGCGCTTCGCTGTGCAGCCAGCGCGTCACGCCGAAGCGATCGATCACACGCACGTCGCGGCTGAACGGCCCGCGGCTTTTGAAGGCTTGCTCGAAATCGGCAACGAAGCCGTCCTGGTCCTTGGGGTGGATGATGCTCTGCCACCCCTCGCCCATAAGCTCGGCGGCAGGCCGGCCGAACGTCTCTTCATGCCAGCGGTTGGCGAAGACGAGCGCGCCATCCTCGTCGCACATCCAGATCAAGGCAGGCGCGCTGTCGGCGAGCGTGCGGAAACGCGCCTCGCTTTCGCGTACCTCTTCTTCCGCACCCTTGCGCTGGGTGATGTCGAGCACCGTACCGATCGCGCGCACGCAACGCCCGCCTTCGAACACGCCGCGCCCCTTGGCTGCGACCCAGCGGACCGCGCCGTCCTCCTTGCCGATCGTGCGATATTCGACGTCATATTGCGCACGCACTTCGGGATCGAGGGCGGCGAGGAAGGCATCGGTGGTCGCCCGCACATCCTCGGGATGGAGGCAATCGTAGAAATCGGCCAGCGTCACCGGCACGCCGGGCGAGATGCCGAACATCGCGCGCGTGCGATCGGACCATTCGAGCTGGTCGGAGACCATATCGAGGTCCCAGGTGCCGATCTCGGCCATTTCGGCGGCCAGTTCGAGCGAGCCGCGGCTTACCTCCAGCGCTTCCTCGAAGCGGACCCGGTCGGTCACGTCATTGCCCTCGACGAAGATCGCCGTAACCTTGCCGTCGTCGTCCAGGACCGGCTGATAGAGGAAGTCGAGCAGCCTCTGCTCCTCGGCCCCACCCGGCAGCCGTTGCAGCGCCACCGGCACCGCGCGGCCCGAATAGGGTTTGCCGGTCCGCACGACGTCGTCGAGCAGGGCAATGAAACCTTGCGCGGGGATTTCGGGCAGCGCCTCGCTCAGGGGCAGGCCAAGCACTTTTCGGTGGCCGATCAGTTGCAGATACGCGGCATTGGCGAAATCGAAGACGTGGCCCGGCTCGCGCAGCAGCGCCATGAAGCTCGGCGCCTGTTCGAACATCCGCGCAAGGCGCGCGCGCTCGCGGTTGGCGTCGTCGATCGCCTGCGCGCGCTCGGTCATTTCATAGACGATGCAGAGCACGCCGCCCGGCTCTCCGTCCGGCGCGCGCACGGGGTTATAGGCGATATCCAGTTGCGCCATCCGTGTGACGCCCTTCCGCCACAGTGGAAAGACGCAGTCGTTGATCAACTCACCCCGCCCCGTCTCGCGGACACGCGTGATGACCGGACCGATATTGTCCCAGATATGCGCCCACTTGTCCTGACAGCGTGCGCCCAGCGCGTCCGGATGACGGTCGCCGATCGCGAAGGCGTAGGCATCGTTGTAGAGCGCAATCAGCTCAGCGCCCCAGAAGAAAATCATCGGCAAAGGCGACGACAGCATCATCGAGAGCGTGTCGGTGATCGGCGCCGGCCAGCTATCGATCGGACCGAGCGGGGTTGCAGACCAGTCGTGCGCCGCGATCATATCGTGGAGCTTGCTACCGTCGGGTGCGTGGAGGGGATTTGCCTTTACCCTCGTCACCGTCTGTCCCCCATGAACATCGGGCCCGACCTTAGCGGGCACCCAAACTAAGAGAAAGGCAGGATATTCGCCAATCCTGCGCTAACCCATGTTTAGCACAGATCTCAGGCGGCGATGCGGACCCGGTTTCTGCCCTCGCCCTTTGCAGCGTAAAGCGCGACGTCGGCAGCAGCGAGGAGCTCCTTGGCGCTGCGCTGGCCTTCGCGCGCAGCGATGCCGATGCTGATCGTGACGCCCGGGAGGGACTCGTCCAGCTCGGCGACGGTTTCCATCGCCTCACGCAGCCGTTCGGCAACGTGCGCCGCTTCGTCGAGTGTCGCGCCGGGCATCAATATGCCGAATTCCTCCCCGCCAAGGCGGCCGACCAGGTCGCCGCCGCGTACCACGCTCGCCGCGCGCGCCGCGATCAGTTGGAGCACGCGGTCGCCGACCGCATGGCCGTAGCGGTCGTTGACCAGCTTGAAATGGTCGACGTCGAACATCGCTACCGCCAGCGGCCAGCCGAATTCGGCGGCGCCGGCAATCTCGCGGTCGAGCTGGCCCATGAAGGCGCGCCGATTGGCGATGCCCGTCAATTCGTCGGTCGAGGCGAGCAAGGTCGCCTCACGTGCGCGCTGCTCGGCGCGCCGCTTGGCGGTGATGACATGCTCCTCCAATCGCTTGCGATCGTCGATGTCCCGCAAAGTACCAGTCGCGCCGGCGATGCGGCCGTCCTGGTCGCGTAGGCCCTGGATGAACAATTCGACCCAGCGCAGGCCTTCCGGCGTTTCGAGCCGCACGGTGCGGCGGGTCGAACGATCCTCGCCGCGCAGTACCGACTCGGTGCGGTCGACCAGCTCCGGCCGGGCGCTCGGTTCGATCAGGTCCAGCCAGGAACAGCCGAGGCTGGCGCCGATCGGCTGGCCGGTCAGCGTCTCCCACGCCGGGTTGAGATACGCCCAACGAGCCTGGCCATCGATCCGGAAGATGACCTCGCCGATATTCTCGACCACCGATTTGAAATGCTCGGCAAAGGCGCGCGTCTCGTCAGCCTGGTGGTCGCGATCGTTGAGCACCGCCGCGACGGGCAAGGCCGACAGCATGTTGGTCGCGATGAAGAGTTGCAGCAGCAGCACCTGATCGCCCGGCTGGTGCCGGAGCAGGAGCGCGATCGGGCCATAGCCCGCAGCCGTGGCACCGGCGGCGATCGTGGTCACGATCGCCACGCCCGCGACTGCGCCGACCGCGCGGAAGCGGAAGGTGAGCAACAGCACCGATGGCGGCACGATGAAGGTCAGGGGCAGCCGCGTGTGCAGGAAGACATAGCCGGTCACCGCCGCGACCAGCCCGGCCAGGCCGAGGAATTCGAGCACCGCCTTGAGGTTGGGCGGACGGTTGCGACGGCCGCGCACGAGATCGACTGCCACGATCACGCTGGGCGTGACCATCACCGCGCTCAGAACACCCGAGACGTACCAGCTGAGCCAGCCGTCCCAATAGGGAATGCCGCGCCCGATCCACAGGCCGAACCCGCCGATCGTGGACGAGAAAAGCCCCGTCACAGCCACGGCGGTCGCAAGCGCAAAATAATTGCCGACGCGATCGACCAGCCCGCCCTGAATGCCGGCAAGACGAAGCAGCATGTACGCCATGCCGCTTTCGACCACGTTGGCTGCGGTCAGCGGAATCATGACCGACAGCGTATCGCGATACAGAATGTGGAGCGTGACACTGCCCGCAGCGCAGCCCGCAAGGATCGCAGCGATATCGCCGCGGTTGCGCGCGGCCAGAATCAAGACGGCAAGCACAATCGCGTTGCTGGGCCACAAGGCCTCGAGCCCGCTGCTCTGCATGGCAGCGAGATGGCTTCCCAAAGCCGCGCACAGGAAGAGAATCCCCGTCCCGATCCCCAAGACCGGACGGCGGATCCGCGACGCTATTTTTCCCACCCCAGGATAGCCTTTCGCTCGATGCGGCACACTGCGCCGGGGCTGGTAAAGATTCGCTTAAAATTTGCGCTGGGACAAAGTCTCAACCGCTGTTGCGCAGGCCGGTCGCGATAGCGTTGATCGAGAGTTGGATTCCCTCGCGCACGCGATCATCCTGCTCGCCTCCCCGCCAGCGCTTGATCAGCTCGATCTGGAGCAGATTGAGCGGCTCGATATAGGGTAAACGGAGCCGCACCGAGGCTTCGAGCGAAGGCGTCTTTTCGAGCAGGCGTGACTGGCCAGTCACGTCCAACAGGCCATCGCTGGTCTGAGTCCAGCCGGCGCGGATCCGATCGAAGATCGCACGGCCGGCCGCGTGATTCTCGACCAGAGCGAGATAGCGCTCCGCCAACCCCATGTCGGACTTGGCGAGCACCATCTCCAGATTGGCGAGCGTCGCCTGGAAGAAAGGCCAGCCCCCCGCCATATCGCGCAGCAGCCCCTTGTCGGCAAATTGCTCGAAGGCTTGGCCGACCCCATACCAGCCGGGCAGCATCACACGCGCCTGCGCCCAGGAAAAGACCCAGGGAATGGCGCGCAGATCCTCGATCTTGTCGCTCTTGGTGCGGCTGGCGGGACGCGAGCCGATCTTGAGCGTCGCGATTTCGGCGATCGGGGTGAATTGGCGAAAGAAGGTGCGGAAGCCCTGGGTGCCATAGACCAGGTCGCGATAGGCCTTGAATGCGGTGCCCGACAATTCGGACATCGCATCGGCGAAGCGTGCGCGGTCCTTCCCCGGAATCTCGCTCTGCTCGAGGCTGGCGAGCAGAGTCGCCGCAGTCATCGCCTCCAAGTTGACCAGGGCGGCGTCGCGCGTGCCATACTTGGCCGCGATCACTTCGCCCTGTTCGGTGATGCGGATACGCACCTCGACCGTGCCGGAGGGCTGCGCGCGGATCGCGGCGAAGGCCGATCCGCCACCACGCCCGACCGCGCCGCCGCGACCGTGGAAGAGCTGCATCGCGGCACCGGCCTTGTCGAAGACGGGCTTCAGCGCACGGCTCGCCTGATGGAGCGACCAGACCGATGTCAGATAGCCGCCATCCTTGTTCGAATCCGAATAGCCGACCATCACTTCCTGATAGCCGCGTTCGGTGGTCAGCGTGGCGATCTCGGGCAGCGCGAAATAGGCGGACATGACCTCGGGCCCGCGTTCCAGATCCTCGATCGTCTCGAACAGAGGCACGACCATGATGTCGCAGCGCGGCTCCGCGCCCGGGCGGTAGAGGCCCGCTTCCTTGAGCACGATCATCACTTCCAGCAAGTCGGAGACGGTCGCCGCCTTGGAGATGATGTAGGTAGTGATCGACTGGCAGCCGTAGAGGCGATGCGCCTCGGCTGCGGCACGCACGATCGCGAGCTCCGAAACGGTTTCGGCGCTGTATTCGGCATAGTCGCTCGCGAGTGGGCGAACTGTGGAAAGCTCGGATCGCAGCAACGCCACGCGCTTGCCCTCGTCGAGTGCCAGATAGTCGGCCTCGACGTCCGCGACCTTGAGCAGGTCCGCGACGACGCGCTCGTGCACGTCG
>Ga0207657_10008583_pt1 | contig 10350 bp, 10 predicted proteins | sample KBSC33metaG_FD_184316 | JGI IMG/M metagenome (GOLD analysis project Ga0207657, IMG submission 184316) | Corn rhizosphere microbial communities from Kellogg Biological Station, Michigan, USA - KBS C3-3 metaG (SPAdes) (version 2) | ecosystem: Host-associated > Plants > Roots > Rhizosphere > Soil ... | reverse complement strand
GAAGGCCGAGACCGGGATCATCTACATCGACGAGGTCGACAAGATCGCGCGCAAGGCCGACAACCCGTCGATCACGCGCGACGTGTCGGGCGAGGGCGTGCAGCAGGCGCTGCTGAAGATCCTGGAGGGCACCGTCGCGAGCGTGCCGCCGCAGGGCGGGCGCAAGCACCCCCACCAGGAGTTCCTCTCGATCGATACCACAAACATCCTGTTCATCTGCGGCGGCGCGTTCGCCGACCTCGACCGCATCATCGAGCGGCGGATCGGCAAGAACTCGATCGGCTTCGGCGCCGACCTGCGCTCCAAGAAGAACCGCGACACCCAGGAGCTGTTCCAGGACGTGATGCCCGAGGATCTGATCGCCTACGGGCTGATCCCGGAGTTCATCGGTCGGCTGCCGGTGGTCTCGGCGGTGCACCAGCTGAAGCGGGACGACCTCGTCCAGATCCTGCTGGAGCCCAAGAACGCGCTGGTCAAGCAGTACCAGAAGTTCTTCTCCTACGACGGCATCGACCTGGTGTTCACCGACGACGCGCTGGGCGCGATCGCCAGCAGCGCGCTGGAGCGGGCGACGGGCGCCCGCGGCCTCCGCTCGATCATCGAGGCGGCGCTCCTGAACGTGATGTTCGACCTGCCGTCGCGCAAGGACGTGAATAAGTGCGTGATCACGCGCGAGACGATCGAGAAGCACATCGACCCGACGCTGGTGGCCGAGGGCGGCCACGCCGTCGACGTGACGGCTGAGCTCGACCAAGAGTCGGCCTAGCCGACCAGGCGTGCACGGCCGCCGGGAGCGCTGAGGGATGAGCGACCTCCCGACGTGGTCGAGCGTCGCCGGATGGTACGACGAGCTGCTGACGTCGGGTAGCGGGCCGCATGAGACCGCGCTGGCCTGCACGCTGCAGCTCGCGGGCGACGTAACCGGCCTGGGACTCCTCGACCTGGCCTGCGGCCAGGGCCTGGCGACCCGCGCGCTCGCCGGCGCCGGTGCGGGCTCCGTCACCGGCGTCGATTCGGCCGCGCCGATGCTCCGCATCGCTCGTGAGTACGAGTCGCGCGAGCCGCTCGGCGTGCGCTACGTCGAGGATGACGCCCAGCGGCTGGGTGCATTCCAGGACGCGTCGTTCGACGGTGTCACCTGTCAGCTGGGCCTGATGGACATTCCCGACCTGGACGCGACGCTGGCCGCGGTTCATCGCGTGCTGCGCGACGAAGGCTGGTTCGCATTCGTGATCGGCCACCCCGCCTTCCTGGCGCCGCACGCCGTGACTGTGCCGGACGCGGACGGACGGCCCGGTCGGCTGATCACTGAGTACCTTGATGAGCAGTTCTGGCGGTCGCCGAATCCGCAGGGCGTCCGGCGGGTCGGAAACCACCACCGCACGATAAGCACCTACGCGAACGCCCTGATCTCGGTCGGGTTCGCGATCGAGGCGGTCGCCGAACCTTCGGCCTTTCCGCTACTCGCGGCGCAGCAGCCGGAGTACGAGGATCTGCCGATCTTCCTGGGCATGCGGGCACGCCGGCTTCGAGCGGCGTAGCATGCCGCGCGTGCAGGAGCTGCGGACAGGCCTTTGGTGGTGGGAGGCCGAGCATCCCGAGTGGACGCCCGAGGACGCGGGCACGGAGGACTGGGGGCCCGAGGTCTCGTCCTACGCGATCGACGACGGCACGCGACTGCTGCTGATCGACCCGACGGCGCCGCCCGAGCAGGTCGACGACCTGGCCTCAGGCCGTGAGGTGGTGATCGTGCTGACGTGCCCATGGCACCAGCGTGGCACCCGCAACCTGATGGAGCGGTTCGGCGCGACGCTGCACATGCCGCCGCCGGATGGAAGCGATCCTGACCCGCTGCCGGGCCAGGTGTTCCGGGCCGGCCAGCGGTTGCCGATCGGCGTTGAGGCCCGCCCGGGGATGGAGCCGAACGACCTCGTGCTGTGGATCGAGGGGCAGGGCGCGCTGGTCGCCGGCGACACGCTGATCGATCGCGGCAACGGGCTCGAGTTCCCCGCCGACTGGGCGAACAAGGGCGTCGCGCCGGAGCAGATCCTGGAGACGCTGCGGCCGCTGCTCGACCTGCCGGTCGAGCTGGTGCTGCCGACGCACGGCCCGCCCGCCGATCGAGCTGCGCTGGACCGCGCTCTGTCCTAGCCTCGGCGCGCGCGCCGGCGTCTCGAACGAGCCGGGATCGCCAGACCGGTTTCCCTGGCGCGCTGGCCGACCACGATCATCTGGGCGGCGAGCGTGATCGCCAGCATCAGCGGGATCGAGGAGGGAGACGCGGCGAGGGTCGCACCCACGACCGTCGCGGCGGCGATGATGAGGATGCGCGTCACGAGCAGGCCGATCCATCCCGCGATCGTGGCCCACGTCGCGCGTTCCCACAGCTCCCCATCGCGTTCGAACAGCTCGATCGTGCGCCCCCGGATGACGCCGAAGCCGACGGACGCTGCGGCGCTGAGGCAGAGCAGTGCGGCCGATGCCGCGGTGACGGGGTGGTGCTTCGACGTGCCGTTCAAGATCACGGCTCCGTAGATGCCGAGCCCGATCGGGAAGATCAGCGAGCGCTGCTCGAATCGATCGCTGCGAAGCTGGCGGACGATGAAGAACACGACGATCGCCAGTCCCCCGACCACGTAGAGCGCGTCTCTCACCTCACCGAACCTCCAAAGGCCGCGATCGCGGTCGGATTCTCGCACAGATGCCTGGCTCTGGCAGCGTCGTTCAGGCCGCACCGCCGGGGCTCTGGCCGAGGCGCGCACGCAGCCGGTCGCTGAGCTCGACCTCGTGGGGTAGCTGCCTCAGCTCGCCGGCGTCCACCACGACACCCTGCGCCAGCAGAATCCCCGCGAGCGCGTTCCAGTGGTCGGTCTCCATGTCGTCCTGGGTACGTCCACCAAACGGCTCGTCCGGCCCTACCACCATGCGCGCGGTCTCGACGATGTCGCGTTCCGGCGTGAGAGCCCAGAGGTCGTCGATCCCCTCCGCGCCGGCCCCGCGCAGCTCCTCGGTCCAGCCGCGATCGTCAAGCAGCAACAGCCGGCTGCCGTCCTCCAACACGGCCTCATGGCGCGCCGACACCGAGATGCGACGAGGATCAACGTCCCGGCCGCCTCCGCGTGGGCCCTCAGTCCAGCCGCGAGCGTCAACGGGCGCCGACACGGCAGTGCTCCCGACGTCACCGTCCTCACGGACGTCTGCGCGGGTCACGAGACGAACCACGCGGTGCATCGGAGCATCCTCGCAAAACCGGCGGAGGTGCCACCGGTGCACGGCGGAGGTGCCACCGGTGCACGTCGCTACCGACGGGTGATCGCCAACCGGCTAAGCTCGAAGAATGGCGACGTCTAGGGGAGCCCAGAGCAACATCGAGATCATCTTCGCGGACTGGCTTGACGCGATGCGACGTGGCGATCTCGAGACGATGGCCAGCCGGCTAGCGCCGGACGTGGTCCACCAAGGCGTCAAGCCCGAATGGATCTGCCGGAATCGCCAGGAGGTGATCGATATGGTGGGTCAGCGGGTTGGCCGGGTGCCGCCCGTCGAGGCGATCGAGTTGGTTGCAGCGGGCGATCACGTGGTCATGTCCGTGCGCGGCGTCGGAATCGGCCCGCCGGTCGAGGGCGAAGAAGATGAGGCCCGTGGACAGGCAACCATCGTGTATACGCTCGTCGATGGCAAGATCGTGCGGATGCTCGATTACCTCCACCGGGCGGAGGCGCTCGAGGCTGCCGGTGCCGTGTCCGTGGCCTGGGAGTAAGCACCACTCCTTCATCGATCACAGCTCAGGACGGGCCTGCGAAGTCGACGTCCTTGGATGTGGGCTGGAAAGCGCGAAGAAGCCGCCTAACGCGGCTACTGTGCGTACTCGCTATCGGGAGGTGATGGGATGAACGACAAGCCGAACTGGAAAGTCGCGCACATCGACGACATCGAGCGGCGCGGTAGGGATATTCCGGTGCGCGAGCAGCTCGGGATCCAAGCGTTCGGGATCAACGCCTTCACGCCCAGCGACGACGGCACGCTGGTCAATGAGCACGACGAGGCCGGATCGGGCCAGGAGGAGCTGTACATCCTGCTCGACGGCAAAGCGACCTTCGAGGTCGACGGTGAGGCGGTCGACGCCCAGCCGGGAACACTCGTGTACGTGGCGCCGGAGGCGCGGCGGAAGGTGACCGGTGATGGAACCGTGCTCGTCGTGGGCGCCACTCCGGGCAAGGCGTACCAGGGGATCGACTGGGGTGACGCGTGGCAGTACCACAGCGAGTCCATGACCGCCTACGGCGAGGGGCGGTATGCCGACGCGCTCGAATCGGTCCGCGTTGCCCTCGAGCACATGCCGGATCACCCGGGACTGCAGTACAACTACGCGTGCTTCGCAACGCTCGCGGGCGACACCAGCGACGACACGTTTGCGCACCTCCGGCGGGCCGTCGAGCTGCGCCCGCAGTTCCGCGAGGACGCGCGTAGAGACGACGACTTCGCCGCGGTATGGGACGACCCGCGGTTCGAGGAGGCGCTTCGCTGAGGGACTACCGCGCCTGCGTCGGAACTGACGGAGATTTACGCCGTCAGTGCCTAATCTGCTGAGGGATGAGCGATACCGGATCGGGTCCAGTTCGGCGGCTGCTGAGGGTCGAACACCATGCGCTCGGCCCCAGGGTGTATGTGCTCGGCGTTCGCATCCACGAGTGGCACCTGGGATGCGGTGTCCTGCTGCTGTTGCTCGGCCTCGATCTCGGGGGAATCCTGACGGGCGGGCTGGCGGCCTACGCGATCGGGTTCCTGGGCAGCTGGCTGATCGCCAAGGACTGGCGCGATCTGACCGGCGCGCAGCGGGATACCGGCGCGTGGCGGCTCGGGTTCCACCGGCCGCCGAGCGAGCTTCGCCCGGCCCGCCGTGGCGACTGGGTGCCGAAGCTCGCGGCGCTGGTCGTCGCCGCCACGGCGATTGCCAGCTTCACCTCGGCTGTTGCGCCCAACATGGCATTGCACGGCCACCTGTTCCGCCGCCTCGCCATCGTCCACGTCGCCGCGGTTTTCCACGCGGCGGTGATCCCCGTGTCATCGGCGCTGCTGGTCTGCTCGATCTACCTGTGGCGACGCCGCTCGCGCGTCTGGAAGCTCGCCTTCGGGCTGTTGTTGGTGCTGGGCGCGTTCAACATCCTGAAGGGGCCCGACGTCGGCGAGGCGGTGCTGGCGTTCGCCGCCGCCGGCCTGCTGTGGTGGGGGCGTGACAGCTTCAGCGTGCGCCCCGAGCGGATCCCGGTGCGGGCCTCGCTGCTTGGGGCGGCCGTGATGCTGGTGGCAACGGTGGGACTCTGCACGGTGGCAGTCTGGGCGTCCGCGCCGGGGCGCCCGAGCCTCTCGCTGGTGTCCCGCACCACCGCCGACCTGTTGCTGTGGGAACCGTCGCCGATAGCGTTTCGCGACGAGTTCGGGAACCTGCCCGAGGCGATCGGCGTCGTCTCGATCCTGGGCTTCGTCGGAGTCGCCTGGCTGCTGTTCCGGCCGCTCGCGCCCCCGCTTCGCCTGCCCGAGGAGGATGAGCGCGCCCGAGCTCGCGAGGTGGTGACGGTGCACGGCACGGACACGCTCTCGTACTTCAAGCTGCGGTCGGACAAGCACTACCTGTGGTCGGACGACGGCAGCTCGTTCCTGGGGTACAGGATCGAGAACGGCGTGCTGCTGGTGTCTGGTGACCCGGTCGGCACGAGGGAGAGCGTGCCCGGGCTGATCGGCAAGGCACTCGATCATGCGGAGCTACACAGCCTCCGCTTCGGCATCGTCGGCGCCAGCGGGTCGCTGGCCGAGTTGTGCCGCGCAGCCGGTCTGCGCTCCCTCTACATCGGCGACGAGGCGATCGTCGATCCCTGCGGCTTCTCGCTCGAGGGGCGAGCGATCCGGAAGGTACGCCAGTCGGTCAGCCGGCTCGAGAAGGCCGGCGTGTCGGTCGAGGTGCTGGAGATGGACAGCGCCGGCCCCGAGCTTCTGGCCGAGCTGGAAGCCGTGTCGGCGGCATGGCTTGGGGGCGACGAGGAGCGCGGGTTCTCGATGGCGCTGGACAAGCTTGGCGGCAGCCTCCAGCACGACTCCCTGCTGGTGGTGGGCCGCGAGCCGTCGGGGGCCGTGTGCGGCTTCCTGCAGCTGGTCCCGACGCGGGGCGGCAAGAGCATGTCGCTGGCGCTGATGCGCCGGGTGCAGGACGCGCCCAACGGGCTGATGGAGTTCCTGATCGTGCGCGCGATCGATCACCTGCGGCGGAACGACGTTCGGGAGCTTTCCCTGAACTTCGCCGCCTTCGGGCGCTACCTGCGCGATCCGGCCAACGCCGCCGAGCGGCTGTTCGCGCGGATCCTGCGCATCGGCGACCGGTGGTTCCAGATCGAGCGGTTGTACCGCTTCAACGCCAAGTTCTTCCCCGCCTGGCAACCGCGCTACCTCGTCTACCAGACGATCACGAGCCTGCCCCGCACGGCGCTGGCGGTGCTGTGGGTGGAGGGGCAGGCACCCAAGCCGCGGCTGCCCGACCGCGTTACGGCCGATACGGCGGTCGGCGTTCGCTGACCACAAGCGCAGGCCGGAGCCCCGCGCCGCGGCCGCCCGGCCCCTTACACTGACCGGTCATGCTGCGACTGATGCTGATGCTGGCCGCCCTGGTCGCCGCGCCGCCACCCGATCCGGCGTCGGTGCACGTCGCCCAGCCGCAGCCCTACGAGCTGTGGGACGGCCGCGTCCGCGGCACCGCGCCCGCCGGCAGCATCCTGGTGGTGGCGTCGCGCAAGCGCCGCTGGCGGGTGCCGGTGGGGGCGGACGGCCGGTTCGACAGGGTGCTTGCCGGTGTGCCGCGCGGCGATGGCAGGGTGACCGTCGGCGGACATGATGTGACCCCCGTGTTCGGGGTGCCGAGCGGGTCGATCATGCCGCTTCCTAAGCCACATCCAGATCTAGACCTCAACAAGAGGTTGAGATATTTGGCGGGCATGGTGACGCCGCATGTGTCGATCTACAGCCGGTCATGGAGCGGCCGCGCCGCCGCCTACAACGCCGGCGCCGAGTTCGAGGCGGCTAGCACGCTGAAGCTGCCGATCATGCTGGTTGCTTTATCACAGAACCACGGTGAGCTGGAGCGCTCCGAGTACTGGGAGCCGATGGTCCGGGTCACCCGCTACTCCGACAACGCCGCCGCCAACGAGCTGCTCGAGCAGACCGGCGGCAGCGACGCCGACGGGGCCGCCGACATGGTGGAGCTGATGAAGTCGCTGGGGCTGACCCACACCTATATGGCCGGCGGCTACCTGATCGAGGGCGGCGGCGGATCGTCGCTGCTGGCCGTCGTCGACCAACCGCCCACGGCCTACAAGCACACCACCGCCGGCGACATGGCCGCGGTCGCCGCGATGCTGGTGGACGCCGCCGCCGGGCGGGGGCCGCTGCTCCGGCACGGCATCTCGCCCCACGAGGCGCGCGAGCTGCTCTACCTGATGGTGCACGCACAGGACCCGGGCCTGGTTCCGGCGGGCGCCCACGGGCTGCCGGTGGCCCACAAGATCGGTTGGCTGGACGATGCCGACAACGATGTGGCCGTCGTTTTCACCTACCACGGGCCCCTGGTCGTCGCCATCTACAGCAACGGCATCGAGGATTTATCAGTTGAAACGTTCGGTGAAATTGCGGTGTCTGACCTATTGACAGCCGACAACCTGGGGTAAGGTGTCGGCGTGAGGTGGGGGCTTCTCAGGACGGGGCTGGCCGCGGCATTGATCGCCGCAGGCGTCGCCGCGGGCTCGGCAGGCGCCGATACGACACCGCGGGTGTCGTCTCAGGGGGTGCTGATCGTGGCCGCTGACGGCACCGTCACGGCTTCGCCCACGGCGGAGGTGCCGGGAGATGCGACGGCCGGGACGCCCACCTGGCAGTCCTCCAGCGACGCGCCCCTCGTGCGTGTGGCGCACTCGTGGAGCACCGTCACGGCGAGCGATCCGGCCGCATCGGGCGAGGTCTTTCTGAAAGGTGCCTCCCTCTTCGGCGGCGAGTTGGCGCTGGGCCGCCTGCACGTCTCGGTCTCGCAGACCGCGGCCGGCCAAACTCCTACGGTCGGCCTGCGGTTGAGGGATTTGGTGATCGACGGAACGCCGGTGGCCGCGCCGAAGCCCGGCGACGAACCGCTGGCACTCGGTGACTGGGGAACGTTGACGGTCGCCGCTCCGCTTGATAACGACGGGGTTGCCGCTATCCAGGTCGAGGTCACCGCCGATCACAACGGCGTCTCGGCCGGCACCTTCATCGACCTCGGCCGCGTGTCCTTCGCGGCGCCCCCGCCGCCGCCGCCACCCTCGGGCGGCGGCACCACCGACGGCGGCGGCAACGGCAACGGCGGGAACACCAACCCCGGCCCGCCGCCCACGCCGACCCCGACCGCCGGCCACCACCACAAGCATCACAAGCAGCAGCACACCCATCACCAGGCGAAGACCCGGAAGCGCCACCATCACCACCATCGCGTGGCGGTGCACCACCCAGCCAAGCTGCCGGAGCTGGGACGCGGCGTTCGCGCGAACATCGTGCGCGCAGCCGCCCAGCAGATCGGCTGGCCGTACGTGTGGGGCGGCGAGAGCCGCACCGAGGGCGGCTTCGACTGCTCCGGCCTCGTCGACTACGCCTACTCTGCCGCTGGGCATGCGCTGCCGGGCCGGCCCACCGCCGCCGTGCTGTGGCAGATGGGCATCCCGATCGCGAAGCGAAATCTGCGCCCCGGCGACCTGGTGTTCCTGGGGACGTACAGCGGGCAGCCCTACCACGTGGCCATGTACGCGGGGCACGGCCTGGTGATCGTCGCCTCCGGCCGCGGCCGGCCGATCGCAGCGGTGCCGCTCGACAGCGTGCCGTGGGACGGCTACGCCCGGATCTGGGCCGACGGCTCGCTGGAGCCTCCGCGTCCGCTGCATGTGGTGCGACCGATCACGCCGATCACGCGCGCCGACCGGCAGGCAGACGTGGTGGCCGCCTCCCGCGCGCTGCTGCCGTTGCCCGCCGGCGCCGTGCCGGGCAAGGTGATGCGCGCGCTGCTGGTTCCGCCGCCGCGCAAGACGCCGGGTAGGCCCGAGCGACGCCCCCAGACCACCGTCGTGGCCGTCGATCCCCGCATCAAGCCGGTGCATCCCCGTGGCTGGGGCGCGCTTCCGTCCGCCTAGGGCAGAGATGGCTGATCGGTATCTCTCGCGAGCCTGGCCGCTGCGATCGGTCTGGGTCAGCGGTGGTCGGGGTGGCTACGGCTGCGAACCGTCGTCTCCGTCCGCGATCTGCTTAATCGCAGATCGCTCCCGATCGGTGCAAGGCCGTTGGCCTTGCACCTGGTCCTCGGTCGCGCCAATACGATCCGGTATTGACGCTCCCTGCGTCCTTGCGAGACTCGCTTCTCGCCGTCCAGGACACCGCGAAGATACCGATCAGCCATCTCAGAACCGCTCCCGCCTGAACCAGAACTGGTGCACCAGCACCGCCGCCACCAGCACCACTGCCCAGGCCACGCTCAGCGACGGCGACAGCACCGACGGCGGGTTGCGGCTGGTCCATCCGCGCTTCACGACCTGCTCGTTCCAGCCGTCGTTGAACGACACCGCCAGCCCGTAGCAGAGCATCAGCGCCAGGTACAGCGACAGCGCCGTAGAGATCCCGCGGCGGCGTGAGATCAGAAGCGCCGTGATCACCAGCATCAGCCCGAACAGGCCCTCGTGCAGGCCGCGGTGCACGGAGGCCAGCTGCGGCTCGCCCGGCGTCGGCTGGCGCGAGTTGATGACGTGCCCGAGCAGCGGCACGTCCTGTGCGTAGAGGCCGACCGACGCGATCATCCAGGGGATCGACCAGATCGCCAGCAGCACCATGATCACGATCCGCGCCCGTCCCAGCGGAGGATCCCAGCGCCGCGGCGCCCACCAGGTCAGCCAGAACGCCAGGGCCACGCCGATCACCGCCGGCAGGTTGGCCCAGCTGGCGGTGAGGTCCTCCTGGCTGACGACTCCGGGCAGCGCCACGGTTGCGCACAGCACGATCGCCGCCCACGCCATTGGCCCTCGCGCGGCCGCTCCCACCAGCGCGATCGCGATCAGCGCGACCGGGAAGTTGAGGTAGCTGATCAGGCGCGACGCCGCCCCGCTGGGACCGGTGTCGTCGAAGTGGTACGTGGCGCCGGCCGGCAGCCGCCAGTAGGTGATCGCCGTGACCGCGGCGACCAGGCCACACATCAGCCATACCACCCGCACGCGCATCGCCCAACACTACAATGGCCCGTCTATGGCCGGCGCCCGCAGAGACGAGCTCGAGCGTCGCACCCGTCACCAGCCGGAGGCC
>Ga0207657_10008577_pt1 | contig 10354 bp, 10 predicted proteins | sample KBSC33metaG_FD_184316 | JGI IMG/M metagenome (GOLD analysis project Ga0207657, IMG submission 184316) | Corn rhizosphere microbial communities from Kellogg Biological Station, Michigan, USA - KBS C3-3 metaG (SPAdes) (version 2) | ecosystem: Host-associated > Plants > Roots > Rhizosphere > Soil ... | reverse complement strand
CACATGTCGACGACCGTGCCTGAGGTGCTCTCGCACTACTCGCCGCTCGGCTTCAGCGCGGGCGACGTCCTCTCGCTCGGCACCGTCTCCGGCGTCGCCGGCTTCAGCGAGGACCCCGCCGCGTGGTACCTCAAGCCCGGCGACGTGATCGAGGCCGAGATCGAGAAGATCGGCGTGCTCCGCAATCCCGTCGTCTCGTGGGCGGAAGGCCATCCCGACGGCTAGGAAGGCGTTCATCACCGGCATCACCGGCCAGGACGGCTCGTACCTCGCCGAGATCTTGCTCGAGAAGGGCTATGAGGTCTACGGAATGGTGCGCCGCTCGAGCACGTTCAACCGCTCGCGCATCGATCATCTCCGAAACGACATCGAGCTCGTCTACGGCGACCTCGGCGACAGCTCCGTGCTCAACCAGCTGATGCGCTCGATTCGACCGGATGAGGTGTACAACCTCGGCGCGCAGTCCCACGTGCGCGTCAGCTTCGACATGCCCGAGTACACGGCCGACGTCGTCGCCGTCGGCACGCTGCGCCTGCTCGACGCAATCCGCGAGAGCGACGTGCGCTGCCGCTTCTACCAGGCCTCCTCGAGTGAGATGTTCGGCAAGGTCGCGGAGGTGCCGCAGACCGAGACGACTGCCTTCCACCCGCGCAGCCCGTACGGGGTGTCGAAGGTGTTCGGCCACTGGATCACGCGCAACTACCGCGAGGCGTACGGCGTGTTCGCGGTCAACGGAATCCTCTTCAATCACGAGTCGCCGCGGCGCGGCGAGAACTTCGTCACGCGCAAGATCACGCTCGGCCTCGGCGCAATCCTGCGCGGCGAGCGCGAATCGATCGGGCTCGGGAACCTCGATGCGAAACGCGACTGGGGGTATGCGCGCGACTACATGGAAGGTGCGTGGCTGATGATGCAGCAGGAGCGCCCGGACGACTACGTGCTCGCAACGGGCGAGACGCACTCGGTCCAGGAGTTCCTGGAGGAGGCATTCGGCTACGTCGACCTCGACTGGCGCACGCACGTCACGACCGATGAGCGCTTTCTCCGGCCCGCCGAGGTCGACCTGCTCGTCGGCGACTACTCGAAGGCGAAGCGCGAGCTCGGCTGGGAGCCGAAGGTGACGTTCGGCGAGCTCGTCCGGATGATGGTCGACGCCGACCGGTGACCTGGCAGCGGGACGAGGCGAAGCTCGAGCGTGTCCGCGGCCTCATGGCCGACGAAGAGCTCGATGCGCTCGTCGTCCGCGCGCCCGACAACGTCCTCTACCTGACGAACTTCTGGGGGATGAAGGGCTACGACGCGTGCGTGTTCCCGCGCGACGGCGACCCGGTGCTCATCTGTCTCGAGGCCTCGGAGGAAGACGCTTCGCGCAGCGCGTGGACGTCGGAGGTCCGCTACATCCGCGGCTACGCGGACGACGACCCGCGGCCACCGTTCGCGCGCACGCTCGACGCCGCCGTCGACGTGGCGCGTCCGTACGGCCGTGTCGGTCTCGAGCTCTCCCTCGGTACGCAGGCCTCCGACCGCATGGTCGGCGAGCCGACGACGTTCACGAAGGCCTGGTTCGACGCGTTTCCGGACGCCGCCGATGCGACGCCGCTTCTCGCGCGCGCACGCTCGCTCAAGACCGAGCAGGAAGTCGCGCGCGTGCGCATCGCGAACGAGATCGCCGCGCAGGCGATGCACGCCGTGCGCCGCCGCCTCGAGCCGGGGATGAAAGAATCCCAGGCGGCCGCGATCTGGCAAGGGCACGTGCACGGCGAGGGCACGACCCGCGACGACGTCGACCTCGCGCTGCCGTTCTCGCTCGTCTGGTCCGGCAAGGGGATCAAGACGTTCACGGCGACTTCCGACCTGCCGGTCGTCGAGGGCGAGCCGGTGCTGTTCGAGATCTGGGTCTGCGCCGACGGCTACTGGGCCGATCACACGAAGAATCTCGTCGTCGGCGACCTGAAGCCGGAGTACGCGGAGCTCGAGCAGCAGCTGCTGGCGGTCTACGCGCAGGCGATCGAGTGCTGCTCCCCCGGTCGGTCGATGTCCGAGCTGGACAGCACCGTCCGCGCGGGTCTCGACCGGATGGGGTATGCGGGGCAGCCGACGCACCCGATCTGCCACGGCGTCGGCGCCCGCGCGCACGAGCCCCCGTATCCGCACCAGGCCGGCGGCGGCACGTTCGAGGAGACGATGGTGCTCGCGGTCGAGCCGGGCGTGTACTGGGCGGGTGGCGGCGGGCTCCGCGTCGAGGACAACTTCTTGCTCACAGCGGACGGACCGGTAAAGCTGTCCGCGTTTCCGGACGGGGTGGTGCGCGTATGAGCGTAGGCTTGACGGAGCTCATCAAAGAGCGGAGGTGCCGGCTTTGCCGGCGCCGGGAGCGGGTATGAGCGAAATCTGGACCGGTGCATTGAACGACGCGTATGCCGTCGGCGGCACCGTCGGGCTGTACGACACGACGCTTCGCGACGGCGAGCAGACGGTCGGCGTCGTCCTCGATCCCGAGCAGAAGCTCGAGATCGCGAAGCTGCTCGACGAGCTCGGCATCGACCGGATCGAGGCCGGCTTCCCGCGCGTCTCGCAGGACGACTGGAACGCTGTGAAGCTCGTCTCCGAGGCGGGCCTCCGCGCGCAGGTCTGGGGCTTCTCGCGTGCGGTCCCCGCAGACCTGGAAGCGCTCGTCCAGCTCGGGGTGCCGGCATCGGTGATCGAGTCGCCGATCTCCGACCTGAAGCTGAACGCGATCGGCGTCTCGCGCGAGACGATGCTCGAGCGCATCACCGCCGCGATGCGCTTCGCCGACGAGCACGGCATCCTCGCCGCCTTCTTCGGCGTCGACTCGACCCGCGCCGAGCCGGACTTCTATGAACGCGTCTACAAGTCCGCCGTCGAGGCGGGCGCGCGCGAGGTGGTCGTCGTCGACACGCTCGGCATCGCGTCGCCCGAGGCGGTCGCGGATCTCGTCGGGCGCACGGTCGGGTGGGTCGGCCCGGACGTCCCCGTGCATTTCCACGGCCACAACGACTTCGGCCTCGCGACGGCGGCGGCGGTTGCCGCCGTTCGATCCGGTGCGACGTGGGTGCAGGGGACGATCAACGGCATGGGCGAGCGCGCGGGCAACGCGAACCTCGGCGAGGTCGCGCTGACGCTGCGCGCGCTCTACGGCGTCGAGTCCAACGTCAAGCTCGAGCGGATCCGCGACGTGTCGGCGCGCGTGCAGGAGCTCTCCGGGTACGCGTTGGAGCCGTGGAAGCCGGTGACGGGGGAGACGCTGTTCCGGCGCGAGTCCGGGGCCGTCGCGTCGCAGTTCCACGATCCGCCGTCGATCGAGCCGTATTCGTCCGACCTCGTCGCGACCGAGCGCGGCATCGTCCTCGGCAAGAAGAGCGGCCTCGACTCGATTCGCATCAAGGCGGAGGAGCTCGGGCTCGACGTGCCCGAGGATCGGTACGCCGAAGTGCTCGCCGGCGTCAAGGCGCTCGGCATGCGCAAACGCGGCCTCGTCACCGACGACGAGTTCCGGGGCATCGTGCATGGCTGACTTCGACGCGGTCATCGTCGGCAGCGGCGTCAACGCGCTCGCGTGCGCCGCGCTGCTCGCGAAAGGCGGCTGGCGCGTCTGCGTGCTCGAGCGGAACGACCGCTTCGGCGGCTGCATCCGCACGGAGGAGCTGACCGAGCCGGGTTACCTGCACGACACGCTCAGCGCCTGGCACCCGCTGTGGGTGGGCGGCGCCGCTCACGCGCAGCTCGGCGACGACCTCGCACAGCGCGGGCTCGAGTACCTGAACACCGATCTCCCGACCGGCACGGTCTTCCCCGACGGCAGCGCGGCGTTCCTGCTGCGCGACGCGGACGGCAACGCGAACGAGCTCGGCGAGGAATGGCGCGGCGTCCTCGAGCGATTTTTCCCGAACGCCGATCTTGCCTTCGGCGTCCTCGGCACCGAGCTGTGGTCGCAGGCGGGCCTCGCGTTCGGGGCGAAGGCGCTGCGCCGCTTCGGCCGCGCGGGCGCTGCAGCGTTCGCCGGAGAAATCCTGCAGACGAGCCGCGACTGGCTCGAGCAGACGTTCGCCTCGCCGAAGGCGCACGGCGTGCTCGCGCCGTGGGTGCTGCACACGGGCCTCGGTCCCGACGCCGCGACGTCCGGTTTCATGACACAGGTGATCGCCGTCGCGGTGCAGGAGGGCGGGATGCCCATCCCGCGCGGCGGCGGCGTCAAGCTCGCCGATGCGCTCGTGCAGCTGATTCGCGATCACGGTGGACGCTGCGAGACCGGCGTCGACGTCGACCGCGTCGCCGTGCAGATGGGACGCGCGACCGGCGTGCACACGACGCAGGGCGACACCTTCAGCGCGGAGCGCGCGGTCGTCGCGAGCGTGACGCCGACGCAGCTGTACGAGCGGTTGCTCCCCGACGCACCGTCGCCCGTGCTCGAAGGCGCACGCCGCTTCCGCTACGGACGGGCCGAGATGCAGATCCATTTTGCGCTCTCGGAGCCGGCGCAATGGGACGGCGACGAGCGGCTCAACCGCACCGCGATCGTGCACGTCACGCCGGGCCTCGACGGCGTGTCGAAGGCCGTGAACGAGGCTGAGCGCGGACTGCTGCCCGAGGAGGCGACGATCGTCGTCGGCCAGCCGCTGACGATCGATCCGTCGCGCGCGCCCGACGGCAAGGGCCTGCTCTGGATCCAGCTGCAGGAGCTGCCGCGGCGTTTCGACTGGAACGACGACGCGCGCGAGCGCTATGCCGACCGCATCCAGGAGCGGCTCGCGAGGCACATCCCGAATCTCGAGTCGAGCATCGTCAAGCGCGTCGCGCTCGGCCCGCACGACCTCGAACGGCTCAACGTCAATCTCGTCGGCGGCGACCCGTACGGCGGCGCGCTGTCCCTCGACCAGAACTTCCTCTGGCGGCCGTTCGCGCAGAGCCCGGGCCACCGCACGCCCGTCGAGCGGCTGTGGCACATCGGTGCGAGCACGTGGCCCGGTCCCGGTCTCGGCGGCGGCAGCGGGACGCTCGTCGCACAGGAGCTGTTGAAGCCGCCGCTGGCGCAGCGGCTGCTCGCTAGAACGCGAAGATAGACCGGCCCTCGAGCTCGACCGTGTAGATGTCGGCCGCGAGCTCGAGGTGGTCGTGCAGCGCGCGCGCCGCGCGGTCGCCGTCGTGCGCCTCGCACGCCGCGAGCAGGTCGCCGTCCAGCGCCTCGTGGCGGTCCTGCACCTCGCCCTTCGCGAGCAGCACGGGCCGGTAGCGCTCGCACGAGTCCCACGCCGGCCGGATCAAGCGCGTCAGCCACGCGGACCGTGACGCCTCGTAGAGCGCGAAATGGAACGCGCCGTGCGACCGCACCGCCTGCCGGATGTCCCCGCGCCGCCGCGCGTCGTCATACGCATCGAGGTGCCCGCGCGCCGACTCGGCGTCGCCCGGCTCGAACAGCTCGGCGGCGCGCCGCAACGCCATGCCCTCGAGTGCGAGCCGGATCGAGAAGAGCTCTCGCAACTCCTCGACGTCCAGGCCCATCACCTTCGCGCCGTGATGCGGGACGTGCTCGGCCAGCCCGAGCGCCTCGAGCTGCCGAACGGCCTCGCGGATCGGCGAGATGCTCATTCCGAGCGTCCGCGCCAGATCCTCGAGGCGCAGCGGAGTGCCGGGCGTCAGCTCGCCCATGATGATCGCCTCGCGGAGGCGTTCGAGCGCAGCTTCGGCCATCGTCCGGTGACGCGCCGTCGAGGCCAGCCCTGAGTCCACGGACCCGGACCCTGAACCACACTTGATCAGATGTCAAACGCGGGCGTAGGATCGTGGTATCGGCGTCCTCAGGTTCTCGATCTCGCAGGTGAGCACCGTCGGCGCGTCGTTCGCCGCGGACCTGCACGCGTACGCCGACGCGGGCGTCGACGGGATCGGCATCTGGGAGATGAAGCTCGACGAGGCGTCGCTCGAGCAATTTCGGGCGAGCGGCCTCGGCGCGGCGAGCGCGGTGCCCGCGATTCCGTCGATCCACCCGCTGCCGCTGCTGCCCGGCCCCGACGACCCGCGTGAGCGGATCGACTCGCTTCTGCGCTCGCTGCACGTTCTCGCTCCGTTCGAGCCGAGTGCGATCGTCTGCCTCACCGGTCCCGGCGACCGTGAGACGGTCGTCGAGGGCCTCCGCGAGCTGGCGGCCGAAGCGCGTGGGCTCGACCTGACGCTCGCGCTCGAGCCGTTCCAGCGCGAAGGGATCGAGAGCTGGTCGATCGTCAACACGATCGGCGATGCGGTCGAGCTGATCGACGAGGTCGGCTCGCCTGCGCTCGGCATCCAGTTCGACGTCTGGCACCTCTGGAACACGCCGGACCTGTTCGATGAAGTGCACGCGTACGCCGATCGGATCCGTGGCGTGCACGTGAACGACTGGCGCGACCCGACGCGCGGCTGGGCCGATCGCGTTCTTCCCGGCGACGGCATCGCAGACGTGCCGGCGATCCTCGGCGCGCTCGACCGCGCCGGCTGGGACGGCTTCTACGACCTGGAGATCTTCAGCGACAACGGCGTGTTCGGCAACGCGTACGACGGATCGCTGTGGGACCTGCAACCGACCGAGCTCGCGGCGCGTAGTCGCGAGAGCTTCACGCAGTGTTGGGAACGACGAACAGTCACGGCATGAGAGGAGACCGAATGTCACGCACCACACGGGTGCGCACCGCACTTGTGGTCGTCGCCGTCGGGGCTTGCACGCTCGCGGCCACCGCCGCGGCGCATACGAGCTCGGCGGCGGCGGGAAAGCCCATCGTCATCGGCGCCGTCATCGACACGACGAAGAGCATGGCGCCCTTCGACGCGCCTGCGCTGCTCGCGGCGCAGCTCGAGATCAAGAAGGTCAATGCGCACGGCGGGGTCAACGGCCGGCCCCTGAAGCTGATCTTCAAGAACGACCAGCTCGATCCCGCGAAGACGAAGCAGTTCGCGCTGTCGATGCTCCAGCAGAAGGTCGACATCGGCTGGGTGACGTGCGACGTCAACTACGCGGCCCCGGCGGCGTCGGCCTTCCTCAAGGCGGGCAAGCTGACGATCGCACCGTGCCTGGGCACGGACGAGCTCAGTCCGATCGCGTTCGGGAAGATCGGCAAGAACGGGTTCTCGTACGGCAATGCTGCGCAGGACGAGGGCGCGGCAGCGGCCGAGTTCGCGTTCAAGGTGAAGCACTGGAAGACGGCCGTGGTCGTCACCGACGACCTGCTCCGCTACTTCCAGGACGACTGCAAGGCGTTCACCGCCCGCTTCACGCAGCTCGGCGGCAAGATCGTCGCGCAGGAGCACTTCACGCAGTTCAAGAACCAGATCAACAGCGTCGTCAGCCGCGTCAACAACGAGAAGTCGGACGTGATCGCGTTCTGCACGTCGTTCGGCGTCGACCAGCCCGCGTTCGTCGCCGGGCTGCGGAGCCTCAACAACCAGACGCCGATCATCAACGGCTGGGCGAGCGACGGCAACTACTGGTGGCCGAAGTCGCCGCAGGTGACGAACTTCTTCTATCTCACCTACGCGTCGGTGTACGGCGACGATCCGTCGCCGCAGGTGCGCGCATTCGAGGCGGAGATGAAGAAGGCCGGTCATCCCGCGCAGACGGGTGGGTTCCTCGGCGGCGCCGCCGCGATCGACGGCATCGTCACGGCCCTCAAGCGTGACCACGGCAACACGTCGGGCGCGGCACTCGCTGCGCAGATGGTGAAGTTCAAGAAGGTGCCGACACTGTCGGGCAACGTCAGCTTCAGCGCGAAGCTGCACACCGTCTTCGGCCGCGCGTACCGCGTGATCGAGGTCGAGAACAACCAGGCGCACTTCGTGAAGCTCCAGACCGCGTCCTCGCCGGCGAACATCGGTCGCTGAGCGCGGAGGCTCAACCGGAAGAACGCCGATCGCCCGGAGGTCTCCGGGCGGTCGGCGTCTCCCGTTCGTTCGAGGGCGTGCAAGCGCTGGAGGACGTCGATCTCGAGCTCGGCCGGCAGGAGGTCGTCGGCCTGATCGGGCCGAACGGCGCCGGCAAGACGACGCTCGTCAACCTGATCACCGGCTTCGACTTCCCCACGGCCGGCCGAATCGAGCTCGAGCAACGGGAGATCACACGCTGGCCGCCGCAGCGGCGCGGACGCGCGGGGCTCGCCCGCACGTTCCAGCACGGCCATGCGTTCCGCGGGTTGTCGGTGCGCGAGAACGTCGAGGTCGCCGCGCTCGGCGTCGGGGCGTCGGCGCGGGAGGCGCGGCGACGCGCAACGGCGCTGCTCGACGCGCTCGGCCTGTCGCGCCGCGCCGAGGAATCGGCGGCGGCGCTGCCGCACGGTGACGAGCGCAAGCTCGGTGTTGCGCGCGCGCTCGCGACCGAGCCCCGCTACGTGCTGATGGACGAGCCCGCCGCCGGCTTGACCGAGGCGGAGGTGCCGGAGCTCGTCGCGGTCGTACGCTCGGTCCGCGACGATCACGGCGCGGGCGTGCTGCTGATCGACCACAACGTGCCGCTGATCATGGAGGTCTGCGACCGCATCCACGTGCTCGACCAGGGGCGCACGCTTGCGCAGGGAACGCCTGCGGAGGTGCGGCAGAACATCGACGTCGCGAACGCGTATCTCGGGGGGAGCGGTCGCGATGTCTGAGCTGCCTGCATTGGAGCTGGAAGGCGTCCAGGTCGCGTACGGAGGCGTCCCTGCGGTCCGCGGCGTCGACATCGCGATCGGCCAAGGGGAGATCGTCGGGCTCGTCGGGCCGAACGGCGCGGGCAAGTCGTCGACGCTGCACGCGATCGTCGGCGCCGAGCGGCTCGCCGGCGGCGACGTGCGGCTGCGCGGGCGCTCCCTCCGCGGGCTGCGGCCGGAACAGGTCGCGCGGCTCGGCGTCGCGCTCGTTCCCGAGGGGAGGCACATCTACGCGTCGCTGACCGTCGCCGAGAATCTGCGGCTCGGCTTCGCCGGCAGGCGCTCGCGAGACGGCCTCGCCGACGACGTCGCGTGGGTACACGAGCTCTTCCCGGTGACGCGCGACTTCGCGTCGCGCAGCGCCGGCGCGCTCTCCGGCGGCCAGCAGCAGCAGCTTGCGATCGCACGCGCGCTCGTCGCGCGGCCCGACGTACTGCTGCTCGACGAGCCGTCGCTCGGTCTCGCGCCGACGGTCGTCGAGCGGCTGTTCGAGACGCTGGCCGAGATCCGCGGCCGCGGCGTCTCGATCCTGCTCGTCGAGCAGCGTGCACAGCTGACGATCGCATTCGCCGATCGCACGCACGTGATCGCCAACGGGAGGCTTCGCCTGACCCTCGGCCCGCAGGACGCCGGTGACACCGAACGACTGACGGCGGCGTACCTGTCGTGATCGCCGCGATCAACTGGGGACAGGCGATTGCGGACGCGATCGCGCTCGGTGCGCTCTACGGGCTCGTCGCCGTCGGCATCGGGCTCGTCTTCGGTGTGCTGAGACTCGTCAACTTCGCGTACGGCGAGCTGATCACGTGTGGCGGCTACGTCCTCGCGTACACGTACGGCTGGCCGCGGCCCGTCTCGATCCTGCTCTGCATCGGGGCCGTCGTCGCACTCGCGCTCGCGCAGGAGCTCGTCGCGTTCCGCCCGCTGCGGCGCGGCGGCGCGTCCGCGGCGACGATGCTCGTCGCGACGTTCGCGGTCAGCTTCCTCCTCCAGGCGGTCTACCTGCTCGCCTTCGGCTCGCGCGGGCAGATCGTCGGCACGCTCGGGCAGCTCAATTCCGCGTTCACGGTCGACGGCGTCGACATTCGCTGGATCCTGCTCGTGATCGTCGTCACCGGGCTCCTGCTGCTCGGTGCGACGGCGGCGCTGCTCGACCGCACCGAGGTGGGCCTGCACATCCGCGCCGCCGCGGCCGACTTCCGGACGTCGCGCATCCTCGGAGTGCGCGCCAACCGCGTCATCGTCCTCTCCTTCGTCATGTCGGGCGTGCTCGCGGGCGCGGTCAGCGTGCTCTACACGGTGCAGAACCCGCTCGTCCAGCCGAGCATGGGCGTGCCGATCACCATCTTCGCGCTCGTCGGCGTCGTCGTCGGCGGCCTGGAACGACTCTGGAGCGCCGCGCTCGGCGGCTTCGCGGTCGGCTTCGTCTACGGGCTGCTCGCCGACGCGCTCTCGTCCACGAGCAGCGTCTACCTGCCGTCGGTCGTGTACGGGCTCGTGATCCTCGTGCTCCTGCTGCGGCCCGCAGGATTGTTCCGGTCGTGGCGCGCGCAGCAGGTGGAGCGCGTATGAAGCTCGCTGCGCCGATCGTCCTCGTGTTCGCCACCGCGGCCGTCGCGAGCGGTGTCTCCAGCGCACATCGGCTCGAGTTCGAGACGGCGCTGATCATGGTCGCCGTCGTCGTG
>Ga0207657_10008575_pt1 | contig 10358 bp, 13 predicted proteins | sample KBSC33metaG_FD_184316 | JGI IMG/M metagenome (GOLD analysis project Ga0207657, IMG submission 184316) | Corn rhizosphere microbial communities from Kellogg Biological Station, Michigan, USA - KBS C3-3 metaG (SPAdes) (version 2) | ecosystem: Host-associated > Plants > Roots > Rhizosphere > Soil ... | reverse complement strand
CGCCGGCGAGCACCACCGTGATACTGAGCAGGAGCAGAAGCGCGGTCGTCATCGCCGCAGCTTCCGCGTCAGCTCGACGACGGCGGTGACGCCGAAGGCGATCGCGAGCGCGATGCCGAGCGCGAGGATCGGCCGCTGTTCGAATATCCGGCCGCCGTAGTAGCCGAGCAGCACGGCGTAGCACGCCCAGGCCGCCGCCGCGACGGCCGCGATCGGGAAGAACACGACCGCCGGGAACCGCACCAGGCCGGCGCTGAACGTCGTCGCGGTGCGGCCGCCGGGGACGAAACGCGCGATCAGGATGAGGTACGGCCCCCGCCTGGCCAGTTGTCTCTCCGCCCAGTCGAGCCCGCGTCGCGCCCGTCCGCCCTGGAAGAGGCGCTCGCGCGCGCGCGGGCCGAGCTTGCGCCCGAGCAGGTAGGCGGAGGAGTCGCCGGCGAACGCGCCGATCGCGGCGGCCGCGATCACCGTCCCGAGGTGCAAGTCCCCGAGCCCGGCGAGGACTCCGCCGGTGATCGCGAGCGTCTCGCTCGGCACGACGGGAACGAGCGCGTCGAGCGCCGCGATGCCGAGGATCACGGCGTACGACCACGGTGTCGAGAGCACGTCGACGAGCGCCTGGGTCATCGCGGGAGGGTATGCGCCCGCGCCGCTCCGTCTCGAGGTGTCCGGCGCGAGCCCTGGTCAGTCGTCCCAGTTGACGACGATTCCACCATCGGCGCCGGGCAAGGGGAGGGCTCCCGCCTCGGCCTCGACGGCCCGGCGTTCCGCCGTCGAGAGGCGTCGCCACGGCTGGATCGCGACGACGGAGCCTGCTCGCCGCCAGATCCCGACTACCTCGCCGCCGACGAGCACGGCGCCGGGCCAGACACGCGGGGTCCACAGCTCGGGCCGGCGGGTCGCGTCGGCGACGAGGAGCTCGCGGTCGAGCCCGTGGAGCAGGAAGAACGGATCGCCGCTCGGGAGGAGCCGCGCGGGTGCGGCCGCGGAGGGTGTGTCCCGGAAGCTCTGCTCGTCGCTTCCCAGGATCGACCCGTCGCCGACAGGCGTTCGCACGGCGAGGAGCTCCGCGGCGAGCGCATCGAACGCCGCCCGGCCTCCGGCGGTCCCGATCCCGGCCCACTTGGCGAACGCCGCGGGCGTGGTCGGCCCGAAGACGTGCAGGTACCGGCGCGCAAGCTCGAGGCGAGCCTCGCGCGGGTCGATCTCGGGTCGCGGAACCGTCCAGATCACAGGCAGTCGTGCGCCTTCCCAGCGGATCAGGACGGTGCCGGTCGGAGCCGCGTAGCGCAACGCGTTGGGATGGACGCCGATCCCTCGGCCGGCCTCGTCGTACCGCATCCGCCGCCCGTCGAGGAACGCATGCAGGCGGGCAGCGGTGTCCTCGGCGCGACGCAGCCCTCTCGCGTCGTCGGGCAGGCGACCGAGCGTGAAGACCGCATGGTCGCGCGCCGCGACGACGTACGCGCTGAACCGCGGCCCCCACACCTGGACGAGCGACGAGTGCTCCCAGCTCGACGGCTCGGCCCCCGCGACGCGGGCGTGGATCGAGAGAACCGCGGCGCGCGGCATGCTGTCCTGCAGCCCGGCCCACGCCGCACGCTCGAGCGATGTCCCTCCCGGCGGCAGCCGCTCGTCGAGCGAGTTCGCCCGGCGTCGATGAGCCAGCACCTGTTCGCGTGAGAGAACGAGACGCGGGGTCGCCACGCGCAGGATTTTCCCACGCAGCCGGCGCCGGCGGTAGGCACCGGCCGCTGGATCAGTTCGCGTCCAACGAGACGACCCACCTGTTCCTCGGCAGGCGGAGCAGCAGCCGAGGCACGCCGTCGTTCTCGCTCGCGTAGATCTGGCTGTAGTCCGCCCGGTAGATGAAGAGCTCGTTGCTGGAGCGCCCCCAGCCGAACTGCTCACCACGCCCAAACCGATGGATGATCGCACCCCTCGGGGAGACGGCGAGAATGTGTCCGCCGCTTGCCGTGATGCCGAGCGCCTTCGAGTCGGGCGACCAGCCGTTCAGGTTCGTCGGGTTGACCCCACCGACGATGCGTGTCCGCCCCGTCTGTTTGTCGACGATGCGGATCTGCTGGTGGTGCTGGTCGATCTCCCTGATGTAGGCCCAGTAGCGGAGGTCGGGTGAGATCAACGGCGCGTCGAAGCCGTTGACAGACGGGGTGCTCCACAGGGTGACGATCTTGCCGGTTGCCGGAGCGAGCGTCCGCAACAACGACGTGGCGATGCCGGTCCGACGCGACTCTCCGTAGACGAGCGACTTGCCGTCGGCTGTCCACCACGACGGTGTGAAGACGTGCTTCGAGTCGGTCGAGCCGATGAGAACGGTGGCCGGGCTGCCGTCGATCGGGACGAGCTGCAGCTGGTTGCCCTTCGCTCCGGCCGAGCCGATTGTCAGCGCACGGGAGTCGGGCGACCAGACGAAGCTCAGCTGGCAGTTCTGGCAGCTCGCGTTCGTCGGCACGAGCAGCCGCGGATTCGACCCGTCCGCGCCCTCGACGTAGATGCCCGTGGGGTCCTCCCAGGCGATCGAGGCATCGTCGGGTGACCAGTGAGCCCAGGTGCCGTAGTGGGCCTTCGAAAGAACGCGCAGCACGTGTCCGGAACCGTCGATTACCTCGAGGCGTGCGCCCGCGGTGCCGGTCCGTGGGGCCACGAACACCACGAGTCGTGTCGCATGGTTTGCCTCCGCCGGGTATCCCGACGCCGTTCCCGCCACACCGACGGCAGCCAGGACAACGACCGGCAGGAGAGTCAAGCAAAGGCGCGTCCTCAGCAACGCCAGCTCAGGGCGACCAGGCGAGCTCGTTGCCGCTCTTGGTGCTTCTGTCGATATAGCGGGGGCAGGATTTGAACCTGCGACCTCCGGGTTATGAGCCCGGCGAGCTACCTGACTGCTCCACCCCGCGACGCGGCCCGAAGTGTAGCACTCTCCCGTTCGCGAAAAGCGTCTCGGAGAGCCAGAAACCGAGCGCCATGACGGCGATTCCGGCGATCGCGTCGAAGATGAAGTGGTTGCCCGTGACGACGATCGTCAGGACGACCAGGACCGGGTAGACGACGCCGACGAGGCGCCAGAAGAGGGGTCGTGCGTACAGGATCAGCCCCACCCCCACGCCGACCGCCCACCCGGCGTGGAGCGACGGCACGGCGGCGACGGGGTCGGAGAACGACGACGAGGTCGGCGAGCCGATGTCGATGTTCGAGAGCTGCCGCAGCGTGTCCTCGAGGCCGACGCCGGCGAGCCGCGGCGGCGCGGTCGGGAACTGCCAGTGGATGACGAGCGCGATGAAGGTCGCGGAGAGGAAGCCGTTGCGGAAGCGGCGGAAGCCGCCGCGGTTCGCGTGGTACAGCCAGAAGAAGAAGACGCTCGTCAGCACGAAGTGACCGACGAAGTAGAAGACGTTCATCATCCGGACGAGCTCGGGCACCCGCAGGAACGTCTGCTGCAGGCCCTCCTCCCATTCGATGTGCGCGAAGCGCTCGACGCTGAGCACGTCCTGGGCGTGGCGCTCGGCGACCGCCCAGTTCGGGGTGATCGTGTGCCGCAGCAGCTCGTATGCCTCGATCCCTGCGACGACGATCGCGATCTGCATCACGCCGTAGAACCGCGTGACGACTGCTCTCACCCTCGTCATCGAGGCGATTCTATGAGGCGCCGTTACGATGGCGGCGTGGCAACCGTCGCCTGGATCGGGCTGGCCGTCGCACTCGTCGCCGCCGCCTGCTCGACCGTGCTCGTCGGCGTGCGCGGCGTGCAGGCCTGGCGGACCTTCCGCTCCTTCGCGCGCTCGACGACGCGCGCGCTGGACGAGGTGACCCGCAGCGCGGCGGCGGCCGAGGCGCACGCCACCGCGTTGACGGCGGGCGTCGAACGGTTGACGGCGGCCACCGAGCACCTCGGGTCGTCGCTCGCCGAGCTCGCGGCGATCCGGGCCGCAGCCGACGAGGCCCGTGCCGCGGTCGCGGGACTGCGCGGCTCGGTGCCACGCAAGTGACGCGTGTCGCGGCGATCGACCTGGGCACGAACGCCACCCGTCTCCTCGTCGCCGACGTCGAGGACGGCCGCGTCGAGGAGGTCCTGCGCCGCACGCGGATCACGAAGCTCGGCGAAGGCGTCGACGCACGGCGCAGGCTCCTGCCCGTGCCGATTGCACGCGTCCGCAACGTGCTCGGCGACTACCGCCGCGAGCTCGAGGCGCTCGGCGCCGAGCGCACGCTCGCCGTCGCGACGAGCGCGGTCCGGGACGCCGAGAACGGCGAGGCGTTCCTCGGCGAGATCGAATGGTCCTACGGCTTCGCGACGCGTCTTCTGAGCGGCGACGACGAGGCGGCGATGACGCTGCGCGGCGTCGGCCCGCTCGAGGCGGGGACGGTGATCGTCGACGTCGGCGGCGGCTCCACGGAGCTGATCACGCAGAGCTTCCGGACGAGCATGGACATCGGCTCCGTCCGCCTGACGGAACGGTTCGGCGACGACTGGGACGCCGCCGCCGCCGAGATCCGCGGACACCTGCCGGACCTCGCGGCAACGCGCGCGCTCGGCGTCGACGGGACGACCGCCGAGGTGGCGGCGCTCGGGGACGGACGCGCCGCGACGCGCGCGCAGATCGACGAGATGCTCACCTGGCTTCGCTCGACGAGCGAAGCGGAGCGGCGCGCCCGCCTGCTCGAGCCGGATCGAAGCGAGGTGCTGGCAGGCGGCGTGCTCGTCCTCCGCGAGATCCTGCGCCACCTCGCGGTCGAGCGTATCGAGGCCTCCGACCGCGATCTCCTGGACGGCGCCGCGCTCGAAGCCGCCGCGCTCCCCGAGGCGCCGGAAGGCGACGCGCCACCCGGCGCCTACACGTGCTGCTGAGACTCGCCGCACTCGCGCTCCTCACATCGGCGCTCGCCGCATGCGGCGGCTCCAAGGAGGCCGCCCTCACTGCGAACGGGTTCCCACCCGGCTGCACGATCCCCGAGGTCGACCGGATCGTCAGCGCGTTCCTCGCCACGCCGAGCTTCGCACCGCCGGCGCAGTTCCGGCGCTACGTCTCGACCGAGTCCGACAAGCGCTCCTTCCGGACGAGCACCGCCGCGGCGGCAGTCGCGCACCTCCGCCGGCGGCACGCCCTCGGCGAGCGAGACCGGCTGATCGCGCTCCGCGTCTCGAAGCAGGACTTCAACCACGTCGGGATCTCGTTCCAGCTGACCCGGTTCGCGCCCGACTTCGCCGCCCGCGGCATCCGCACCCGGCTCGCGACGGGCAGCGGGACGATCGACTGTGCCCACCAGAAGGTGGCCTCCTGGGCCCAGAGTGGCCCCTGACCGGCCCACGAGAGGCCCGGCGCCCGAGAAACTTGCGCTCGCAAATTTCTCTGCTAGGATGCTTGCGTCATCAAGTATTGGAGGAAGCACATGACCACCAGCACCGAGACGCAGACCACCTGGCAGGCCGACACGGTCCACTCGAGCGTCGCCTTCGAGGTCCCCTACGCCGTCGCCACGTTCGGCGGCACCGTCGACGACTTCGAGGCGACGCTGAGCGACGACTTGCTCGCCGGCTCCGCCCGGATCGAGAGCATCCGGACCAAGGAGGAGAACCTCCAGGCCCACCTGCTCTCCCCCGAGTTCTTCGACGCCGAGCGCCACCCGGTCGTCAGCTTCTCGGGCCGGCTCTCCCGCACCGGGGATGCCGCCGAGGTCGACGGCGAGGTAACGATCAAGGGCATCACCAGGCCGGCCGTCCTCAAGGGCACGGTCACCGGCCCGGCCGTCGACCACCTCGGCGCCACCCGCATCGGGCTGAAGCTCGAGACGACGATCGACCGCCGGACATTCGACATGAACTGGAACATGCCGCTCCCGAACGGCGAGCCGGCGCTCTCGAACGACGTGACGCTGAAGGCCGACCTGACGCTCGTCGCCCAGGCCGCGTAGCCATGAACGTCCTCGCGATCAGCGGCTCGCTCCGCATCGACTCGAACTCGACGGCCCTCCTCCGCGCCCTGCGCGAGGAGGCGCCGTACGGCGTCGACGTCGCGCTCTGGAACGGGCTCAAGGAGATCCCGCCCTACGACCAGGACGACGACGGCGTGCCGGCGCTCCCGCCGGTCGCCGCGCTCCGCGACGCCGTGCGCGAAGCGGACGCGGTGTTCTTCGCGACGCCGGAGTACAACTCGTCGATCCCGGGAGCGCTCAAGAACGCACTCGACTGGGCGTCGCGCCCGCTGGCGACCAACGCGTTCCGCAACAAGCCGGTCGCGGTGATCGGCTCCAGCGCCGGGGCGTTCGGCGGCGTGTGGGCCGCGGCCGAGCTCCGCAAGGTGCTTGCGACGATGGGCGCGCGCGTCACCGAGGTGGAGCTCGCCGTCGGCCACGCCGGCGAGAAGTTCCGCGCGGACGGGTCGCTGATCGACGGGGACATTCGCCAGGCACTGCGCGAGGCACTCGAGACGCTCGCCGCCGCGACGGCGCCGGTCGAGGTCGCGGCGTAAGCAAGAAGCTACGGCTCGAGCACGGCGGGCGACTCGTCCTCGGCCAGCCGGCGCTGCAGCGCCGACCGGGAGAGCACGCCGACGAGCTTGCCGCCCTCGACGACCGGGACACGCTCGTAGTCCTGCGCCTCGAGAAACGCGAATGCGTCGGCGAGCGGCATCGTCGAGGAGACGGTTGCGTTCGGCGGCTCGGCAATCGAGCCGGCCGTCGCGATCGTCGGGTCGAGCCCTCCGGCGACCACCTCGCGTACGAGCGTCTTGCGGGTGACGACGCCGAGCAGCGCTCCGTCCTCGCACACGAAGACGGAGCGCACGGCGTCACGTGCCAGCGCCTCGGCCGCCTCCTGCGCGGTTGCCGACGCGTCGAGCGCGATCGGCTCGGACACCATCGCGTCGCGCACGAGCTGCTCGGTCACGGGTACACACCGCGCGCCTCGAGCGCGCCGGAGACCTCGTGGATCGCCGCGACGAGCGCCGCGTCCCGCAGCGAGATCCCACGCTCGTGGGAGACGTTCCACACGCGGTCGAAGGCGTCGGACATCTTGTCGGCAAGACGGCGGCGGATCTCGTCACGGTCCCAGAAGAGCCGGCCGAGGTCCTGGACCCACTCGAAGTAGGACACGGTGACGCCGCCGGCGTTCGTGAGGATGTCGGGCAGGACCGGGATGCCGCGCTCGGCGAGGATCCGGTCGCCCTCGTTCGACGTCGGGCCGTTCGCGCCCTCGACGAGCAGCTTGCAGCGCAGGTTGCCCGCATTCACGCCCGTCACCTGGTCTTCCCGCGCCGCGAGCACGAGGATGTCGCACTCGAGCTCGAGCAGGACCTCGTTCGTGATCCGCTCGACGCCGTCCGTGAAGCCCTCCAGGGACCCGTGCTCGGCGACGTAGGCGTGCAGCGTCGGGATGTCGAGCCCCTGTGCGGCGTAGACGCCGCCGGAGATGTCCGAGACCGCAACCACCTGTGCGCCCTTGTCGTGCAGCTCGGTCGCCGCGATCCCGCCGACGTTGCCGAAGCCCTGCACGGCACAGCGCTGTGCCGCGAGGTCCCACCCGAGCCGGCCGCACGCCCGTTCGACGACCATCACTACTCCTGCGCCCGTCGCCTCGTGCCGGAACACCGAGCCGCCGATCGAGATGGGCTTGCCCGTGACGATCTCCGGGACCGCGTAGCCCTTCTGCATCGAGTAGGTGTCCATCATCCACGCCATCGTCTGCTCGTTCGTCGCCATGTCCGGCGCGGGAATGTCGAGCTGCGGCCCGATGAACGGCGCAAGCTCCGCGGTGAACCTGCGGGTGATGCGCGAGAGCTCGGCCTGAGACAGGTCGCGGGCATTGCAGCGCACCCCTCCCTTTGCACCACCGTACGGCAGGCGCAGGAGCGCGCACTTCCACGTCATCCACATCGCAAGCGCGGCGCATTCGCCGAGGTCGACCGCCATGTCGTAGCGGATCCCGCCCTTCGTCGGCCCGAGCACCGACGAATGCTGCACGCGGTAGGCGGGAAACGTGACGTAGGACCCGTCGTCCAGCCGCACGGGCAGCGTCAGGATCAGCGCGCGCTCCGGTGCCCGCAGGCGATTCGCGACGAAGTCGGGCACCCCGGCGAGCTCGAGCGCGTGGTCGAGCTGGGTCAGCGCCTGCCGGTAGAGCGGCGTGTCCCACTCGAGCCTCTGCTCCTGGCGCACGACCACGGGCAGGGAGGGTACTGGAACGTCGTAGGACATCCGCGCCGAAGGATGGGCCGCGCGGCCCATTGCCGCGGGCGCCGGCCCGGGCCATGCTCTCGGGATGCGCCACCCCGAGCTGCTCGCCGCCATCTGCGGCGCGATCGCGGTCGAGATCGCCCACCTGCGCTGGATCGTTCTCACCCGCTGGCTCTGCCGCGGCTGCGGCCACCCGCATCTCGAGTGCGAGTGCAAGCCCACCTGGGTCAAGCTCCTCCTCTGACCGCCGCTCGCGCCGTGGCACGTCCTCCGGGAGGATGACGTGCGGGTCATATGTGTGGAGGACGCGGCCCTGACGCCGCGGCGTTACCGTGCGCTCGTGCAGGCGGTCCTCGACCGAATTCGCCGGCGGGCCTTCGAGGCGATCGTCCTGACGTTTGCCGTCGGCTCCGTCGTCGAGGGGGCCGTCGCCCCACACGCGCACCCCCACGTCCTCGTGTCCGTGATCGCGCTCGGCTGGTCGCTGCCGTTTGCGGCCCGGCGCCGTTACCCGCTCTGGTCGCCACTCGCCGTCTGCGCATCGCTCGTCGTGCTCGCGCTCGCGACGAACGAGCAGACGTTGAACGCGCTCACGATGCCGTTCGTCGCCGCGCTGGCGGCCGCCGTCTCGTTCGGGCTGCTCGGCGGCCGCCGCCAGGCGGTCGCAGGCTGGGCGGCCCTCGTCACGACCGCCGCGGTCGTCGACTTCCGGTCGTCGACGGCGTACTCGGACTTCTTCTGGACGACGCTGATCCTGAGCCTCGCATGGTTCTTCGGCGTCGCGCTCGGGACGCGCACCGAACAGGCCCGCGAGCTGCGCGAACGCGTGGCGTTCGTCGAGCGCGAACAGCTGATCGCAGCGGAGCGCGCGGTCGCGGAGGAGCGCTCCCGCATCGCGCGCGAGCTGCACGACGTCGTGGCGCATTCGGTGTCGGTGATGGTCGTGCAGACCTCGGGCGTCCGCCGCCTGCTCGGCGAAAGCCAGGCGCGCGAGCGCGACGCGCTCCTCTCGGTCGAGCAGATCGGCCGGCAGGCGATGATCGAGATGCGCCGGATGCTCGGCGTCATGCGCAGCACGGAGGAGCAGCCGGCGGCGCTTGCCCCTCAGCCCACCCTCATGCACCTCGAGCGTCTGATCGCGCAGGTCGAGGAGGCCGGGCTTCGCGTGACGCTGCGCGTCGAGGGGACGCGTCCCGAGCTCACTCCCGGGATCGATCTCTCGGCCTACCGGATCGTGCAGGAAGGACTGACGAACGCGCTCAAGCATTCGCGCGGCGCGCACGCCGAGGTCGTCGTGCGCTACGTCGACTCGGTCGTCGAGCTCGAGATCGCAGACGACGGCACGGAGGCGCGGAGCGGCGACGGTCTCGGCCACGGGCTCGTCGGCATGCGCGAGCGGGTTGCGTTGTACGGTGGGACGCTCGAGGCCGGCGCGCGCGAGGGCGGCGGCTTCGTGCTTCGCGCCCAGCTTCCCGTGGAGGTGCGCCGGTGATTCGCATCCTGCTCGTCGACGACCAGGCTCTCGTGCGGGCGGGGTTCCGGATGATCCTCGACGCAGAGCCCGAGATGGAGGTGGTCGGCGAAGCGGCCGACGGGCGCGAGGCGATCGAGCAGGTGCACCTGCTGCAGCCGGACGTCGTGCTGATGGACATCCGGATGCCCGAGCTCGACGGGCTCGAGGCGGCGCGGCGCATCCTGGCGGGCCGAGACGACGCGAACACGGCGAAGATCCTCATGCTCACGACCTTCGACCACGACGAGTACGTGTACGAGGCTCTGCGCGCCGGCGCCAGCGGCTTCCTGCTCAAGGACACGCCGCCGGAGCAGCTCGTCGGCGCGATCCACGTGATCGCCCAGGGCGAGGCGCTGCTCTCGCCGTCGGTCACGCGGCGGGTCATCTCGGCGTTCGTGGAGGGAACCGGCCCGAAGCCGCAGGCGCAGTTCCCGCGGCTGAAGGACCTGACCGCCCGCGAGCTCGAGGTGCTGATGTCGATCGCGCGCGGGCTCTCGAACGCCGAGATCGCGAGGGCGCTCTTCGTGTCCGAGACCACCGTCAAGACCCACGTCGCGCGGATCCTGATGAAGCTCGGCCTGCGCGACCGTGTCCAGGCCGTGGTGCTCGCCTACGAAGCGGGCGTCGTCTCGCCCGGCGACAACGCGTAGACATA
>Ga0207657_10008574_pt1 | contig 10358 bp, 9 predicted proteins | sample KBSC33metaG_FD_184316 | JGI IMG/M metagenome (GOLD analysis project Ga0207657, IMG submission 184316) | Corn rhizosphere microbial communities from Kellogg Biological Station, Michigan, USA - KBS C3-3 metaG (SPAdes) (version 2) | ecosystem: Host-associated > Plants > Roots > Rhizosphere > Soil ... | reverse complement strand
CGAGACGCTTAACCTGGGCTAACGCAGCGTCCCTGTCGGTCGAATAAAGCGCTCTCGATGCTCTACTTTTTCGACACCCGCGACAACGGGACTTTCATCGAGGACGACACAGGGATCGACTGCGCCGATCTGGACAGCGTCAAGAGGCAGGCCGCTTTGTCACTGGCGGAACTGGCGCGCGACGTTCTTCCCGAGAGCATCAAACGGGTGCTTTCGGTGGAAGTACGCGACGCCACCCAGCCGATCCTCAAGGACGTGCTGACGTTCGAAGCCATCGTCCTCAATTAGCGCGGCTCTGTCGCTCCATTGCGGACACCAGCCGATCAGGTCGGCGCCCGCCCTTCAATAATCCTTGCTCACCCGCACCGCCGCGTTGGACCTACCGACCGTCGAAACCGTCGACAGGACCGAGAGCCAGCGGGTGATCTGATATTCGGCGCGGGTCGCGGAATAGCCTTGGCCGTCGGTCACCACTTCGACGAACAATTTGCGCGTGATGTACTTGCCGGCGGCGACCGCGGTCTTCTGGCCGGTGGCGACGTCCGCCGGAACGATGCGCAGCCGGTCGAGACCGATCGCGCGCCTGAGCGCGTTGATTGGGTCGAGGCTGCCCGAGCCGCTTTGCAGCGCAGCGACCGCGGACGCGAGCTGCAGGGCCTCGGGCGCCGAGAGGTTGGTGATCGAGGTGCCGAACAGGATCCGCGACAGGAGCTCGTCCTGGGGCAGTGCTGGCGTGCTTGCGAAGGTGATCTCGGGTTTGAGCCCCGTACCCTGGACGAGGACGCTTGCGTCGAGCCCCTGGACCTGGGCCTGGGCGTGGATATCGAGCTGCGGATCGGGCGGGCTTTCGCCGCGGAAGCGGATGGTGCCGCGGTCGAGGCGGAAGTTGCGGCCGGCGAAATCATAGTCGCCGCGGACGAGCTCGGCGCGGCCGGTGAAGCGGGGCGCGTCGGCATAGCCACCGACGCTGAGGTCGGTGGTCCAGCGACTGCTGATGCCGAGGCCGGTGACGTTGAGGTTGCTCCCCGCGACCTTCATGTCGAGCTTCCACGGGTGGAGGTCCTGAACCTCGATCACGTCTTCGGGATCGAGGCCGCGGTCGCGCACGACGAGCTGCGGCACCGACGCCGCGGCGCTTGCCTTGCCGAGCTGGAACAAGCCCTTGTTGAGGCGGAGATTGCCCGAGATGGTGCCGTTGCGGCCGTCGGACTTGATCGCCAGCGGACCGGTGACGCGAGCGGCGATGTCGTCGCGGTTGAGGAGCAGCGCCTGATTGGCGTTGAACGACAGGTTGAGCGCGGTTCGCCCTTCGCTGAAGGTGACCGAGCCCGAGCCGGCGATCGTCCCTCCGCCCGAAGTCTGGCCCGAGATCTGCGAGAAGATCAACTGCGGGCCGGAGAAGCGCGCGACGGCCGCCAGATGGTCGATGGTCATGCCAGTGACCGGGCTTTCGAGGCGGGCGTTGGCGGTCTTGAGCGAGCCGCGGATGGTTGGAGCCGACCAGCGGCCGCCGATGTCCGCGCCCATCGCGACTGGGCCGGAGAGGTCGAGCACTTCGCTTCCGGTCAGGCGCCACAGGGTGTCGGCGGGGCCGACGTAGCGCAGCTGCGCGAACAGCGGCGCGTTGAGCAGCTCGGCGACCAGCGGCCCGCCGCCGATCGGCGCGAAGCGCGCCTGGGCGCGGCCGATGATCTGGCTGCCGTTGCCGGCGACCGCGCGGATCGCCGCCTGGTTGCCGGTGATCGCCGCGGCGACCGCGACGTCGATGGGCTTGGAGGCGAGGACGAGGCCCGCACGGCTGAGGCCGCGGACCTTGAGGTCGAGCCGGCCCGTGCGGTTGCCCTTCCACGCATAGTCGAGGCGGCCGGTGGCCGAGCCGCTCATATCGAGATTGGGCCAGGCGAGGTCGAGCACCTCGAGCGGCATGTGCTGGACCTGGGCATGAACCTCGGGCCGCGAGCCGCTGCGGCCCGAGACGACCGCCGCGCCGCCGGCGAAATTGAGGCTGGTCGGGGCAAGCGCCCAGCCGTCGCCGGAGCGGGTGAACACCGCCGCCTGGGTGAGGACCAACGGCTCGCGCTCGATGCGGCCGTTGCCGGTGACCCTGATGCTGTCGGGCGTGATGTCGGCGAGGGTCGAGAAAGCGAAGGCGGCGCCGCGGCGGCCAGCGAAGGCGGCGCGGACCTGGCCGACGCCGTTGACCAGCTTGGCGTTGGCGGTGAGCCGCGCGAGCGTGATTCCGCTCGCGTCGACCCCGCGGGCATCGACCACGCCGTCGATCGTGGTGCGCTCGTCGGCGAGGATGATCGTCCCGTCGGCACGCCCGGTTCGCACCGAGAAGGCGCCGGGGAAGGCGACCGAATTGCCGACGAGGTGGGCGTCGATGCGCTGCGCTCCGCCGGCGGGCAAGAAGTCGAGCGTGCCGCCGAGCGTGCCGTTGGCGAGGATCAGCTTCCCGGTGAACCCGCCGGGGTCGGAGCGAAGGTCGCCGCTGGCGTGCGCCCCGCCGGCCGCCAGGTCGGCGATGGAGATGACCGTCGGCGCGTTGTTGGGGAGCAGGATCCGGCCGTCGCTGGTGAACGGGCCGAGCTTCGAGCCGCCACTTGCGCGGTAGTCGAAGCCCGCTGCGGTCGGCTGCGACAGCAAATGCATGTCGCGGATGCCCATCGCCTCGTTGGGGCTGGCGAGCAGCAGGTCGATCCGCGGCCGCTCGATGTGGCCGTCGAGCACCAGCTTCAGCGGGCCGTATTTCGCCTGGCGGCCGGCGGCGACGATGTGGAATGTCCCGTCGCGCAGGCGCTCACCGGCGCCCGACAGCCTCAGCTTGGGCGAGTAGAGCTGCAGGTTGGTGAAATGAACGATGCCGTCGCCGCCGCGCTCGAGGTTGGTGGTCAGCGACGGCAGCCCTCCGGTGAGGTCGCGGAAGAAGCTGTTGTCGAGGCGGCGGACCCAGGCCTTGGCGGTGCCGACGACGTGGCTGCCCTTGTTCTTGGGCCCGGGGACGACCTTGAGGTCGGTCATGACGTCGACGATGCCGAGCCCGGGGATGAGGTAGCGCTGCATCGCGCCCGACAGCAGGACTTCGAACCGGCCGCTGACGAGGTCGATCAGCAGCGACAGCTTGCCGTTCCACTTGGCGCTGGTGAGCTTGAGGCCGTCCCCGCGCACCAGCTTGGGAGTGACCGAGAGCCAGCCTTCAACCTGGGGATGCGCGAGCATCGCCCCGGCGACGTCACCAACGCCGGTGATCGCCCGCGCGGACAGGCGCAGCGGGACGCGCATCGGCCACGGCGAGAAGCGGCCCCTCCCCTCGGCGCGCAGGTCGTCGAAACCGGTCGTATCGAACTGCACGTGCGGCGAGGTCAGGCGGTAGGAGTAGTCGGCGGTCGCGAACGGACCGTCGAGCGTCCACACCAGGCGCACGTTGCGCCCGGTCATGTTGGGGAACAGCGCCGGCGGCTTCAGCAGGTCGACTCCGAGGCGCAGGCCGCGATAGCGGTTGGCGGCGAGGTCGACCGCACCGCGGGCGATTGCGCGGAGCTCGGGCGAGCCGGCGGTGAGCTGGCCGTCGAGGATCCGGTCCTTGAGCGTCGCGTCGCCGCGGATGGTCACTGCGGGGACGGTCAGCCGCTGCACCTTGCCGGTGAGGAACTGCGCGGGCGCCCATTGGCCTTGCAGGCGATAGCGGCCCTGGTCAGCGCCGAGTGCGAGCCGTGCGGTTGGGCGGCCGGAAAGGTCGAGCGCAGCCTTGCCGCGCCAGTGGGCCCAGGTCCCGTCGCCGTCGACGTTGAGGCGGATCGCGCGGCGCGTGCCGATGATCGCTCCGACCAGGCCGTTCTCCGGCGCAAGCACCCGCGCGCCGAGCTCGAAGCGGTTGCCGTCGGGCTCGGAATCGAGGTGGAACAGGAGCTTGTCGCCGCTGCTGACCAGCGCGTTGAGGTCGACCAGGGCTCGACCGGAGCGAACGTCGGCGCGGCCGCTGAGCTTGCCGCTATGGGGCCGGCCGCCGACCGCCGGGCCGATGTCGAGGCGATCGATGCGAAGCTCGCCGATGTGGATGTCGAACTTGGGCAGGATCGGCCCGCGCCTGGTGCTCGGCTTGAGCCTGGGCAGGCGCACCAGCGCGACCCGCTGCGCGGTCAGGCTGTCGATGTGCAGCGAATTGTAGAGCCACGCGCCCGGCGACCAGTCGAGCGTGACCCCAGGCGAGGTGAGGAAGACGCCGTTGCGGTCGGCGACCGCGAAGTTGCGCAGCTGCGACTTGCCGAAGATCGAACCGTCGATCCGGCCGATGTGGAAGCGCAGCCCCGACGCGGTCTCGATCTTCTCGATCCGGTCGATGATGAAGCGGTGGCCCGGCGCGGTATCGAGGAGCACGAGGCCGGCAGCGAGCAGCACGAGCAGCGCGATAAACAGGGCCAGCAGCTCGTCGGCGAGCCGCCGCGCCCAGTGTTTCCGCAGGCGGATCCGGGCGGCCGGCGCAGCGGCGGCGACGGCGTCTTCGGCCATCAGAAGGCCTGTCCGAGCGAGACGGTCACGGCGACCGGGCCGTCGCCTTTCTGGCGGTTGAGCGGGACTCCGACGTCGATGCGGATCGGGCCGAAGCTCGAATAATAGCGCACGCCAAGGCCGGCGGCGAAGCGCCAGTCCTTGAAGTCGGGCAAGGCCTCGGTGGTCAGCGAGCCGCCGTCGAAGAACGGCACGATCCCGAAATTGCCACCGAACTGCTTCAGGCGGATGCGCGTTTCGAGGCCGAACTCGGCGAGGCCGCGTCCGCCGATCGGGTCGCCGTCAATGTCCTTGGGGCCGAGCTGCTGATAGCCGTAGCCGCGGACCGAGCCACCGCCGCCCGAATAGAAGCGGCGCGAGGGCGCGATGTCGAAGACGCCCGCGCCAATGATCGTTCCCAAGCGGATGCGGCCCGCGGCGACGATGTTGTCGGTCAGCGGGCGATAGGTGCTCGCGTCGAACTGCACCCGGGCATAAGTGAAATGGCCGTTGCGGGCCGAGACTTCGGGGCTGACCCGGCCGGACAGCCGGAAGCCGCGGGTCGGGTCGAGCAGGCTGTCGCTGCCGTCATAGCCGAGACTCAGCGGCAGCGCTGCGATGAGGAACTTGTGGGTCGCCTTGAGCCCCGACGTGTCGAACACGCCACGCTCAACGGTGCCGAGGATTTCGGCGCCGTAGGTCCAGGTCCATTTCTTCTGCCAGATGAAGTTGCTCTGGCGCTCGATGTTGCCGGCGAGGTCGACCGTGCGCGCTTCATAGGCGTCGAACTTCTGGTGACTGGCCGAGGCCGAGAGGTTGAGGATCTGGTCGCGCTGGAGGAAATTATTGCGGCGGAACTGGACCGCCGCGAGCTGCTCGCTCGTGCCGGCTATGCCGCGCAGCGTCAGCGCGCCTTCGGGATGGAAGAAATTGCGGTCGGTCCAGCTCGCCTCGAGCCGGGCGCCTTCGCCGGTGCCATAGCCCAATTCCCCGGCGATGGTGTGCGACGGCGCGGGTTCCAGCCGGACGTCGAGATCGACGGTTCGTCCGTCGCTCGCCGGCACGACCCGGACGTCGGCGACGGAGACGAGGCTGGTCGCGATCAGTGCGCGGCGAAGATCGTCGATCTTGGAGCGCTGGAAGCGCTGGCCGGGCTTGAACCGGGCGATGGTCCAGACGTGACGCGCGTCGAAGGGCGCGTTGCCGCTGACCCGGATCGCGCCGAATGTGGCGACCGGACCGGGGTCGACCGGCAGCACCAGAGTCGCGAGATGGGTCACGTGATCGACGTCGACCTGCTGCTCGCCGAGCTTCGCCTGGGCGAAGCCGAGCTGGCCGAGCGCGGCCTGAAGCGCGACTCCGCCGGCAATGACGTCCTGGGCGACAACCGGATCGCCGGCCTGGACCGCGAAGGCACCGCGCAGCTTGGCGGCTTCCGGGCCGGCGGCATCCAGCCCGGGAAGCTCAACCGAGGCGAAGCGATATTGCTCGCCCGGCGAGGCTTCGAGGACGACCCGCAGCATGCTGCCCGCAGGCTCGGTCCGGGCCTCGACGTCGGCATCGTAATAGCCGAGACTGCGCAGCAATTCCTCGAGCAGGTCGGAATCGGCGCGCGACCGCCGGGCGATCTGGGCGGCGTTCGCCGGGTCCTTGCGGTCGGCTTCGAGCGCGGACTGCTGGCGGAAGGCTTTGAGCAGGTCTTCGGACGCTCCGACGCTGCCGAGGCCGGTGATCTCCAGCACGTATTTGCGGTCGCCGGCGGCATTTTCTGCCGGCGCCTGCTGCGCAGCCTGCGGCACGGCGCTTTCGTCTGTCGAGAGCGTCGGCCAGTCGACGCCGAGACCGGGCAGCGGGTCGAGCGGCGCCGAGGGGTCGAGTTCGGCCGGGTCGGTCGGCGGAGGTTGCGGCTGGGCCTGCTGGGCAAGCGCCGGGCTCGCGCACAGCACGCTCAGCGCCGCCGCGCATTGCAGCTGCGCGGCCCGTCGCGCTGATCCCCGCCCGCTCATCAAGGCCAAGCCTTAAACAGCGCTCCTGAATGGCGCCAGTCTCCAGGCGCCCGAACGCGGTCCCGTTGCGCCGACTAGCGCATTGAAAAGAGGCGACTAGTGAATTGTGCCCGACGCCCGGTCGCTCGACAGCGCGGCGATGACCCGCTCGATGTGGCGCCAATGGCAGAAGCGAGCGACATTGCCGTCGCTGCGGAAGTGCCGCGCGCGGGCGGCGGCCTCGAGCTCGGCGGCTTCGCCGAAGCGTTCGATCATCTCGTGCGCGTCGGCCAGCGCCGAGCGCCCATGAATGAAAAGCGCGTCCATCGGGCGGCGTTTACCGCGCCTGCGTTGCAGGACTGACGACGATCGTCGTCAACGCGGCGTTGACTATGATGCCGGGATTGGGTGTGGGGCAAGGATGGCTTCGAACACGGCCCGCGCGGGCGGCTGCTTCCTCACCGTCTGCATATTGGCCGGCACCGTCGCCGGGATAATCCTCGGCAACCCGATGAAGGGCGTGCTCATCGGAACCGGGACCGGGGCGGCCCTGGCCGTGCTGCTGTGGCTGATCGACCTCCGCCGCAGCTGAATTAGACGACCTTGCGGCCCACCCAGATGACGCGGCCGATGCAATCGAGCTGATCGATCCCGCAATCCGGCCAGTCGGGATAGGCCGGATTGTCGGACTGCACGGTGACCGTTCGACGCATCGGGTGGAGCGCGATGCGCTTCACGACCACCGAATCCTCGATACGAAGGACATAGATGCCGTCGCGCAGCCCCTTGATGGTGTCGCCGGGGTCGACGAGGATTTCGTCGCCGGCGTTGAGCGTCGGCGCCATCGAATCGCCTTCGACCCGGACGATCGACAGATCCGACGGATGCGTCGGCGTGAGCGCTTTCAGCCAGCGCTCGTCGAAGCCGAACCACGGCTTTCCCAATTCCTCTGAGACTACGGCCCCGGGTCCGGCAGAGACCGCGACCGGGTGGCGCTTGACGCTGACCAGGCCGTCGACCCGCAGATCGGCTCCGGGCGGACCGCCGAGAAGCTCCTCGGAAATCGAGAAATAGCGCGCGAGCTTGCGCCGTTCCTCTTCCCGGAGGCGCTTGGGCACGCCGCGGCGGACATATTGCTGGATGTAGGCGGCGTTGCGGCCGAGCATCCGCGACAGGCTGGCGAAGTCGTCGCCGCGCTCGGCGCACAGCCGTTCAAGGGTGAGGCGAGGATTGATCATTAATTCCTCTTTAATGATAGGAAAATGCCTAGACAAGTAGGAATTGCGTTGGGAGACAGCGAATCGCCGAGTCGATTTGAGCTTATGGGGAACGGCACGTGCATTTGCTGAGAGAAATAGAAAAGTTCTTGCGCAACAGCGATATCGCTCCAACCCGTTTTGGACGAGACGCTTTGGGCGATCCGCGTTTCGTGTTCGATTTGCGGAACGGACGGCACCCGCGGCCACGAACCGTGCGACGAGTGATTTCCTATCTGGAGGCCGCTCAGTGAACCGCCTCGCGATGTCCGAAGCCGGCGGCGGCCTCCTTCGCGCGCTGATCGCGCGCAGCGGCGCGCCCCGTGATAGGATTTTGCTCAGCGACTATCGCGCGACCGACTGGCAATCCCTGACCTTTGCCGGCGAACGGCATCATGTCCAATTGAGGATCGGTGGCCCAGATGCCGAGACGATCGTCCAGCGCATCACGGACGGGATTGAAGACGCGGAATTCGCGCTCCGCGGTCATGTCGTCGCCGACATCGCGGTCGCCGGGTCGTCCGAGCCGGACTGCGCGGGTTCGATCACGGTCGACATCGAGGCGCTGACGATCGCCGAATGAGCTACCGAAGCGACTTGCGCAGCTCGAACAGCGCCTCGTGCAGAGCCTTCGACGCGTCGGCAGCAGCCGGAGGCGCGCTGTCGCGGTCGAGGTGGCGATCGATTCGCGACTTCAGCTCGCCGGGCGAAGGCATGGCCGCAGGATCGAACAGCCGCACGACCCGCGAGCTTTCCGACAGATCGGCGAGCACGTCTTCGAGGATCAGCTCGCCGTCGCCGGCCGGATGGAGCCGGTCGGCATCCGTCAGCTCCAGCTCTCCGAGCCGAATGATCGGCGGCAGTGCAGCGGGGTCGAAGCCCTGGAGCACGAACTCCGCCGCAGGCGTCTTGATCGAGCGCAACAGACCAAGGCAAAGGCCGAACGCCGCGAATCCGGCCGCGACGGCACCCCCGGCGCCGAAGCGAATCGCGAGGAACGCCGCAGCCGCGGCAAATACTGCCGCAGCGGCGACGTCGATCGCCTGTTCGATCCGGTCCAGCTGGCGCGCTTCCATAGCGCGCCGAAATAGCAGCCAAACCTTGCCAGCCGGTTAGGCCGGCACCTCGTGCGGATGATCGATCTCGGTGACGTCGGGCGCATTTTCGACCAGGTCGATGACCGCGTTTGTGAAGGCCTCGACGTCGTCGGGCTTGCGGCTGGTGACGATATTGCCGTCGGTCACCACCGGCTCATCGACGAGGTTTGCTCCGGCGTTGCGAAGGTCGGTGCGGATCGACGGCCAGCTCGTCGCGATCCGACCCCGGAGCAGATCGGCTTCGACCAGCAGCCACGGCCCGTGGCAGATCGCCGCGACCGGCTTGCCCTGTTCAGCGAAGTTCCGGATCAGTTGGATCACGTCGCCGTGGATGCGCAGAGTGTCGGGATTGCGCACCCCGCCGGGGAGGATCAGCGCGTCGAAGTCGTCCGCGTCAGCCTGATCGATGGTGAGGTCGGGCCGGATGGTCTTGCCCGGATCGTCGTGGACTGTTCCCTGGATCGGGTCGAGCTTCAGCGAGGCGAGCACCACCTCGGCGCCACGCGCCTCCAGCATCTGCCTGGGGCCGAACAGCTCCCATTCCTCGAACCCGTCGGTCGCGACGATCAATACTCTCGCTTCGGAAATCAGCGGCATCGGAACCTCCTTCCTTCGCCGCTCGCTTATGCCCGCCAATGAGTCGAGTGAAGCAAAACGCGCCATGCTGAGGCACAGCAGCGACGCCGAGCCCGGCATCACGCGCAAGCGGGTCGGGCGATCCTGGGGGTATTTCGCTCCAGACGGCACGCGCATCACCGACCGCGACGAGATCGACCGGCTGAATGCGATCGGTCTTCCGCCCGCCTACGAGCAAGCGTGGTTCTGCACCGATCCGAACGGCCACCTGCAGGCGACGGGAGTCGATGCGCGCGGGCGCAAGCAGTATCGCTATCACCCAGACTATCGCGCCAAGCGGGACAGCGCGAAATACGAAGGGCTGCTCGAATTCGGCAAGGCGCTGCCGCGGCTCCGCCGCCGGGTCGAGCAGGACCTCAAGCGCCGCGAGCTCAGCCGCGAGGCGGTGCTTGCCGCGGTCGTGCGCCTGCTCGACACCGAGCATATCCGCATCGGCAATGAAGAATATGCCAAGGCCAACAAGAGCTTCGGCGCGACGACTCTGCGCAGCCGGCATTTGAAGCGCACCGGCCACGGTCTTAGCATGCGCTTCGCCGGCAAGCACGGAATCGTCCACGAAGTGAAGATCAGCGACAGCAATTTGAAGCGCATCTGCAGGCGCTGCCAGGAGCTGCCCGGGCAGATGCTGTTCCAATATGTGAATGGCGACGGCGAGCCCAAGCCGATCACCTCGGGCGACGTGAACGACTATATCCGCGACGCGACGCAGGGAGAGTTCACGGCCAAGCATTTCCGCACCTGGAGCGCGAGCGTGATCGCCTTCGACCAATTGCTGAAGAAGGCCGAGGACGCGCGGATCAGCGTGAAGACGGTGGTCGAGCCGGTCGCCGAGGCGCTCGGCAACACGCCGGCGATCAGCCGCAAGTCCTACGTCCACCCGCGCCTGCTCGACGCGG
>Ga0207657_10008569_pt1 | contig 10363 bp, 11 predicted proteins | sample KBSC33metaG_FD_184316 | JGI IMG/M metagenome (GOLD analysis project Ga0207657, IMG submission 184316) | Corn rhizosphere microbial communities from Kellogg Biological Station, Michigan, USA - KBS C3-3 metaG (SPAdes) (version 2) | ecosystem: Host-associated > Plants > Roots > Rhizosphere > Soil ... | reverse complement strand
CGTTCTGGTTTCCGCCGTGCCGCCGCTGATGCTCAAGACCGAGGCCAACCCCGAGGGCCTGCCGATGGAGGTTTTTGACGGCTTCCGTTCAGCACTTGCCGCAAACCGCGCGCAGTTCTTCATGGACGTGGCCTCCGGGCCGTTTTACGGCTTCAACCGTGCTGGCGCGACCATCTCGCAGGGCATCGTCAACCACTGGTGGTGGCAGGGCATGATGGGTGCGGCCAATGCCGCCTACGACTCCATCAAGGCGTTCTCGGAAACCGATTTCACCGAAGACCTCAAACGAATCACGGTTCCAGTGCTCGTGATGCACGGTGAGGACGATCAAATCGTGCCGATCGCGGATTCTGCCCCGCTCACGGTCAAGCTCCTGAAAAACGGGACACTCAAGACTTACAAGGGGTTCCCGCATGGCATGGCGACGACTCACGCCGACACGATCAACGCGGACCTCTTGGCGTTCATCGAAAGCTAGAAAGGCGCATCCTCCATCTAATCCTTTTGATTCTCGAGTTCATCCGCCGCATCGGTGGCTTGTTCCAGGACGCTTTTCAGTTTCTGAACTGTTTCGATTTGAACATCAGCTGGAGGATTATCCTCGAGCTCGTCGACAGTGGTCTTCGCCTCATCGAGGTCAGCGGTAAGTTCATCAATGCGGCGTGATTGATCTGAGGTCATGGTCCCTCCCCACGCACGAGTTTCAACGCCTCGTCAGATTCGCCCCATCCTAGAACAGTCAGCTGTTTGTCCTCGAACGCGACCGCAACACGAAAGAAGTGCTCGAGCTCGATGCGCACTCGATCACCCAGGTCGGACATCGTTCGAACGTTACTCCACCGCGGTGCCTTGATCGGAAGGGCGATCACGCGATCGTTTCGTTCCCGTTTGGACGACGCCTCGTCCGTCTGTTCGACTCTCAGTACTCCGATCGCGCGGCACTCGAGCACCACGCCCGGATAACTGACGCCGTCCCAAACGACGATGGCATCGAGAGGATCGCCGTCAGGAGCCCGCGTGGACGGGATGAATCCCCAGTCGTGTGGATACACAAGACCCTGCGGCAACGGACGCGAAAGCATCATCACGTGCCGCGCCGCGTCATACTTGATCTTCGACGTGCATCCGCGCGGAGACTCGACGACGACGTAGAAGCCGTTGTCGGAGGCGAGTGCGGGCAGATCGCTGAGGTCAGCCATCGCAAAGCAGGCTCGATGCAACCTGCGTGCGCGGTGTTTTGCTCATCGGTTCTCGCGCGTCTTCTCGCGCCCAGCATGGCTCGCTCGGTGCATTCCTCGACGTGGACGGGGAGACCGATTGGCGGCTGGGCGACATGGCGTACCACCTGAAACAAACCGAGCGCGTTGGCCGCGGGCTGCGACGCCTGGCTCGGAAGGAGCTGCGGGCCGCGATCGATGCGCTGCGCCAGACACCCACCGACGACACGATCCACGAGGCTCGCAGGAGCTTGAAGAAGGTCCGTGCGATTTACAACGTGCTCGAGGCCGACGATGCGCGCGGACTGCGCGGAAGCCGGAAACGGCTCCGGCGCGTCAACCGAACGTTGTCGCGTCTGCGCGATGCCGATGCCATGCTCCAAACCCTCGCCGCCGTGACACGTGGACGCTCGCGCGTCATCGATGAACACGGATTGGCTCGGTTGAAGCGTCGCTTGTCCGCCAAGAAACTGGGTTCTCTCGAGACGGCCGATCGCCGCGGCACATGGGAGGCATTGACGAGCGATCTGCGGAAGCTTCGTCGATCTGCGCGCAAATGGCGCCCCATCCATCGTGGCGTGGGCGCACTCGCATCGGGCATCAGGCGTACGCACAGGCAGGGATGCAAGGCGATGGCGCGTGCGAAGGACACGCAGCGAGCGTCCGATTTTCACGAGTGGCGCAAACAGGTCAAGGCGCTGTGGTATGAACTGCGGCTCGTCGAGGAAAGCAGCACTGTCATCAGGCGGCACGTCACGGCGCTCCACAGGGCCGAAACGGCGCTGGGAGACGACCATAATCTCGTGCTCTTGTGTGCCGAGTTGACGAGCGAGAGACCAGGGAGTGGGGAAGATAGCTTCGATCGACTGCGGGCGGCCGCCGCGACCAGACAGGGCGAGTTGCGAAGGCGAGCGCTTGCGCGCGTGGAACCGCTTTACCGACGACGGACCGCCGCGTTCGTGCGTGAGATCACGCGCGCCTGGAAGATGTGGCGACGAGGTTCCTCGGTCCGATCGACGTCGCACCGCCGCTCAGCGGCGTGATCGCCCCTTCACTCCACGACATACGCCGACGTCCTCGGCACCGAGCACGTCAACCTGAAGACGGGACGCGGCCACCGCGGGGTTCGGTCAGGCCGCAGGGGGTACGAAAGAGAGAGAAGTAATTCGCATCAGTGACGTGGGCCGCACATCGGGTGCGGCCTTCAGAGCGGTCCTTGAGATCGGCGCAGTCGGGCCGCCGCAAAGAGGAATGCCGCGGCGACCGCCAGGCCGATCCACAGCCCCGGGCTGCTCAGGAATGTGCCCGGCGTGATGTGTATCGGGTGCATCGACATCCCGACGGTCCCGGTCATGGATCCGCCTTCCGGACCGCCCATGAAACGCCACTGCAACAGGGCAGCGAAGCGCGATGAGTGGAAGGCCATCCTCTCGACGATGCCGATCGCGAACAGCGGTAATACGGCCCACAGAACGGGCGCGCGCCGCGCCCAGGCCGACACCAGCAGCAGCCAGGCGTAAATTGGCGCATACCAGAGGATGTGCACCGTCACCAGATGGTAGAGAAGCATCGCCTGGGACGACGACACCTCGGTCCACAGCTTCGCGACGCTCAGACCGCTGCCCAGCAGCACGGCGGTGCTCATCAGCACCATGACCCACTCCGTGGCAACGACGACGGCAAAGCTGAAGAGCGGCAGCAGCACGAGCGGAATGCTCGCCTTCGAGAGGACGGAAGTCAGATCGGAGACCGGCAGCGACTTCCAGAAGAGGATGCTGCGATCGCGGCGTTCGCCGTGCAGCGCGTCCAGGCTGTAGAAGATGCTGACGACGAACGCGGTGACCATGATCACGCCCATCGCGAACGTGTACGGCTCTTCGAGTACGGCTTGCCGCTGGGCCATGTCGCGCGTCGCCGCGGCCCGACCAATCGTGGCGATGAGGAAACCGACCAATACGAGGGCGGCGACGGTCAGCGGTGCGATGTAGATCGACCGATACTCCCAGAGCTCGCGCCGCACCGACCAATACATGCGCCTCGTATCCGAGATGGCCGCCGGCGCCGGCCATTCGCGGGAAGGCTCGGACATACCGTTCGATGACGTGCTCATAGCGCCGCTCCTTGAGCGTGGCCGGCCTGATGGCTGATCACCGCGACGAAGACGTCCGCGATGCTCGGCGTGCGCACGTCCCCCAGCGCATCGAGTTGCCGACGGTCGACGGCGTCGAACAACAGGATGGTGCGATCGAACAGCTGACGCTCGTGCATCGGCTTGAGCGCCCGTGCCGCGGCGACGCGTTCGGGATGCACCATCAATTCGAGATAGCGCGATTCCAAATCATCCATGGTGCAGCTGAAGACGATGCGGCCACGATCCATGAACATCACGTCGGTGAGCACGTGCTGGATCTCTTCCACCTGGTGGGTCGTGACGACGATGGTGCGGGCGCGATCGAAGTAGTCGTTCAGCAGCGAATCATAGAACTGCTTGCGATACACGATGTCGAGACCGAGCGTCGGCTCGTCCAGCACCAGCAACCGCGCGTCGATCGCCATGACCAGCGCGAGGTGGAGTTGCGTGACCATGCCCTTGGACAATTCCCTGACCTTGCTCGTGCGCCTGATGCTGGTCCTGGCCAGAAACGCCTCCGCCTTCGCGCGATCGAATCGCGGATGGACGCCGGCGACGTAGTCGAGCGCCTGCGATACGCGCATCCAGCCGGGCAGCACGGCGACATCCGCGATGAAGCACACATCGCGCATCAGCCGGTCGCGCTCGGTCCATGGGTCGCGCCCGAGCACCTGCAGCGCTCCCTCGTACGGTGTCAGGCCGAGAATCGCGTTGAGGGCGGTGGTCTTGCCGGCGCCGTTGGGGCCGATCAGTCCGAGAATGCGGCCCTCTTCGACACGCAGGTCGATGCCGTCCAGCGCGATGGTGGTGCCGAAGGCCTTGCGGAGCCCGCGGGCTTCTATGCATGCCATGGTGTCAGCGCTTCTCCTCGGCTTGGCCCAGGAGTTCTTCCGCCGTCAGACCGAGCCGCTGAATCGTCGCGTAGACTCTGGGCCATTCTTCGCCCAGAAACTTCTGCCGCTCGCCCTTCAGCAGCCGATTGCGCGAGCCGGCATTGATGAACATGCCGAGTCCGCGTCTGGTCTCGACGAGCCCCTCGTCCGCCAACTGCTGATAGCCCTTCAGCACCGTGAGTGGATTGACGCGATAATCCGCCGCGACGGTGCGCACGGAGGGCAGCGGGTCGCCTTCCTTGAGCACGCCGTCGAGGATCATCGCGACGACGCGGTCGCGAAGCTGACGGTAGATCGGCTGACTGTCGTTCCACTCACGGTCCATCAAGTTGTCCAGAGGACTCCGTCTTCGCGACGCTGGAGTGTGCGTGCGCTCAGTTTTTCCGCCACAGGTCGAAGTGCGCGTGCATCGGCTTGTCCTTCATCATGAACGTCCAATCCTCGGTGTGATGGTTCGCATCGATGACGGTCAGCACGGCATGGTGCATGTGGTACTCGGTGCTTCCGCTGATGTCCTTCAACTCGAAGTCCACCGTCCTGGTGTCGGGCGACCTCGTGCCGATCATGCGCGGCCGGTTTCCCGCGTCGCAGTAGTGCACCAGCGTGAGCTGGTCGCCGTCCACGTAGAACATCGTGACCGGATGGTCGTACTTCGTCGGATCCAACGGCGTTCCGGCTTCCTGGAATTCGTGCACGAGGACGTGCCCTCTCGACGTCACGCGCAGCGAAAGCGCCATCGTCGTGTGAAGCTCTGGCATTTCGGTGACGGTGACGGGGCCGGTCCACTCTCCCGCCAGGTTCTTCAGCTGGTCGAAGGACTTCTGGGTCTCTGAGGACACAACAGCCGTGGAGGACGCATGCGCCTCGGAATGTGTGCCAGGGTGTGACGCGTCGGACTGCGCGAAAGCGACGGTGGAGAGCGCCATCAGCGCGACCGGCAGGAAAAAACGGCTGGATTTCATGGTCACCTCACTGCATCACTGTTATAGTGAGCTACAACACCATGACGCAAGTCAATCGTTTTTTGTTCCGCGGTCGGCCGTCGCTTCGGCAGGGTCGGTCAGCAGGATCAGGCCGGTTCAGCAGATCAGGCCGGCTGACGTTCCAGCGCCTTCTTGAGGCTGAGAATCGCGTCGATGACGAGGTCATTACCCGCGACGGTGTTCAGCATCGCGTGATACAGAGGCCGGTTTGGCCACTGCATGTGGAAGTATTTCTCGACGAAGGCCGCGCGATCGGCATCGACGGTATCCACCAGCTGGCCTACCTCTCGTTCGCTGATTCCATCGGCGATCAAGCGGCGTACTTTTTCGTGGCGCGGGGCGTAGAGGAATATGCGCAAGGTATCGGCGCGATCGCAGAGGAAATGTTGAGATCCTCGGCCGACGATGACGCAATCGCCAATTGAGGCCGCCTGCTGGACGACTCGCTGCGTGATTCGGAAGATACTGTCGGCATCCAGCAGCTCCAGTCGATGCACATTCAGGCTGCCTTCGAAGCTGCCTCGCAGGATCGATTTGAACAGCCGATAGTAGAGCGGATCCACGCGCTCCTCGCGGCTCTCGACCTCCGACCGATCGCAGTGGCTCAATCGGGCGATCTCCGACGTCAGCACCTGGTCCCACAAAGTCCAGCCCAGACGATCGGCGATCTGGCGGGCAATCTCTCCGCCGCCGCAACCGTACTCCCGCTCGATGGTGAGGATTCTGATCACCAGGCCACTCCCTCTGTGTCACACCGCGGCCGCTGCGCCGCCCGAGCGCGGATCGTTCTTCGCCAGCAGAAACGATAGCGCGAACATGATCGACGCGCCGACCGCGAGAAGCCAGAATGTGTCGATGTAGGCCAGCGTCGCCGCCTGTGCCTGCACGGCTCGATAGATTCGGGCGGACGCTTGCGTCTGCGCGTCGGGCGGGCTCATGCCGGATTCCGCGAGCCGCGCCGCGAGGCCATGCATCGCATTTTCAAACGGCTGGTTCCCGGCCGCCGTATGACCGACGAGCGTCGCCTGGTGAAACTGCGCGCGCCGCGCGATCAGCGTGGTGACCATGGACGTGCCCACACTGCTGCCGATGTTGCGCATGAAATTGATCATGCCGGCGACGGCATTGTTCTTCTCCGGCGGGATGCCGACGTACGACACCAGCGTGATCGGCACGAACAGGAAACCCAATCCGGCCACCTGCGCGACACGTAGCCACGTCGCCGAACTGAAGCTGATGAGCAAATCGATTCGCTTGGTGGAGTAGTTCATTGCGAGCGCCAGGCAGAACCAGCCGAAGGCGATGATGTACCGGGCCTGCACTTTGGTCGTGAGCTGGCCGACGACCGGCATGGCGAACAGCAGCACGACGGCTCCTCCCGACAACACCAGGCCGGCGAGCTCGGCGGTGTACCCCAGGAGCGTCTGGAGGAATTGCGGCATCAGGACCAGGCTGCTGAACAGGAGAATGCCCAGCGTGAACATCATCAGGTTCGCGCTCGCATAGTTGAAGTTCCTGAAGAGACGAACCTCGACGATCGGATCCGGGCGGAGCCATTCCCAGATCACCAGCGCGGCCAGGCACACGGTTGCGACAATCGCCAGCGTGAGAATGAAACGTGATCCGAGCCAATCTTCTTCCTGTCCTTTGTCCAGCATCACCTGCAACGCGCCGACGCCGAGCGCCAGCAGCGCGATCCCGATGTAATCCAGCCTGACGCCGGCGCCGTTGCGACGGCTCAAATAGGGCGGGTCCTCGATGAGCCGATAGACGAGCGACAACGCGAGCACGCCGACAGGCAGGTTGATCAAAAAAATCCAGCGCCACGAGTAGTTGAACGTGATCCAACCGCCTGCCGTCGGACCGATGGTCGGCGCGATGATCGTGGTGATGCCGTACAGCGCGAACGCAAGGCCCCGCTGCTGCGGCGGGAAGGCGTCCGCCAGAATCCCCTGGGCCATCGGCTGCAGTCCGCCTCCGCCGGCGCCCTGCAGTACGCGGAACATCAATAGCGCGAAAAGACTCGGCGCCAACCCACAGAGCAGAGAGCTCAGTGTGAATATTGCCAGGCACGACATGAAAAACCGCTTCCGCCCGAACGTCGCGGCGAGCCACCCGCTGATCGGGAGAACGATCGCGTTGGACACCAAGTACGACGTCAGCACCCAGGTGCTCTCGTCGTTGCTGGCGCCCAGATTGCCGGCCATGTAGGGCAGCGCGACATTGGCGATGCTGGTATCCAGCACCTCCATGAACGCCGCCATCGCGACGACAACCGCAATGAGCCACGGATTGTGACTGGGCCGCCACGGCGCCGCGTCCGCAGCGGCAGGCGACGGCTCCGCGGTCATCGCAGATACACCGCCGGCAGCACGCTCATACCCGGTCGAAGCTGCCGATCGCGGTTCTCGCCGGGCTCGAGAACGACTTTCACGGGAATGCGTTGAACGATCTTGACGTAATTGCCCGTCGCATTTTCTGGCGGCAGCACGCTGAACAGCGGCCCGGTCGCACCGCCAATGCTGTCGATGTGCCCGTGATAGGTTCGGCCGTTCGAATCGAGCGTTGCATCGACGCGCTGTCCTGGTCGCATGTATTTGAGCTGTGTCTCCTTGAAGTTGGCGGTAATCCAGACCTCGTCGAGTGGAACGATCGTGAGCAGCTGTTGGCCCGGCTGAACGTTCATGCCGACCACGACGGTCTTGTTCACCTGGCCGTCAACAGGCGCCAGGATTTTCGTGTACTGGAGGTTCAGCTCCGCCTGCCGCAACGAGGCGCGCTTTTGCTGCACATCGGCCGCGGCGGAGAGAGCGCGCGCGCGGGTCGATGCGACCTGCTGGGGTCCGGTCTGCGCGGTGCGATGCGTTGCCTGGGCCTGCGACAGCCGGTTTCTCGCCTGCTGGACGGCCTGTAACGCAGCGGCCTCGTTCGCGCGGGCAGCCGACACCGCCGCCGCATTGGCTTTTGCCGCGGCGATTGCCTGATCGTAGGTCTGCTCCGAGACGTTCTGCTTCTCGACCAGCCGTTTGTACCGCTGGACATCGTCCTGCGCCTTCACGTTGTTGGCCTCGGCCTCCTCAACTTGTGCGTGCGCGGCGGCGAGCTGCTTCTCGGCTGCGACGACGCCCGCGCTGGCGTCCTCGACGCCTGAGGCGGAGAAGGTCAACTGGCTCGATGTGTTCACCGAGGTGATCGGCACAGTGATATTGAGTGATTGCGCGGTCGCATCGGCGTTGGCGAGATCGGCTTGCGCCTTCTGGACCGCCACGTCGTAGTCCTTCGAGTCGATCTCCACCAGCACGGTCCCTCGGCGGACCCACTGGTTGTCGTCCACGTTGACTTTGGTCACATAGCCCGTCACGCGAGCGCTGACCGGATACAGGTGAGCATCCACTTGCGCGTCGTCGGTGGATTCGTAGCTGGCGAGATAACGCCAGAGGAAGAAGCCGGCCACGCACACGAGCGCGATCGCGGCAGGGAGGAGTCTGCTGAAAAGCTTCGACCGCGCGTATCGCCGCGGCGGAGTCGCGCGTGCAGGCACCGTGTCATGCGCGGACGCCTGACTTGCCGGCGAGTCCACTACTGGTCTCCTACTATGGCTGCGCCGCCACGTAGCGGCTGTAGCTCGTTCGGGCCACGCCGAGTGCCCGCGCGAGCTGGAGTTTCGCGAGATTGTGATTGTAGACGCCGGTGATGTACTGATCGTTCGCGCTCGACACCGATTGCTGCGCCTGAACGACCTCGACGCTATCGGTGACACCCGCGGCAAAGCGTTCCCTGGAACGCGTGAGATTTTCGTTCGCCAGTTCGACGTTCTCAGCGGCGACGCCGACCTGTTCTTTCGCCGCCTCGAGATTCAACAAGGCCGTGCGAACGTCATAGTCGATCTGGCCGCGGAGGTTCTCACTCTCGGCCGCCCGCTGCTCGAGCGACGCCTCGGTCTGCGTCAGCTCGCTCTCAATTCTTCCGCTGGTGAATACCGGCACGTTGACGGCCACGAGGATCCCAAAAACGGTGTCAGTGCGGCTGAACGTCGGCCCCTGCAGCCCGTAATCGCCGCTCACGGTGAGAGCCGGATAGCGTTGGGCACGAGCGGCGGCGAGTTGCTGCCGGGCGGATTCCGCCGACCGGAGAGCGGCCCGCAAATCGCTCCGCGAGCTGTAAGCGGTCCGCAGCGCTTCGTCGACGCTCTGCGGATCCAGGTCGGCGTACGGCACGCGGTTCGCGACCTCGAATACTTGCCCGAGCGGGAGGCCGATGGCTCGAGCGAGGTTAAGCTTCGCGATCGCCAAGTTGTTGCGGGCGAGGCTGAGGTTGTACTGCTCGGTGTGTAGCTGGACCGACGTCCTGGTCACGTCGATTTTCGGACTCGTGCCGGCTTCGAGCGCGTTGACCGCCTGATCGTACAGCGCCTGCGCATTCCGCACCTGCGCTTCGATGGCATCGATGCGGGAACTGGCGGCAATCACCTGAAGATAGGCGCTGCCGACCGTGAGCGTGACGACGTCGAGCGTGTCGTCGTAAGAGAGCGAGGCCGCCTCCTCCGCCGTACGTGCGGCTTTGAATCGTTCGATCGATTCGACGCTGAGCACGGTCTGACTGATGCTCGCCTGTACCGTGCTGTAGCTGAACGGTCCGATGACGAAAGGGACGAGCGGCGTCGTGATGCCGAGCGACGCACGGTTGGCCTGCGCGGCGTTTTCCGAAATGCCGGCGCTCACTTGCGGCAGCAGGTTGCTCAACGCACGCAGCCGCTGTGCGCGCGCGGCGCGGTTGTTCGCGCCCTCTTCAATGACGCCGAGGTTGTATCGCAGAGCCATGGTGATCGCATCACGCAGGGTGAGATGCCGGACGTCGGTCGTCGGCGGACCGGATGGGACACTTCCCAAGTTGAGCGAAAACGGAGGTTGGCCCGTTTGCGCTCGGACGCAAATCGCGCCCGTCAGCGATAGCAGTACGGATGCCGGCAGCAGCCACGCGTTCTTGCTTCGTCGAACGGTCCGATCGCTCCCCTCACCATCGGTTTTCATTACGCGGGTTCGCATTGTTCGTGCCTTTCATCACGGCTTGAAGGTCGCCGGCTTCCGAGGCCCCGCGGCGCAAGCATCGCCGGTGCCCCCGAATCGAACGGCGAGAAAG
>Ga0207657_10008565_pt1 | contig 10365 bp, 7 predicted proteins | sample KBSC33metaG_FD_184316 | JGI IMG/M metagenome (GOLD analysis project Ga0207657, IMG submission 184316) | Corn rhizosphere microbial communities from Kellogg Biological Station, Michigan, USA - KBS C3-3 metaG (SPAdes) (version 2) | ecosystem: Host-associated > Plants > Roots > Rhizosphere > Soil ... | reverse complement strand
GTCTCGGCCACCCGGCCGGCGACCTGTGCCTCAAGAAGACGGCCGCCGTGCTGACGGGCCAGCTGAAGCGCCCGGCCGACCTCGTGGCCCGCTACGGCGGCGAGGAATTCGCGCTGCTGCTGCCGGACACCGACCTGGCCGGCGCCCTGCGCGTGGCCGAGGCGTGCCGCGCCGGCCTCGCGCAGCTGGCGCTGCCGCATCCCGGTGCGCCGTCCGGCGTCGTCACGATGTCGCTGGGCGTCGCCTGCATGCTGCCGGGCGGAGACGCCCCCGCCGACGTGCTCGTCGCCCGCGCCGACGCCGCGCTGTACGCGGCGAAGCGCGGCGGCCGCGACCGCGTCAGCCCGGACACCTGAGTCACACCAGCACGGGTTCCGGCTCCAGCCGCACGCCGAAGCGCGCCTCGACGTCGCCCTGGATGGCGCGCGCCAGCGCCAGGATCTCGGCGCCCGTCGCGCCGCCGTTGTTGACCAGTACGAGCGCCTGCTTCGGATACACGCCGGCGCGGCCGAGGTTTTTCCCTTTCCAGCCGCAGCGGTCGATCAGCCAGCCGGCCGCCAGTTTTTCGCTGCCGTCCGGCTGCGCATGGTGCACGAGGTCGGGCCACGTTTCCAGCAGGCGCGCGCACTGTTCGCGCGACACGACGGGGTTCTTGAAGAAGCTGCCCGCGTTGCCGATCTCGGCGGGATCGGGCAGCTTGCGCCGGCGGATCGCGATCACGGCGTCCGCCACCTGGCGCGGCGTCGGCGCGGCGCTGCCCTGCGCCGCGAGCGCCTGCGCCAGTTCCGCGTAGCGCAGGTTCGGCGTCCACGCGCGCGGCAGCGCGAACGTCACGTCCAGCACGACGAGCGAAGCGCCCTCCGCATGCTTGAACACGCTGTCGCGGTAGCCGAAACGGCAGGCGCCTGCATCCATCGTGCGCGTCGTGCCGTCGGCGAAATCGAACACGGTCAGCGAGTGGAAGCGGTCTTTCACCTCGGCTCCGTACGCGCCGATGTTCTGGATGGGGGACGCGCCCACCGTGCCGGGGATCAGCGCCATGTTCTCCAGGCCGCCGAGGCCTTGCGCCAGGGTCCATTCGACGAATGCGTGCCAGTTCTCGCCCGCGCGGGCGCGCACGAGGACGGCGTCGTCCGTCGTGCCCACGATCTCCTTGCCGGCCAGCGCCATGTGCAGCACGAGCGCCTCCACCTCGTCGCGCGCGATCAGGAGGTTGCTGCCGCCGCCCAGCACGAGCCGCGGCAGCGCCGCCAGCGCGGGGTCGGCCGCGACGGCGGCCAGGTGGCCCGGTTCCGTCACGCGCACGTAGCGCCGCGCGCGCGCGGGAATGCGGAACGTGTTGAAAGTATCGAGGGGAACGTCGTGTGAAAGAGGCAGGTCGGCGGGCATGGCTGGGACGGGTAGTGTTTGGCGCATTATAGTGGGCGGCGCGTTGTTGGTTACAATATCGGCATTCATCACTGTGCAAGACAAAGGAAAAGAAGATGCCATCGTTTGATGTGGTCTGCGAAGCAGACATGGTCGAAGTCAAGAACGCCGTCGAGCAATCCAACAAGGAAATCGGCACCCGCTTCGACTTCAAGGGCAGCTCGGCCAAGGTCGAGCAGAAGGAACGCGAGATCACCGTGTTCGGCGACTCCGACTTCCAGCTCGGCCAGGTGCGCGACGTGCTGTTGAACAAGATGACCAAGCGTAAGGTCGACGTGCGCTTCCTCGACGAGGGCAAGATCGAAAAGATCGGCGGCGACAAGGTCAAGCAGGTGCTCAAGGTGCGCAACGGCATCGAGACGGAAGACGCGAAGAAGATCACCAAGCTCATCAAGGAAAGCAAGATGAAGGTGCAGGCGTCGATCCAGGGCGAGACCGTGCGCGTGACCGGCAAGGACCGCGACACCTTGCAGGAAGCCATCGCGCTGCTGCGCAAGGACGTCAAGGACCTGCCGCTGGAGTTCAACAACTTCCGCGACTGAGCCCGCGGCCGCTGTCGCGTTGCCGCACGACCGTGCGGCAAATGGTGCTCTCGGTGCCTGCCCGCCTGCTGTAAAATGCGGGTGCGCAGACACGCCGGCCAACCGGCGGGGTCGCACGACAGAGAGAGAACAAGATCGTCCAGGGGTGTGCCCCCGGTAGTTAAGGATAACAATGAAACGTGTTGATGATTTCCGCTTGCGTTTGGGTGACAAGGAATACGTGCCCATCATGATCGGCGGAATGGGTGTGGACATTTCCACGTCGGAACTGGCACTGGAAGCGGCCCGGCTGGGCGGCATCGGCCACATTTCCGATGCGATGGTGCCGGACGTGTCGGACCGCAAGTTCGACACCAGCTTCGTCAAGGACAAGACCAAGCTCTACAAGTTCAACATCAACAACATGGACAAGTCCGTCGTCCAGTTCGACCTCGAGCGGCTGGCGGAGGCGACGCGCCTGCACGTGGGCGCCACGATGGCGGCGAAGAAAGGCGATGGCCTGATCTTCGTGAACTGCATGGAAAAGCTGACGATGAATGCGCCGAAGGAAACGCTGCGCACCCGTCTGTCGGCGGCGCTGGACGCGGGCATCGACGGCATCACGATGTCGGCCGGCCTGCACCTGGGCTCGTTCGAACTCATCAAGGACCATCCCCGCTTCCGTGAGGCCAAGCTGGGCATCATCGTGTCGTCCGTGCGCGCGCTGCAACTGTTCCTGCGCAAGGTCTCGCGCCTGAACCGCAATCCCGACTACATCATCGTCGAAGGCCCGCTGGCCGGTGGCCACCTGGGCTTCGGCATGGAAGACTGGAAAGACTACGACCTGCACACGATCATGGACGAGATCCATGCGTACCTGAAGGCCGAGCAGCTCGACATTCCGCTGATCGCCGCGGGCGGCATCTTCACGGGCAGCGATGCCGTGGGCTTCCTGGAAAAAGGCGCGGGCGGCGTGCAGGTGGCGACCCGCTTCACGGTGACGCACGAATGCGGCCTGCCGGATGCCGTCAAGCAGGAATACTTCCGCGCCAGCGAAGAAGACATCATCGTCAACGGCGTGTCGCCGACGGGCTATCCGATGCGGATGCTCAAGCAGACGCCCGCGATCGGCTCCGGCATCCGTCCCGGCTGCGAGTCTTACGGCTACCTGCTGGACGCGACGGGCAATTGCGCCTACATCAACTCGTACAACCGCGAGGTGCAGGCGAACCCGGGCCAGAAGAACATCCAGGTCTTCGACAAGACGTGTCTGTGCACGCACATGCGCAATTTCAATTGCTGGACGTGCGGCTCGACGACGTACCGCCTGAAGGACACGACGCACAAGCTGTCCGACGGGACTTACCAGATCCTGTCCGCCGAACATGTGTTCAAGGATTACCAGTTCAGCGTGGACAACCAGGTCGCACTCCCGCCGCGCCAGGAGGCGGCGGCCTGACGGGCCGACGGCTTCGACTCCATACGGCGTGCTTCGGCGCGCCGTTTTCGTTTCGCGCCGTCGTTTCGGTATGACATGCGGAACGGAAGCCACACTCGCCTGTCCAATACGTGTCGACCGCGAAAGCAGGAGCGCAGCATGTCCGATTTCGAACCGCCGAGCCGCTGCATTTTCCTGACGGACGAGACCGGCACCGTCCGGGCGTGGAACGAGCCCTGCGCGGCCCTGTTCGCCATGCCCGCGGAACAGATCCTCGGCCGTCCCGTCACGACCTTGTTCACGCCGGCCGGGCGCGACGTCTGGGGCGCCGGCTGGGGCGCCCTCACCTGCCGGCCCGACGGGGCCGAGCTGCACGTCGACCTCCATTGCGCGGGCGGGCGCGTGCGCGAAGGCACGTTGACGCTCGCGCCCCTGCTCGACGCGGACGGCACGCAGCACGGCTGCGCCGTCGCCGTCGCCACCGGGCGCGACCGCGGCGGGACGGAAGCCGAGCGCGTGGCGCGCACGCCGCTGTCGGCCATCGTCGACATGTTGCCCGGCACGTTTTACGCGATCAACCGCGAAGGCCGGTTCGTACTGTGGAACCGCAACCTGGAGCGGGTCACGGAGCTGACGCCCGACGAGCTGGCCGCCGCCCGTGCGCTCGACCTGATCGAGCTGGACACGCGCCCGGCCGTCGCCGCCGCGATGGACGACATCTTCTCGCGCGGCCAGGAAACCCGGCTCGAAGTGGACTACGTCTCCCGCAGCGGGCGCGAGATCCCCATGCTGTTGTGCGGCACGCGGCTGCGCTGCGACGGCGGGGAGTATTTGTTCGGGATGGGCGTCGACATCAGCGACCGGCGCGACAGCGAGCAGCGGCTGCGCCTGCGCGAGCGCGCGCTGCACGCCGCGAGCAACGGCATCGTGATCACCCGGCTGGAGCACGAGCACAGCATCATCGAATACGTGAACCCGGCCTTCGAGCGCATCACGGGGTATGTCGAAGAAGAGGTGCTCGGCAAGGAACCGGGCTTCATGGCCGCGCCCGGCATGGACCTCGCGGAACGGGCGCAGCTGCGCGAAGCGATCGCCGCGCGCATGGGTTGCAACGTCGTGCTGCGCAACCTGCGCAAGAACGGCGAGCTGTTCTGGAACGACCTCGCCATCACGCCCGTGCAGGACGAGCACGGCAACGTCACGCACTACATCGGCGTCATCACCGACGTTACGGCCACCAAGCTGCGCACGGCGCACCTGGAACACGAGGTCAACCACGACCCGCTGACGGGCCTGGCCAACCGCAATCTCCTGTGGGACCGGCTCGAGCAGGCGCTGCACCTCGCGCAGCGCCACAAGGCCCTCGTGGCCACCGTGCTCATCGACCTCGACAACTTCAAGACCATCAACGACACCTTCGGCCACGAAGCGGGCGACGTCGTGCTGAAGGTCGTCGCGCGCCGCCTGCAGGCGTCCGTGCGCGACAGCGACACGGTGGCGCGCATGTCCGGCGACGAATTCGTGCTCGTCCTCGCCAACCAGCCGTCGCTGCGCTTCACGTTGCGCATGGTGGAGCGCCTGCGCGAGAGCTTCGCGATTCCCGTCGCGTTCAACAGCCGCGAAATTCCCGTCGGCGCCAGCGTGGGCGTGTCGCTGTATCCGCACGACGGCGCCACGGCGGCGGAGCTCGTGCGCGCGGCCGATCTCGCGATGTACCACGGCAAGGGCAGCGGCCGCAACGACGTGCACTTCTTCTCGGCCGACATGAAGTCGACGACGGAGGCCAAGCACCGCATCGAACTGGCGCTGCGCGACGCGCTCGACCGGGACGAGCTGTTCCTGCTGTACCAGCCCCGCGTCACGTTCCACGACAACCGGGTCGCCGGCTTCGAGGCCCTGTTGCGCTGGCGCCATCCCGAACAGGGCGTGCTGGTCCCCGCCCGCTTCCTCGCGGAGGCCGAGGAAAGCGGCGTGATCGTCCCGATCGGCCAGCGCGTGCTCGACCATGCTTGCGCGTTCGCCGCCCAGCTGCGCGCGGCGGGCTTCGGCGACGTGCCCGTCACCGTCAACGTCTCGCACCGCGAATACACCCAGCCCGGCTTCCTCGCCTGCCTGGCCGACCGCCTCACGCGCCACCGGCTGCCGCCGCGCAGTCTCCAGCTCGATCTGCGCATCGACGGCCTGATCCGCAATCCGTCGCTCGGGCAGGAACTGGCCGGCCAACTCCGCACGCTGGGCGTCGACCTGTCCGTCGACGACTTCGGCGCCGGCCTGTGCGACCTCGGCTTCCTCCAGCAGCTGGCGGCCAGCCAGGTCAAGCTGGCATCCGGCACCGTGCGGGCGCTGGACGACGGCGGCCAGGGCGTGGCCAAGAGCCTCATCGACATCGGACACAACCTGAACATGGCCGTGGTGGCCGAGGCCGTCGAGACGCAGCCCCAGCTGGACTTCCTCGCATCGAACGGTTGCGACCAGTTCCAGGGGGCATGGTTCAGCGAGCCGCTGGCCGCGGAGGCGGCGCAGCGCATGCTGGAAGAACAATTACCGGCGTGACTCAGCCCTCGCTCGTGATGCGCTTGATGAGCGCGCCCAGCACGTCCTCCGCCATGTCGTTGGACACTTGGCACGTGCCGGCATTCTCGTGCCCGCCCCCGCCGTATTCCAGCATCAGCGCGCCGATATTCGTGTTCGACGTGCGGTTGAGGATCGACTTGCCCGTCGCGAACACCGTGTTCTGGTTCTTGAGGCCCCACAGCACGTGGATCGAGATGTTCGTCTCCGGGAACAGCGCGTAGATGATGAAGCGGTTGCCCGCATAGATCACGGGTTCGTCGCGCAGGTCGAGGACGACGAGGTTGCCGTGCACCTGCGCGCAGCGCCGGATCTGCGCCTTGCACAACTCGCTGTGCTCGAAGTACAGCCGGGTGCGTTCCTGCACGTCGGGCAGCGCCATGATCTCGGCGATGGTGTGGTTCCGGCAGTAATCGATCAAGTCCATCATGAGCTGGTAGTTCGAGATGCGGAAATCGTGGAAGCGCCCCAGCCCCGTGCGCGCATCCATCAGGAAGTTCAGCAGGTTCCATCCGGCCGGATCGAGCACTTCCTCGCGCGTAAAGCGGGCGGCGTCGCCCTTGTCGACGGCGTCCATCATGTCGCGCCACGCGGCCGGAAACGAGCGGGTCGCGCCATAGTGCTCGTACACGACGCGCGCGGCGGACGGTGCCTTCGCGTCGATGACGTGGTTCTCGCGCTGGCCCGTATTGCGGATCGTTTCCGACGAGTGATGGTCGAATGCGAGGTGCGCGCCGGCGACGTACGGCAGGTTCGTCGTGATGTCGCGCGCGGTGATGGCGATCTTGCCATCCTGCATATCCTTCGGGTGGACGAACAGGATCTCGTCGATCAAGTCCAGGTGCTTCAGGAGGACGGCGCAGACGAGGCCGTCGAAATCGCTGCGGGTGACGAGGCGGTAACGCTTGGGAACGGCAGACATCGGCAAACCCCTTTCATATCGCGAAGCATGGGCTGGCGCAGCCAGGAGGGCGTCCATCATACCGCGCAAAATTGCCGATTAACAGTTTTTCTACATGTCATTACGGCGTCATCAACCTGTGCATTCCAGGGCGGGAATCCTGCAGGCTGTCGCAAAACGATGGCGGCGCGCGCGTAGGGAAACTAAGCTTTCGGTATTCCAACAGTGGCCGGCCACTGTGCCAGCGGTTACACTCGCCGCATCCCTGATAAAGACGAGTTTCATGCAAACACGGCGTTCTACCCAGCAAGCTTTTTCGACCACCCTGTCGTCGCTGCACCGCGGCTTCGACGCCGTCGCGACGTGGGTGACGCATTTGTCGTGGTGGAAGTTTTTCCTGTTCGCCGCACTGATGCTCGTCGCCGGCCAGATCCTGCAGGACGAACTCTTTTCGGGCGGCGAGGAAGAGATCGCGCGCACGGAACACAAGCCGCGCAAGCCCGAGCCCACCGTCACGATCGATGACAGCGGCATCCACATCAATCCGGGCAAGAACAGCCGCCGCGGCACGATCACGATCAACCCCGAGGTCGAAGCCGCCAAGGCCGACGCGGCCGCGAAGGAGGCGGCCGGCAAAGCCACCGACGCGGAAGCGAAGGCCGACGCCGCGGCGGCCGCGGCTGACGAGGCGGAAACCAAGGCCGACGCCGACGACGCCGCCCCTGCCGCGCCGCCCGCACCACCCGCCCCGCCCGCGCCAGCAGCCGGGAAGGCCGGCAAAGGCGCCCATCCCGTCACGAAGACGATCCGCGGCGCCAACGGCGAGGAAGTGCACATCGACCTGCCGCCGCAAATCGGCGAGGAATTGTCCAACGCCATCGAAGCGGCCGTCGACGACGCAGCCGAAGCGAAGGCGCGCAGCTACCACAAGCAGGCATCGACGTGGTTCACGAGCTTCGTCTGGCTGTTGATCCTTGCGCTGTTCGGCACGAAGGCCCTCGTGGGCGGCAAGAAGCGCGCGGAAGCCGAGATGCAGTCGGCCACGGCCGCGGCGGAGCGCGAATCGATGCAGCGCCAGCTGTCCGAAGCGAAGATGCAGGCCATGCAGGCGCAAGTCGAGCCGCACTTCCTGTTCAACACGCTCGCTTCCGTCGAACATTTGATCGAGACGAATCCCCCGCGCGCCTCGGCGATGCAGCGCACCTTGATCCAGTACCTGCGCGCCGTGCTGCCGCAAATGCGCGACAACAACCTCGTCACGAACCTGGGGCGCGAAGTCGACATGGTCAAGTCCTACCTCGACCTGCTCAAGATGCGCATGGAAGAACGGCTGACCGTCGAGCTGCACGTGCCGGAAGGCCTGCGCAGCGCCGCGTTTCCCCCGATGATGCTGCAGTCGATGGTCGAGAATGCGATCAAGCACGGCCTCGAATGCAAGCCGGAGGGCGGGCACCTGGCCGTCACGGCGGAAGTGGTCGACAGCAAGCTGCGGGTGACCGTCGCGGACGACGGCGTCGGCTTCGGCGTCATGCCCAGCAAGGGGACGGGTCTCGGCCTGTCGAACATCCGCGAGCGGCTGCAACTGCTGCACGGCGAGGCGGGCCAGTTGCACATCGCCGCGAACAACCCCAGTGGTGTAATCGCTACCATCGAAGTGCCCTACAAGCTTGCGCCCATGTAAGCGCTCCGGGTATTGCTTGTCCCGACAATTCGTTGAATAATCGACATTCCTTGACTGCCCCGACCTGACCATGCCAACCGCTATCATTGCCGATGACGAAAGACTGATGCGCGACCTGCTGCGCACCCGATTGTCCCAGGTGTGGCCGGACCTCACGATCGTCGGCGAGGCGAAGAATGGCGACGAGGCTGTGCAGCTGGTCGACGAACTGAAGCCCGACCTCACGTTCCTCGACATCCGCATGCCGGGCAAGACGGGCATGGAAGCGGCGCGCGACATCGGCGACGCGAGCCAGGTCGTGTTCGTCACTGCATACGACCAGTACGCCGTGGAAGCGTTCGAGCGCGGCGCCGTCGACTACGTGCTGAAGCCGCCCGAGCCGGAGCGCCTGAAGATCACCGTCGAGCGCCTGAAGGAACGCCTGGCGACGCCGGCGCAGGCGGCCACCGCGGCCGTCAACGTCAGCGATACGGTCACGGCGATGCTGTCGCAGCTCGCGGAAAAGATCGCAGCGCCGAAGCCGAAATACCTGCAATGGATCCAGGCCAGCATCGGCCAGGACCTGCGCATGATCCCCGTCGAGGAAATCCTGTTCTTCCGGTCGGACGAAAAATACACGTGCGTCCAGACCGAGAAATTCGAAGCGCTGATCCGCAAGCCCGTGCGCGACCTCGCGGATGAACTCGATCCGTCGCTGTTCTGGCAAATCCACCGCGCCACGCTCGTCAACGTCAACGCCATCGAAGGCGTGACGCGCGACATCCGCGGCCGTCACCTCGTCCTGATCAAGGGCCGTCCGGAAAAACTCGAAGTCAGCCGCAGCTTCCTGCACCTCTTCAAGCAGATGTAAGTCAAGCCGGCGGTTTGCATGGCGGGTAAGGTAGTCGAAACGACCGCGCCGCCCCCGCGTTTCCGGCCGGGCCGCAGCCTGCTTCCTGGCCGGGCTTGCGGTCGGCCATAGTCTGGGCAGGCGCACATCAGGGGAGCCCGATACCGTGCCGGCCAGCCGCCAGATCGTCAATCACGTCAGCGAAGCCATCATCTCCGCCGACCGCGCGAACACCATCGTCATGGCCAACCCCGCGGCGGCGGCCCTGTTCGGCACGAGCGTCGAGCAGATGGTCGGGAGTCCGCTGGGCCGCTACCTCGAGGAACCGGCCGGCCGTGCCGACGGTCCAGGCGAGCCCGTCGATTATTTCCGTCCCGGCAGCGGTCGCGCGGGCCGCCGCGCGACCGACTACACGGTCGTCGGCTTGCGCAACGACGGCGAGCGCTTCCCCATCGAAGGCTCGATCTCGCGCGCGAACGCGGGCGCACCCTTTTATACGGTGGTCATGCGCGACGTCAGCGAACGCCGCCACGTGCAGGAAAAACTGACCCGGTCCCACGACCAGCTGCGCCAGCTGTCCGCCGCCCTGCAGACCATCCGCGAGGAAGAGCGCACGCACATCGCGCGCGAACTGCACGACGACCTCGGCCAGCTGCTCGCATCGCTGCGCATGGACCTCACCTTGCTGCAGCAGGCCGACGGCACGCCGTCCGACAGCCTGCGCCTGATGCGCGGCATGGAAGACAATCTGCTGACCGCGATCACGTCGCTGCGCCGCATCGCCACCAACCTGCGCCCGCGCGCGCTCGACGAAGGCGGCCTGTATTTCGCGCTGCAGGGCCTGCGCGACGATTTCGTGGAACGCTACGGCATCCCCACCACCCTCCTCGCCGACGAGGCGGAGCTGCGGCTGGACGACGCGGCCAGCACGGCCATCTTCCGCATCGTGCAGGAAGCGCTGACGAACATCGCCCGCCATGCGCAAGCGACGCGCGT
>Ga0207657_10008560_pt1 | contig 10369 bp, 10 predicted proteins | sample KBSC33metaG_FD_184316 | JGI IMG/M metagenome (GOLD analysis project Ga0207657, IMG submission 184316) | Corn rhizosphere microbial communities from Kellogg Biological Station, Michigan, USA - KBS C3-3 metaG (SPAdes) (version 2) | ecosystem: Host-associated > Plants > Roots > Rhizosphere > Soil ... | reverse complement strand
ACCTCGCTGCAGATACCTACTGGGACATCGAGGCCGATCGGGAAGTCTGGATGCTTGTGCTGGAGGGGAGCGCCGAGTTCGACCTGTTGCGGGCCGTCTCGGGCGATGCGGTGTTTGTCGAGGGACAGCGTGTCCGGGTGCGGACCGGTGCCGGTCCGGTTAAGGCACTCCTGGCCTATGTCGGGGACGAGCCAATCGCTACGTTGTTCCAGAGCCGCAACTGCGAGCCGCGTTTGGCCATGATCGGCCGCTCTCCCGAACTGGGAAAGGTTCACGAGTTAGCGGCTCTCACTCCGGGTCGCGGGTCTGGCTCATGACGGCCCAGATCAAGCGCATCGCCTTCGTCGGCAACTCGCTGCCGCGCCGCTGCGGCATCGCAACATTCACAACCGATTTGCAGCAGGCAGTTGCGGCTGCTTCCCCGTCGATCTTCACGTCGATCATCGCCATGACCGACAGCGGCCAGCGCTACGACTATCCACCTTCGGTCGGTTTTGAAGTCGCGCAGGAAAGTCTGGCGGACTATGTGGCTGCGGCCGACTACATCAATGACGGGCACTTCGATGCGGTGTGCCTGCAGCACGAATTTGGCATCTTCGGCGGCGATGCCGGTGGACATATCCTGGCGCTGCTCGAGCGCCTCACGGTGCCGATCACCGTGACGCTGCACACGGTACTGGCCGAACCGAGCGCGGCACAGCGGCGAGTGCTCGAGCGCATCATGGAGCTGTCGGCACGCGTGGTTGTGATGGCGGAGAAGGGACGTGCGCTGCTGTTTGCCAGCTACGGCGGTCGCGCCGACAAGGTCGAGATCATTCCGCACGGCATCCCAGACTTTCCGTTCGTCGAGCCCGACACCGCCAAGGTAGCGCTCGGCCTCGCCAATAAGACCGTCATTCTAACCTTTGGCCTGTTGTCGTCGAACAAGGGCATCGAAGTGATGATCGATGCGATGCCTGCCGTGCTCGCCAGCCGGCCGGATGCAATCTACGTGGTCCTGGGAGCCACCCATCCCAATCTGGTGCGAGATCAGGGCGAGGCCTATCGGGAAGGTCTCGTTGCCCGCGCCGCAGCACTTGGGATCGGCGAACAGGTGGTGTTCCGCGACCAGTTCGTCGACCGCGCCACGTTGCTCGAATACATCGCGGCGTGCGACGTTTACGTCACGCCCTATCTCAACGCCGCGCAGATGACATCGGGGACGCTTGCCTACAGCTTCGGTCTGGGCAAAGCTGTAGTCTCCACTCCATATTGGCACGCAGTGGAACTACTTGCGGATGGACGCGGCAGCCTCGTACCGTTCGGTGACTCAGCCGCGACCGGCGCTACGATCGCCGGACTTCTGACAGATGAGCCGCGGCGGCAAATCATGCGCCGCCGGGCTTATGATGACAGCCGCTCGATGATCTGGGAGCGCGTTGCAGAGCGCTACCTTGCGGTGTTCGACGCGGTTCGCGCGCCCATTTCGCCCAGACCCTCGCCGCAGCTTCATCCGATGACTCCGCGCCGGCCGTCGCCCACGCTGGCGCTCGGTCATTTGCGTGCCATGACCGACGATACCGGCCTGTTCCAGCATGCCATCCATGCCGTACCGGATCGCCGGCACGGCTATTGTGTCGATGACAACGCCCGCGGCCTGCTGCTCTCAACAGCACTCAGGACGCTGGACGAAGAACAGCTGCCTGAACGCGTGATCATGTCCTACGCCGCGTTCGTGCAGCACGCCTTCAACCCCGATACCGGACGCTTCCGCAATTTCATGAGCTTCGATCGCCGTTGGCTCGAGCCACAAGGGTCCGAGGACAGCCATGGGCGCACCCTGTGGGCGCTGGGCGCAGTCGCAAGGCTCGGTCCCAGTGCGGAGAACCGGCGATGGGGCTCGGATTTGTTCGCCGCGGCGTTACCGGTGGTGGAAGGTTTCGGCTCACCCCGAGCATGGGCGTTCACGCTGCTCGGCCTCGACAGCTATTGTGGGGCGGCGCCAGAGAATGCGTTCGCCTCTGAGATGCGCACCCGCCTCGCGGATCGTCTGCTCGCCCTGTTGCAGCAGGTGGAAACTCCGGAGTGGATCTGGTTCGAAGAAAATCTCGCCTATGACAATCCCCGGCTCTGCCAGGCGATGATCCTCGCCGGCAAGGCCACAGGCAACGAGGCCTATATCAACGCGGGCCTGCGCAGTCTCGACTGGCTCGCCCGGCGCCAAACGTCGCCAGCGGGTTTGTTTCGTCCTGTTGGCACGGAGGCATTCCACGATGTTCGCGCCACTGGGAGCGGCTTCGATCAGCAGCCTCTTGAAGCGACCGCGAGCATCGCGGCCAGCCTGGTTGCCTTGAACCTGACTGCCGATCCCAAGTGGCGGACCGAGGCCTATCGGGCGTTCGCCTGGTTCTTCGGCGCCAACGATCTGTCGCAGCCGCTGGTCGATCCCGACACCGGCAGCTGCCGCGATGGCCTTCATCCCGATCGGCGCAACGAGAACCGGGGTGGCGAGTCGGTGGTGTCTTACCTGCTTGCCCTTGCCGACATCCGCCAACTGGAGCAGGTGAACGCCTCGCGCAATCCATGGAAGACCCCTTCGCTCGGCCCGCGCCTAGTGCCCAAATCCGTCATCACGCAGCCTCGAGGTCCCCTTGGCGCAAGTCACGTTCCTAAATCGGCAGGCACTCTACCTCCGACCTGATCCGGCTCGGGTCATCGTTCGGCCGTTCAAGCCGGCGACCGAGCCGAAGAACCTTCGTCCGAGCGACAAAACGCGCGCCAATCACATTGTCGATCGTGTCCTGGGCTTGGATGAAGCGGCTGCTGCGAGTCAGCTTGCCGATGTACTGGAGAACTTCCAGGGCCGGCATCGCAATCTGCTGGCGACCTTTGAAGCCCGAGCCGACGGAATGGAAGAAGCGTTCACCGGTCACGCGCGATTCAGCCTGACGCAGCGCCAACTGGTCGGCGCGTATTTCTTGAACGAGTATTCGTTCGAAGCCTCCGCGCTGTTCAATCCAAGCATCGTCGCGCACCCCGACCAGTCGTTGGCGCCCAAGGGGGGGCTGCGCTTCATCCTCAGCCTAAGGGCCGTGGGCGAAGGGCATGTGTCTTCGCTGACCTTCCGCGCCGGCACCATCACCAGGGATGGCAGCGTTACTATAGATCCGACGACGCGGCTCGCTGTAACACCCGCAGTTCTATCTTCCGTAGCGTGGCCCGGCGACGGCCTGACAGAGATTCAATTCGCACCTGGCGTGGATATCAGCGAGCGAGTGATCTTCCCAATCACCGCCGCTCAGTCCAACGGCATCGAAGACGCCCGGTTCGTGGCCTTTGAAGACGCAGGCCGGCGTACCTTCTACGCCACCTACACCGCCTACGACGGTCGCGCCATTCGCTCAGAGCTGATCGAGACCACCGACTTCCTTTCGTTTCGCATGACACCCCTGAAAGGAACCGCCACTCAGAATAAGGGAATGGCTCTGTTCCCCCGCAAGATCGGCGGGCGTTATGCCATGATCGGGAGGCAGGACAATGAGAACCTCTACCTCATCTACTCGGAGGACCTGCATTTCTGGGAGGGCGGGCAAGCCATCCTCAGGCCGGAGTTTGCATGGGAGTTCGTGCAGATCGGCAATTGCGGCGCGCCCATTGAACTAGATCAAGGCTGGCTACTGTTCACTCATGGCGTGGGGCCGGTGCGCCGATATTCGATCGGGGCCGCGCTCCTGGATAAGACCGATCCAACGAAGGTAATTGCTCGCTCCCGCGAGCCCCTCGTACGCCCCGACCCATCACAGCGCGAAGGCTACGTGCCGAACGTCGTCTATACATGTGGCGCCATCCGTCACGGCGAGCGCATCATTCTTCCTTACGCCGTATCGGACACGTTCACGAACTTCGCGACGATGAAAATCGACGAGCTGCTGGGAGCCATGGACCCCGTCGCAGCTGGCTGAAACAGGGTCACCGCTGGCGGCGCGAAACCGCCCCTTGGTCCCACGCCGACTGTCTCAATAGAGTCCCATGTCCTGCACAGGACCCAAAATCCGCATGGTTCTTCCGCTGTGAACGTCGACCCAGGGCGGTGCGGCGAATGGAGCGCCGGCCGACCAGCGCAGGGCGGCCTACTTCGTGACTTCGAACTCGGTCCACATTCCAGAGGCGAAATGCCCAGGAACGTTGCAAATCAGGAGATACCGTCCAGGTTTCAACGCGACCGTCAGCGAGCCTGTGGTGCCGGGATCCAACTCTGACACCTCGCCCTTGTCGCCCGCCTTGTCCTCATCGACCCGCTGTTCGGCGTCGATGTAAGGCAGCGGCTTGGTGGGGTCGGCCAGATACATGACGATCATCTCGTGGATCGTATCCTTGGACGAATTGGTAACGTGAAAGGTGATTACGCCCGCTGGGGCTTTCGCCGGCAGCGCCTTGATCCCCATCGTGGCCATCGACATATTCGCGCCCATCATTCCGTAGGTCATGCCGGTCCCCATCGGCATGGACGCCCCCTTGTCCCAGAGGCTGACGTCGACGACAGTTGCTGCCGAGGAGGGGGTGGCGAAAAGTGCGGCTGCCACAAGTCCGGCAAATGGTACGGCGAGTCTCGCGAGATAGTGCATGGCGGTCTCCGATGCAGAAGGAAGCTGCTCGACTGTTGCGCGTCTGTCCCGACGTGCGTCTTGACCTCGATCAAAGCGAAGCGGTGCTCGTCGAAGTCCTTGAAGTAGCCTCTACCCTGGGAGAAGAGGCCACCTTCGGACGGTATCGCACCGGCCGGTAGCAGGTGGAGCGTCTGATCAGACCTTCGGTGTCGGGCCATCCATCCCGTGCCCGCTGCTGTGGCCATGGTCTTGCGGCGCCTCGGGCACAGGAGGAAGACCGAGCTTGGCACGGGCGGCCGCGTCGGCGTCGCGCCGGCGGTCCTCACCGATCGATTTCGAACCGCGCTTGGAGACGGGAAGAAGCTCAGTCATCAGGAATCTCGTTTCTAGAGTGCGCGCAACAGGACTGCGTCCGGCGCCTTCTTGTTAATGGCGATGGTGGTTCCGGCGGCACTCGATGAGATGACGAGCTCGCCCCCGAGCTGAGCTGTCAGGGCCTCGACGATACTGGTGCCCAGACCGGCTTTTGCTGTCTTCTTGTCAGGCGACATGCCAGCGCCGTCGTCACTTACCGTGAGCGTCCAGATGGAGCCCTCGACGGCGTAGCGCACGAGGATCTTTCCCTCGCGACCGTGCGGAAAGGCATGCTTGAGCGCATTGATCACCAGTTCAGTGACGATGAGCCCCAGGCTTACAGAGGCTTCCGCCGCGATCGAGGCGTTCTCGATCTCGACGTTGAGCACCACCTTCTTGTGGTCGCGGATCATCGAGGCGCCAATGCTGGCGCAAAGCTCGGTAAGGTAGGGCCCAAGCTCCACGCTGCCCTGTCTGGTGACAGCCAGCTGCCGTTGCATCGAGGCCACCGACATGATGCGGTGATGCGCATCGTGAAGGTAGCCGCGCGTCTCTTCCGACTGCACGCGCCGCGCGGTCTGCATGAGTACGCTGGCGATGATCTGCAGGCTGTTGGCAACGCGGTGCTGCAACTCCTGCAGCAGAACGGCCTTCTCGCGGACGAGGTCTTCCTTCACCTTCTCGATGTGCCGCGCGTCGGTGACGTCGGCGATCGAGAGCAGAACGTAGACCTTGGCACCGTCGGCGAAGTCGAGCCGTCTGGCGCTCAGCACCAGCCGGCGAACCGCACCTGCGCCCGGGGCAAGGTCGACCTCATAAGCCTCGATTGCGGCATTCCCCGAAGCGGTCGCCCGGAGGAGAGACGCCACCTGCGGGTGGTCCCATTCTCCTGCCCCGAGATCAGCGAGGTGTTGTCCCGGCACCGTCGCGGGACCGATGTGGAAGTCGCGGCAGAATGAGGCGCTCGCGGCAATGATCCTCAACGCACCGTCGAGCAACAGCATAGGCATGGCGGACGAGGCCACGATGGCCAGGGCCAGGCCGTTCGGCGGCTCCAGGGAAAGATTGGCAGGGAGAGCAGCCATTGCATGGCCCTCGGGGCCGGAGGCTCGCGAAACGAAAGCCATATCCCGGCGGTGGTCGACGTAGCGGAGGTGAAGATTTGGGGGCGGTTGAGCCTTGCGATCGACGACACGTTAGCACAGGCGAGGCGGGCAACTGTGTCCAAACCCGCCTCAATTGGATGCGTTTGCTCTCGAGGCGCTGACCGCGGCTGAGAGTCAGGCCGCCATTTCACGAAAGGCTGCTGCAATCATCGAGCCCACATAGGGCTTTGGGAAGAACCGACCGCCTTCGGGCAAATCGGCGTCGGACAAATCGATCTGGCCGGACGTAACGATGATCTTGACCGGCGGCCAGCGTCTGCGCACCGCGGCCGCGAGCTTGAGGCCGTCCATTGAGCCGGGCATGTCGATGTCGGTCAGGAGCAGGTTGATGCTCGGCTGCAGCTGGAGCAGCACGATCGCGGCGTCGGCGCTGGCCGCCTCGAAGACCGTAAACCCCTCGTCCTCGAGCTCACCGACGATGCCGAAGCGGATGAGGATTTCATCCTCCACGACAAGGACTACCCAGGAATGCGATGCCATCTCGTGTCCGATCCGTGTTGTTGTCCACTATGCGGCCGACGCGTTAAGGCTTCGGTCGCCGAGAGCAACAGCCCGGCTGCCAAAGTCTTGATCATTTGGGGATTCCTTGTTGATCGCCTTGCAAAAACCGCGGGCGATGCGTCTCAATGGATGGGGCGCTGGGACGTTCCGGAATAAATACTCTATGCGTCGGGCCCAGAGAAACGCGGCTCCCTCCGGTGGGTGGTCTATACCCCAGTCAGACCGACGTTCATCGCGTAGGGGAGCGCACGCGCCTGAACTAGTGCGCATCCACCAATGGCCAGCCAAGGAGCGGGCGCCCAACCTTGGCGCTCGATTAAGGCTCACTTGTCATTGTTAAGTGACGCCTGGTTGCTTCTGTGCTGTAAATGTCAGGCCGAAAGGCGAGGCGAGGAAGGTCCGCACAGGTCTCCAGATCTGCCCCCTTCCTCGCTTTCGCTTGCCAGCAACCGTGTGGTCTGGCGGCAGATCGATCAGACTTCCGCTCCTTGACTGACCAGCGGTCAACCTCGGCTCAGAACCGTGGGATCTGACCCGGAGGGTCCCTGGGGGTCTTGCGGCCCGGTTGCTCCGTTCGATCCCGCTGGCCCGAAGGGGCTGCCAACCGTTCCACTCAGGCGAGGTCCCAACCGGCACGCAGTCGCAGTGGTCGTCGCTCGTTGACGCGGCCGGCGGCTTCAACGTTCATTGCGTTTTGGCAGCTTCGCCACCCGCCTCAAACGTTCGGGTACCGAATGGGCCTGGCACCACCTCCATGCAGGTCGCGACTGTTCGGTGCGAGGGGTTCCTGACGAGTGGGCAGGGGGTCGTCCTAGGCGACAGATGGGTCTCTCATCGACTGTCCATCAAGGGCTGCGGACCCGTCGCCCAGTTTCTGCGCGTGACGCCAGCACGTGGTCACGGGCCTCAGTTGCCGCCCAGCGCCCCGAGCACCGCACTACTCAGATGATCGTCGGTAAAGGGCTTACTCAGGATCGGCGCGCCCTCGAAGACTGAGGCGATGTCGTTGAACTGCGATCCGGAACAGACCACAAACGGGATACGCTGCGCGCGCAAGGCCGCGGCGATGCCTGTCGTCTTTCCGTCGCGCAATTTGTAGTCGAGCACCGCGAGGCGAATGTCCGACATTGCGAGGTGAGCGTGAGCCGCCTCGAGATTGGAGGCAACCATGGTCTCAAAGCCGAGCTCTTGCAGAGCGAACTCGATGCTCATCGCGATCAGCGCTTCGTCTTCAACGACGAGAATCTTGCCTTTGGTAGAGGACATGATCTGTCCTTTCGCATTCGAGGGCTGACCAGCACCATAGCTCGCCAGCATGTCCCAATTCGATTGCGCAGGAGGACGCCCGACCCCGTTCGTGGCGCTTGGCTGGATGCAGGTCAGCCGATTGGTCGGTCAACCAATGCGTACCACTCGAATCGGCGCGAAGATGTGTCATTTGCTAAGACGGGCGGAACATTCGGAGTGAGTAGATTGCGCCGATGTGGCATCCACTGGGCGCTTAGTGAATGGTCCCTGCCGGCCGCAGCGCTTCCCTGAAGGAAACCACGTCCAAGACCCGCCCATCTACGGCGGTTATCTCGATGCGCTGCCCGTCCAACGCTTCACCGGCTCTAAGTTGGTCGGCCAACATGTCACGCGCAGCCTGAAGTGCTTCATGTCGCGCTGCATGAATGTCTTCCAGCTCCATGCCCGTCTCGTCACGGACGAACGCGTCACCGTCACGCAGGTGAAAATAGTAAAGGGTCATTCGATGGCCAAACCGGTTGAACTCCAATGCAACCCATTTACCGGCGGAGGGTTGCCAAACGCTGTCGGGCGACAAGGTGCGTATCAAGCCACCCCAAGTTCTCATTCTAGAGGACGAGCCGCGACCGCCACTGGCCCGAACTGCAAACTTGGATCGCCGGTCTCAGCTCCCTTCAGCGCCGCTTACGCCGAAGGGTGCGAGGTAGTCCCGTTCAGGTGAAGCCTCGAAAAGCCGGTCAATTCTCAGTACCTTCGACAAGGGAAGTACCGAGATGGACTTTCCGTCGAACACCATGACATAGGCCGAGGTTACGCGCAGGATTTGACCGCGGATGTTTGCCCGGTCGGTCACGATTGAGGCTGTGGCGGTGTTGCTGTTCATTGTCCCCAGACTGTCGCCGACCCCGACGCAGAACGGGATGTAGACCAGCGAGAAGGCGAGCCAGGCTTCAGTTGCGAAACGCGATCTGATCCTGATGTTGGCGATCCCGGCGAGCCCGGCGACCGCTAGATAAGCGAACGCCAGGTGGCCGGTGGTCCAGGGCCGTGGGCCGTACATGAAGTACCATGCTGCAACGGTCCCTATCGCCAGCGTCGACAAGCTGATCAGCAAGGTCCGCGCAGGCTTCTGCGCCCCACGGCCAATGAATCTGGCCAGCAGCCCCGCGAGCCACATGGCGACGCCCATCGGAAGCAGCGCCGTTGACGCGCCGATGAGCAAGTCCTGGACGCTCAGAACCGAGATGAAGCTCCATTCGATCGGGGCAAAGAACCCGAGATTGTAGAGGGTTGACCCGGCTACTGCGACGACCGAAAGCGCTGTTGCGATTTCGGTGAGTGTCCGACGCTCAAAGGAGAGTAGGCCATGTAGTTTCGAAATGGCGGCGACCGTAGACATGTCTGAGCCCTCTGGCGGTTGGTCCCGTCGGATTAGCCGGTGCAGAGCGAAATCGCTTGAATGTAGAGGCTGGGTCAGGCCCTGAGTGCGGTCACGGTATTCGTCACTTCGGGCCGGATGGAACTCGGTGCAATGCCGTACATCCTTCGGCAGGTCCGGCTGAGGTGAGCGGAGTCGGCGAAACGCGTGAGATGCGCCGCCTCGGTCCAGGCGGTTCCGCCGAACCCCAGCTCGAGCGCACGGTTCAGCCGCGCCCAAAGCAGGAAGACACGGAACGGAATTCCGGACACCGTCGCGAACAGATGCCGGAACCGGCCAGCGGACAACCCGACCGAGTCCGCCATGTCTTGCAGCGTCAACTCGTCGGCCAGCCGTTCCCGGATGTGCGCGATGGCACGGGAAACACGAGCATCGGTGACTTGGGCCGCTGTCATGCCGGCAAGAGCGAAGAGACCATCGAGCGCGATCTGTTCGAGGTCTTCGTCAGGAGCGCCGGCATCGTAGGCCACGCGAAGCGAAGCGGCGATCGGGTCGGCCTCGTGCGAGGGAACCGGGATGATGCCCATACCGCTGAAGCGTTGGGCAAGGCGCCGGCCAACCACAGACTCAGGCTCGCAGAAGATATGCGCAATTGTCTTGCCGGGCGCTCGGAAGGCGTGCTGCGCATCCGATTGGACGAGGGCTCCAGAGTAGCTTGACCACTCTCCGCTTGCTCCGGACTTCAACTCGAGGGGCGCGGAAAGCCCCATGCTGAACTGCATCGCATGATGTGCATGCAAATCACTAGGAGAGTAGGCAGTCCCGATCCACAGGCTGCCGCCTGCCCAGAAGATGACGCGCCCAATGCCCGTAACGTTCATCCGAACAGTATACGGCGTCGCGAACCTTCCAGAAAGATGACGAAGGGCTTGCTTCGCCACGACCCGATGATGCGATGTCGATGAGGTCAAGACCGACGTTTCCCACCACCACCATAGCCTCTCCGTTCAAGTGTCCCACCACGATCTCGCTCATAAGGACGCCGTCAACAACGAGGTGACGCGATGTCCCAGACCCAGATCGACCATCGTCCCACCCTAGCCGAGAATGGCGGCCAAACTGACGTTTCCAGCGTG
>Ga0207657_10008559_pt1 | contig 10371 bp, 8 predicted proteins | sample KBSC33metaG_FD_184316 | JGI IMG/M metagenome (GOLD analysis project Ga0207657, IMG submission 184316) | Corn rhizosphere microbial communities from Kellogg Biological Station, Michigan, USA - KBS C3-3 metaG (SPAdes) (version 2) | ecosystem: Host-associated > Plants > Roots > Rhizosphere > Soil ... | reverse complement strand
CGCGTTGACCGACAAACTCGAGGGCGGCCGGCCGGTTGTCTCGGTGACGGTGGGAGCCCGCGCCGCCGAGAGCGACGTCGCCGATATGCTGCGCGAGACCGAGGAAGCGAACCCGGGCGTGGCGATCGGCAGCTATCCGTTCTTCAAGGACGGCGGATATGGCGCCAATTTCGTGATCCGGTCGGAAGACGCGGAGCTGGCCGAGCGCACTGGTGAGCAGCTTGCAGCGCGCTTGCGCGAGGCAGGATATGAGCCGGTCGACGGCGGTCTTTGACGGCGCTTGCATCGTCCGATGTAGAAGAGCAGCGTCGCCCATCCGGGGGATGCGATGGCCAGGCTGTTTCTCAGCTATTCGCGTAAAGACGAGGCCAAGGCCCGGCGATTCGCCGAATGGCTCGAGCGCGAAGGCCATGATGTCTGGCGCGACGAGGACGACATTGGCGGAGGTGCGAGTTTCTCCGCGGAGATCGAGCGGGCGCTCAAGGATTGTGACGCAGTGCTGGTGCTGTGGTCGGTGGATTCGGCGCAGTCGATGTGGGTGCGCGACGAGGCCGGATATGCGCGCGACGCCGGCAAGCTGATTCCCCTGTCGCTCGACGGAGCCGAGGCGCCGCTCGGCTTCCGGCAACTGCAGGCAATCGCATTGGCCCAGCCGAAAGGACATCGCGAGCCTGCGAACGCCGACCGGATCAGACGCGCAGTCGAACGAATCACCAATCAACCGGCGGCCGTTCCAGCATCTCCAAAAGCAAATCGCGTACTGCCCGGGGCAAGAATTCCGATACGACTACTCGCTACCGCCCTAGTTGCGGTCGCGGGCGTGATACTGGCGTTTTTTCTGTGGCAGCGTTGGTCCGGAGAGCAGCAGATCGCGATCAGCGTGCTGCCGTCGACGGGATCGCCCGACAAAGCGATGGCGGCGGATTATGCGAACCTCGCCGCTGCCGACATGGCTGCGTTTCTGCCGAGGCGATTCGATCGCGCCACGGTGATCGCGCCCGCAGACGCGAGCGGGGCGGCGACCGGCTACAGGATGTTGATCTCCACCGACCCGCATGGCGCAGGCGCCAACGCTACGCTGACGCTGTCCGACGAGGACGGGCGAACGACCCTGTGGTCGCAGAACTGGAGCGTCGATGACGCGGCGGCAGCCGACCTCAAGAACGACGTCTCGGCAGCCGCGTCGAAGGCGGCCGTCTGCCTGACGGATGCCAAGGGCGGGAGAACGCGGCTGAGCCAGCCGGCGCTGGGCCTCTATCTCAGCGGCTGTACGGAACTCAGCGGCAGCAAACTGTCCAACAGCGATTTCGTGACCATTTTTGAACGTGTCACCAAGCTTGCGCCCGAGTTCGGTCGCGGCTGGGACTATCTTGCGCTCAGCCGCTCGTGGATCGCGCAAGGGCTGGAGGGCAAATCGCCGGCAGCCTACGCGGCCGCCGTGAAAAGCACCCGCGACGCGATTGCGGTTGCCCGGAAGCTCAACCCGAACAGTGCGATGAGCTACGACGCCGAATTCCATCTGGTTTCCGACGCGGACAGCTTCCGCGGCCTGCAGGTTCTGGAGAAAGGGGCGGCAATCGACCCGGGTGACGGCCGCATACAGATGCATCTCTCCGAAGGGTTGCTGTCGGTCGGCAGGCTGGCCGATTCGGTTGACGCTGCGCAGAGCGGCGTGGAGCTCGAGCCCAGCTCCTCGTACACGCGCTATCAGTACATCCTGGCGCTAATCTATTCCGGACAATTTTCGAAGGCCAAGGCGGACATTGCCGAGGCGCGGAAGAAGTGGCCGAACGACTACCCAATCGATGTCGCAGATTTCGCGCTGCAGTATCGTTACGGAGATCCCCGCGCGGCGCTCCAGCTCCTGCCGCGGATCGCGCACTCCAGCGATGCCGACATGGACCCGTACCGGAAGTTCATTGCTGCTCGTCTCGATCCCAGTCGGGCGAACATCGACGCGGCCATTGCGTCGCTCACCGGACGGACATCGACTAATCCCGCGGACCGCAACGAAATTCTCATGGCGCTCGGCAATTTCGGCCGCGTCGACCAGGCTTACGAGCTGCTGGAAGACCGGGGTTTCCAGCCGTCGGTGGACAGGGGCATCTTGTTCAGGCCCGATTTCGCCGGCGTTCGCGCGGATCCGCGATTCATGCAGGTTGCAGCGCGCCTGGGACTGGTCCGTTATTGGCGACAGAGCGGCTTCTGGCCCGACTACTGCACCAATGAGAAGCTGCCATACGACTGCAAAACCGAAGCGGCGAAATACGACCGAAACAGCGGCACGCGCTAGGACGGCCGCGACAATGCGCGGCCCGACCGGCTATGGACCAGGCCATGAGTCAGATGATCGACAGTTTCGGACGGCGGATCAGCTATGTTCGGCTGTCGGTCACCGACCGCTGCGATTTCCGCTGCCGTTACTGCATGGGCGAGCGGATGAGCTTCGTGCCGAACCGGCAGCTGCTGAGCTTCGCCGAGATCGAAGTGCTGGTCGATTTGCTGATTGCGCGCGGCGTCTCGCGGGTGCGGCTGACCGGGGGCGAGCCCCTTGTGCGGCGCGGCGTGCTCGAGCTGGTGGAGCGGCTTGGACGCCGGATCGGTCGCGGCCTGGAAGAGCTGACGCTGACAACCAACGGCAGCCAGCTCGCCGGGGCGGCGCAGCGGCTGTTCGCGAGTGGCGTGCGGCGGGTGAACGTCAGTCTCGACAGCCGTGACGCCGAGCGGTTCGCGCACATCACGCGGCGCGGGAGGCTTGACGACGTGCTCGAGGGCATTGCCGCGGCCAAAGCGGCCGGCCTCGGCGTCAAGATCAACATGGTCGCGCTTAAGGGGATCAATGACGACGAGATCGAGCCGATGCTGCGCTGGTGCGCCGCTGAGGCATTCGGCCTGACGCTGATCGAAACCATGCCGCTGGGCGAGGTCGAAGACGAGCGCGCCGGCCATTATCTCCCGCTCGATGCCGTCAAGCGGTGCCTGGAGGAGCGCTATAGCCTGGTGCCGTCGCTGGCGCGCACCGGCGGACCGGCACGCTATTACGACGTGACTGAGCTGGGCGTGCAGCTCGGGCTGATCACGCCGATCAGCGAGAATTTCTGCGCGAGCTGCAACCGCATACGGATCAGCGCGACCGGCACAGTGTTCGGGTGCCTGGGCCATGACCAGAAGATCGAACTGCGCGAGTTGCTCCGTTCCGGCGACGTGGCCGAAACCGAGTCCGCGCTCGACGCGCTGATTGCCGGCAAGCCTGAGCGCCACCGCTTCGACATCGCGGCATCGGCACCTGCGGTCGAGCGGCACATGTCGGTCACCGGCGGCTGACGGGGCGTTGACTTGGGCGGGCCGAAAATCCACATCGGCGCGGCGGCAGCGCCCCTGGGCGGGTATGATGTAATGGTAGCCTGTCAGCTTCCCAAGCTGAACGCGCGGGTTCGATTCCCGCTACCCGCTCCAAAGCCGGCATGCCGGGGGGATGCCGTTGCTTTGGAACGCGTGAGCGGAGCGACCGGCGACCTATCTTCCGCGAAGGAAAAAAGCGCGTCCCGGCTCAAGGCCGGGATGACGATATCGAGACTTCAGCCCACTTCGTTCTGATATTCGAACAGGTGATATTCGCTGTAGAGCCCGGCATCGCGGATCGGGCTCGAGTGGACCAGCGCTTCGGCGGCGGCGCGGTTGTCGGCTTCGAAAATGACGAGGTAACCCGCACGGTCGCCGGCTTCTCCGCGCAGCACGCCGGCCGAGTCGATCCGGGTGTAAGGCTGTTCGAGGAAGCCGCTGATCTGCTGCTGGAGACCCTGGTCGATCGCTTCGCCGGGCTTGAGGAAACCTATCCACGCGAATTGCATTGGTATGCCTCCTTCGGCTGACGCGCCAAGTAACAGTGGCCGCAGCGGCGGAACATTAAAAAGTTCGCTGGCAGGAACGGGAGCAGCAGTTTAGGCGTTGCTTAATATAAGCAGGCTTACTATATCGGTTGCCGATGGAAACCCTTCCTTTCGAGATCGCCGAAACGGCGCATGCGCTGCGCAAGTCGTTCGACCGCCGTGCGGTCGGCATGGGCGTCACGCGCGCCCAGTGGAAGGTGCTGTTCCGGCTGTCGCGCCGTCCGGGGCTGAGGCAAATCGAGCTTGCCGACATGCTCGATATCGAGCCGATCACCTTGTCCAGGATCATCGACCGTCTGGAAGAAGCGGGGCTGGTCGAGCGAGTCGCCGATCCGGCCGACCGGCGGGCATGGCGGCTTCACGTCACCGCACGGGCACGGCCGCTCGTCGAGAAACTGCGCGCGGTGGCGGACGAGATGATCGCCGACGCGTTTGCCGGAATCGACCCCAAAGACATTGAAACCACGAGGGCCGTGTTGGGACGCGTGCGTGAAAACGCGACCCGGGCCGCACCGATGAACAGGGCTTCGAACCAATGAACAAGATGCAGACCGAACCGATGGCTGGCGCCGAGGCGGCGGAAACGCCGAAGCGCAAGCGCGCGAAAAAGGCGGACAGCCGCAATTGGACGAAGACGATCATCATGTTCATCGTTCCGGCGCTGTTGATCATTGGCGGCGGCTATTACTGGCTGACGAGCGGCGGCAGCGTATCGACCGACGATTCATTCGTGAAACAGGACATCGTGTCGGTCAGCGCGCAAGTGACGGGTCCGGTTGAGCAGGTCTTCGTCAAGAACGGCTCCCAGGTGAAGCGCGGCGACGTGCTGTTCAAGATCGATCCGGCGCCGTTCCAGGTCGCGCTGGAGAACGCCCAGGCGCAGCTCGCCGCAGCCAAGCTGCAGACGAGTCAGCTGCGCACGCAGGCCGCCGGCACGGGTGCGGATATCGTCGGCGAGCAGGCCAATCTCGCGATCAAGAGGAATGCGTTGGCTCGCCAGCAGGCACTGCTGAAGCAGGGCTTCACCACGCGTGCCAGCTATGAAGACGCGCTCAACGAAGTGAAGACCGCCGAACAGGATGTCGCGGATGCAAGGGCCCGTGCCGCGAACGCCCACGCTGCAATCGCCCCGGGTGAGCAGCCGTCGATCGCCCAGGCGCAGGCGGCCGTGGACAAGGCTCAACTGGAGCTATCGCGGACCACGGTGCGTGCGCCGATGGATGGCACGGTCGAGAATGCCGACAACCTTCAGGTTGGCCAGATGGCCGCGACGGGCATCGGTATGCTGTCGCTCGTCCACAGCAAGACGGCTTGGGTCGAGGCGAACTTCAAGGAGAAAGACGTCGGGCGCATGGTTCCTGGCCAGCGCGCCGAAATCACCGTCGACGCTTATCCCGGCCAGAAATTCGCGGCGCACGTGCAAAGCATCGGCGCCGGCACCGGCAGCCAGTTCTCGCTGCTTCCGGCGCAGAACGCGAACGGCAACTGGGTGAAGGTGACGCAGCGCGTGCCGGTAAGGATCGCGTTCAACGGCACGCCGTCCAAGCCGATGATTGCCGGACTGTCGGTCGACGCGACCGTCTTCTTCGACTCCGACAAGAAGTAGCACCAATGGCCGACACGCCGGCCCACATTGCAACTCACCCACTGCCGAGCGGCCAGCGGCTGATCGTCACCGTCGGGGTGATGGCGGCCGTGCTGCTGCAGGTGCTCGACACGACGATCGCCAACGTGGCGCTGCCGCACATGCAGGCGAGCCTCAGCGCGTCGCAGGACACGATCAACTGGGTGCTGACGAGCTATATCGTCGCCTCGGCGATCGCGCTGCCGATCAGCGGCTGGCTGGCCGACAAGGTCGGGCGCAAGCGTCTGCTGCTGATTTCGGTGGTGGTATTCACCGCCGCCTCGGTGCTGTGCGCGACGGCTACGTCGCTGCCCGAAATGGTGATGTTCCGCGCGTTTCAGGGGGTTGGCGGCGCATTCATCGTGCCGCTTGCGCAGGCGACACTGTTCGACATCAACCCGCGTGAAAAGCATGGCCAGGCCATGGCGCTGTTCGGCGGCGGCGTGATGATCGGCCCAATCCTCGGCCCGGTGCTCGGCGGCTGGCTGACCGACAATTACAACTGGCGGTGGGTGTTCCTGGTCAACCTGCCGGTGGGAATCCTGTGCATCCTGATCATGGCGCGGTTCATGCCCAAGACGGATACGCACGAGCGCAAGTTCGACATGTTCGGTTTCGCGCTGCTCGCGATTGCGCTTGGCTCTTTGCAATTCTGTCTCGACCGCGGAGAGCAGAAGGATTGGTTTACGAGCTGGGAAATCATCATCGAGGCGGGCCTCGCGATCGGCGCCGGGTGGATGTTCCTGGTGCATATGATCACGGCCAAGAACCCGCTGTTCGAACGCACCATCTTCATGGACCGCAACTTTGCGGTGAGCGTCGTGTTCATGGCCGTGACCGGCGTGCTGCTGCTCGGCGGTCTCGCCCTGCTGCCGCCGCTGTTGCAGAACCTGTACGGCTATTCGGTCCTTCAGTCCGGCTTCCTCACTGCGCCGCGCGGGGTGGGAACATTGTTCTCGATGCTCATCGCCGGCCGGGCCACCGGCAAGGTCGACGCGCGGCTGCTGGTGGGTACCGGAGTCATCCTGATGGGCGTGTCGCTGTACATGATGACCGGCTTCGCGATCGACCAGCCGTCGCGGCCGGTAATCGTCAGCGGCGTGGTCCAGGGCCTTGGGCTCGGGCTGATCTTCGTGCCATTGCAGACGCTCGCGTTCGAGACTCTCTCGGCGCGCTTCAGGACGACTGGAGCGGCGCTGCTCAACCTGTCACGCAACATCGGCGGTTCGATCGGAATTTCCGTAGTCAGCACGCAGCTGGTTCGGCTGACCCAGATATCGCATGCGGACATGGCCGCGACCATCACCCAGAACAAGCTGCCGGCCGTGAACTCGGCCTTGCTGGAAAACCTCGCCCCTTACGGAAATGTGGCGCTTGCCTACATCAACGCGGAGATCACCCGGCAAGCATTGTTCATCGCCTATCTCGACGATTTCAAGCTGATGATGATGGTCACCTTCGTCATCCTGCCGCTGCTGTTCTTCATGAAGCGCGGTCAGAAATCGGACGACACCCCATTGGTCCACATGGACTGAGAAAAGCAGGAGAATGACGATGTTCGAGGTTGGCAAGCGGCGGCTGGGCAAGAGCGGACCGGAAGTCTCGGCGATCGGCCTTGGCTGTATGGGGATGAGCGAGTTCTATGTCGGCGGCAGCGAAGCGGAATCCGTCTCGACCATTCATCACGCGCTCGACCGTGGCGTGACCTTCCTCGACACCGCCGACATGTACGGCTGGGGCCAGAACGAGGAGCTGGTGGGGCGCGCCATCCGCGACCGCCGCGGCGACGTTTTCCTTGCCACGAAGTTCGGCAATGTCCGCGGACCCAACGGCGAATTCCTCGGCGTCCGCGGTGACCCGGCCTATGTCCGATCAGCCTGCGAGGCGAGTTTGAAGCGGCTGGGGGTCGAGGCGATCGACCTCTATTACCAGCACCGTGTCGACACCAAGGTCCGGATTGAGGACACGGTGGGCGAAATGGCCCGCCTGAAGGACGAGGGAAAAATCCGCTTCCTCGGGCTTAGCGAGGCGGCGCCCGAGACCATCCGGCGGGCGCATGAGGTGCACCCGATTACGGCGGTGCAAACCGAACTGTCGCTGTGGAGCCGCGACGCGGAAGGCGAAGTGCTGCCGACGGTGCGCGAGCTCGGCATCGGCTATGTCGCTTATTCGCCGCTCGGCCGCGGTTTTCTGACCGGCCAGTTCAAGTCGCCCGACGACTTCCCTGAAGGCGATTTCCGTAAGAACCACCCGCGCTTTCAGGGTGAGAATTTCGCGAAGAACATCCAGCTCGTCCACGAAGTCGAGAAGATGGCCGAGGAGAAAGGCTGCACCACTGCGCAGCTCGCGCTCGCCTGGGTGCTGGCGCAGGGTGACGATATCGTGCCGATCCCCGGGACCAAGCACGTGAAATATCTCGACCAGAATATCGGCGCACTCGATGTGAAGCTTAGCAATGACGACCTGAAGCGGCTCGACGAGATTTTGCCGCCAGGCGCCGCTGCCGGCCAGCGCTACCATGAGCGCGGGATGGAGACGGTCAACCGCTGAGCTAAGTCGTTGGCCCGGTGAGGCCGCGCGAGAAGACGGGCAGGGTGAAGTCCTCGTCCTCCTCAAGCCGCCAAACGATCGGCTGAAACACTCCGCGGCATGAGCTGGGCTTGCCCGAACGGCTCGGCGCGACGTAGCGAACCGTGCCGAGGCCCTTGGCGCTCGGGGCGTCGAAGATTCCGGCGGGCAGCGAATAGACGATCCGCTCGCCCGCGATAGCGCCGCTGGGCGATAGATTGAAATCGAACAAGACCGATCCTTCCTGCTCGCCCGCGATCAGTCCGGGCGGATAGTCGGAATAAGAGAAATGCTGCTCGAGGAGTTTCGGCTGTGAATCGCCCATCACGCACAGATCGCGCTCGAACCCGGCAGAGGCGAGCGTCCTGCTCGCATCGCCGTCCTTGCCCAGGGACCTCTGCGCGTCCGCGAGCCGCCTGAGCCACGCCTGGCGCTCCCGGCCGGCCATGCTGGGCGGAACTCGACCATTGAGATCGATCAGCAATTTCGAAGCCTCCGGCGGCCACTCGTCCTTGATGTTCCTGACCATGCCGTCGAAGATCGTCCGAGCGATCGGGAACGGCATTTGCAGGAATTGCTCGCGCTGCGCCGCCACGAACGCAGAAGCCTCGCTGGGATCCGTTGCCGCCGCCGCAGCGGCTTGTTCGAGCCCGACATGCACGTCGAGCGCCCTTGCCAGATATTCCGGCGCGCCCGCGGCCCGCATCCCTGCCGCAGCCTGCTTGTCGAGGTCGCCTACCTGGCCCGGCGAGACAGGGTCCCCATTGCGAGCGCGCTTTTCGAGCATGAGTCCAAACTGCCACCGCGGACCAATCAACAGCGGGCTGTCCTTGCCATAGCGCGCAGCGAGAGAGTCGATCCGTTCGGCGATCGCATTGAGATGCTCGTCAGCGTCGTCGAACGACGCCGAAGCGGCATAGATTCCGTGTTCGACGAACCAGGCGATCAGCGGGTCGTGGACGTTCTCGGCGACAAAGCCGCCGGCAACCACGCTTCGGCATGAGACGGTGAAGACCGTGCCGACCGGCGTCCGGCCGGTGCCCTGCGTCACCGGGGTGATTCCGGCGAGTGCGTCCGCAAACGGCACGATGGCTTCGATCCTGCTGGCAGCGACCGGGATCAGCCGATGAGTCACGTACGGGCCGGCGACGAAGGAGAAGATGACGTAGTCGCTGGGTCTGAGCCCGCGGTCACCGCACACCGGCAGCTGCGTGCTCAGCTCCGGGGAGGCACTGAGCGTGAGTCCGTTGGTTGCGGTCAGCATGGACCGCTCGGCCGCCGCATCATGGCGTGCCGCCGCGAGACCGGCGCGCAGCGCAGCAACGTGGAGCGGTGCGAGCGCCGGGACTGGCGCGTCGGCCGCGTCCGCCCATGCCGTGTCGGCGAATTTCGACGCGCTCTCCGCATTGCCGAGGAGCGAATAGGACAGCGAGAGGAGGTAGTTCGCTTCCCACCGTTCTGCAGTCGGCGGTCCGTTCGCAACGTCGACCACGGTTGCAGCGGCGGCGGACGGGTTTGCGACCAGCAGCTGACGCGCAATTCCGAGCGATGCGCGGCGGCGCTCGCTTGGCGTGGAGCTCGCCGCCGCTGCCTCGCGATAGGCCTTTAAAGCCCCGTCGCGTTCACCCCGAAATTCGAGCGCGCGGCCGTGATCCAGGGCCGTCGGGCCGCGGAGTGCCGGCGGCAGGTCGGCGATTGGGGCATGGTCGAGATAAATCGAAGCTGCTTCGACGTTGTGCGCGACGAGGTACAAGCGTCCGATCAGCGCATTGAGCAGCGGGTCGGGGCGCGGTTTGCCATCGGCAGGTGTGCGCGCCGCGAGCAACTTGTCCGTGAAGGCGGCCGCTTCGGCGAAATGCGACCCGGCGAGCGCCTGTTCGTAGGGCTGGAAATCGGGTGGGGGCGCTTCAGCCGACAGGAACGCAGCCACGAACAGAAGCACGACAGAACGCATAAAAACTCCCCCGGCCATTAAATCTAGCCGGCGTTTGCCCGGCTGCAATAGCGGCCGCGTTACGGAGCGCGGACCACCTCGCCGCCCTTCATCACCAGGCGGACATGCTCGACGGCAGACACGTCGCGGGTCGGGTCGCCTTCGACCGCGACGAGGTCGGCGAGGAGGCCGGGCCGGATCGCGCCGCGGTCGGTGAGGTGGAAGATGCGCGCGTTGCCCGAGGTGGCGGCGATCATCACTTGCGCCGGCGACATACCCGCACGCTGCATCGCTTCCATCTCCAGCCAGTTCTTGCCGTGGGCGAAGACACCGACGTCCCCGCCCATGCAGATCGG
>Ga0207657_10008551_pt1 | contig 10378 bp, 8 predicted proteins | sample KBSC33metaG_FD_184316 | JGI IMG/M metagenome (GOLD analysis project Ga0207657, IMG submission 184316) | Corn rhizosphere microbial communities from Kellogg Biological Station, Michigan, USA - KBS C3-3 metaG (SPAdes) (version 2) | ecosystem: Host-associated > Plants > Roots > Rhizosphere > Soil ... | reverse complement strand
AGTGGTTGGCGTCGTTGGCGTGCCGGTGTTCGTTGCGCCGACGCTCGCGGTCACCGTTGCGGTGGTCGTCGTCTGGAGCGTGGACGTCGCGACGCCGTTGCCATCAGTCGTCCCCACGGTCGTGCTCAGCGTGCCGGCCGTGGTCGAGAACGACACGAGCGCGAACGGCAGCGGATTGCCATTGATGTCGAGCACGGTCGCGGAGATCAGCGAGCTGCCGCCGAGCGCCGCAATCAACGTCGGACTCGCATTGACCGTGACGTGTCCCGCCGCCGCCGAGCCGACCGCGATCTTGACCGAGTTATTGCCGCTCGCGCTCGTACCGCCGGACGTCGCCGTGATCGTGGCACTGCCGTTGGACGTGCCCGCCTTGAACGTCGCCACCGCTCGACCGTTGACGTCCGTCTCCGCATTCGCCGGCTCGATCGTGCCCAGCGTCGTCGTAAACGTGACGAGCGTTCCCGAGTGCGGCGGCTGCCCGCTGGGTTCGATGACCTGCGCGATGAGCTGCACGGTCCCGTTCACAGGTATGGCGCTAGTCGAGGCCGTCAGTGTCAGCGCGGAGCCGGACGGCGCCAGCAGCGGCACCTTTTCACACGCGGTGCTGGCAAATACCGCCAGCGCGGCGACCAGCAGGACGGCGACGAGTCGAACATGGCGGGAAGTCATGAAATCGCCTAACATACTAGTATCCATGAAGTTAGCCGGTCAAGACCGATGTCGTGAACGCGGGTACGCGATGGCGGCGCTGCTGGTCGCGCTCTCGGTGATGGCGGTGTTGATGACCGTCGCCATGCCGGTCTGGAAACAGATGTCGACGCGCGAGAAGGAAGAGGAGCTCGTGTTCCGCGGCGAGCAGTATGCGCGCGCCATCGGCCTCTTCCAGAGAAAATTCGCGAACGCCGCGCCGCCGAACATTGACGTGCTCGTCGAGCAGCGCTTCCTGCGCAAGAAATACAAAGACCCGATCACCAACGACGATTTCGTGCCGATGCTGCAAGGCCAGCCGACCGCACCCGGCGCGATGCCGAACGGCGCCCGCGGGGCGGCAACGCCCGGCGCGCAGTCGCCATCAACGGGAGCGGCCCCCTCGCCATCAACTGGAACGACTCCTTCAGGCACGCTCGGCGGATCGCCGACGACGGCCGGGACGCCACTGGGTGCTGCCGGCAGACCGCTCGGCGCAACCGGCGCACCGCTGGGTGCGAGCGGCGGCCTGATCGGCGTCACGAGCAAGAGCAAGGACAAATCCATTCGCATCTACAAAGGACACAGCCACTACAACGAGTGGCAGTTCGTCTACACGCAGCCAACGGCCGCGCCCGGCACCGGCGCACCGGGAGGCGCACCCGGCGTTCCCGGAGGACAACGGGGTCAGGGACAGCGAAGCGGCGGAGCGGCGCAGCCCAATTCGCCGGGGCCGTCCGGAATGCCGTCGCCGACGGTCCCCGGCCGCGGTGGACGTGGAGGGCGTTGAGAAATACGCCTCGCCGCCCTGCTTAAGACGCCGCGCTCCCGCGCTCGGCCGACACTGACGATGGCTTGTCCAGATTCATCGCGATCGCTCGTCCGGCTATTGCCGAGACGATGAGCAGCCCGCAGCCGATCGGCACGCTGCGAAGCAGAATCTCACCGACGCCGAACAGCGCCGCGTAGACCAGGACGCAGCCGAGGGCCGCGTTCACCAGCTCGGACGTCAACGACTGTGACGGTCCCGGCACGACGCCAGCCATCGCCGCCACCGGTTTCCATCCCGGCCCATGCGGTCGAACGCGCCGATAGAACATCGTCAGCGTCTCGTCGGACTCCGGCCGCGTGCTCCACGTCACGGTCAGCCACATGACGGTCGTCAGTCCGACGGTCACGAGCATGATGTAAGCGAAATCGCGCGGGCGATCGCCGTCCCAGCGCAAGACGATCTGCAGATACAGCGACACGATCGCCGCCGTCGTCATCGCCGCCACTTCCGACCATGCGTTGACGCGCCACCAGAACCATCGCAGCAGCAGGACGGTACCGGTGCCGGCGCCGGTGACAATCAGCAGCTTCCATGCCTGCTCGATCGACGCGAGGTGCAGCGTGACGTAGATCGAGACGAGCATCAGGCCGACGGTCACGAGCTGCGACATCACGACGTATTCGCGCTCGGCCGCGCCGCGCCGCACGAATCGCCGGTAGAAGTCGTTGACGAGATACGAGGCGCCCCAATTCAGCTGTGTGCCGATCGTCGACATGTAGGCGGCGGCGAACGCCGCGAGCATGATGCCGCGCAGCGCTGGTGGAAACACCGCCGGATCCATCAGCGTGCGGACATAGCCCGATTCCTTGTCCACGAGATTCGGGTACAGGATGATCGAGGCCAGCGCCGTCAGAATCCACGGCCAGGGACGCACGGCGTAGTGCGCAATGTTGAACCAGAGCGTCGCGAACAGTCCATGGCGCTCGTCCCTCGCGGCGAAGATCCGCTGCGCGATGTAGCCGCCGCCGCCCGGTTCGGCGCCCGGATACCAGCTCGCCCACCAGTTGACGCCCAGGTACACGAAGAGCGTGATCGCCGGCATCCACGCCGAATCGGTCGACGGGAAGAACGTCAGCCGCGATCCGCCGCCGGCCGCCGCGTCGAGCACGGCGATCTTCGCCTTCATCGCGTCGAGGCCGCCGACGGCGCGCACGGCGAAGTACGCCAGCGCGATCACCATCCCCATCTTGAGCACGAACTGCACGAGATCGGTGACGAGCACTCCCCACAGACCGGCGATCGTGGTGTAGAAGGCCGTGAACGCCAGCATCGCGATCAAGGCAGCGAGGGCCTCGCGCGGTCCGAGACCGAGCGTCACCTCGAGAATCTTCATCATCGCGAGATTGACCCAGCCGATGATGATGCAGTTGATCGGCAGCCCGAGATAGACGGCGCGGAAGCCGCGCAGAAACGCCGCCGGCCGGCCGGCGTAGCGCAGCTCGGCGAATTCGACATCGGTCATCACGCCGGAGCGCCGCCACAGCCGCGCGTAGACGAACACCGTGAGCATGCCGCTGGCCGCCATGTTCCACCACAGCCAGTTGCCGGCGATGCCGTAGCGCGACACGAGCCCGGTCACCACCAGCGGGGTGTCGGCGGCGAAGGTCGTCGCCACCATCGACGTCCCCGCGAGCCACCACGGCACATCGCGTCCCGATAGAAAGAACTCCGTCGTGCTGCCGCGCGCCCGGCGCATGTAGTACAGGCCGATCGCGAGGTTCAACGCGAAGTAGCCGGCAATGACGGCCCAGTCCGCAAGTCTCAGCGTCATCACATAACCAAATAACCAAGTAACGAGATAACCAGATAACCGGATAACGAGATGATTAGATTGTGAGCGCGTCGTGAAAGTCGCGCCGCACGGCGCGCATCTGATCGAGCGTGCCGCCGCCGCAGGCGCGGTTGGTCAGCAGCACGTAATAGCGATCGCGCGCGGGATCGATCCACAACGATGTGCCGGTGAACCCGACGTGTCCGATCGCCGACGGGGACATCCGCGTGCCGCACGACGAGGAGGGCAGCATCGTGTCCCACCCGAGCGCGCGCGAGCTTCCGGGAACAGAGGACCGCGCGGCAAACCGTCGTACGACCTCCGGACTCCAGGGCGCAGGCGGCGTCGTGTCGCCGCGCAAGGCGCGCAGCACGACGCGAGCGAACACGCCGACGCCCGCCGCCGTGCCGAACAGCCCCGCGTGTCCGGCGACGCCGCCAAGCGCCGCGGCGTAGTTGTCGTGGACCTCGCCCTGCAGCATGCGGCCGCGCCGCGCATCGTCCTGCATCGGCATCGTGGGCGCCGCGAGGCGCCGCAGCGCCGGCGGCAGCGCGAACGTCAGCGCGTTCGAGTCGATTCGACGCCACAGCGCATCGAATTGGCTCGCGAACGGCGCCGCGCCGCGGTCGGCCAGCACGAACCCGAGCAGGATGAAGCCGAGGTCGCTGTAGATCGACGCGGCTCTCGGCGTGTATTCGAGCGGCATCGCGCAGATGTCGTGCTCGAACTCCCGTCGTCCCGCGGGGGGCGGATCGACCAGCCGCGCGGGCAGGCCCGACGCGTGCTCGAGCAAATCGGCAACCGTCACCGGCTCGCGGTCGGCGCCGCGCCACTCGGACAACAAATCGCCGACACGTTGATCGAGCCGAAGCGCACGTGTCGCCACCAGATTCATCGCCACCGTCGTTGTCGCGATGACCTTGGTCAGCGACGCCAGGTCGAACGGCGTATCGGCAGACGTGGCAGCATCGACGGCGTCGAACGCGAGGGCGCCGAAGGCCTGCGACCAGATCGAGCCGTCGCTCCCGCCGACGTCCACCGCGGCGGCGGGAAACACCCGGGCGGCGATCGCATTGGCGATCACGCTGATCGCGTCATCGATAGAGGCGTGAGTCATCCGTTCGTACGACTCCATTGCGTGGCGCAACCCAGCTCACGAGCAGACCGGTCGCCGCGCAGAGGATTGTCCCCGCGAGCACGTACCACGTCCACGCGAGCGGCGTCCAGATGCGCACCGCGAGCATCGCGATGAGCGACACGCCGATCCCGGCCATCACGCCGGTCTCGGTCACCGTCTCGGTCAGCACACCCAGAAGAAACGCGCCGAGCATCGGTCCATAGACGATCGAGGCGATCGTGAGCCCCACAGTGAACACCGATCCCCACCCGCGCGCGACGAGCGCGATCGCGATCAGCACGACGCCCCATGCCGCCGTCAGCCAGCGCGAGAGGGTCAGCAGCTGCGCCTCGTCTGTGCCGCGCCGCGCCATCGGCTGATAGAAATCGAGCACGGTCGTCGACGCCAGCGAGTTCAACGATCCGCTCAGGTTCGACATCGCGGCGGCGAAGATTGCCGCGATGACGAGTCCGGCGATGCCGTGGGGCAGACTCCGTACGATGAACGCCGGGAAGATCTCGTCGGTGCTGGCCATCGCCGGCACGGGATGGCTGGCGTAGTACGCATGCAGCAGGATGCCGATGGCCAGGAACAACGCGAACTGCGCGAACACCACGAACCCGCTGAGGATCAGCGCCTTCTGACTCTCGCGGGTATTGCGGCACGTCAGCAGGCGCTGCACGAGCAACTGATCGGTCCCATGCGACGCCATCGTCAGAAAGCAGCCGCCGATCAGTCCCGCCCAGAATGTGAACGGCAACGTGAGGTCTCGCGACCAGGAGACCGCCTGCAGCTTTCCCGAGCGCGCGGCGTCATCCATGATTGCCGGCCAGCCGCCCGGCACCATCGTCACGAGCATCCAGGCCGCGAGGATCGATCCGCCGACGTAGATGATCAGCTGCACGAGATCGGTCCAGATCACGGCAGCGATGCCTCCCTCGAACGTGTAAATCAACGTCAGCACGCCGACGATGACGATCGACCAGAGCCAGAGATGGGGGAGGGCCGGCAGACTGGCGCCGAGCACCGCCGCGAGCACGAGCGACGCCGCAAACACGCGAACGCCTTCGGCGAGCGCGCGCATGATCAGGAACAGCGACGCGGCGAAATGTTTGGCGCGCGGGCCGAACCGCCGGTGGAGCAGTTCGTACGCGGTCAGCATCTCGCCCTGGAAGTACGCCGGAATGAACAGCCAGCTCAGGATGAATCGCGCGACCACATAGCCGGCGACCACCTGCAGATACGTGAAGCTACCGCCTTGCTCGGCGTGCGGATACGATGAGTATGCGAGCGCCGGGACACCGATCAACGTCAGCGTGCTCGTCTCCGTCGCCACGATGGACAGGCTGATGACGACCCACGACGTCCGCCGCCGCCCCAGAAAGTAATCTTTGACGGAGCGGTGCGAACCGCGAAAGCGGCTTCCGAATACGGTGATGCCCGCGAGGTACAAAGCGAGCACCGTGTAGTCGAGCCCGGAGAACCCCACGCGGAATTCTAGACCGGGCGATCCGAAACCGGGAGCGCAATCTCGCGCAGGAACGGGACACCCGGGGCGGCCCAATCGCGGCCGAGGCGGTCAGTAGCATAAGATCAGCGCAGGATGCACGTACTCGGGATCGACGCGGGCGGAACGAAGACCGTGTGCTTGCTCGCCGACGAGCGCGGCATGATCGTCTCGGAAGGACGCGGCCCGGGCGCCAATCTCCACGTGGCGGGAGAGCTCGGCGTCGAGAAGGTCCTGCACGAATTGATGGAACAGGCGATCGGCGATCGCGGCATCGCGCCCGCCGCGATTTGCCTCGGCATCGCGGGCGTCGATCGCGACGCCGAGGCGCGGACGGTGCACGCGATCATGCGCCGCATCGGGCAGCGCTCGCGCGTCGTCGTGGTCAACGACGCGCTGATCGCGCTCGTCGCCGGCGCGAAGGATGCGCCCGGCATCGTCATCATCTCCGGAACCGGGTCGATCGCGTACGGCCGCAACCAGAGCGGAGAAGCGGCCCGCGCGGGCGGCTGGGGCCATATGCTGGGCGACGAGGGCAGCGGGTACTGGATCGGCCGCGAGGCGCTCGGCGCGGTCATGCGCGCCGCCGACGGCCGCGGACCAGACACGGCGTTGAGTGCTGACGTGCTCGCGCATTTCAGCATCGCCGACGTGTCGCAGCTGCCGCGCATCGTCTACGACCACGAACAGCCGCGGACGAGCGTGGCGGCGCTGGGGCCGCTCGTGCAGCATGCGTCGGCGCGCGGCGACGCGGTCGCGTCGCGCATTCTCGAGCGCGCGGCCGACGAGCTCGTGTTGGCCGCGACATCCGTCGCGACGAGGCTCGCGATGCGCGGCGACGCGTTCACCGTGTTCCTCGCCGGCGGCGTATTCCGTGTGGTCCCGTGGCTCGCCGACGAATTGCCGCGCCGCCTGGTCGAAGTCGCGCCGCGCTGCCAGGTGCAGCTGCTGGACGAAGAGCCCGCCGTCGGTGCCGTCTGGCTCGCCCTGGCGGAAGCACGCGGCGGCGCGCAGCTGCCCCAGTACCGCTGACATGCGCATCCGGATCTTCCAGAGTGCCCAGGCCGCGGCCCACGCACTCGCGAAGGAGATCGCGCGCGCGCTCGCGAAGGATCCAACGCTCGTCCTCGGCCTGCCGACCGGCCGCACGCCCGTGCCGCTCTATCGAGAGCTCACGCGCCTCGGTGAGGGCGGCGCGATCGATTTCTCGCGCGCGACGACGTTCAACCTCGACGAGTTCCTGGGCCTGTCCGGGGCGGATCCGCGCAGCTACCGCGGCTTCATGCAGCAGCATCTGTTCGCGCATGTGAATCTGCGCCCGAGTCGAATCCATTTTCTCGACGGAATGAGCAGCGATGTGGAGCGGGAATGCGATCGGTACGAACAGGCCATCCGTCGGGCGGGCGGGATCGATCTGCAGATTCTGGGGCTCGGCCAGAACGGCCACATCGGCTTCAACGAGCCCGGCCGTGCGCTGATCGCGCGAACGCATCGCGTCCGGTTGACGCGCTCGACCCGCGCCGCCAACGCGGCGCTGTTCAACGGACGCGTTGCCAGCGTGCCGCGCGAAGCGCTCTCGATGGGCATGGCCACCATTCTGCACACCGCGCGGATCGTCATGCTCGCGACCGGTGCGTCGAAGGCGCGCTGCGTTCAGCGCATGATCGAGGGGCCGTTGACGACCGCGCTGCCCGCGTCGTTTCTCCAGGTCCACCGCCGCGTCGAGGTGTGGCTGGATCGGGCCGCCGCCGGCCTCATCCGACCTTGAGCAGCTCTTTGAGCCGCGCTTCGGCGTCCTCGCCGATCGCGTCGCGGACGAAATCGTGCGCGCGGCGCAGCCGCGCGATCGACTGGGGGTAGGTCAACGCCGCCTTCTGCATCACGATCGCCGCCTTCACGTTCCAATGCGCGCGGCGCAGCAGCTTGTCGGCGTCCTCGTCGTTCAGGCCGGTGACGATCATGATGATCCGGCGCGCGCGATCGCGCAGCTTCAGCGATCCCATCTGCACGTCGACCATGAGATTCCCGTACGTCTTGCCCGTGCGGATCATCGACGCGGTCGTCAGCATGTTGAGCACCATCTTGGTGGCGGTGCCCGCTTTCAGGCGCGTGGATCCGGCGATGACCTCCGGGCCCACGGCCGGCGCGATCGTCAGATCGACGAACGTCTGCAGCTCGGTGCGCGGATCGCAGGTGACGAAGACGATCTTCGAGCCGGCGCGGCGGGCGCGGGTGAGCGCGCCGCGCACGAACTGCGTCATTCCGCTCGCCGATACGCCGATCACGACGTCCTTCTTGTTCGGCCGGAGGCGCGTGATCGCGCGCGCGCCTTCCTCGTAGTTGTCCTCGACGCCTTCCTTCGCGCGCAGAATCGCGCTCTTGCCGCCCGCCATGATGCCGATGACGAGATCCGGATTCGTCCCGAACGTCGGCGGCATCTCCGCGGACTCGAGCACCCCGAGGCGTCCGCTCGTGCCGGCGCCGACAAAAATGATGCGGCCGCCCTTGCGCAGCGCCTGCGTGATGATCTCGACGCCGACGGCGATGCGATCCTTCTCGCGCTGCACCGCCGCCAGCATCTTGCGGTCTTCGTTCAGCATGCCTTCGACGATGTCGGCGGGGGAGAGCTTGTCGATGGCAAGCGTAGCGGGATTGATGGCTTCGGTAGGGAGCGACTGCCACTTCGACCGGACAGGCATCTAGAAAAACCTCGAGAACAAGCCGCGAATACTATCATAGTGGTGCCGCGAGGAAAGCGATGATTGCCGCGTATCTGGACCATCTGCGCGTGGAGCGCCGATTGGCCGAGCACACGCTCGAGAGTTATGGCCGCGACCTTGCCGCGCTGGCGCGCTTCGCCGCCGGCCGCGACGCGCGGCCCGAATCGTTGGATCGCGCCGCGCTCGAGGCATTCGTGCGCGAGCAGATGACCGCCGGGCTGGCGCCGCGGTCGGTTGCCCGCTCGGTCGCGGCCATCCGCGGCTTCTACCGGTTTCTCACGCTGGATCGCCATCTGGATCGCAATCCGGCGGAGGATCTCCGGCCGCCGCACGCCTGGCCCGCGCTCCCGACCTTTCTTTCGTTCGACGACGTGGACGCGCTGATCGCGCAGCCCGATGTCTCGACGCCGCGCGGATTGCGCGACCGCGCCATGATCGAGCTGCTGTACGCCACCGGCATGCGCGTCTCCGAGCTCGTCGGGGTGCGCGCCGCCGATCTCCATCTCGACGAACAGTACCTCACCTGCATCGGCAAGGGCAGCAAGGAACGGTTGATTCCCATCGGCGAGCAGGCCGCCGACTGGGTGCGTCGCTATCAGCGCGAGGCACGCCACCAGTTGCTTCGAGGCGGGCGCCCCTCCGCGCGTCTCTTTCTCAATGCACGCGGCGCGGGACTCAGCCGCGTGGGATTCTGGAAGATCCTCAAGCGGTACGGCGCCGCGGCGCGGCTGCCGCGCTCCCTCAGTCCGCACGTCCTGCGCCATTCCTTCGCGACGCACTTGCTGGAGCGGGGCGCCGACCTGCGCGCGATCCAGATGATGCTCGGACACGCCGATCTCTCCACCACGCAGATCTACACGCACGTCCTGGAAGCGCGCCTGCGCACCGTGTACGATCGCTTTCACCCTCGGGCCTGATTTGATAAAGTAAGCTGTTTCACGGCCTTCAACAAAAAGGAGCACACGGCATGAGCCGTCACGGTCGGCATCTGTTCACCTCTGAATCAGTCACTGAAGGGCATCCCGACAAGATTGCCGATCAGATCTCCGATTCGATCCTCGACGCGATGCTCACGCAGGACCCGATGAGCCGCGTCGCGTGCGAAACGCTCGTCACCACCGGCCTCGCCGTCGTGGCCGGCGAGATCACCACCAGCGCCTACGTCGACTTCCAGGACGTCGTCCGGGCCACCATCAACGAGATCGGCTACAACCGCGGCAAGTTCGGCTTCGACGGCGAGACGTGCGCCGTCCTCTCGTCGATCCACAGCCAGTCGCCCGACATCGCCATGGGCGTCGATACGGGCGGCGCCGGCGATCAGGGCATGATGTTCGGCTTCGCGTGCACCGAGACCGAGGAGCTGATGCCGATGCCGCTGATGCTCGCGCACAAGCTCGTGAAAGGGCTCTCGTGCCTGCGCCGCGACGGCACCCTCGACTACCTCCGCCCCGATGGCAAATCGCAGGTCACGATCGAGTACGACGGCAACAAGCCGCTGCGCGTCGACGCCGTGGTCATCTCGAGCCAGCACAGTCCGCTCGTCACCAACGAGACGATGCGCGAGGACGTCACCGAGCAGATCATCAAGCGCGTCATCCCGAGCGCGATGATGGACAAGAACACGAAGATTTACGTCAACCCGACGGGACGCTTCGTCGTCGGCGGACCGCACGGCGACGCGGGCGTCACCGGACGCAAGATCATCGTCGACACCTATGGCGGCGCGGCTCCGCATGGCGGCGGC
>Ga0207657_10008550_pt1 | contig 10378 bp, 9 predicted proteins | sample KBSC33metaG_FD_184316 | JGI IMG/M metagenome (GOLD analysis project Ga0207657, IMG submission 184316) | Corn rhizosphere microbial communities from Kellogg Biological Station, Michigan, USA - KBS C3-3 metaG (SPAdes) (version 2) | ecosystem: Host-associated > Plants > Roots > Rhizosphere > Soil ... | reverse complement strand
AGCTGACTTAGATGACGACCGATCGGAAACTGCGCTGGGGCATCATCGGGCCGGGCGGCATCGCCCAGGCCTTCCGTGACGGCGTCAAGAACTCCAAAACCGGCGAGCTGGTGGCCATCGCTTCGCGCAACCCCGGCAAGGCCGGGCTCGGCGACACCTTCCCCGGCGCCCGCATCCTCGACGGCTACGCGGCCATCCTCAAGGACCCCGGCGTCGATGCGATCTACATCGCGACGCCGCACCCCGGGCATGCGGAATGGGCCATCAAGGCGGCCGAGGCCGGCAAGCACGTTCTCGTCGAAAAGCCTCTGGCGCTTTCAGCCTTTGAAGCCGACGCCATCTTCAACGCGCACCGCAAAGCCGGAACCTTCATCGGCGAAGCCTTCATGTACCGCCTTCACCCGGCGACCAGAAAGCTCGGCGAGCTGATCGCTGCCGGCACGATCGGCGAAGTGCGGATGATCCAGTCGAGCTTTGGCTTCCAGATGCCCAAGTTCATGCCCGAGCACCGCCTGTTCGCCAACGATCTCGCCGGTGGCGGCATCCTCGATGTCGGCTGCTATCCCGTCTCGATGTCGCGCTTCATCGCGGGCCAGGCCGCCGGCAAGCCGTTCCTTGATCCCATCAAGGTCGCCGGCACCGCCCATCTCGGCAAGGAGGGCACCGACGAATGGTCGGCGGCGGTCCTGGAATTCGAGAACGGCATCGTGGCGCAGGTGAGCTGCGCCGTCTTCGTCAACCTCGACAACGTGCTGCGCATCCATGGCGCCACCGGCCGCATCGAAGTCCCCGACTTCTGGTTCGCCGGCGGCAATCGCGATGGCGGTCCGGGCACCATCCGCATCATCCGACCGGGCAAGGATGTCGAGACGGTGGAAGTCGGCAATGTCGGCCACCTCTATTCGTTCGAGGCCGATGGCGCCGCCGAGGCGATCTTCGCTGGCAAGCAGGAACTGAGCTCCCCGGGCATGAGCTGGGCCGACACTCTGGGCAACTTGCGCGTTCTCGACCAGTGGCGCGCCGGCGCCGGCCTCGAATACAACATCGAGAAATCGTCCCGCCGCACCACGACGCTCAAGAACACGCCGCTGAGCAAGACCGGTACGCGCATTCCCAAGCGCTCCATCCCCGGCCTCAAGAAGCAGGCCTCGGTGGTCGCCACCGGCTTTGAGGATTTCCGCACCTTCGCCTCGGCCGCCATCCTGCTCGACGGTTTCTTCGAGGCCGGCGGCAACCTCTACGACACCGGCTTCGTCTATGGCGCCGGCAAGACCGAGTCGCTGCTGGGCGAGTGGCACACCAATCGTGGCGTGCGCGAAGACATCGTCATCATCGGCAAGGGCGCTCACACCCCGCTCTGCTATCCCGACGTCATCGGCAAGCAGCTCGATGTCTCGCTCGACCGGATGCAGACGGACTATGTCGACATCTACTTCATGCATCGCGACAATCTCGATGTGCCCGTGGGCGAGTTCGTCGACGCCATGGATGCGGAGGTCAAGAAGGGTCGCATCCGCGGGCCGTTCGGCGGCTCCAACTGGAGCCGCGAGCGCATGCAGGAAGCGATCGACTACGCCAACAAGAACGGTAAGCAGGCGCCCGGCGCGCTCAGCAACAACTTCGCGCTCGCCGAGATGATCAACCCGATCTGGGCCGGCTGCATCGCCGCCTCCGACGAGCCCTACAAGGCGTGGCTCACCCAGCACCAGATCCCGAACTTCTCGTGGTCGAGCCAGGCCCGCGGCTTCTTCACCGACCGCGCCGGCCGCGACAAGCGCGACAACGCCGAGTTGGTCAACACATGGTACTCGGACAAGAACTTCGCTCGCCGCGACCGTGCCATCGAGCTCGCCAGGAGACTCAATGCCAGCCCGATCCACGTCGCCCTGGCCTACGTGCTCGCACAGCCCTTCCCCTCGATCCCGCTGATCGGGCCGCGCCGGCTCGAGGAGCTCGACGATTCGATCAAGGCGCTGTCGATCCAGCTCACCCCCGACCAGGTGAAGTGGCTGGAGAACGGTTGACCGGCACGGCTGGAAGTGGTGGCTAGGGGCTGAGTTTACCGGATCGTCGGGAGACCGGTCCTTTGTCACCGCCGCCGCGCTGGCCGCTGCGCCTGATACGCATCATCGACGAGTTCAACCGCCTCATCGGCATTGCCGCCATCTGGCTGGTGCTGCTCTGCGCGCTCGTCAGCGCCGCCAACGCCGTCATCCGCTATTCGAGCGGCGGCCTGCTTTGGCTGCAGACCAAGACCGGCATCGGCCTCTTCGGCTGGCTCTACACGCTCTACGCCGACAATTCGAACGCGCTGAGCGACACCACCTGGTACATGTTCGCCGCGACCGTGATGCTGGGCGGCGCCTGGACGCTCAAGATGAACGCCCATGTCCGCGTCGACCTCGTCTACGGCGCCGTCAGCGAACGCACCCGCACCTGGATCGACCTGCTTGGCGGCCTGTTCTTCCTCGCCCCGCTCTGCATCCTGTTGATCTGGTTCACCTGGGGCTGGGCCTGGACCTCGTTCGTCACCCAGGAGGCATCCGCCAATGCCGGCGGCCTGCCGCAATGGCCACCCAAGATGTTGCTGCCGATCGGGTTTGCCATCCTCCTGCTGCAGGCCATCGGCGAGATCGTCAAATGCATCCTCGCCCTCACCACCTCTTACGTGCGTGAGTTCGCCTACGAAAAGCCGATCCAATGATCGACTTCGTCCGCGCCAACATGGCGCCCTTGATGTTCGGCGGCCTGATCCTGTTCATGCTGATCGGCTACCCCGCCGCCTTCTCGCTGAGCGCCGTCGGCCTGTTCTTCGGCATCGCCGCGCTGCAGTTCCATCTGATCGAGCCCGAGTTCCTCGGCAACCTCAGCTTCCAGCTCTACGGCGTCCTCGCCAACGACCTGCTGCTGGCGATCCCGTTCTTCACCCTCATGGGCGCCATCCTCGAGCGCTGCGGCCTTGCCGAGGATCTGCTCGACGGCTTCGGCCAGCTCTTCGGCGGCATCCGGGGCGGGCTGAGCTATGCGGTGATCCTTGTTGGCGCGGTGCTGGGCGCCATCACCGGCACCGTCGCCGCCTCGGTCATTGCCATGGGCCTCATCTCGCTGCCGGTGATGCAGCGCTATGGCTACTCCGTGCGTCACGCGACCGGCGTCATCGCCGCCTCCGGCACCATCACCCAGCTGATCCCACCCTCGCTGGTGCTGATCGTTCTCGCCAACCAGCTCGGCCGCTCGGTCGGCGACATGTATCTGGGTGCCACCGGCGCTTCGATCCTGCAGTTGGCACTTTTTGCCGGTTGGGTGCTGATCCTGTCGATCGTCCGCCCGCAGGATGTGCCTGCCCTGCCGCCCGAGGCACGCACGCTTCGAGGCACGGCCCTCGCGGTCAAGCTGGTCAAGGGGATGGTGCCCTCGCTGGCGCTGATCTTCATCGTCCTGGGCACCATCTTTCTCGGCCTCGTCACCCCCACGGAAGCCGGCGCCATGGGCGTCGTCGGCGCCATGTTCCTTGCCTGGATCAACGGTCGGCTGACCTGGCCGCTGGTTTGGGAAGGCATGGTGTCGACCACCAAGCTCACCGCCATGGTGGTCTTCATCCTGCTGGGCAGTCGCGTCTTCTCGCTTGTCTTCCAGGGCGTTGGCGGCAGCCACTGGATCGAGTCGATGCTGACCTCCCTGCCCGGCGGTCAGGTCGGCTTCCTCGTCTTCGTCAACCTCTTCATCTTCGTGATGGCGTTCTTCCTCGATTTCTTCGAGATCGCCTTCATCATCATCCCGCTGCTGACACCCGCGGCGCAGGCGCTCAACATCGACCTGGTCTGGTTCGGCGTGATGATCTGCGCCAACATGCAGACGAGCTTCATGCACCCGCCTTTCGGTTTTGCCCTGTTCTACCTGCGCGGCATCATCCCGCGCGAACAGGTCAAGACCTCAGACATCTATTGGGGCGCCATCCCATGGGTGGTGCTGCAGCTGATCCTCGTTCTCGTGCTGATCTTCTGGCCGGGCCTGGTTACGTCCTTCATCGCCCCCGCCAGCATCACCGACCTCAACACCGTTCAGATCACCCTGCCGCCCGATCAGAACGGCGATTTAACAGCACCACCGGCATTCGATATCGCGCCGCCGAAGTTCAACTGAGGCACGAACCTTCAGTCGTGTCCTCCCATATCGCCGAGCGACGGGTGAGGGGACCGGCGAAGCTGGTGGAGGGGGCGAGAGAAGGGAACCCGACTGGACATCACCGGGAAAACTGCACCCGCACGCCGGGCCAACACAGAGCCAGCACAATCAAGCCAGCGACAATGAACCCGATCATGCCCTCGACCACTTGCCCGGTCGCAAGTCGAAACAGATCCGCCATCCCGTTGACGCTCAACGCGACGATTGCCGCGATCCATGCCCAGCGCCGTCCCCGAAAGCTCCCGACCGCAATGACGATGGCGACGATGCTGAGAACCGCAAGGCCCGTGCCGACCGGCCATCCAAGCGCCAGCATCTGCCGATGCACGTCGTCCTGGCGAATGCCCCAGATGGCGTCGAGCGCCGTGCCAGGCCGGAGCAAAGTGACGCTGGCGGCTCCCGCAATGAGAGCCGCCAGCAACGAAAAGATTCCAACCGCGAGCGGCGCCTTGCTCATAGCGCGTTGGCGCGCTGCTGGCTCATCATGAACGCGTCGAACGGGTACTCGCTGACCTGTGTCCACAAATAGTAGTCCTTGCGGAAGGCTTTTAGCGACGCGAGGATCTTGCCGAAGGTCGGGCTCTTGGCGCTCATTTCGGTATAGGTGTCTTCGGTCGCCTTCCAGCACGCGGCGAGGATCTCGGGGCTGAACGGCCGAAGCTTAGCGCCTGCCGCCACCACTGCCTTGATGGCCGTTGCGTTGACGAAATCGTAGTGCGCCAGCATGTCGAGGTTCACCGCCTGGCAAGCCGTCTTCAGCGCCCCCTGGTAGGCCGGCGGCAGGGCGTCGAACTTGGCCTTGTTGAACATCCCGTGCAGCGCTGCCGACCCCTCCCAAAACCCAGGGTAGTAGTAGAACGGCGCGACCTTCACGAAGCCGAGCTTTTGGTCGTCATAGGGGCCGACGAACTCGGCCGCATCGATCGTGCCCTTCTCGAGGGCCTCGTAGATCTGCGCCGCCGGCTGGCTTTGCGGGATGACGCCGAGCTTCTGCATGATGGCGCCGGCGAAGCCGCCCATGCGGAACTTGAGCCCCTGGAAGTCTTCCGGCTTGGTGATTTCCTTGCGGAACCAGCCGCCCATTTGGGCGCCCGTATTGCCGGCCGGAAACGCCGTGATCCCCTGGCTGGCGAAGAACTCGCCGCAAATGTCGTTGCCGCCCCCATAGTAGAACCAGGCGTTCATGCCGCGCGAATTGAGCCCGAACGGCATCGTCGTCGGCAGCTGCCAGGCGGGGTCCTTGCCCCAGTAGTAGTACGAGGCCGTATGCGCGGCCTCGACCGATCCCGACATCACCGCGTCGGCGATCTGCGCCGGCGGCACGATCTCGCCCGCGGCGAACACGTCGATGGTGAAATTGCCGTCCGTCGCGTCCGACACATACTTGCTGATCAGCTTGGCCGAGCCGAACAGCGTGTCGAGCGAATTGGGAAATGCCGACGTCATACGCCAGCTGACCTTGGCCGCCTGCGCCAGGGCGGGCGCCGGGAAGGCCGACGCCGCTAGGGTGCCGACGCTGGCGGCAGTCGCCGCTCCAAAAAACTGCCGTCTCTTCATGGAATCCTCCTTTTAGTGTTGATCGAGACAAGCAAAACCCTGCCCGAGCTGCAAGATTCTTCGATGACAGCGGGAATAAGATCGCAGTCACGCCATTGTAGCGATTGAGCGATGCCGTTTGGCTCGCCGTTACCTCCAAAGGGAGACCGTCATGAAACTCAGCACTTTGCTCTTGGGCGCGGCCGCCATCGGCCTGCTCTCGACCTCCTTCGCCATGGCCGATGACTATCTCGGCGGCGCCGTTAAGTCGGCGAGCGTCGGTGGCAAGGAAATCCTCACCGATTCCAAGGGCATGACCCTCTACATCTGGGACAAGGACGCCAAGGGCGTGTCCAACTGCTACGACAAGTGCGCCCAGGCCTGGCCGCCGCTCCTGGTCGACGCCTCGACCAAGGTCGACGGCGACTGGAGCCTCGTCGATCGCAAGGACAGCGACAAGAAGATCGTCGCCTACAAGGGCTGGCCGCTCTACCTGTGGATCAAGGACACCAAGCCGGGCGATACCACCGGCGACGGCGTCGGCGGCACGTGGCATACTGCCGTCGAAGGCATGTAAGCACCGCCATCTTGCAGCAGTTTCTGGACGAGATCGAAAGCAGTGTGCCGGCCCTCCGCCGCTACGCCCGGGCATTGACCCGGAATGCCGACCGCGCCGACGATCTCGTCCAGGACTGTATCGAACGGGCTATCCGCAAGCAGGCGCTGTGGAAGCCAACCGGGCCGCTGAAGGCCTGGCTGTTCCGCATCCTCCTGAACCTCTACCGCAACGAGCTGCGCGTCGCCCGGCGACGCGGCGAACACGTTCCGGTTGAAACTCTCCTGGTCGAACCCGCCGTTGCTCCTGCACAGCCCGGACGGATCGCCCTCAACGAGATGGCCAAGGCCATCGAGACCCTCGCGGCCGAACAGCGGGAAGCCCTGCTGCTCGTCGTGCTTGAGGGCCAAAGCTATTCCGAGGCCGCTGAGGTGCTCGGGATCCCGATGGGAACATTGATGTCGCGCCTCGGGCGCGCCAGGGCCGCGCTCAGGATCGCGACCGGCGCCGCCGAGGAGCCGAGACTGAGGACCGTGAAATGACCCCGGCTGCTTTTGTGGTCGATACCGATGCACTGCACGCCTATGTCGATGGGCAGTTGACCGACGCCCAGCGCAAGGCAGTCGAAGCGTACGTCGCCGCCCACCCCGACGCGGCGGCGCTGATCGCGCAATGGACGAGGCAGAACGACGCGCTGAACGCATTGTTCGCATCGGCCGCCAAGGAACCGGTGCCTGCGCAGCTCAACCCGCAGCGTATCGCCGAGCGGGTGCGGTCCGACCGCTTGCGGCTGTTCCGGACCGTGGCCGCGACGCTTGTGGTCGTGGCGGCGGCAGGCAGCGTCGGCTGGTACATGCGCGGCGCGACCTGGCAGGAGGAGCCGATCGCCGAGCGACTGATCGACAATGCCGTCGTCGCGCACGCCCTCTATGTCAAGGAGAAGAGCCACGCGGTCGAAGTGGCGGCGGATACGCCCAATCTGATGCGCTGGCTCTCCAACCGCATCGCGAGCCCGATCGACGCCCCCAACCTCACCGCCCAGGGTTACACCTTCCTCGGCGGCCGCCTGCTGCCCGGCGAGAACGGCGAACATGCACACGGCCCCGCCGCGCAGCTGATGTACGAGAACGCCGCCGCCGAGCGCGTGACGCTCTACATCACCGGCCCTCTGCCCGACAAAAAGGAGGTCTGGAAATTCGAGGCCCGCGATGGCGTCGATGCCTACTACTGGGCCAATGACGCTGTGACCTGCACCATCGTCGCGGATCTTCCAGAAAGCGACGTGCGCACCCTGGGCAAGGCCATCTTCGAGCAGCTCACCCGCAAGTCCGACTCCAGCTGGAACCCGAGCGGCTGAGGCCACCGGCCTTCAACCTCGCTACTCGGTGAGCCAGCCACCCCCACCCTAAATCGAGGGTTTGGGGCCCGCGTGCCAAAAGCGCATGGTTTTCGGGAGAGCCCCCGCCTCAATGCTGGCGTCGATGCGCTCCATGCGCCGATTCGATTGCCGCTTCACCCGCCAGGCTCTCGATGATCGGGCAGTCCGGCCGATTGTTCCCGTCGCAGCAATGCGCCAGATGCGCCAGGGTCGACCGCATCTCGCCCAGCAGCGCGATCTTCTGGTCGAGTTCCTCGATATGCCGGAGTGTCAGCACCTTGACATCACGGCTCGAGCGCCCCGTGTCTGCCCAGAGTTTTAGCAGGTCGCGGATTTCCTCGATCGAGAACCCGAGGTCCCGCGCGCGCCGGATGAAGCCGAGCCGATGCACGTCCTCGGCTCCGTAATCGCGATAGTTCGAGGTGCGCCGGTCCGCCGCCGGGATAAGGCCGATCGACTCGTAGTGCCGGATCATCTTGGTCGACACCCCCGTCCGTTCACTGGCTTCACCGATCTGCATGAATTTCGCCTCTCGCTCTTGACCTTCCAATGATGGGAAGGTGCATATCGAAAATCAAGCGCGAACTTGGATCGCGACAGACCGGAGTTTCGAGATGGACGAACACACGCACCAGCACGGGTCGGCGACGGCCGAGACGGCGATCGACCCGGTGTGCGAGATGACGGTTGATCCGAGGACGGCACGCTCGGTCGAGCACGACGGCAAGAGCTACTATTTCTGCTCGGAGGGCTGCCGCACCAAGTTCCTGGCGGATCCGGCAAAGTATCTCAACCGGAAGCCCTTCGTCCTGCCGCCCCGCAAGCCGCCTGCGACGATCACGCATGAGCATCACGATCATGCCCATCACAGTCACGGCCACGATCGTGTCGCGATCCCTTCTCCCCAAGGGGGAGAAGGTGGCCGAAGGCCGGATGAGGGGGCCTCGCCACACGCAGCAGGTCCCACCCAGTACACCTGCCCCATGCACCCCCAGATCGTGCGGGACGGTCCCGGCTTCTGCCCCATCTGCGGCATGGCGCTCGAGCCTATGGTGGCGACGCTCGACGACGGTCCCAACCTCGAACTCAGGGACTTCACCACGCGCATGATCGTGAGCGCTGCGCTGAGCGTGCCGCTGCTCGCCCTCGGAATGGGCGATCTTGTCGGGCTCAATTTCCGTGACTGGGTCGGTCCCTATGCGAGCTGGATCGAGCTGCTGCTCGCCACCCCGGTCGTCCTCTGGGCCGCCTGGCCGTTCTGGCACCGCTTCTGGGCCTCGCTGGTCAACCGCTCGCCCAATATGTGGACGCTGATCGGGCTGGGCGTCGGCGCCGCCTATCTCTTCTCGCTGGTCGCCGTCGTCGCGCCCCAGCTCTTCCCGATGTCGTCCGGCATGAACGGCCCGCCGCTCTACTTCGAGGCCGCTACCGTCATCATCACGCTGGTCTTCGTCGGCCAGGTGCTCGAACTCCGCGCCCGCGACGCCACCGGCAAGGCCATCCGCGCGCTGCTCAACCTCGCCCCCAAGACCGCCCATCGCCTGCGCGACGGTCAGGAGTCCGACGTCCCACTCGACCAGGTGGTTGTCGGCGACCTGCTGCGCGTCCGCCCCGGCGAAGCCGTCCCCGTCGACGGCGAGGTCACTGAGGGCCGGAGCGACATCGATGAATCGATGCTCACCGGCGAACCGCTGCCCGCGGAGAAATCGGTCGGCGACGCCGTCACCGGCGGCACTCTCAACGGCACCGGCAGCATCGTGATGCGGGCCACCGCGGTCGGCGCCGCGACCCGTCTGAGCCAGATCGTGGCGCTGGTCGGCACGGCACAGCGCAGCCGCGCCCCGATCCAGGCGCTTGCCGATCGCGTCGCCAACTGGTTCGTGCCGCTGGTCGTCGTGATCGCCATCGTCAGCTTTATCGCCTGGCTCGTCATCACCCACGACATCGCCCAGGCCATGGTCGCCGCCATCTCGGTGCTGATCATCGCCTGTCCGTGTGCTCTCGGCCTAGCCACGCCGATGTCGGTGATGGTCGCCACGGGCCGGGGCGCCCACGCCGGTGTGCTGGTGAAGGACGCCGAAGCGCTCGAGACCTTCGCCCGCGCCGACACGCTGATCGTCGACAAGACCGGCACGCTGACCGAGGGCAAGCCCACGCTCGACCAGGTCGTCCCCGACAAGGGCGTCGACGAAGGCTGGGTCCTTGCGGTTGCCGCCGCGCTGGAACGCGGTTCTGCCCATCCCCTGGCCCATGCCATCACCGAAGGCGCCAAGGCCCGCAACGCCAAGGTGCTGGAGGTGACGGACTTCCGCTCCGTCACCGGCAAGGGTGTCACCGGCAACCTGCGCGGCACCCCGGTCGCCCTGGGCAACACCGCCATGATGCAGGCCACCAGCGCCCCGGTCTCCGACGCTTTCGCCAAGCTCCAGTCCGATCACGCCGCCAAGGGCCGCACCGCGATGTTCGTCGCCGAAGGAACCAAGGTCATTGGCCTCGTCACCGTCACCGACCCGATCAAAGCGTCGGCCAAAGGCGCCGTCGACACCCTCCGCGCCGGCGGCCTCGACGTGATCATGGCCACCGGCGACGCCAAAGGCACGGCGACTGCCGTCGGCCAGGCCCTCGGCCTCACCCGCATCGAAGCCAGCATGACGCCCGAGACCAAGCACGAACTCGTGGCTGCGCTGCGAAAATCCGGCAAGGTCGTCGCCTTCGCCGGCGAT
>Ga0207657_10008549_pt1 | contig 10379 bp, 9 predicted proteins | sample KBSC33metaG_FD_184316 | JGI IMG/M metagenome (GOLD analysis project Ga0207657, IMG submission 184316) | Corn rhizosphere microbial communities from Kellogg Biological Station, Michigan, USA - KBS C3-3 metaG (SPAdes) (version 2) | ecosystem: Host-associated > Plants > Roots > Rhizosphere > Soil ... | reverse complement strand
TGCTCGATCCGCTCCTTGTGCGCCTTGCTGACCACCGGGCCGTAGTGGGCTTCGGGGTCGGTCGAGACTCCGACGCGGAGCCCCTGGATCGCGGGGATGAGCTTCTCGCGCAGCGCGTCGGCGGTATCGTCGCCGACCGGCACGACCACCGGAAGAGCCATGCAGCGCTCGCCGGCCGAGCCGAACGCGGCTCCGGCGAGGTCGTTGACGACCTGGTCCAAGTCGGCGTCGGGCATGACGATGCCGTGGTTTTTGGCGCCGCCGAACGCCTGGACCCGCTTGTTGTGCGCGGTTCCGCGCGAATAGATGTACTGGGCGATATCCGACGAGCCGACGAAGCTGACCGCGGCGATGTCCGGATGGTCGAGGATCGCGTCGACCATCTCCTTGTCGCCATGGACGACATTGAGGACGCCGTCGGGAAGGCCGGCTTCCTTCATCAGCTCGGCGAGGCGGATCGGGACGCTGGGGTCGCGCTCGGACGGCTTCAGGACGAAGGCGTTGCCGCAGGCGATCGCCATTCCGAACATCCACATCGGGATCATCGCCGGGAAGTTGAACGGGGTGATGCCCGCGCCGATGCCGAGCGGCTGGCGCATCGAATAGACGTCGATGCCGGGTCCCGCGCCGACCGTATATTCACCCTTCAGCGCCTGCGGGATTCCGCAGCAATATTCGATCACCTCGAGCCCGCGCTGAACGTCGCCCTTGGCGTCGGCGATGACCTTGCCGTGCTCGCTGGACAGCAGGTGGGCGAGCGAGTCCATGTTCTTTTCGACCAGTTCCTTGAACTTGAACATGACGCGGGCGCGGCGCTGCGGGTTGGTCGCGGCCCAGGCCGGCTGCGCGGCCTTGGCGGCATCGACCGCCTTCTGAAGATCTGCCGCGGTGCCGAGGCGGACCTGGGCCTGGACCTGGCCCTGGTTCGGGTCGAACACGTCGCCCTGCCGCTCGCCGGAAGCGAAGGTGGAACCGCCGATGAAATGGTCGATGCTGCGAAGCATGGGTACGCGTCCTGAAGTCTAGGGGATCGGAATGCCGCTCCCCTAGACCCGGATGCCGTCAAATTCCAGTTGGCGACTCTTACTGGTCCTTAGCCAGCTTCGCCTTGTACGCGTCGAGGCTGATCGGGCGTCCGAGGAAGTCTGAAACCAGCTCCGCCGCGGGCTTCGACCCGCCCGGCGCGAGCACCAGCCGGCGGTAGCGCTCGGCGGTCGCTCGGTCGCGCAGGCCGTTCTTCTGGAACTGCGTGAACATGTCGTCGGCGATCACCACCGACCAGCGGTAGGTGTAATAGGCCGCGCCATAGCCCGCGAGGTGCGGGAACGAATCCTGGAACTGCGTTCCCTCCGCCGGTGGGAGCATGTCGTACTTGGCGTCATAGTCGCGCGCGGCTGCGCCAAGGTTAGCCGGGGCGGGGCGCAGATAATATTGAAGGGCGATGTTCGACAGGCCGAGCTGGCGCATGTCGGCCATGCCGAGGTCGAAGTAGCGCGCGCGGTTCATCTTCTCGACCAGCTCGCGCGGGATGGTGTTGCCCGACGCGTCGACCGCGAAATTCTTCAGCGTGTCATAGTCGTAGACCCAGTTTTCGAGCATCTGTGACGGCGCCTCGACGAAGTCCCATTCGGTGGCAACGCCGCTCAAGCCCGCCCAGCGCTGATTCTGGCCGGCGAAGATGTGATGCAGCAGGTGGCCATATTCGTGGAGGAAGGTGACGACGTCGCCATGCTCCATGAGGCCGTTTGGCACGTTGAAGACGAGCGCGCCGACCGGGAGCGCAGTGCGCGTGCCCGCGCGGATCGGGATCATGTTGGCGTGCTCATACTTCCCGTCGCGCGGGTGGGCGTCGAAGTAGAAGCGGCCGATCAGCTTGCCCCGGTCGTAGACGCCATAGGATTCCGCGAGCGGCGTCCACTTGGGCGTGCTCCACGGCCGGATGTCGACCCCGAACAGATCCTCCGTGAGCTTGAGGAGGCCGTCGCGGACGCGGCCGTAGTTGAAATACTTCCGCGCCTCCTGCCGGTCATATCCGTAAGACTGCTTCTGGACGAGGTTGGAGACATAGCCGCTGTCCCACGGCTGTAGCTTTGTCGCGCCGGGCTGCAGCGTCTGCAGCATCGCCAGCTTCTTGGCATAGTCGCGCTGACCGGCCGGCTTGGCGGCGGACGCCATGTCGTCGAGCAGCGCCTGGACCTTGTCCGGCGTGTTCAGCATCCGATCTTCGAAGTTCAGCGTCGCATAGTTCGGGCGGCCCACCAGCTGGGCGAACTCGCCGCGCTTGTTGATGAGGTCGCGCAACACCGCGTCATTCTCGGGGTAAGCGCGCGTGTTGTAGGCGCGGTAGAAGCGCTCGCGGAGCGCGCTGCTCTTCGCGTAGCTCATGACGGGCACGTAGTCGGTGCCGTTCGTGGTCAACGTGATCTTGCCGTCGGCACCGGGTTTGTGCGCGGCTATGAAATCCTGCGGCACGCCTTCGAGCTCGGCGAGCGTCGCGGTGATGGTCTTCTGGCCCTTCGGGATGTTTGCTTCGAACGTCGTGTTGAGGTTGGACACCTCGTCCGACAGCGCCTGCGCCTTTGCTCGCCCAGCCGCGTCGAGCGCGATGCCGGCGCGCTCGAACCCGCCGAGGACGCGCGTCAGGTACAGCCTGGTCGCTGCATCGGCGGGGGTCGGGATCGCCTTCAGATGCTCATAGATCGGGCGCGACAGCGACAGCTTGGTCGCTTCGCTCGCCATCCGCACTTCGCATTTCTCGCCGGCTTCGCGGCTGGCCGACGTCGGAGACACCTGGCGGTAGAAGCCCACTTCGCCATTGCCGTCGCCGATCAGCTCGTTGATCTTGTCGTAGGCGGCAAGCGTCGTTGCGAGGCTGGGCTTGGCCTTCGACTTTTCGAGGGCGGTGCGGAGGGCGGTGCTCTGCTTCACGAACCAGTCGCAGCGCGCGTTGATCTGCGCCGCGCTGGGCGCGCCAATCAGGATCGGCGGAATCGCGACAGGGGCCGCGTCGGCGGCGGTGGCGATCAGACAGGCTGCTGCCAGCAGCGGAGCAACAGATTTACGCATGAAGTCCCTCCGGTGAATTGCGTGGACGACTAGCCGAGGCCGAAACAGCCGACAATGCCACTCGGAACAACCGTCGCGACGCGCTAAGCGGCCAGGGAAAAGGGAGATTCGTGATGCGTCAGTTGATCGCCGTGAGCAGCCTTGCCTTGATCGCCGCCGCGCCGCCCGCCCCAAGGACCGCAGCGCCGGATGCGAAGCTGCGGGCGATCATCGCGCCGGTCAGCCAGGCGCAGCTCAGGCACACGATCGAAAGCCTGGTGAGCTTCGGCACGCGCCATACCCTGTCGTCGCAGACCGACCCCAAGCGTGGCATCGGCGCGGCGCTCGAATGGACCCGCGGCGAGTTCCAGCGGTACTCCGCCGCTTGCGGCAATTGCCTGACCATCGTCGATCCGTCGGAAATGATGACGGGCCCGCGCATCCCGACGCCGGTGCGCATTCGTGACATGGTCGCGATCCAGCGCGGGACCGAGCGGCCCAACGACGTCGTCATCATCCAGGGCCACATCGACAGCCGGGTCACGGACGTCATGAACGCGACCGCCGATGCGCCGGGCGCGAACGACGACGGCTCGGGCGTCGCCGCGGTGATGGAAGCCGCCCGCGTGCTTTCGAAGCACAAGTTCCCCGCGACCATCGTCTACGCCGCCTTGATGGGGGAGGAGCAGGGGCTGTTCGGCGGCAAGGTGCTGGCCAAATACGCCAAGGTGCAGGGCTGGAACGTCATCACCGTCCTCAATAACGACATCATCGGCAACAGCTGCTCGTCGGACGGCGTGTGCGATTCGACGCACGCGCGGGTGCTGTCGGAAGGGCCACGGTCGCAGGGGCAAAGCGATCTCGCCGCGCAGACGCACAGCCTCGGCGGCGAGAATGACGCGCCTTCGCGCAACATCTCGCGCTATCTCGACAACCTCGCCGACCGGCTGAAGATCGGCCTCGACGTCCGGCAGATCTGGCGCACTGACCGCTTCGGGCGCGGCGGCGACCATATTCCGTTCCTGGAAGCCGGCTATCCCGCCGCGCGGATCAGCGTCGCGGTCGAGAATTACAACTGGCAGCACCAGGATCTCAGGACCGAGAACGGCATCCGCTACGGCGACACGATCGACCATGTCGATTTCGCCTATCTCGCCAAGATGACCAAGCTGAACGTCGCTGCTCTGGCGAGCATCGCCAGTGCACCCCCGCCCCCCGAAGTGCGGGTCGAGGGCGCCGTAAGCACGGATACTACGATTAGCTGGTCGCCGGTGTCCGGTGCCGCATCCTACAAGGTTTGGTGGCGCCGTACCGACGCCAACCAGTGGGAGGCCTCGCGGAGGGCCGCCGGCGATCTGCGAGCACGGATCGGTGCTGTTTCCGCGCCGGCGGAGCAGAACGCACCTGCGACTGTGGTCGGACATCAGATGGTATTGCCTCACATCCGCGTCGACGACTGGGTGTTTGGCGTCTCCTCGGTGAGCAAGGACGGCTTCGAGAGCCCGGTCGCCTCGGCCGTGCCCGGCGGCGCGTTCAAACCTTACCTCGCGCCGCCCAAGAAATAATGGGTCGCGGAGACCCTCGCGACACCGACCGGCCGGCTGAACAACAGCCACTCGCGGGGATCGCGCTGCGGCTCGGCACCGCTCTGCTGCTTGCGATCATGTTCGCCCTGGTGAAGCTGGTCTCGACGCGCGGCGTGAACGTCGTCGAGAGCCTATTCTACCGGCAGTGCGGGTCGGCGCTTTGCGCGACGGGCATGGTTGCGCTGGGCCCCGGCTTCGCTTCGCTGCGAACGAAGCGGGTCAGGGCGCACGTCGGACGAATGGCGCTCGGGCTGGGCGCCATGGCGCTGAACTTCCTGGCCTTCATCCTGCTACCGCTGGCCGAGGCGACGACGATCGGCTTCTCCGTGCCGATCTTCTCGGTCGTTCTGGCCGCCCTCGTTCTCGGCGAACCGACTGGCCGGTGGCGCTGGAGCGCGGTCGCTGCCGGCTTCGCGGGCGTCATGATCATCGTCCAGCCCGGCACCGGCGACGTGCCATTGCTCGGAGCAGCGGTCGCGCTTGCCGCTGCACTATTGACCGCCTCGGTCACGGTCGTGATCCGGCGACTGGGCGCAACCGAGCGCGCCGCAACGACCGTCTTCTGGTTCGCGGTGAGCTCGCTCGTTCCCCTCGGCCTTGCCATGCCATTGTTCGCGCGGGAGCATGATGTCGCGACATGGCTCATGCTCGCCGGCCTGGCGCTCGCCGGCGGACTTGCCCAGCTGACCCTGACCGGCGCCTTGCGCTTGGCTCCCGTCGCTCTCGTGATGCCGATGGATTACACCAGCCTGCTGTGGGCGCTACTGCTCGGCTCCTGGATCTTCGCCGAGGTACCGACGCCGTGGATCTGGGTTGGTGCCCCGATCATTATCGCGAGCGGCCTCGTGATCGTCTGGCGCGAGCACCGGCTGCATCGCCGTGCCGCATTGTCGGCCGAGGCGGCAGCCCCCAATTAGGAGGACGCAAAGGACTTAGTCATGGCCGGTGGATGGACGCGCGACGGCGCGGTTCAGGACCAGATCGACGACACGGTGAAAGACGCGATCCTTCGCGCTCGCGCGCTGACGCCCAAGGGCGAGAGCGCCGAGGAATGCGACGATTGCGGCGACCCGATCCCGAAGAAGCGGCGCGAGGCGCTTCCGGGCGTGCGCACCTGCATCGCTTGCCAGTCGGAGCGCGACAAGGCGGTCGTTCACTCGACCATCAACCGGCGCGGGAGCAAGGACAGCCAGCTGCGCTGAAATCCTCTAGCGGCGCGCCGCTATCCAGGCGGACAGGGTGACGATCGCGATTCCGCCAAGCTCCATCAAATGGTTCACGCGGACCGTGCCGAGATGCTGACTGATCAACCAATCCATCTTGTCGAAGGAGGTTGCGCGGACGAACACGAAGAACAGCAGCATTGCCAAACCGACGATGCCGCCCCAGACGGCGGCTCCGGCACGGCGCATCCGGACGAGCAGCGCGCTCGTAATCAGGGCGCTGACGGCGCCGAGCACGAAGACGAAGGCGAGCTGGTACTTGCGGCGCTCGGCATACCAGCCCTGCTCCTTCGCCAGGACGCGAGCGATGTCCGTTCCCAGCGTCTGAAGATCGAGCTGCTTGTTGATGCAGAGGAAAGCCATGGTAGCCGTGAGGACGAGCCAGAAGCGGCGCTCTGCTCTTGCGCCCACGCTGGCAGCGCGCCAGCAGAAATAGGCGCCGAGCGCATAGGCCGCGACCGTAAGCCAACCATAGACTGTCGGGTCTCCGATCCCCGGCTTCCATCCGAACACTGAGGCGACCCTCCCCAAAGCCTGCTCGCTTTTGTCGTCCTCCTGCGTTTAGGACAACCTATGCCCCGCAAGCACTCCTCCGGCCTTCCCACCCGCAAGCAGATCCTCGACTTCATCGCGACGTCCGACCAGCCGGCCGGCAAGCGCGAGATCGCGCGCGCGTTTGGCCTGTCGGGCCAGACCAAGATCGACCTCAAGCGTCTGCTCAAGGACATGGCGGACGAAGGGCTGATTGACAGTTCGCCGGGTCGCGCCTTCCACCAGGCAGGCGGCGTGCCGAAGGTGACGGTGCTGCGCGTGCAGGCCGTGGACGACGGCGGTGCGGTCTGGGCGGTTCCCGAGCAGTGGCACGCCGAAACCCCGCCGCCGCGCTTGCGGCTGATCGACCGAGGCCGTCGCAGCGCACTCGGCATCGGCGACCGCGTGCTCGCGCGGACCGAGGAGCGCGGGCAGGGCTTCATCGCCCATCCGATGAAGAAGCTTGAGCGGGCCGCGGAGCTGGTGCTTGGCGTCGTCCGGCGAGACGGCGAGCGGTTCTGGCTGTCGCCGGTCGACAAGCGCGAGCGGCGTGAGCTGGCAATCATGGACCTGAAGGACGCCGAAGCCGGCGACCTCGTGCTGTGCGAGGTCAGCGGGAGGCCACCGCGCGTCCAGGCACGCGTCGACGCGGTGCTCGGCGACCCCTTCGCGCCGCGGAGCTTCAGCCTGATCGCCATCCACAAGCACGGGCTTCGCGCCGAGTTCGCGCAGGAAGCGATCGATGAGGCGCATCGCGTCGCGGAGCAGCCGCTCGGCGAGCGGGAGGACCTTACGCGCCTGCCCATCGTCGCGATCGACCCCGAAGACGCGCGCGACCATGACGACGCCATCTGGGCCGGGCCGGACGGCGAGGGGGGCTGGAACGCAATCGTCGCGATCGCCGACGTCAGCTTCTACGTCCGCCCGGGCTCGGAGCTCGACCGCGAGGCGCGGGCGCGGGGCAACAGCGTCTACTTTCCGGATCGCGTCGTGCCGATGCTTCCCGAGGAGCTGTCGGCAGACATCTGCTCGCTGAAGGAAGGCGAGGACCGGGCCGCGATGGCCTGTCACCTGAAAATCTCGAAGCAGGGTGAGCTCAAGAGCTGGCGATTCAGCCGCGCTCGGGTCCGGATCGCGGCCAACATCGCCTACGAGGATGCGCAGGCGGCAATCGATGCTGCGGAAGAGGATCGCGTCGAGGTCAGCTCCCCGACCTGCTCGATGCCGGAAGTCGAAGGGCCGGTGCCGCGCGAGCTGGTCGAGAAGGCGCTGAAGCCCTTGTGGGCCTGCTGGCGCGCGTTGTTCGCGGCGCGTCAAAAGCGCGATCCGCTCGAGCTCGACCTGCCCGAGCGCCGGGTGATGCTCGACGAGAAGGGGCGCATCGCCTCGATTGCGCCGCGCGACCGGCTCGACGCGCACCGGCTGGTCGAAGATTATATGATCGCGGCGAACGTTGCGGCCGCGCGCGCCCTCGAGGCGAAGAAGGCGCCCGTCATGTACCGTGTTCACGAGCCGCCAAGCCGCGAGAAGCTGGTCGCGCTCAAGGACTATCTCGCGACCTTCGGGATCGAGTTCGCGATGGGGCAGGTGATCAGGCCCGGCACCTTCAACCGGGTGATCGAGCGCGTCGGCGACAGCGACGGGCGTGAGGAAATCATGGAACAGCTTCTGCGGACCCAGATGCAGGCCCGCTACGGCCCGGAGCGGCTCGGCCATTTCGGGCTCGCGCTGCCGACCTACGCCCACTTTACGTCGCCCATCCGGCGTTATGCCGACCTGCTCGTCCATCGAGCATTAGTCACCGCCTACCGGCTCGGTGACGGTGGCCTGCCGCCGGGCGAGGAAGAACGCTTCGAGCAAATCGGTGAACAGATCTCGATGCTCGAGCGGCGCGCGATGGAGGCCGAGCGCGAAACGGTCGACCGCTACGTCGCGGCGTTTCTGGCGGATCAGGTGGGCCAGCTGGTCGAGTGCCGGATCACGGGCGTACAGCCGTTCGGCTTTTTTGCCACGGTGGAGGATTTGGGCGGGGACGGGCTGATCTTCGCCAAGGACCTCGGGCAGGAATATTTCCGTTTCGACGAGTCTGCGCGCGCGCTCGTCGGCGACGACACCGGTGAGACTTATCGCGTCGGCCAGCGGCTGACGTTGCGCCTGGCGGACGCCAATCCAATCTCCGGCTCGCTTCGGTTCGAGCTACCGGAAGGGAGCTACGGCGGGCCGTCAGCGCCGCCGCGGCGGGACCGGACGCGCGGCAAGCGCGGTCGACCGGCCAACATCCGTCACTCGAGTCGGCGCCACTGATTCGGTTCTTCGAGTACTGTTCATCTGAGGTTTATCGACAAACGGCGTTCGTCGAAATCGGTTCGATAAAGCGGCTTCGCAGGTCTGCTGGACGACAGCGGGCGGATGGCAAAATCACGCGCTACAGATGTAGCTTCTTCGGGCTCCAACAATGGGAGATCGGAGATGAAAAAGTTCCTTCTGATTACGACGATCGCCTTCGCCACGATCGCTGCTGCGCCGGCCAACTCGACGGGCCAGACGCTTGCCGCTGCACGTGCCGACAGTTCGGTGCAGCAGGCCAATGACAGCGGCACCACGACCCCGACCGGCGCCGCGGTCGAAGACAAGAAGATCTGCAAGCTGCTGCCAACGACGGGGACGCGCATGTCCAAGAGCGCATGCCTGACCGCCAAGGAATGGAAGAAGGTTCAAGAGCAGCTGGAATCCAACGACTACTGATGTGACGGAATAGGTGCCGGCCGATCGAAAGCGGCCGGCACCGACTGCATTCGCAACTTTCTCACCGGCGGCGTATTGGCCTTCCATCCGTCCAAGGAGATGGCCCATGGCCTACCGCATCGCAATCATCGTTGGCAGCCTTCGCGAAGGAAGCATCAACCGTAAGATCGCACGGTCGATCTGCGGACTTCGCAACGACAATCTCGACTGCTCGATGGTCGAGATCGGCGACCTCCCCCTTTATAACCAGGACCTCGACGCGGACCCGCCGGAGCAGTGGACCCGCTTCCGCGAGCAGGTCGCGGCTGCCGACGGCGTCCTCTTCTGCAGCCCCGAATATAACCGCAGCGTTCCGGGCGTGCTCAAGAACGCGATCGACATCGGCTCGCGCCCCTATGGGCAAAGCGTCTTCGACAAGAAGCCAGCGGCGATCGTGACCGCGTCTCCCGGGATGTACGGCGGCTTCGGCGCCAACCATCATCTCCGCCAGTCCTGCGTGTTCCTCAACATGCCGATGATGTTGCAGCCCGAAGCCTATCTCGGCCATGTGTCGGACGACAGCTTCGATGAAAGCGGCTGCTTGAAGGAAGGGCCGCTGAAGGAGCTGGTGACAAAGGTCGCACATGCCTTCCACGACTGGGTCGACATGATTCATCGCTCGCGCCAGTTGCTTGCCGAGGATGCGGCTCACCGCTCGCGTGAGAAGCAGAGTGAACCGGCGTGAGCGCGGCCCACTAACCGGATGATGCGCAAGGAAGAATCTTTTAGTAGGCAAGCGTAACGATCCGGGAGGCAGATATGGAGTTCAACTTGCTTTCACGCTGGCAGCCCGAAGTTCGCGCTGTGCTGCGCATCGTCGTCGCGCTGCTGTTCCTGCAACATGCACTGATCAAGCTGTTCGGCTTCCCGGAGGGCGGCCAGCCCGGACTTCAGCCAGTTGGCAACCTGCTGTGGATCGGCGGCGCGGTCGAGCTGGTGACGAGCGTCCTCATCCTTCTCGGCCTGTGGACCCGGCTCGCGGCCTTCATCGCTGCCGGCGAAATGGCAGTGGCTTACTTCATGTTCCACGCACCGAAGAACTTCTATCCGGCGATCAACATGGGCGAGGCCGCGGCCCTCTACTGCTTCGTTTTCTTCTATCTCATTTTCGCCGGACCGGGCCCGTGGAGCCTTGACGCTCTCCTGCGAAAGCGGGCCTGAGGCTCATCGGCCGGTGCGGTGCCGTCCCGGGGTGGTGCCGACGACGGCG
>Ga0207657_10008547_pt1 | contig 10380 bp, 9 predicted proteins | sample KBSC33metaG_FD_184316 | JGI IMG/M metagenome (GOLD analysis project Ga0207657, IMG submission 184316) | Corn rhizosphere microbial communities from Kellogg Biological Station, Michigan, USA - KBS C3-3 metaG (SPAdes) (version 2) | ecosystem: Host-associated > Plants > Roots > Rhizosphere > Soil ... | reverse complement strand
AGGCGACGACGGCTCGGCGGAGTGCAGCCCGTCCGCCGCGGCGATAGATGTGGATGACTGCAAGCGGTATCAGTGCCACTGCAAAGAGCTTCGCCGCGATGGTGAGCGCGATCAGCGATGTGCCTATCGCCCATCTCTCGTCGAGCAACGCTGCGAGGGCAGCCACGGCCAGCAGAGCAGGCCAGAGGTCGTAGCGCGTGAGAAAGACCGGGCCGAGCACCAGTGGCGCGACGGCGACGAGAAGGAGCGGCATCAGCCTGGGACGCGCGACGCGGGCAACCACGAGGATGACCGCCGCACCGCACAGAAACATCGTCATCTTGAAGACAGCGTGGTAGTGCGCGGGCCAGATCTCGGGAACGAGGAACGGCACGAGCGCTGCCGGCGGGTACTCCATGAAGAAGTCCCGATACGGGATCTGGCCCTGTCTGATCAGGTCCGCGAACGTCGAATAGTGGTGGACGTCACCCGGATGACTTCCGGTCGCGAGCCCTCCCCGGGCGACGAGCGCGCACGCCGAATAGACGACGAGCGCGATGGGAAGCGCGCGACGCTCGAGACTGCCCAACGTCATCTCAGGACCTTAGTCCTGACCGCGGACGCGCGGCCCTCAACGCGCAGCACACAGGGTGACCAAGCTCGCGGGGAAGACGAGGACTAGCGCAGGTCCTTGTTCGACTCCATGTCGAACCACATCGCGAACAGCGTGAACTGGCTGCCCGAGATGAGGAGCAGCGCGACGAGGACGATCGTGGCGGCCGGGATGTTGTGGCCGCCTATCCGCTGCACCGTCTCCACCACGCCGAGCGCCAAGCCGACCGTCGTCATCAGGAAGCCGAGCGCGTAGAAGAAGACGAGCGGGTGGAAGTCGCGGATCACGTACTTCTCCCGCAGGCGCCAGAAGAAGCCCTTCCAGAGCAGCCACGAGATGCGCGGGACGACGCGACGGATCCTGATGCCGGACCGCTCGCCGACACCGTAGATCGGCCGCGACGGGAAGTCGCGCACGCGTGCGTTCCACACGTTCAGGTGCACGAGCATGTCGTTCGGGAAGCCGTACGAGGTGTAGATGCGATCGAGGTCGAGCAGCCGCAGCATCCGGAGTGACAGCACGGTGTAGCCGGCCTGCGAGTCGGCGACGTGCCAGTAGCCGGAGGCGATCTTCGTGAGGAAGCTCAGGACTGCGTTACCGAGGTAGCGGCTGCGCGGGATCAGCGTCCACGCGCTGCCGGTGAAGAGCCGGTTCGCCTTCGCGTAGTCGAGCTCCCCGCGCACGACCGGCAGCGCAAGCTCCTCGAGCTCGTCGGGATCCATCTGGTTGTCGCCGGCCATCACCGCGGTCGCGTCGACGCGATCCGCGAGCGCGCGCTTGTAGCCGGTCACGATCGCCGCGCCGACACCGCGGTTCCGCTCGTGGACCATCACCTCGATCCGCGTGTCGTCGACCGACCGAGCACGTTCGGCCGTCTCGTCGGTCGAGGCGTCGTCGACGACGTAGATGTGGTCGACGAACCCCGGGACCCCTTCCAGCGTCCCGACGATCAGCTCCGCTTCGTTGTGCGCCGGGACGACGACGGCGACGCGCTTCGCCTCGAGCATCGCTACGCCTTGCGGAAGCGGCTCTCGCCGGCGATCGCGACGATCGCCCCGAGGATGAGCCCGATCAGGGCGCCGACGACGAGCGACGTCGACTTCGTGTGCGCGGCCGCCTTCACCGCGGCCGCAGGCTCGACCACCTTCGCGCTCTCGACCTGTTTTGCAAAGACGAGCTGCTGCTGCAGCGTCTCCTGCTGTGCGATCAGGTTGCCCTGGCGCGTCTCGGCGTTGTTCTCCTGCCCGACGATCACGAGCTGCTGCAGCGGGTCGAGGTTCTTCTTCCTCGCGTCCTGGAGGGCCGCCTGGTAGACGCCGAGGGTGGTAGTGATGCTGTTCAGCTGCGTCGTGACGTTCTTGAGCGTCGCGTTGAACGTCCTGATCTTCTCCTGCACGTACGACGCCGTCGTTTGCTCGACGACGATGTCGGCGAGCTCGTTCGCGGCCGCCGCCACGTTCTTCCCGTGCGCACCCGTGACCGTCAACGAGATCAAGGGCTGCGTGCGCGCGGCGCCTGCACCGGCACTGCCGATCGTCCCGATGGACACGTGACCGCGGAGCGCCGCCGGCCGCATGTCGGCGGCATTCGCCGCCTCCTCCTGGAACTTCGCCCCCGAGACGATCTGCGAGACGGCGCGCGGATTGGTGCCGTAGCTCGGCACGAGCGCCCCACCGGGCGACGTCGGCTGGCCGAGCGAGATCAGCGCCGTCGCCTTGTAGTTCGTCCCACCGCGGAACGAGTAGAGGACGCCGACGATCGCGCCGATCACGAGCCCGGCGACGGGGAGCCACCAGAGCGCGACCACCGCGCGGCGCCAGCGGGCGAGGTCGACCTCGCGCTCCGCGTCGAATTGGGGGGCCGTCATGCGCCTGCGACCCTACCGCACGCAGGCATGACGGACCTCCCGGACGGTCCTCCAGAACCGAGCCGGGCTCGCGCCTCGCCGAGCGAGGACGACGTTGCAGACCTGAACGCCGCCGTGCGTCGCGGCCGCCTTCCGTGAGGCGTAGCGGGTGACGAGGATGCCGCGGTGGCGGATGCGCCGCAACTCCTGCGTGGTGACCGTGCCCTGCGTCGCGCTCGAAGCTAGTCCGTAGATCCGCGCGTAGCCGATCAGGTAGAGGCGCTTCGAGTCGGCGACGACCGGCGAGTACTTGCCGTCGGGGAACGTCCAGAGAGGCCGGCCCGTGCGCGCGTCGAGTGAATACGTCCGGCCGGCCAGCGTCGCGAAGTACACCCGCCCGGCGATCACGGTCGGCGACCCGGAGATCTGCCCGTTCGCCGTGAACTGCCAGAGGATCTTCCCGGTCGCGGCGTCGAAGCAGAAGAAGCGCTTCGAGTACGAGCCCGCGTACACGCGGTCGCGCCACACGGCGGTCGACGAGTAGACGTATCCGCCGGTCGACTGCGACCACCGAAGCTTTCCGCTCTCCGCGCCGAACGAGTACACCTTGCCGTCCGTCGCGCCGACGTACACCCGTCCGTACGCCGCCGACGGCGTCGCATAGATGTTGCCGGCGCCGCCGAACCGCGGCTGGAGCTTCGACTTCCAGAGCACCTTCCCACTCGCGTAGCTGAGCGCGTACACGTGCCCCGAGTAGTCACCGACGAAGATGCGGTTGCCGGAGATCGCGACCGCGCCCTTCACCTGGCCCTGCAGCTTCGTCACCCACCGCGTCTTGCCGGTCTTGCGCCGCAGCGCCCAGACGCGCCCGTTCCAGTCGCCGACGAAGATCGAGGCGCGAGACACGACGGGCGACGTCTCCGACGGGCCGATCGAACGGCGCCAGAGCACGCGGCCCGTGCCGACCGCGTAGGCGACGACCTCGCCGGTCAGTGACGAGCTCGGCTTGCGATTGCAGGGCGGACCGTTGAGGTACGCCTGGTAGACGACGTGGCGATCGAGCGCGGGCGACGACGCGACGCAGCGACGCGAGTCGAGCTTCCAGGCGCGCTTCCCGTTCTTCGCGCCGATCGCGAACAGCACGCCGGCATTGTTCGAGAAGAACAGCCGGCCGTAGCCGATCGCGGGCGGGAACTCGACCAGGCTCTGGGCGCGGAACGTCCAGACGCGCTTGAACGGTGGCGCGAGCGCGATGCCGTTGCCGAAGCGGAGATGCTCCGCGTCGTGGCCGTACGTCGGCCAGGCGATGCCCGGCTCGGGCGGAGGCGGCGGTGCCTCCTGCGTCGTCACGAACTCGACCGTCGACGAGCCCTTGACGTCGCGCGATGCCTGCTTCACGTGCAGATACCACGCGACGAGCCCGCCGCCCGCAGCGAGAACGAGCACCGCCGCGCCGGCGATCAGGTAGCGCTTCATCGCGCCTCGACAGCGAAGACGCGCGAGTACCCGTGCAGGAGGAGGCGCTTGCCGCCGCCGGAGACCGGCACGTACTCGCCGTGCGGAAAATCGAGCACGACCCTGCCGGTGGCCGCGTTGACGCCGAGGATCCGGTGCGCGAACGACCCGGCGTACGCGACGCCGTCGACGACGACCGCCGCGCCGGAGATGGGGCCGCCGGTCCGATGCGTCCACAGCGTGCGGCCGTTCCGCGCAAGCAGCCCGTAGAAGACGCCGTTGTAGGACCCGAAGAAGACGCGGCCGTGCGCGACCGCCGGCGACGAGTAGACGTACGAGCCGGTCGCGCGCGACCAGATGCGCGTCCCGCGCGTCGAGAACGCGGTGAGCGAGCCACCGGTCGAGCTCGGAACGAAGATGCGCCCGGCCGAGACCGCAGGCGTGCCGTAGACGCGGCCGTTGACCGCGCGCGACCAGCGCAGCCCACCGTTCGCCGCGCGCAGCGCGAGCAGCCGGCCGCAGTAGTCGCCGAGATAGATCGTCGAGTCGGCGTACGCCGCCGACGACGTGATCTTGCAGCCGAAGGAACGGCGCCAGCGCACGCGGTGCGTCCGCAGGTCGAGCGCCGTCACGGTTCCGTTCCACGCGCCGAACACGTCGATCCCCTTGCCGATCACGACCGGTGACGACTCGATCGGCGAGCCGGCGGTGTAATGCCAGAGGAGCTTGCCGTCGCTGCGGCGGAGCACCCACACGTGCCCGTCCATCCCGTGCACGACGAGAGTGGTTCCCCACACCGCGGGCGAGGACGCCATCTTCCCGTGCGGCGTGTCGTGCCGCCACACGACGTCGCCCGTCCGCATGTCGAGCGCACGGATCGTGCCGCGCGCGTTCCCGACGTATGCGATCCCGTCGGCGACGACCGCCGGGAACTCGACGAGCCCGCCGAGCGCGCGCGACCACACGAGCTTGAACGGCGGCCGCAGCTTGATCGCGGGCTGCGCGTTGCTCCGGCGCGGGCCGGCGCCGTACATCGACCACTGCAGCCGGGGCTGGTAGATGCGGATCGTCGAGGCTGGATGGGTGTGAAACGCGAGCCGCACTGCCCGCGTCGCGTAGCCCTTCTTCGACGCGACGGTGACGAGCGGCGAGCGCCGCCGGAGCGGGATCTTCGCGACGCCGTAGCGGTTCGAGACCGCCGAGCGGCTCCCGATGCGAACACGGGCGTGCGCGACGCGTCGATGCGTGTCGCCGTCGACGACCGTCACGAGCACGCGATGGGCCCGAGGCTTCCGCGCCGTCGGTCCGGCGTGACCGCCTCCGCTCGACGTGGTCGTCGAGTGGTTCCAGTCGCACCCTACGAGCACTGCGGCTCCGACGAGGAGCAGCAAGAGACGTCTCACGCCTCTCCGGGGACCGCCTCCGGCTGCACCGGCTCGAGTGCTCCGTCGACCTCTTCGAGGATCACCTGCGAGAAGAAGCGCGTCATCACGACGCCTTCCCGGAAGTCGCCGAAGCGCGGCTCGAGCGCTTCGCCGTTCGCCAGGGCGAGGGCGAGCTCCGGGTAGCGCGAGCCCGCGGCGGTCGGCAGCGGGAAGCCGCCGCCGAAGCGCGGGTTCACGTCGGTGACCTGCAACGTGCCGTCCGGCTCCCGGAAGCACTGGACGTTCGCGGGACCGACGATGTGCAGCGCCTCGGAGGTCGTGCGTGCGAACTCGATCAGGTCGGGATCCTTGATCGTCATTCCCTTGATCGATTCGCCGCCCTTCGACTCGATCATCGTTCGCGGCACCGCGGCGACGCAGCGTCCCTCGAGATCGCAGAACACGTCGATCGAGAACTCGACGCCGCCGCACAGGCGCTGAACCATCGACTCGACCGTCGTGTAGCGCAGGAAGAAGTCGAGCTCGGCCTGGTTGTCGGCGCGGAAGATGTGACGCGAGCCGAATCCCTTCCGCGCCTTCACGAGGACCGGAAACGGCACCTCGTCGGGCAGCTCGGTCGGAAGCCAGGTCGGCGGCGAGCCGATCCCCTGCTCGTCGAAGAAGAGATGCGCGAGGTACTTGTCGGCGCAGCGGAGCGACGTCTCCTCATCCGGGACGAGCACCGCCGCCGGTGAGAGCTCGGCGCGCGACCGCGCGAGGATCACGTGGTCGAGGTCGGTCAGAGGCACGATCAGCCGCACGTCGTGGACCGCGACGAGGTCGCGGAGGGCGCCGATGTAGCCGAGGTCGTCGACGCGCGGCACGAGCGCTCGGTGGTCGGCGTGGTAGAGCGCCGGGGCGAGCGCGTCGACATCGGTCGCAACGGTCGTCGCACCGGCACGGCGGAACGCCGAGACGATGTCGACGCGCTGGCCGGCGCACGTGAAGAGCACGGCGGTCACGAGGCACTGAGGGTACCGCGGGGCCGTGAAGGCGTCGTAAGCGGGCCGCTAGCGCCAGCCGCCCTTCTCGCCCCTGTAGGTGCCGCCGAAGAGGGCGAGCGGGGTGCGCAGGAGGATCAGGAGATCCGTCTTCCAGTCCCGGTGCCGCACGTACCACAGGTCGAGCTCGATGCGGTCCGCCCAGGGCAGCGACGCGCGGCCGTGGATCTGCGCCCAGCCCGTGATGCCGGGCTTCACGTCGAGGCGGTGGAGCTGGTTCTCGTCGTAGGAGTCGACCTGGTACCGAAGGGTGGGCCGCGGGCCGATGACGGACATCTCGCCGCGCACGACATTCCAGAGCTGCGGCAGCTCGTCGATCGACAGCCGCCGCAGCAGGCGCCCGACCTTGGTGATCCGCGCGTCGCCCTTGTCCACCGCGAATCCTGCGCCTTGCGCCTCCGCGTCGACGATCATCGTCCGCAGCTTCAGCAGCTCGAAGTCGGCGCCGTCGCGTCCGACGCGCACCTGCCGGTAGAGCACCGGCCCGCCGTCCTGCAGCTTCACCGCGAGCGCACCGGCGGCGAGAAACGGGCTCGTGACGACCAGGCCGGCACCGGCGATCGCGACGTCGAGCGCTCTATTCACGGAGCGGCTCCCAGTTCGCGGGCACGCCGCGGCGCAGGTAGTTCCACAACGAAACGAGGGTCGCCAGGGTGATCAGCACGTAGTACCGCGCAATGGCGACACCGACCGCGGCCGCTGCGAACAGCCCGAGCTGTGCGCCGAGGACGACGTCGTAGACCCACCCGTGCGTGACGAGCGCGAGCGAGGTGGCGAGCAGGACGACGTGCAGGAGGCCGGACGTGTAGCGGAGCAGGCGGTGCGACACGATCTCGAGCCCGTAGACGGGGCCGAGCCGCCGGAACATCCGGCCGCGCAGGAGGATCAGCCAGCAGTGCTCGAACATCCGCACCTTGCGCCTGTACTCCGTCTCGTTCGACGGCGTCGGCTTCTCGAATGCGACCGCACCGGGCTCGTACACCGCCCGGCGGCCGCGCTGGACCATCAGGTACGGCAGCGACAGATCGTGACCGAACCGCGGGTCGACCTCGACGTAGTCCGAGCGCCGCACGGCGTAGATCGAGCCGTTGCCGCCGGTGACCGATGCGAGCCGCGACTCGGCGTCGCGCACGGCGAGCTCGTAGCGCCAGTAGAGCCCTTCCTTGTTCGAGCCGTCGGCGGCGAGGATCTTCAGCCGGCCGCACACGTAGGCGACGCTCGGGTCTGCGAACGCGCGCACGAGCGTGCGCAGCGCGTCGGGCGACCAGGTGCAGTTCGCGTCCGAGAACGCGACGATCTCGCCGTTCGTCTGGCGCACGGCGCGATCTTGAGCTGCCACCTTGCCGCCACGCGGGTTCGCGATCACGGTCACCTCGGGGTACTGCAGCGCGATCTCCTCGGTGCGGTCGCTCGAGGCGTCGCTCGAGACGACGAGCTCGAGCTTGTCGCGCGGGTAGTCGAGCTCGAGCAGGTTCTGGAGCCGCCGCGCGATCGACGCTTCCTCGTTGTACGCCGCGACGACGATCGTCACCGCCGGCTCCACGTCACCCTTCTCCACACGGCGCTGCACGACCCGCGCAACCGCCGAGACGACCGCCGGATAGAGGACGTGCGTCCACGCGAGCGCCGCCAGGGAAAGCCAGAAGAGGACTACGAGAAAGACCACGCAGCCACGCAAGATACGCTGGAGCGATGCCCGGCAGCGTCTGTTTCGTCGTGGGCGCGCGCCCGAATTTCATGAAGGTCGGGCCCGTGATCGGCGCCCTCGCCGACAAGAGCCCGGAGACCGAGGCGATCCTCGTCCACACCGGCCAGCATTACGACGCGGTCATGTCGGACGTGTTCCTGAGCGAGCTCGGGCTGCCCGAGCCGGACGTCTTCCTCGGCGTCGGATCGGGGACGCACGGCGAGCAGACGGCCCGGGCGCTCGTCGGCGTCGAGCAGGTGCTGATCGAGCGCGAGCCCGACCTGCTGGTCGTCCCCGGCGACGTCAACTCGACCCTCGCCGCCGCACTCGCGGCGGTCAAGCTCCGCGTGCCGGTCGCCCATCTGGAGGCCGGTCTCCGCAGCTTCGACGCGCGCATGCCGGAGGAGCACAACCGTCTGCTCACCGACCACATCGCCGACCTCCTCCTCACGCACTCCGCGAGCGCACAGGTGAACCTCGAGCGCGAAGGGATCGACGCGAGCCGGATCCACTTCGTCGGCAACACGATGATCGACTCGCTGTTCGCCTTCCTCGACCGGGCCCGCGAGCGCGAGCCGTGGACGGCCTTCGACGTCGAGCCCGGCGGCTACGGGCTCGTGACCCTCCACCGGCCGTCGCTCGTCGACGACGACGACGCGCTGCACCTGACGGCGACGGCGCTCGCCGAGTTGAGCGAGGCGATGCCGGTCGTGTTCCCGGTGCATCCGCGCACGGCGGCGCGGCTCGAGGCGAGCGGCGACGCGCGCCAGCTCGAGGACGCGGGCGTGCGCGTGGTCGGCCCGGTCGGCTACCTCGACTTCGTCGGGCTCCAGGCGGAGGCGGCATTCGTGCTGACCGACTCGGGCGGCGTGCAGGAGGAGACGTCGGCGCTCGGGGTGCGCTGCTTCACGCTGCGCCACTCGACCGAGCGACCGGTCACCGTCGACCTCGGCACGAACACTGTCCTCGGCGCCGACCCGCGCCGCATCGCCGAGATCCCTGCACTCCTGGCCGCACGGCGCGACGCGCAGGAGATCCCGCTCTGGGACGGCCGCGCCGGCGAGCGCGCGGCCGACGTCCTGATCGAGTTCGTCGCCGAGGGGCGCCCGGCGGCGAGTCGAGACGCCGGTTTGCTCGGGCCTCGACGCTAGGGTCCCCGCGTGGCCGGCCCGGAGCCTGTGCGCGTGTTGCGCATGATCGCCCGCCTGAACATGGGCGGCCCGGCGCTGCACGTCACGTACCTGACGCGCGAACTCGCGGCACGCGGTTACGAGACGACGCTTCTCGCCGGTGCGCTTTCTCGGGGCGAGGACTCGATGGCCTTCGTCGCGCGTGAGGCCGGTGTCTCGTTCGTGCGCGTCCCGCAACTTCATCGCGAGCTCTCGCCCGTCCACGATCCGATCAGCATCAAGCGCGTCGTCGAGGAGATCCGGCGGGTACGTCCGCACATCCTCCACACCCATACGGCAAAGGCCGGGGCGGTCGGCCGTCTGGCGGCGCTGCTCGCGGGCAACGCGCGCCCGCCGATCATCGTGCACACGTTCCACGGCCATGTACTGCGCGGCTACTTCGACCCTGCGCGCACCGCGCTGTTCCGGGAGGTCGAGCGCCAGCTCGCGACACAAACGACCCGGCTCATCGCCGTCAGCCCCGAGGTGCGCGACGATCTGGTCGGCCTCGGCGTGGCTCCTGCAGAGAAGTTCTCGGTCATTCGGCTCGGCATCGACCTCGAGAAGCGCGTGACGAGCGCCGACGGTCGCGTGCACCTCCGACAGCTCTTCGGCGTTCCCGACGATCGGTTCGTCGTCGGCTGGGTGGGCCGCATGACCGCGGTCAAGCGGCTCCCGGACGTGATCGCGTCGTTCGCCGAGCTTCGGCGCCGCGGTGTCAAGGCGACGCTCTGCCTCGTCGGCGACGGCCCCGACCGCGAAGCGGCAGAGATTCAAGCTCGGTCGCTCGGCGTCACTCGCGACGTGCTGTTCGTCGGCTACCAGCGCGACGTGTCGTCGTACTACTCGATGTTCGATGTGCTGCTGCTCGCGTCCGCGAACGAAGGCACCCCGGTCGTCGCGATCGAGTCCCTCGCCGGCGGCCGGCCCGTCGTCTCGACCCGCGTCGGCGGGGTCCCGGACGTAGTCTCCGACGGCGTCGACGGCCTCCTCTGCGATGCTGGGGATGTGAGCGGGCTCGCGACTGCGCTCGAGCGGCTCGCAGTCAGCCCGGAGGAACGGAGTCGTTTCGGCGACGCCGGCCGGGATCGGGTCGTGCCGCGGTACAGCGTCGACCGGCTCGTCGACGACGTCGACCGGCTGTATCGCGACCTGTTGCGCGATCACTCGTCGTCGTCGTCCTGACGATGCCGCGCGTCCTCTTCG
>Ga0207657_10008543_pt1 | contig 10382 bp, 9 predicted proteins | sample KBSC33metaG_FD_184316 | JGI IMG/M metagenome (GOLD analysis project Ga0207657, IMG submission 184316) | Corn rhizosphere microbial communities from Kellogg Biological Station, Michigan, USA - KBS C3-3 metaG (SPAdes) (version 2) | ecosystem: Host-associated > Plants > Roots > Rhizosphere > Soil ... | reverse complement strand
CGCCCGCGAACTGCTCGGCGCCGGGGATCAGCATGATGGCGATCGAGACCGATGCGATGGCGTTCGCCGCGCCCCACAGTGCGCTCCAGCCGATATCGGCCAACGGCAGGTCGAGCGTTAGGCCGATCGCGATGGCGGCGATGAGGTACGCGCCAGCGATGGCGAGGATCGCGACGTGAGTCTGGTTCCTCCGCCGGACGATGCGCATGGTGAACGCGGCGGCCGTCCCCCCAATGAGATTGAGGAACAGCGCGTTCGTGCCGCGGAACTCGTTTTGACCACCGATGAGAACGGCCAGGATCATCGCTGCGATCATCCCGATCCGGGGATCGAACAGCATGCTCACGATGACCGCCGCAAATGCGACCGGAATGAGCTCCGGGTGCACGCGTTGTGGCAGGTGCGCGATCAGTGATGACGTGACGATCACGATCACGAAGACGATCGCGAACAGGAGTACCGCGCGAAGCGACCCGTAGAGCTGCTGACGGAACAGCGCCAGGGTCAGGCCAAAGATCGTCAGGACGAGTGTGTTGAAGAGCACAGCCCCGACGATCCGACTGGCATTTCGGCGGCTGTCGCCACGTTTCGCGAGCTCATCCTGCAGCGCGCGCATCTTCTCGCGCTCTTCGCGGCCCACGACCTCGTGCGCCCCGACAATCTTCTCGCCGAGCTGCAAGGTGTACTTGACGTTAGGCACCGACTTGCGAAGGTCCTGGCGCGCCCGCTCGGTGGCCGCGCGATCGTAGACGATCGTGGGCCGGAAGAATGCGGTGAGCAGCTTGCGGAACGCGGCATCGCCAGCCTGTGACTGCGGGTCGGGATTGAGGAGGCGGGCTCGCGCCAGCAGTGTCGGGAACGCCGCGACGCTGTCGGCGTTCACCGACGTGACGGACGTATCCTGGCGCAGCGTGACGGCGCCCTGAATCCCATCGAGCGCGCCACCGGCCGCGATTCCGGTCGCCAGCCAGCGGTCGTACGCACGCCTGACGGCATCCGCCACGGCATCGCCACGACCCGGCATCGCGAGGTACTGCGCTTCCGGCGGCGCCAGTTGCACGCCGAGCATCGCGCCAAGTTGCTGCACGGAGGTGATACGCTGTGCCTCGGGCAGCGAGGCCACCTGGCGGAGCTCCTGGGCGAACTGATCGACGAGCGCGCGGGACGAATCCAGTGCGGCGGAGTCGAACGTGAAGATCGGCTCCACCGACCGCGCGATGTCGTTCTGCTCCTTCAGCAGCTCTTCGGGCGACTTGAGCACCGAGTAGCCGAACGGCGCGATCACATTGTCGGGCGCGACCGACCCCACTTCCAGAATTGGGGAATCGACGACCGGTGAGGCGGGAAAGACGAGATACGTGACCGCGGCGATCAGGAGCGCGATGACCGCCCGCGTTCCGTGGAAGCGGACGGCGCGAGCCCGCGGACTTCCCTCATCAGCGGCGTCGCCGCCTAACCACCCGGCGATGGCGTTCAATCGCCGCCGTCCTCGGCGTACGCCTTGATGATCTCGCGGACGAGACGGTGTCGGATCACGTCCGTCTCGTTGAGATAGTGGAACGCGATCCCGTCGATCCCGGTGAGGATGCGCTCGATCTGCATCAGCCCCGACTCCTCGCGTTTGGGCAGGTCGATCTGCGTCTTGTCGCCGGTGATCATCGTCTTCGAGTTCACACCGAGCCGCGTGAGGAACATCTTCATCTGCGCCGCCGTCGCGTTCTGCGCCTCGTCGAGGATCACGAACGCATCTGCGAGCGTGCGCCCGCGCATGTACGCGAGCGGCGCGATCTCGATCGTCCGCGTTTCCAGTGCCTTCTGCATGCGCTCGACGGGCATCATGTCCTCGAGCGCGTCATAGAGCGGCCGGAGATACGGGTCGACCTTGGCTTGCATGTCGCCGGGCAGGAACCCGAGGCTCTCGCCCGCTTCGACGGCGGGGCGGGCGAGGATGATGCGCCTAACGCGCTTTCGCGACAGCGCATCGACGGCGGCGGCAACGGCGAGGTACGTCTTGCCCGTCCCGGCCGGCCCGATTCCGACCACGATGTCGTTGTCCGAAATGAGCCCGAGGTATTCGGCCTGACCCGGCGTTTTCGGCTGGATGATCTTCCGGACGCCGGGCAGTACGATGCGATTGTCGCCACCACCGCCCGGCTCACGGGACCCGTCCATGCTCATGCGCAGGACGTCATCCGCCTCCAGCACCGTGCCCTGTTTCGCGGCGTCGATCATTCGCTGCGCGACCGACGCCGCGCGCTCGACGGCCTCCGCCGTGCCCACGAGCGTCAGTGTGTCGCCGCGGAGGGCGACGCGCGTTCCGGTCTGGCGTTGCAGCTCGATCAGATTCGCATCGTTGACACCCGCCAGCGTCAGCAGATCGGCGCCTTCGGTGTTCAACCGCTGCGTCGTTTGTTCGTCGGTCAACGTGGCGCTCCGTCAGTCTCCGACCACGGCGATGTGCAGATCGCCGAGATCGTCGCGTGGCACCGGCGTCGGCGCACCCTCGAACAGGGCTCGCGCGGCGGTCGTCTTCGGGAACGCGATCACGTCGCGGAGCGACGTCGCCCCGGCGAGCAGCATCGCCACGCGGTCAAATCCAAACGCGATGCCCCCGTGCGGCGGCGCGCCCGCCCGTAGCCCTTCGAGCAGGAACCCGAATCGCATGAGTGCCGTCGCGTCGTCGATGCCTAACAACGAAAATACCCGCGATTGATCGAGCGGGTTCGAGATGCGGATGCTGCCACCGCCCAACTCCGTCCCGTTCAGCACGAGGTCGTACGCGAGGGCCCGTGCCTTCGTCGGGTCGGACGCGAGGAGCTCCCCATCATCGGGATGCGCCGCCGTGAATGGATGGTGAACGGGCGTCACCGCACCGGTGTTCGCGTCACGCTCGAACATTGGGAAGTCCACCACCCACACGAACTCGAGCTCGTCCTGTGGGACGAGACCGAGCCTTCGAGCGAGCTCCTGACGAACGCGGTCGAGCGCGGGAGAAGACACGGCATCAGGCGCGGCAACGAACACGCCAAGATCGCCTTCAAGCAGACCGAGGCGGTCGGCGGTGCCCTCGGGCAGGAATTTGGCGCCCTTCCCCTCCAGTCCCGCCGCGCTGCGCTTCAGCACGATCAGACCACCGGCCCCGGCCGACTTCGCGACGGCCTCGAGCTCGTCGGTCTGCTTGCGCGACATGGACGCGCCGCCGGTTACCCGAATGCCTCGTACGCGGCCACCGGCATCGATGGCCTGTTTGACGAACGAGAGGTCGGACGCCGCGAAGACCGCGGTCACATCACGGATTTCGAGCCCGTATCGCAGATCCGGGCGGTCGCAACCGTACCGCTCCATGGCGTCGCCGTACGTCATGCGGCGGAACGGCGCTTGGAGCGTATGACCGGCTGCGCTCCACAACGCGCAGATCAGGCCCTCCGCGACGGCCATGATGTCCTCGCGCGTGACGAACGAGGCCTCGATGTCGATCTGCGTGAACTCCGGCTGGCGGTCCGCTCGCAGGTCCTCGTCGCGGAAGCATCGGGCGATCTGGAAGTACCGATCGAACCCGGAAACCATGAGCAGTTGCTTGTAGAGCTGCGGCGACTGCGGCAGCGCATAGAACTCGCCCGGGTGCACGCGGCTCGGGACCAGATAGTCGCGCGCACCCTCCGGCGTCGGCTTGGTCAGAATCGGCGTCTCGATCTCGACGAATCCTTCTCCGCTCAGGAACGCGCGAGTCGCCTGCATCAGAGTGTGACGAAGGATGATGTTGTCGCGAAGCTCGGGTCGTCGCAGATCGAGGTGCCGATGGCGAAGGCGGAGCTCTTCCGCCGGAAGCGGCTCGCCGCGGTTACGCGCGACGGGGATCACGGGTGTCTCCGCCGGCCCGACCAGCCGAAGCGTTCGTCCTCGCACTTCGACATCGCCACTTTCCAGCTCGGCGTTCCGCATCTCGGCGGGCCGCGCTACAACGTCACCGGTGATGAGCACGACGCTTTCGGTACCGAGGCTGCGCGCCAGCTCGAGCGCTTGCGCCGACGCGTAGTCCGGGTCGAACGAGACCTGGACGATCCCCGCGCGATCGCGCAGGTCGATGAACACGAGACCACCAAGGTCTCGGCGTCGGTGCACCCATCCGCCGAGGCGGACGCTCGCTCCGACATGATCGAGTCGGAGCGACCCACACAGCGTGTCGCGGAGCGCGGTTTTGAAAGGAACAGCAGGACTCGAAGTGGCAGTCACCGACTGACTCCCGGCGGCATCATGCCGCGTGCGAAGCGCCCGCAGCCGATGCGGGGGCCGAAGTTGAAAGGCGCGTTGGAAGTGAGCGCGAGCCGCTCTTGGCGGGGGCTCCGACGCTGAGAAGGCCTACGCAATCGAGCTGGTGCCAGATCGTCGTGGCGATTCGAGACGGGACACGCGCCTAGCGGCGGCGCGGCGCAGAGAACGTAAGCGGCGGCGCAATAGTGGCATACGCGAAGGCGAAAATCTACATGCGCGCGTCGGGCGTCGGTAGGAGCCGGCTTGACCGGTCGAGCCCGTCCACGTAAGCTCAAGTCCATGCGTTGCTTGAACTTCGCCGCCGCCGTGGCGATTCTCCCCATTGCCGCGAGCGAAGCGCAACGCTTCCCGGGCCGCGATTTGCTCGATTTCCCGATCGGGACTTTGGCCGAGGCCCCGGCGCTCGCGCTCGACACGGGCGATGGATTCCAGAACCCGGCGGCGATTCGGCTTGCCGAAGGCACGAGGGCGCGCGGTACCGCCATTGCGCTCAATACAGGAACCGATCGCGGAGTCAGCTCGCAGCTCATCGCCGTCGCAGCGAACCTCCCGAGTCGGTTCACGGTCGGGTTGTCCGCGGTGCACTCGGGAATCAGCGGGATCGCGCCGACGGCTGACGATCCGGAGCCGGTCGGCGGCGACATTCCGTACGGGACGTTCGTGGTGTCGCTGACCGGGGCTCGCGAATCGACCCGTCATATCACGTCCGGCGTAGCGGTTCGCTATCGCACGGGCGAAGTCGACGGCGTGAATCGCTCCACGTTCGGCTTGGACGGTGGCCTGCTGGTCGATCATCTGTTCGGACTCGACGCACGCTTCGGCATCTCGAGCTACATGTGGGGGCCTGGCGCTGGCGAAGGCCAGGACGCCTCGTACTCCGGCGCACTCGATACCCGCGTAATCGGAGCGGACTCTACGCATCAGGCACGACTCGGCTATTCGTACACCGCCGGTGAGGGCGCCTCGGGCGGGCATTACGTTTTCGCGTCAGGGCGATACGCTCGCTGGATCGCCCGAGTGGGCGTCGCCCGAACGTCGGCGTTCGGCACTAGCGACACCTCGCTTCGACTCGCGCTCATCTTGCGGTATGCGCGATACACGGTCGGCCTTTCGCGCGAAGAGAGCGCGGGCGGGTTCGATCCGACCTACCAGTTTGTTCTCAGTGGGGTCTTCCGGTGAAAACCAACCTGCTCAACCTCGAGCCACGAGCGGCCGCGCAGGCCGTGCGCGACTTCGCCGTCGCGCATGGAGAGCCTCGCTATCGCGGCGATCAGGTGGTTCGTCGACTGTGGCACACGCCCGTCTCGACGTTCGAGGAGATGACTGAGCTGCCCAAGACGTTTCGCACCGCGCTCGACCAGACCTTCATCATCCCGCGACTCGAGATCGCGTCTCGACAGAAGTCGACCGACGGCACCGAGAAGTTTCTGTTTCGCCTGCACGACGGTCAGCACATCGAGACGGTATCCATTCCCGAAGGCGATCGTTTGACGTTCTGTGTCTCCTCGCAGGCTGGCTGTGCGCTCCGTTGCGCCTTCTGCGCGACCGGGTTGATGGGCTTTGCGCGTAACCTCGAGACGTACGAGATCGCCGGTCAGGTTCGCGAACTCGCCCTGCTCGATCCGCCGCTGATCGCGAGCAACATCGTGTTCATGGGGATGGGCGAGCCCCTGCTCAATTGGGTCGCCGTCGACAAAGTCCTAACGATTCTCAACGACGCGCAGGGCTTCGGCATTGGCGCGCGACACGTCACCGTGTCGACCGTCGGTGTGCTGCCTGGTATCGAGGCGCTCGCGGCGCGGCCGGAACAGTTTCGCCTCGCGATATCGATCCATGCGCCGAGCGACGAGTTGCGGCACACGCTCATGCCGATCAACACGAAGTATCCCCTGGCCGACGTGATTGCGGCCGCGGGCCAGTTCGACCGGCGCGTGACCTTCGAGTACGTCATGCTCGGCGGCGTGAACGACGGGCCTCGAGAGGCCAGCGAGCTCGCTGCGCTGGCCCGGGACTGCCGGGCGTTCGTGAACCTGATTCCACTTCATCCCGGCGGCGCCGGCAACTTTACGCCCACGAGCGCCGACGACATTCGCCGCTTTGCCGGGTGGCTCCGGCGCGAGGGCGTCGAGGTCGCGATCCGGAAGAGCCGCGGCATGGACATCGCGGCCGCGTGCGGCCAGCTACGGGCTGAACGGCTGCGGCGGCGGCCGCCACGAGACGCCGAGCACCACCGTGACGTCCACGTAGCGTGACGAGTCCGGCCGCGCCTCCACGCGCGTGCCGCCTAACGCCTCGCCGACGAGGCGCGCCCATTCCAGATGATTCGATCGGTCCAGCACGACCGTCGAGTCCTGCGTCCGGTCGCTGGTCGCATAGGTAACGACATCGAACCCGCGGTCACGCAGAAGTCGCGTCGCGCGTCGCGCGAGGCCTCGGGTCTTCGTCGCATTGATGATTTCGACGCGCACACGCGCGTTGGCCGGCGCCGTCACTTCCTTCTTCGCGACGAGCCGCGCCAGCGGCGTGGCCGGAACCGGAGTCGGTCGCGTCCGGGCCGTCCAGATCGCAACGGCGACACCAACGACCGCGACCGACAACGCCCCGATGAGCCATCGGCGTGTGAGGGTCATCGGATACTGTTCCAGAGGTCCGCGGTTTCGGGAAACAGCATCTTCCCTTCGCGAACGGTCCATTCGATGCGCGTCCGAACCACCTGTCGGAATACGCCATCGAAGTCGGTCGTCGCGTGGGCGGCGAGAAACGCGCGGTCCGCCTGGAGGAACGGTCGGCCCGGCTCGAGAAAATCCGCCATGTAGAGCGCTTTCCCGGTGCGCCCCCAATGGGCGCTGCCTAACGTGTGCCAGCGGATGGCCTCGAGCACATCGGCACGCGTTTCCCCTTCCGCTGCGAGTTTCCCGGCGACGGCTGGCCCGTGCAGGATGTGCCACGGCCGCTGCGCATCGCCCGTGAGACGCCGAAGCTCCTCCTCGTCGGCGTCGCGGAGCGCATCGTGAAGCACCCCGACGTCGTGCCACGCCTGCCGCTCGTCCGGCGTCAACGCGAGGGACCGGGCCCATTGGTCCAGCAGCGCGGTCACGCGGGCGATGTGCGCACGCCGCTTGTCCGTGACGCGAGCCCACGGCGGCAACACCACCTCGGTCACGGTAGCCGCACGGCGGCCGTCGTCCGCGCTCACTCTGCCTCGCCGAGGATCATGTTGTCGATGAGACGCGTGGGGCCGACTCGCGCGGCGACGATGGCCACGCTGTCAGCCCTGGCCGTGTCCACGGGTTTCATCTCGGTCGAGTCCACCACCGCGAAGTAGTCGAGACGCACATCCGGATAGGTCGCGAGCGTCTCACGACCGACGTCGGTGAGCCGTGAGCCGCGCTGTTCGCCTGCGGCGAATGCTCCGGTCGTGGCGCGTAAACTCTTCACCAGCGCGAGGCCGTTCGCGCGCGCCGAGGCGTCGAGGTACGTATTCCGGCTCGAGAGCGCGAGGCCATCGCGCTCTCGGACCGTCGGTACCACCACCATCTCGATCGGGAAGTTCAACTCGCGCACCATCCGCCGAATGAGTGTCGCCTGCTGATAGTCCTTTCGACCGAACACCGCGACGTCGGGCGCAACGATGTTGAACAACTTTGCCACAACCGTCAGCACGCCGCTGAAATGGCCGGGCCGAACCTCGCCTTCCCACCGGGTTGGCAACTCGTCGGCCGTGACGCGCAGTGAAGGTGGAGTCGGGTACATCTCGGCGACTGATGGCAGAAACAACAGGTCCACGCCTCGCCCTTCCGCTTTAGCAGCATCCCCGCTCACGTCTCGAGGGTAGCGCGAGAAGTCTTCGTTCGGACCGAATTGCGTCGGGTTGACGAAGAGGCTCATCACCACGCAACCCGTGGTGCGCTTCGCTTCGTCCACCAGCCGCAGATGCCCTTCGTGCAGGAAGCCCATCGTCGGGACAAATCCGATCCGCGCGCCTGCTGCCCGCGCCGTCGAGATCGCCGCGCGCAGCCCGGCGATGGTATCGATCTGCCTCACGAGTCAGAAACTGTGGTCGGTGTCCGGATATCGGCCGCCACGGACGTCCTCGGCGAAGTGACGCATGGCCGAGCGCACATCACCCGCGAGCTCTGCGTAACGCCGCAGGAACTTCGGCTTGAACCGATCGTTGAGGCCGAGCAGATCGTGCAGCACCAGCACCTGGCCATCGCAGTCCACCCCCGCGCCGATCCCGATCGTTGGGATGTGCACGGCCGCTGTGACGGTCTTCGCAACCGCCGCGGGCACGAGCTCGAGCACCAGGGAGAACGCCCCCGCGTCCTCGACGCGTCGCGCTTCCTCCACCATTCGCTCCTGATCACCAGGTCCGCGTCCCTGTACGCGAAAGCCGCCGAGCGTGTTCACGGACTGTGGCGTGAAACCAAGATGCCCCATCACGGGAATGCCGGCGCGTGTCATCGCCTGAATGCGCGCAGCAATATCGGCGTCCCCGCCTTCCACTTTCACCGCGTGCGCGTTCGTCTCCTTCATGATTCGGCCGGCGTTCCGAAGCGCATCCTCGGTGCTCACCTGATAACTCATGAACGGCATGTCGACGACGACCATGGCGCGCGAGATGCCGCGTCGTACGGCGGCTCCATGGTGGATCATCTGCTCCATCGTCACCGGCACTGTCGAGTCGAGACCGAGGATGACGTTCGCCATCGAGTCGCCGACGAGGATGAGATCGGCGCCACCTTCTTCGGACAGACGAGCGAACAGCGCATCGTAAGCCGACACCATAACGAGTCGCTCACCACGCTGTTTCTTCGCCAGCACCTCACGCACCGTGATGCGCGGGCCCTCCACGTTTCCGCTAGTCATCGACGCTCTGCCTCATCGCCTCACGGAGCTCCGTGAGCTCCCGGTGCCAGAACGAACGCTCGGCAAGCCCCGGGTGTGGAATGACGAGGTCCGCGGTGTGCACTACGCGATCGTCGAAGAGCACGATGTCGAGATCGAGCGTGCGCGAGCTCCATCGGGGGCCGCGGACCCGGCCCGCGTCGGCCTCGATTTCGTGGAGTCGCGCGAGCAGCGCGTCCGGTTCCAGCGTCGTTTCGACGGCGAGCATCTGGTTCAAGTAGGGCGGTTGAGCGAGTCCACCGAGCGGCGCCGTCTCCTCGACTGCGGATGCACCGACCACGCGGCACTCCGGAATGGCGTCGATGGCGTCTCGTGCGCGCGCCAGATACACGTGACGCTCGCCCAGGTTCGATCCGAGCGCGATGTACGCGATCTCGCTCACGCGGCGGAACGTAGAAACCGCTGACGACGGTGTCAATTCACGCTGACTGCAGCGACGCGATCAATTCGCGCTGGCCACCTTCACGCGCGCGATGCGCCGAGTCAGATCGCTCAGGTCCGCCGCCACCTCGCGGAGCTCGTGCGCCGCACCCTCGAGCTCGCGCAATGCGCGCGCCTGGTCGGACGCGGAGCGTGTGACGTTCTCGGCGCCTTCACGGTTGCGGCGCGAGATCTCGGCGATGCGCGCCACGCGCTCACTGAGCCGGCCGACCTCGGATTCCTGCACGCGTGATGTGTCCGCGATCCGCTGCCCCCAGGTCAGGCTGGCCGCCGTAGCTTCGACGATCGCATCGAGCGCCGTACGCGCCGTTTCCGAGAGCGACTCGACGTCGCTCATCATCGTCTGTCCGCGACTGACCTGTGATGCGACCTGGCGCATCTGGTCCTCGAATCCCGTGACGATGTCGCCGGCGTCCTCCGACGCGCGTGCGCTCTGCTCGGCGAGCTTTCGCACTTCATTGGCGACGACGGCAAACCCCTGCCCCTGCTCGCCCGCGCGCGCCGCCTCGATCGCGGCGTTGAGTGCGAGCAGGTTGGTCTGGTCAGCAAGCTCCTTGATCACGGCAATGAAGTCGGTGATGCGTCGTGTGCTCTTGGAAAGACCGCCTATCTGCACGGCGCTCTCGCCCACGAAGCGCTTCGCGTTCACGAGCCGCTCGATGGCCATGCCGATCGTATCGCGATGCTCGGTCGCTATCCGCGTGGCGCGTTCGCTCGCGGTGGCCGCGTCACCGCCGTCTCGCGCGATCGTCGACGTCTTG
>Ga0207657_10008541_pt1 | contig 10387 bp, 5 predicted proteins | sample KBSC33metaG_FD_184316 | JGI IMG/M metagenome (GOLD analysis project Ga0207657, IMG submission 184316) | Corn rhizosphere microbial communities from Kellogg Biological Station, Michigan, USA - KBS C3-3 metaG (SPAdes) (version 2) | ecosystem: Host-associated > Plants > Roots > Rhizosphere > Soil ... | reverse complement strand
CGAGCTGCCGGAGGGCGGCGGCGGCTCCGACGAGGAGGACGAGGGCCGCGACCAGCAGCTGCCCAAGCTCGAGAAGGGCGAGTCCGCCGACGTCCGCGACGTCATGGTCCTCGAGAAGGAGACCCAGCCGCCGCGGCGCTACTCCGACGCCTCGCTGCTCGGTGCGATGGAGACCGCGGGCAAGCTCGTCGACGACGACGAGGCCGCCGAGGCGATGAAGGAGGCCGGCATCGGCACGCCGGCGACGCGCGCCGCGATCATCGAGCGGCTGATCGACGTCGGCTACGTCGAGCGCGACGGCCGCGCGCTCGTGCCGACCGAGAAGGGGATGAACGTCATCAGGTTGCTGGGCGAGCACCCGCTCACCTCGCCGGCGCTGACCGGCGAGTGGGAGCACCGCCTCGCGAAGATCGAGGAGGGCAAGGACTCCCGCAAGGACTTCATGGCCGACATCGCCAAGTTCGCCGGCGCGACGGTCGGCGAGCTCGACGCCAAGCTCAAGGACGTCCGCATCCCGCGGGCGAACCTCGGGCCGTGCCCCGTCTGTGGGCGCGACATCGTCGAGAACCGCAAGGGCTACTCGTGCTGGTCGCGCGACGATCCGGGCTGCGGGTTCGTCATCTGGAAGGCGAAGGCCGGCAAGACGATGCCTCCGGCGGTCGTCCGCGAGCTCGTGCAGACCGGGCGCACGGCCAAGCAGGTCACCGGCTTCAAGGGGCGCAGCGGCCGGTCGTTCCGGGCCAAGCTCGCGCTGATGCAGAACGAAGAGGGACGGTGGCGCGTCGAGTTCGACGAGCCGTGGGCCAAGGAAGGGGCCAAGCCCCCGGAAGCGGAAGAGGAGACCGGCACGGATGCTGTTGCTGCGGCGTAGTGGGTTGACGGCGATCGCGCTGGCGGCGGTGCTCGCCGGCCCGGCGCAGGCGAACACCAAGGCCGGCTCGGTCACGAGGACCAGCGGCGACGTCAGCGCGACGCTGACGTGGAGGGCCTCGCAGGACATCGTGGCCCAGGGCGGCCATATCACGATCTCGCGGAGCGGGACGCAGGTCCTCGACGTGGACCTCAAGAAGGTCTGCCAGCTGTGCGAGTTCATCGGCGGCCCCAAGGGCGCGCTGGCGATCCGCGACCTCGACGGCGACGGCGAGCCCGAGGTCCTCGTCGACACCTACAGCGGCGGCGCGCACTGCTGCACGACCGGCGTGATCTTCTGGTTCGACGGGACGACGTACCGCCACGACGTCCACGCCTACGGCGACAGCGGCTACCAGCTCAAGGACTACGACGGCGACGGCAAGCCCGAGATCTTCACCGACGACGATCGCTTCGCCTACGAGTTCGCCGCCTACGCCTTCTCGTTCCGGCCGCTGATGCTGCTCGACTGGGTCGGCCACAAGCTCGTCGACCGCACACGCAGCTTCCCGCAGCAGATCCAGGCCGAGATCCACTTCATCGACCGCGGCATGGCGTCGGCGAAGAAGGACGGCGACGCGCGCGGCCTCGTCGCGGCGCGGTGCGCCGACATGGCGCTGCTCGGCGAGGGCGCGCAGAAGATCGGCGCCTACGTCGACCGGATGCGCAAACGGGGCTACGTGAACGGCATGAGCCCGTGGCCGTCGGGCAGGAAGTTCAAGCCCGCGGTGTTGAAGTTCCTCCGAAAGACCGGCTACCTCTAGTCAGACCGTCGGGTCCAGGCGCGACCATGGAAGGTCGTGTCGCTCCAGCTCGTCATCGGTCCGGCGAACGCCGAGAAGGCGGGCGCCGCCATGGACGCCTACCGGACCCAGCTCGCCGCCGGACGCGAGCCGCTGCTGGTCGTGCCGACGTTCGCCGACGCCGAGGTCTACCGGCGCGAGCTCGCCGGCTCGGGCGCGGTCTTCGGCGTGGAGGTCGTGCAGTTCCACCGGCTGATGGGCGAGATCGCCAAGCGCGTCGGCGCGAGCGGCCGCCCGATCGGGGGTCTTGCGCGCGAGCGCGTGGCGGCGACCGCGACATCGCGCACGCGCCTGGAGACGCTGGCCGCGTCGGCGGCCACGCCCGGCTTCGCCCGGTCGCTGCTCGGGCTGATCTCCGAGCTCGAGGAGCTGCGGCTCGACCCGCCGCGCGTGATCCAGGCCTTCCGCGCCTGGACCGCCGACGACGCCTCACGGCAGGCCTATGCCGCCGAGCTCGCCGGCCTCTACGCCGCCTATCGCCGCGAGCTGGAGCGCGCCGAGGCGGTCGACTACCGGTTGCACGACGTGGCCGTCCTCGACGGGCTGCGCCTCGAGCCCGCGGCCTGGGGGCGCACGCCGGTGGTCATCTACGGCTTCGACGACCTCACGCCGCTGCAGCGCGACGCCGTCGAGACGCTCGCCTGCCACGCCGAGGCCGACGTGACGCTCACCCTGACCTACGAGCCGGGGCGCACCGCGCTCGCGGCCCGTGCGCGAACCTACGAGGAGCTCCGCGCGCTGCCGGGCGCGCGAGTCACCGAGCTGCGCGCCCGCAACGATCACTACGCCTCCCAGGCTCTGCACCACCTCGAGCGCACCCTGTTCGAGCCGGGGGAGGGGCTGGCGCTGTTCGACTCCGCGTCGGTGCAGGCCGGCGAGGCGCTGCGGCTGCTCGAGGGCGGTGGTGAGCGCGCCGAGGTCGAGCTCGTCGCCGCGGAGGTCGCCGCGCTCGTGCGCGACGGCTACGCCGCGGAGGAGATCGCGGTCGTCTGGCGCGCGCCGGACAACATCCCCGGAGCGGTCGAGGAGGTCTTCGCCGCCTACGGCGTGCCGATCGCGCTCACCCGCCGGCTGCACGCGCGCGACACCGCGCTCGGCCGGGGCGTGCTCGCGCTCGTGCGCTGCGCCCTGACCGACGGCAGCGCCGACGACCTCCTCACGTGGCTGCGGACGCCGGGCGTCCTGGACACGCCGGCGCTGGCCGACGGCCTCGAGGTCGACGTGCGGCGCAACGGCGTGCGCACGGCTGCGAACGCCCGCGAGCTGTGGGAGGAGCGCCACTGGCCGCTCGACGCGATCGACCGGCTCGCCGAGGCGCAGGCGCGCGGCCCGGCGGCGCTCTGCGACCGGCTGGCGCGCGAGGTCAATCGGCTGTTCTCGCGCCCGCATCGCGGCGAGGCGGCGATCCTCGGGGGCCCCGAGCGCGCCGACGCCGGCGCCGCGGCCGCGCTGCGCGGCGCGCTGCGCGAGCTGGGCCGGCTGGCGCGGCGCGACCGCGAGCTCGTGCCCGCTCCGGCCGAGCTCGACCGGGTGCTGGGCGAGCTGCCGGTCTTCACCGGCGACCAGGCCGGGCCGGGGCTCGTGCAGGTCACGAGCGCCGAGGCGATCCGCGCGCGCCGCGTGCGGGCGCTGTTCCTCTGCGGCCTCAACGAGCAGATCTTCCCGGCGCCCGCGCGGCCCGACCCCCTGCTCTCCGACGAGGACCGCGTCGCGATCAACCAGGCCGCGGGGCTGCGGCTGACCGTCGCGGTCGACCAGCTCGCGCTCGAGCGCTACCTGCTCTACGCGGCGGTCTCGCGGCCGACCGACCTGCTGGTGCTCAGCTGGCACGCGGCCGACGACGACGGCGACCCGGTCGTCCGCTCGCTGTTCGTCGACGACGTCGTCGACCGCTTCTCCGACGCACCGCTCGAGCGGCTGCGGCGCCGGCCGCTGGGCGCCGCCGGCTGGGACGCCGCCGAGGCGCCGACGGAGCGCGAGGCCGCGCTGGGGGCGGCGGCCGCCGCGCCGCCGGAGCCGCCCGTGCCGCTCGGGCCGGTCTCGCCCGAGGTCATGGCCGTCGCCATGCCGGCCGACCGGGCGCTGTCGGCCACCGCGATCGAGGCGTTCAACGACTGCCCGATCAAGTGGTTCGTCGACCGGCTGCTGCATCCCAAGGACCTCGTGCCCGATCCCGAGGCGATGGTCCGCGGCTCGGTGGCCCACGAGGTGCTGGCCGCGGTCTTCGCCGGGCGCGGCGGGCGTCCGCTGGCGCCCGAGGACCTGCCGGAGGCGCGCGAGCGGATGCACGCGGCGCTCGTCGACGTCACCGCCGCACGGGCGATCTCGGTCAACCCGGAGCGCGTGCGGGCGGAGGTCCGCCGGCTCGAGAGCGACCTCGTTCGCTACCTGGAGCACGCGGCGCTCGACGGCAGCGAGCTCGGCCCGGTCGAGTTCGAGCGCGAGTTCCTCGTCGACCTCGGGCCGTTCGAGCTGCACGGCTTCATCGACCGCATCGACGCCGGGGGCGGCGAGGCGGTGCTGCTCGACTACAAGGGCAAGAGCGCCACCGAGCAGGCCAAGTGGATCAAGGACGGCAAGCTCCAGCTCGGGTTGTATCTGCTGGCCGCGCGAAGGCTGGCGGCGCTCGATGACTTTCCCGGCGAGCCGGTCGGCGGCCTCTACCAGCCGCTGGGCAACCCGAAGGAGGGCCGTCCGCGCGGCGCGCTGCTGCGCGACCGCGACACGGGCAGGAACACGGTCACGACCGACCGGCTGACGCCCGAGGAGTTCGACGACCTGCTGGCCCAGGTGCTCGAGGCGGCCGAGGCCGCGGTCGCCCAGCTGCGGGCCGGGGCGCTCGAGCCGCGGCCGAAGACGTGCGCCTACGGGGGCGGCTGCGAGTACCCGACGATCTGCCGCTGCGAGGCGTCGTGACCGCGTTCACCGACGAGCAGGCGCAGGCGATCGCGCGGCGCGAGGGCCCGCTGCTGCTCTCGGCCGCGGCGGGGTCGGGGAAGACGACCGTGCTCGTCGAGCGCTTCGTGCGGATGGTCACCGACGACGGCATCCAGCCGGCGCGGATCCTCGTCATCACGTTCACCGACAAGGCCGCGGGCGAGCTGCGGGCGCGGATCCGCAGGGCGCTGCTCGACCAGGGCCGCCGCGAGCTCGCCCAGGACGCCGAGGCGGCGTGGATCACGACGTTCCACGGGTTCTGCGCGCGCGTCCTGCGCGCGCACGCGGTCGCGGCCGGGCTCGATCCGCGCTTCGCCGTGCTCGACGAGGCGGCCGGCCGCGAGCTGCGCGACCGCGCGTTCGACGACGCCGTGGCCGGCCTGCTCGGCCGGCCCGAGGACCCCCCGCGCCACGACGCGCTCGACCTCGTCTCGGCCTACACGCTCGACCGGCTCAAGACCGCGGTCCTCGACCTCTACGGGCAGCTGCGCAGCTCCGGCCAGGAGCGCCCGTCGCTGCCCGCGCCGGCGGCCGGGCCCGACCTCGCGCCGCTGCGCGACGCCCTGGCCGAGCGTCGTGACGCGGCCGCAGCGGCGCTGGCGGGGGAGAGCGGCAAGACGGTCGCCGACGCGCAGGCGGCGCTCGAGCGCTGTCTGGCGGTCGTGGGCTTCGAGGGCGACCCGCCGCTCTCGCTGCTTGCGAGCGCCGCGTTCAAGCCCGGCAACACGGGGGTGCTCAAGGCCGAGCCCTGCGCGAGCTACCTGGCCGCCCACGCCGCCTACGACGCCGCGCTGACCGAGGCGCTCGCCGCGCGCGCCGTCGTGCTCATCGACGAGCTGCTGGCCCGCTACGCCGACGCCTACGACGCCGCGAAGACGGCGCGCTCGGCCGTCGACTTCGACGATCTCGAGTTGAAGGCGAGCGCGCTGTTCGACGCCTCCACGGGGCTGGCCGCGGCCTGGGCGGGGCGCTTCGAGCGGATCATGGTCGACGAGTTCCAGGACACCAACGCCGTCCAGGTCCGCCTGCTCGAGCGCCTCGACGCCGGCCACACGTTCCGCGTCGGCGACGAGCTGCAGTCGATCTACGGCTTCCGGCACGCCCGCGTCGAGCTGTTCCGCAAGGTCCACGACGAGCTCGATCGTGACGGGGCGGCCGCGCTGCTGACGACCAACTTCCGCTCGCGGCCCGAGGTCATCGAATGGGTCAACCGGGCGGCCGCGAGCCTGCATCCGAACGCGCGCCCGCTCGTAGCCGGGCGCGACGCGGCCGGCCGGCCGGTCTCGGTCGAGCTGCTGGTCACCGACGCGCGCAACGGCAACTGGGACGCCGGGGCCGACGGCGCGCCGGGGAAGGTCTCGCCGTGGCGCTGGGCCGAGGCGCAGCTGCTCGCGCAGCGGATCGCCGAGCTGATCGCCGACGGCGAGAAGGCCAGGGACATCGTCGTCCTCGTGCGCGCCGCGACCGACATCGCCTGCTACGAGCACGCGATCGAGGCGCACGGGATCTCCACGCTGAGCGCGGGCGGCCGCGGCTTCTGGGCGCGCCAGCAGGTCCAGGACCTCACGCAGTACCTCGCGACGCTCGCCAACCCCCGCGACGAGCCCGCGCTGCTCGGCGTGCTCGCCTCGCCGCTGGGGCCCGCGCTGTCGAGCGACGCCCTGGCGCTGCTGGCGATCGCGGCGCGCGAGCACAAGATCGGTCTGTGGCAGGCGATCGAGGAGGCGCGGGCCGAGCTGCCGGCCGCGGACGCCGCCCGCCTGGCGGCCTGGCGCGAGCGTTTCGCCGCCGAGCGGCTGCAGGCGCCGCGCCTGACGCTCGCCGACATCCTCACCCGGGCGATCGCCGCCGCCGGCTACGACGAGCACGTCCTGCGGCTGCCGGGCGGCGTGCGGCGGCTGGCCAACGTCCGCAAGCTGATCCGGCTGGCCGCGACCTACGAGCGGGAGTCCGGCCGCGGCGTGCGCGGCTTCATCGACCGCGCGACGGCCGAGCTCGAGGCCGAGGCACGCGAGTCCGACGCGCCGGTCGAGCTCGCCGGCGAGGACGCCGTGCGCCTCATGACCATCCATGCGGCCAAGGGCCTGGAGTTCCCGATCGTCGCCCTCGCCGACCTCGGGCGCGCGCCGAACTACAGCCAGCCCGACGTGATCGTCGACGGCGACCGCATCGGCCTGCGCGTCGTCAGCCTCGAGGGCGACGCCAAGACCGCGATGTTCGAGGAGCTCGCGGCGGAGCGCCGCGCCCGTGACGAGGAGGAGGCCCGGCGTGTCTTCCACGTCGCGATGACGCGGGCCGAGGAGCGCCTGATCCTCTCGGGCGCGCTGAACGTCGAGAAGTGGCCCGCGGCGACGCCGCTCGGCTGGCTCGGCCCGGCGCTGCTGCCCGACATCGGAGCCCGCCTGCTCGCCGACGGCCCGGTCATCGAGGAGGACGGCCTGCGCGCGACCCTCTCGACCCCCGACAACGGCATCCTCCGCCCGCCCCCCGAGCCCGACGCGAACTCTGGGCGACAAAATGCTGCCTATAGCCCACTTTTGTCGCCCGCGGCGGTGGTTCCGGCGCCGGTCGCGGTGAGCACGCTGAGCTACTCGGCGCTGAGCCGGTACGCCCAGTGCGGCTATCGCTTCTATCTCGAGCGGGTGCTGCGGCTCCCCGAGCAGGACGCGCCGCCCAACACGAGCGCGCCCGCCGGAGGCCTCGACCCCCTCACGCGCGGCTCCGTCGCCCACGAGCTGCTCGAGCGCCTGGACCTCCTCCATCCCCAGGTGCCCTCGCCCGAGGAGATCGCCAACGCCGCGAAGAGACACGACGCAGCCCCGACCGACGCGGACATCGCGGACATCACCACGCTCGTCGAAGGAGCGATCGGCTCCGACACGCTCCGCCGCATCCGCGACGCCCGCGAGCGGCACGTCGAGGAGTCCTTCGCGCTCGCGGTCGGCGACCTGCCGCTCTTCACCGGCTTCATCGACGTCCGCGCGGTCGAGGCCGACGGCACCCACCTGATCGTCGACTACAAGTCCGACCGCCTCGACGGAGCCGAGCCCGAGCCGCTCGTCGAGCAGGACTACGGCGTGCAGCGCCGCCTGTACGCGCTCGCGGCGCTCCGCGCCGGCGCCCAGCGAGTCGAGGTCGTCCACCTCTTCCTCGAGCAGCCCGCCAACCCGGCCACGGCCACCTGCTCCCTAGCCGATATAGAGCCCATTGAGGGGTATCTCGGAGAGAGAGCCGCGGGGATCGTGAGAGGCGAGTTCGCCGTCGCCGAGCACCCCCACCTCACGCTCTGCGCCACCTGCCCCGGCCGCGGCGGGCTGTGCTCCTGGCCCGAGGAACGGGTGCTCGTGCCGCTCGCTGAATCCTGAGCGCGCCGAGTGGGTAAGCGCCAAGGGGTGAACGGATTCCTACGGCGCATCGACTGCTTCCAGCGCGAGCACGCGTGGCTGGCGATCCCTGTCGCCGTCGTCAAGAAGTTCGGCGACGACGGCGCGAATCGCGAGGCCGCGCTGATCGCGTGGTGGGGGTTCTTCGCGCTGTTCCCGCTGCTGCTGCTCTTCACCTCGGTGCTGGGGTTCGTCCTGGCCGGCGATCCGAGCGCGCAGCAGTCGATCCAGCACGGCGCGCTGAGCAACTTCCCGGTCGTCGGCGATCAGATCAAGGCGGGCCATCTGCACGGCAACGTCCTCGCGGTCGTCATCGGCGGCGTCGGCGCGCTGCTGTCGGGCATCGCCGTGACGCTCGCCGTCCAGGACGCGTTCAACAAGGCCTACGCGGTGCCCAAGCGCGAGCGGCCCAACCCGCTCAAGGCGCGGATGCGCGGCCTCGGGCTCCTCGTGATCCTGGGCCTGCTCCAGATCCTCGCGACGGGCGCCGCGTCGGTCGTGAGCCTGCTCGGCGGAACCGGGGCGGCGGTGGTCGGCGTCGCGGTCGGGCTGGTCGTCAACATCGTGCTGTTCTTCGCGGTCTTCCGCCTGCTGACCGACAGCAGCGTCCCCACGCGCCACCTCTACCCGGGCATCGCGCTCGCGTCGGTCCTGTGGACCGCGCTGCTGAGCGTCGCCGGGATCTACACGAAGCACGTGATCGCCCACGCGAGCAACACCTATGGGCTGTTCGCCACGGTCATCGGGCTGCTGACGTGGCTGTACGTCGGCGCCCGCGTGCTCGTCTACAGCGCCGAGATCAACACCGTGCTGACCGCGAGCCTGTACCCGCGGTCGCTGTTCGGTGAGCCGCAGACCGAGGCGGACTTCCGCGCCAAGGCCGCCGTCGCGCGGATCGAGGAGCAGGTGCAGGGCGAACGGGTCGTCGCGCGCTTCGACCGTGACGGCAGTACGCACGAGATGGCACCGCCGGTGCCCCACAAGCCGACCTAGCCCGGCCCGCAGACCTCCGCCGCCAACGCGACGACCGTCATGTTCCGACTTCGTGCCTGTCCTCTCAGCCGGTCGAACGCCGCTCGCTCATCGATGCCGTGGCGTTCCATCACGATGCCCTTGGCGCGTTCGATCAGCGCCCGGCGCTCGAGCGCGTGCTCGAGCTGGCCGACCGTCCGCGACAGCTGCTCGCGCTCGGCATGGCGGCGCATCGCCACCTCGATGGCGGCCTGCAGCCCGTCGGCCGTCGGCTCGCTGGTCAGCGCGTCGAGCCCGCGCTCGGCCGCGGCCTCGGCGAACGCGGCATCGGCGCGGCCCTGCAGCGCGATGACCGGACCGTCGAGCGCCTCGGAGAGCTCGTCGATGAGGTCGAGCGCGTGGTCGGTGTCCTCGTGGACCACGACGACAGCGACATCGGGCTCGTCGCGCGCGATGGCCGCACAGGCGTCGGCGACCGTGCACGCCAGGGCGCTGACCTCGTGCCCGAGCTCCTCCAACAACTGTGAGGTGCGCTGCAGCGCCGCCTCGTCCTCGTCTGCCGCGATGACGCGCAGTGTGAACCCCCGTTGTTCCGTTGGCGCGAAGCTACCATTGAGGTGCAGTTCGCGCCCCAGCAACCCGGCGCCCCGCACGTTGTTGCTGGCAGGCGCCTTGCTGGAATCCCTCGACCCCGCACCGATCCCGTGATGAACGAGCAGCGCGCCACGCGTGCTCGGGAGGATCGCGAGCTGTTCGTCCGCTACCTGCAGGACGGCGACCCGTCCGCGCGCGATGCACTCGTCGAGCGCTTCCTGCCGCTGGCCCGCCAGCTCGCGCGCCGCTACCAGCGCGCCGAGGAGCCGCTCGACGACCTCATCCAGGTCGCATCCATCGGCCTGATCAAGGCGATCGACCGCTTCGACACCGACCGCGAGGTGGCGTTCTCCAGCTACGCGGTCCCGACGATCCTCGGCGAGCTCAAGCGCCACTTCCGCGACAAGACATGGTCGGTGCGCGTGCCGCGCGACCTGCAGGAGCTCGCGCTGAAGGTCGACCGCGCGGTGTCCGCGCTCTCCCGCGAGCTGCACCGGTCGCCGTCGGTGACCGAGATCGCCGAGAAGGTCGAGGCGACCGAGGAGCAGGTGCTCGAGGCGCTGGAGGCCGGCGCCGCCTACCGCGCCACGTCGATCGACGCGCCGCGCGGCAGCGAGGACGACGGCAGCGACACGCTCGGCGACCAGATGGGCACCGACGAGCGCGGCTTCGGCCTCGCCGAGGACCGCGCGACGCTGGGCCGCCTGCTGAGCACGATCACCGCGCGCGAGCGCGAGGTGCTGCGCCTGCGCTTCGAGGAGGACCTCACCCAGGCGGAGATCGGCGAGC
>Ga0207657_10008540_pt1 | contig 10388 bp, 10 predicted proteins | sample KBSC33metaG_FD_184316 | JGI IMG/M metagenome (GOLD analysis project Ga0207657, IMG submission 184316) | Corn rhizosphere microbial communities from Kellogg Biological Station, Michigan, USA - KBS C3-3 metaG (SPAdes) (version 2) | ecosystem: Host-associated > Plants > Roots > Rhizosphere > Soil ... | reverse complement strand
CGGGCAAGGTGCTGACCGGCGGCGTCGACGCCAACGCGCTGCAGCGTCCGAAGCGCTTCTTCGGCGCCGCGCGCAACATCGAGGAAGGCGGCTCGCTGTCGATCATCGCCACCGCGCTGATCGACACCGGATCGAAGATGGACGAGGTCATCTTCGAAGAATTCAAGGGCACCGGTAACTCGGAAATCGTGCTCGACCGCAAGGTCAGCGACAAGCGCATCTTCCCCTCGCTCGACGTCGGCAAGTCCGGCACGCGCAAGGAAGAGCTGCTGGTCGAGCAGAACGTCCTCACGAAGATGTGGGTGCTGCGCCGGATCCTGATGCAGATGGGCACCGTCGATGCGATGCAATTCCTGCTCGACAAGATGAAGGACGCCAAGTCCAACGAGGACTTCTTCGCCTCGATGAACCAGTAGGCTTCCTCATCGCAAGCTTAGCGAAGCAATCCAGGGTTGCGTGACTGGATTGCTTCGTCGCATGCCTGCTCGCGATGACTGAGGCGCATCCATGATCGAGGGCTTCGACTTCGGCGCGATCTTCACCGCGGCGGGGCTCGTCAAGCTCGGGCAGATCATCGTTGGCGACCTCACCATGGCCGGCGACAATGTCGTGATCATGGGATCGCTCGCATCCGGACTCCCCGCACCCGAACGCCGCAAGGTGCTGCTGTTCGGGGTCGGCATGGCGCTCGTCTTCCTGATTATCTTTGCGGTGCTCGCGACGCAGCTGCTCAAGATCACTGGCCTCGTTTTTGCCGGCGGATTGCTGCTGCTGTGGGTCGCGTACAACATGTGGCGCGAGATGCGTCCGGCGCCATCCGTGATCGCCGACGACCCGGCAACGGCTGAGGTCGAAGGTCCTCCCGCGAGCAAGACCCTGCTCCAGGCGGCGATTGCCATCACGGTCGCGGACCTCAGCATGAGCCTCGATAACGTGCTGCTGGTCGCCTCGATCGCGCGTGAGAACCCGGCCTTGCTGTTCATCGGCCTAAGCTTCTCGGTGCTCTTCATGGGCCTTGCCGCCAACTATGTCGCCAGGCTGATCGAACGCTTTCACTGGATCAATTACATCGGCCTGGCCGTTATCCTGTGGGTCGCGGGCAACATGATCTACGAAGGATTCGTGGGCGACGAGCATGTCTTGGGCTTGAGGAGCGTGCTCGGCCTCGGCTAGCGTCGCCACATGGATGCAGGATTGATCAGCGCCAGCGCGCTCACGGCATTTTTCGAAATCCTGTTCATCGATATCGTCCTTGCCGGCGACAATGCGATCGTCGTCGGCGCCCTTGCCGCGGGGCTTCCCGCCGAGCAGCGCAAGAAGGTCATCCTAATCGGCGTCATCGCGGCGCTTGTACTGCGGATCGCCTTTGCGCTGGTGGTCAGCCAGTTGCTGCAGATCGTCGGGCTGGTGCTCGCCGGCGGTATCCTGCTGCTGTGGGTTGCGTGGCGCATGTTCCGCGAGATCAGGCACAAGGGCGAGAGCGCCGGCTCCGACGAAGTCAGCGGCGACGAGCATTCGGGCGTGGCGCCGGCCAAGAGCTTCGCCAGCGCGGCGTGGGGCGTCGCGCTGGCCGATGTCAGCATGAGCCTCGACAACGTGCTCGCGGTTGCTGGGGCCGCGAAGGACCATCCCTGGGTGCTGGTGTTCGGTCTGATCCTGTCGGTGCTGCTGATGGGCGCAGCCGCGAACATCATCGCGCGCTACATCGACCGCTATCGCTGGATCGCGTGGATCGGCTTGCTCGTGATCCTGTGGGTCGCTCTGAAAATGATCTACGAAGGCGCGGCCCATGTCGCGCCGGTGATCGCGCCACTGTTCACCTGACCCTTCATGGCGGACACGATCTTCGCGCTGTCGAGCGGGCGTCCGCCCGCGGCAATCTCGGTCATCCGAGTGAGCGGTCCACAAGCGCATCGGGCAGGTACGCTCATTGCAGGCTCGTTGCCGGAACCGCGGATGGCAGCCGTACGAGAGCTGCGTCATCCGGTGTCGGGCGAACGTCTCGACCAAGCCTTAGTCTTGCGGTTCGACTCACCGGCTAGCTCGACTGGCGAGAATATCGTTGAATTCCAATGTCATGGCGGGAGAGCGATCGTCGACGCATTGCTCGAGGCGCTCGCGGCGACAGATGGATTGAGGCAAGCGCAGCCCGGCGAGTTCACCCGGCGAGCGTTCGAGAACGGCCGCATCGACCTGACGGAGGCCGAGGGACTTGCCGACCTTATCGAAGCCGAGACCGAATCGCGGCGCAAAGCCGCATTGGCGGTGGCCGAAGGTGGCCTCAGGGAGCAGATAGCCATGTGGCAGGAGCGGCTGCTGTCGTTTGCTGCACGCGCCGAACGCGCGATCGATTATGACGAGGACGACGAAGCATTCGACCCGGAGTTGCTGCGGGATTGCGCGGCGCTGGCGGCCGAGCTTGGGGAGTGGCTTGAGCGGCCGCGCGCCGAACGGTTGAAAGACGGCGTCCTGGTGGTCGTCGCGGGTCCGCCGAATGCCGGGAAGTCCAGTCTTATCAATGCGATAGTCGGGGAGGAGCGGGCAATTGTCACCGACGTACCGGGTACCACGCGCGACCATATAGAGGTGCCGCTGGCGCTCGGCGGCGTTCCCGTGCGGCTGACCGACACTGCGGGACTGCGCAAAACCCGCGATGAGGTCGAGGCGATCGGCGTCGCCCGCGCCCGGCGCCTGGTCGAGGCCGCGGACGTGTTGATATGGCTCGGTGAGCCGTCGCAAGCGCCTGCGCATCCGCGCACAGTCAAAGTGCACGCGAAGGCGGATATTCCTGGACGTGAGGAGATCCCCGAGAGCTCCGTCGCCGTCTCCGCCCGGACCGGCGAGGGCCTGGGAACGCTGATGAGCGGCATGGAGCGGCTTGCACGCGCTGTGCTTCCCGCGGAAGGCGCTGTCGCGTTGAATCGGCGCCAGGCGGCGCTCCTTGCTGAGGCCCACGCGGCGCTTGCTGCTGCCGAGGACTCCCGCGAAATCGTATTGCTTGCCGAGAATCTTCGCGCCGCGCGGTACGCGTTCGATCGGCTCACCGGTCGCGCGGGCGTTGAAGACGTGCTTGATGCGCTATTCGGGCGCTTCTGCTTGGGCAAGTAGCTGTTCCACGTGAAACGCGGTTGAGCTAAGGCTCCGTCATGCATGACGTTCTGGTGATCGGCGCCGGCCACGCTGGGTGCGAAGCCGCGGCTGCTGCGGCACGTCGGGGCGCGCGCGTCGCCTTGCTCACTTTCCGCGCCGAAGACGTCGGGCAGATGTCGTGCAATCCGTCGATCGGCGGTGTCGGCAAGGGCCATCTCGTGCGCGAGCTCGATGTGTTTGACGGCCTGATGGCACGCGCTGCCGATAGGGCGGCAATTCACCGTCGAATGCTGAATAGGAGCAAGGGTCCGGCGGTGTGGGGACCGCGCGTTCAGGCGGATCGGGATCTTTACCGGAAGGCGGTCGCCGACCTGCTTGGCGGCAGCCGGGTCGAGCTGATTGTCACCGAAGCCTTGGGACTGCTGATCGATCGCGGCCGGATCGCGGGCGTGACGACTAGCGGGGGCACGCTCCGGTGCCGCGCCGTTGTGATTGCGACCGGTACTTTCCTGGATGCGCGGCTGTTCATCGGCAACGACATTGCTGAAGGCGGGCGGCACGCGGAGCGCTCTTCGAACGTGCTGGCGCATCAGATTCGGGAAATTGGGCTCGGACAGGGTCGGCTCAAAACGGGAACCCCGCCCCGGCTCGATGGCCGCACCATCGACTGGGCGCGGCTCGAGGAGCAGCCGAGCGATGCCCAGTCATGGACCATCTCGGCCATCGACGATGGCCACCGCCAACCGCAGCTACGGTGTGCGATCACGCGGACGAACGCGCAGACGCACGACATCATTCGCGCGAATTTCAATCGCTCACCGTTGTTCGCCGGTGCAATCGAGGGGAGGGGGCCGCGCTACTGTCCCTCGATCGAGGACAAGGTAAAGCGCTTCGCCGATCGCGATGCACACCAGATTTTTCTCGAGCCGGAGGCGCTCGAGGTTCCGCTGGTTTATCCCAACGGCATTTCGACATCACTTCCAGCCGACGTGCAGGAGCAGTTCGTCCGCAGCATTGCCGGCCTTGAGTGTGCCGTGATCGATCGGCCCGGCTATGCGGTCGAATATGAGTTCGTCGATCCGCGCCGGCTCAACCAGACGCTCGAGGTGCGCGATCTGCCGGGCCTATACCTCGCCGGGCAGATCAATGGCACCACAGGCTATGAGGAAGCGGCTGCCCAAGGGCTTGCGGCGGGGCTGAACGCCGCCGCCTTTGCACTCGATCTCCAGGAGGTCAGGTTCGACCGCTGCAGCTCTTACATCGGTGTGATGATCGATGATCTGACGCTTCAGGGAGTCAGCGAACCCTACCGGATGATGACGGCGCGTGCCGAATATCGCCTGGCGCTGCGGGCGGACAACGCGACCTCACGCCTCGGCCGAGCGGCGTTGGAGGCTGGTTGCGTTTCGGCGCGGCGGCGCGAGCAGATCGAGTGCAGGCTTGCGGCTCGCGAGACGGCCGACTGGTTCAATACTGCCGAGGGCCGGGCCGATGCGCTTTACGCACCCTATATCGAGCGCCAGCGGCGCGAGTGGGAAGTCGTGCAGCGCGACTCTGGCGTCTGGATTCCGCAGGGCCTCGATTATGCCGGGGTGCCGGGGCTCTCGAATGAAATGGTCGAGCGCCTCGCGTCGGCCCGGCCGGAGACGCTCGACCAGGCGTCACGCCTGCCGGGCGTGACGCCGGCCGCCTTGTCAGCGCTGTTCGTCGCGGCCACGCGCCGCGTTGCGGCGTGATCGATCAACTCTCCCGGGCGGCAGGTCGCCGTGTTTCACGTGAAACGTTCGAAAAGCTCGAGGCCTATCGCGCGCTCCTGCGTGCAGAAGCTCTCCGCCAAAACCTCGTTTCCGGCACGACTCTCGACCGATTGTGGGACCGCCACATCCTCGATTCGGCGCAGTTGGCGCGATTTGAACCGCGGTCCGGCGCGTCGTGGGTCGACATCGGATCGGGCGCCGGATTGCCCGGGATCGTGATTGCCTGTCTGGTCGCGGGTTCGGTTCGCCTCGTCGAGCCACGGAGGCTGCGCGCGGAATTTCTCCACAAGCTGTGCGACTCGCTGCGAATCGATGCGTCGGTGTTCGCCGGCAAGGCGGAACGCCTAGAGGGCCAGTTCGAAGTGATCACCGCGCGCGCCGTTGCGCCGCTTGCGCGATTGCTTGAGATATCCGCACATCTGTCCACAAGAAAAACCGTCTGGGCGCTTCCGAAGGGTCGGAGTGCTGAGCGGGAACTGGTGGAAGCGCGCCGCTCGTGGCAGGGTGCGTTCCACGTGGAACAGAGCGTCACCGACGTCGACTCCAGAATCGTCGTCGCAACCGAAGTGAGGGCGAAACGATGATCCGCATCGCGGTGGCCAACCAAAAGGGCGGTGTCGGCAAGACGACGACCTGCATCAACCTTGCTACCGCTCTAGCGGCGATCGGCTGGCGCGTGCTGCTGATCGATCTCGATCCTCAGGGCAACGCGTCGACCGGCATTGGTGTTTCGCAGGCGCAACGATCCGTTTCCAGCTACGATGTCCTGATCGGAAGGGCGTCACCGTCCGAGGCGGCGATCGCTACCCGGGTGCCGCGCCTCGATCTGCTTCCGGCGACCCAGGACCTCTCGGGCGCAGAGGTCGAGATGGTCAGCCTTGAGGATCGCGCGCATCGGCTCGACAAGGCGCTCGGCGCGACACCGCCCGGCCGCTGGGATATTTGCGTGATCGATTGCCCGCCTTCGCTTGGGTTGCTGACGGTCAACGCGCTGGTCGCCGCTCGCCACCTGCTGGTGCCGTTGCAATGCGAGTTCTTCGCGCTCGAGGGCTTGAGCCAATTGCTGCAGACGGTCGAGCGCATCCGCGTCGCATTCAATCCGGATCTCTCGATCCTCGGCGTCGCCCTGACCATGTTCGACCGCCGCAACAACTTGTCGCAGGCGGTCTCCGACGATGTTCGCGCGTGTCTTGGCGCGGCCGTGTTTGAGACGGTCGTGCCGCGCAACGTCAGGCTGTCCGAAGCGCCCAGCCACGGCCTTCCTGCACTCATCTACGACCTCAAATGCCCCGGGTCTGAAGCCTATCTGCGCCTCGCGCGCGAGCTCATCGGCCGGCTTCCGCAGCTCGCGGTGGCGGCATGAGCGCCGATCGCCCAGCGAAAGGGCTCGGGATGGGCTTGCAGGCGCTCCTTGGGGAAGCGACGCGCCCGTCTGCTGCTGCCGCTGCGGACGGGGCGCATTCGCGCGGGGGTGTGCGGGAGATCGAGATTTCCCGGATTCGTGCCAACCCCGATCAGCCGCGGGTGCAGTTCGACGAGGAGGCGCTCGACGAACTCGCAGAATCGATCCGCGAGCGCGGCGTGCTCCAGCCGATCCTGCTTCGGCCCGACGACGACGGCTATTTGATCGTCGCCGGCGAGCGTCGCTGGCGGGCGGCGCAGCGCGCGCGTCTCCATGCGATCCCGGCGATCGTTCGCGACATCGATGAATCGGCGACCGCCGAGCTGGCGCTGATCGAGAACATCCAGCGCCAGGACCTCAACCCGCTCGAAGAGGCCGAGGGCTACCGCCAACTGATCCAGCGCCACGGGCATACCCAGGACGATGTCGGTAGAATTGTCCACAAATCCCGCAGTCATGTCGCCAACCTGTTGAGATTGCTCGATCTTCCCGATTTCGTAAGGAAGTCGCTATTGCAAGGCGATATCAGCATGGGGCACGCTCGTGCGGTAGCGACGTCGGAAAGTCCCGAGGAACTGACGCGCGAGATCATCGCCAAGGGCCTGTCCGTCCGGCAGGCCGAGGAGCGCGCACGGCGTGAGAAGAACCGGCCGGGGCCGGGCGCCGACATCGGCCGCGCCAGCGCCCGCAACGCGGCCAAGGCGTTCGACGCCGACCTCGATGCGCTCGAGCGCCAGCTCGGCGACATTCTCGGCCTCAAGGTCCAGGTGACGCACAAAGGGCAGGGCGGGTCGGTGATCCTCAATTATTCGAGCCTCGATCAGCTCGACATGATCTGCCAGCGCCTCAGCGGCGAACCGATCTAGAGGCGTCGCGCCTTTCGCGCGATGGCGAGCAGTTCTTCGCCGAGCGCTTCGCGGTCGGGCGCCGGCGAAAAGATCAGCGAGCGTTCGAGTTCCCCGGCGCGCTGCGCCACGGTCGCGAGATTGTCGGCGCTCCACGTCTCCAGCATTCGCCGAACCTTGCCCTGCTCCTTGAAGTTCACGGCTCTGCCGAGCGACGTCATGACGGCATCGACCGGCTCGCCGCGCTCAATCCGTGCCCGCGCCGGTGCAAGCATCAGCAGCCGGCGGTGAAGCGAACGCACCGCGGGTATCGCCTCCGAACCGCCGACCGGCATGCGCGCCAGTTCGTCCGCAAGCTGGTCCATTTGGCCCGCCAGCGCGAGATCGGCGAGGCGCTGCACATTCCCCTCGGCGCTGTCGGCGCCGACCGCATCGATCGCGCCGCCGTCGAGCTCCTTCGGGGTTTGCGGGGAAGCATCGATGAACAGCGCCAGCTTCTGCAGTTCCTGGGCGGCAATCGCCTGATCGTTGCCGCAGCTCTCCGCTAGCCGCGCAGCGACCGGCGGGCTGACCTTGAGGCCGAACCGGCGGCCAAGATCCGTCACCATCCGTTCCGCGTCCCGGCCTTCGGGAGCGTATGAAGCGAACGCCACCGCCTGAGGCGAACTTTCGGCCAGCTTGAGCAACGCGGAAGATTTCGGAAGCGTGCCGGCGATCGCGACGACCGGGCTTTCCGGGGCAGGACCTTCAAACAGCGCGGCGACGCCTTCCTCGATGTCTTTGGTCGCAGGTTCGATCCAAAGGGCGCGCTTGCCGCCGAACAGGCTCAACGCGCCCGCTTCGTCGACCAGCATCGCCGGATCGGACTTCACCGCCCCGGCAGCAACGATGAATTTGGTCGCGCCGAGAGCCTCAAGCAACCGTGCGCCCAAAGCCCGGGACTGCCCCTCGTCCGGGCCGTGGAGAAGATACAATCGGATCGCGCTAGCCGGCTGATCGATCGCGCGGCCAATCGATCCCTTGGTCGCCTTCACTTCGGTTTGATTTCTTCTGGGGCCGTCTGCGACGCGAACAGCGCAATCCGCGCGACAATCTGGTCGGCGACGATGTCGCTGAGGTTCTCGAGCGCAGTCTGCTCGGCGGCGACGGTCGCATATTCCGAGCTGACGATGTCGATGCCGGCATCGGAACCGGCGGTCGCGTCGAGTACGACCGTTCCGCTGCGCAGTTCGACGAGTTGGTAGCGCGCGCGCAGCGTTCGGCGTTCCTGAGTGGCTGCGCGATCGCTGCGCAGGCCGAACGCAGTGATATTATCGTCGAGGGTGACGTCGAGCCGGTAGGCCGGAGCGGCGCTTCCGGCCACGCCGAGCTTGTCGACCAGTTTGTTGCGCACCAGCCAGCCCGACTGTCCGGCAATCGGAGCGACCGTCACGGCGCTCAGCGTCGAGCCTACCGCGCCGCCGCTGCCTCCTGCATACAAAGGCCTAAGCCCGCAGCCGGTCAGCATCAGCAAGCCGAGGACAAGGACTGCGCGGCGCATCATGCGACGATATTCACCAGCCGGTCGGGAACGACAATGACCTTGCGCGGCGCCGCGCCGTTGAGCTGGCGCTGGACCTTGTCCGACGCGAGCGCGAGCGCTTCAGCCGCCGCCTTGTCGAGACCGCGCGGCGCACTCAGCGTGTCGCGCAGCTTGCCATTGACCTGCACCGCGAGCGTCACCTGGTCGTCCACGAGCATGGCCGGATCGAAGCTCGGCCATGGCGCATCGACGACCATGCCGCTTTCGCCCAGCGCCGCCCAGCATTCCTCGGCCAGGTGCGGCGCAGCGGGTGCGGCGAGCAGGACCAGCGAGCGGACTGCCTCGTGCCGTGTCGCTGACGGCCGTGCTTTCTCGATTGCGGTGGTCAGCTCGTAAAGCTGGGCGATCGCCTTGTTGAATTGAAGACCGTCGATCGCCTCGCCGACTGCCGCGACAGTCCGATGAAGCTTGCGCGCCAGCGCTTGGTCCTCTCCCTTGGCCGGGCTGCTGCCGGATGCCAGCCGCCAGACGCGCTGGACGAAGCGCGATGCGCCTTCGATCCCGCCTTCCGACCACTCGAGGTCGCGCTCGGGCGGGCTGTCCGAGAGCATGAACCAGCGCACCGCGTCGGCGCCATATTTGGCGAGGATCGGCTCGGGATCGATCGTGTTGCGCTTCGACTTGGACATTTTCTCGACGCGGCCGGGGATGACCGGCTGGCCGCTTTCGATATGGACCCAGTCGTCGCCGTTGCGGGTGACCTCGTTCGGGCTGAGCCAGCTGCCGTCGCCGGCGCGGTAGGTCTCATGGGTCACCATGCCTTGAGTAAACAGTCCATTGAATGGCTCGGCGATGGAGATGCGGCCGAGCTTCTGCAACGCCCGGGTCCAGAACCGCGCGTAGAGCAGGTGCAGGATCGCGTGCTCGACGCCGCCGATATATTGGGCGACAGGCAGCCACTGCTCGGCCTCGGCGCGGTCGAACGGCTTGTCCGCGGGCTGGCTGGCAAAGCGGATGAAATACCAGCTCGAATCGACGAACGTATCGAGCGTGTCGGTCTCGCGCGTCGCGGCGCCGCCGCAGCCGGGGCAGCTCACATGCTTCCACGTGGGATGCCGGTCGAGCGGGTTGCCGGGCGTCTCGAAGTCGATGTCGTCGGGCAGCACGACCGGCAGCTGCTCGTGCGGCACCGCGACGGCGCCGCAGGCCGGGCAGTGGATGATTGGAATGGGCGTGCCCCAATAGCGTTGGCGCGACACGCCCCAGTCGCGAAGGCGATACTGGACCGTGCCGTGGCCCCAGCCGGCGGCTTCGGCACGGCGGATCACGTCGGCCGCGGCCTGCTCGCTCGTCAGCCCGTCGAGAAAATCGGAATTGACCGCAATTCCAGGCGCCGATTCCGCTTCGTCGCCGATCGGCTCGGAAGCGACATCGCTGCTCGCCGCGACGACACGCTTGATCGGCAGTTGATATTGTTTCGCAAATTCGAAATCGCGCTGGTCGTGGCCGGGCACGCCGAACAATGCGCCGGTGCCGTAATCCATCAGCACGAAGTTCGCGATGTAGACCGGCAGGCGCCATTCGGGGTCGAGCGGGTGGACGACCTCGGCCGGGGTCCGGAAGCCCTTCTTCTCGGCGGTCTCGATTTCGGCCGCGCTGGTGCCGCCCTCCTTGCACTCGGCGATGAATTCCGCCGCCTGCGCATTTGTCGCCGCCACGGCCCGCGCAATCGGATGATCGGCAGCGACCGCGACGAAGCTCGCGCCGAAGAT
>Ga0207657_10008536_pt1 | contig 10389 bp, 6 predicted proteins | sample KBSC33metaG_FD_184316 | JGI IMG/M metagenome (GOLD analysis project Ga0207657, IMG submission 184316) | Corn rhizosphere microbial communities from Kellogg Biological Station, Michigan, USA - KBS C3-3 metaG (SPAdes) (version 2) | ecosystem: Host-associated > Plants > Roots > Rhizosphere > Soil ... | reverse complement strand
CAATGCATACTTGTTGGGAAGGTTACCAATTCGGTTACAAGTAACATTAAAGAGTATATAATTAATTGATTTACATTCATTTACGAGCAAATAGATAATCTTGCCGCCCCGACAAGTTCACTTTCTTTCAGATTCAAAAGCTCGTAAAGCTCAGTGTTTACGGGCTTTTTTTATTTTGGGAGTGGAAGCAGTTCATTGACACTTCCAGAAAAGTAAAGCTAATAGCATTATAATCGAATATTAAAATCGCAGAATCCCTCATCCCGAATTTACCATAATCTGCCCAACCGTTCATCCCTAAAAATTCAATGTTAATAAAAATTAATTTGAGGAAACTTTGGCAACACAAAAAGTTTCCATAGTTTTGCGCCCGAAATGGAAATAAAAGAAAGAATAAAGGAAAAGGCTGACGAACTCTTTCGGAGGTATGGAATAAAATCAGTGACGATGGATGAAATTGCCAATCAGCTTGGGGTTTCTAAAAAAACTATTTACCATTCGTTTTCCGATAAAAATGAACTGGTAGATGAAGTAGTTGCGGACATTCTCAAATACAATAAAGATTGTTGTAAACAATACAGATCCAACTCGCAAAATGCAATACACGAAGTTTTTATGGCCATGGAAATGCTGCAGATAATGTTTGATAATATGAATCCTGTAATCCTTTATGATATTGAAAGAAATCATCCTGCGACTTATAAGAAATTTACGGAGTATAAGTACAAATTTCTTTATGAACTGGTGAAAGAAAATATTGAACGGGGAAAAAGAGAAGAATTATACAGGCCAGAAATAGATACAGATGTGGTTGCTAAAGTAAGGCTTGAAACAATGATGATGCCTTTTAATGAAGAAATATTTCCTAAAAATAAATTTTCGCTTACAGCACTTCAACAGCAATTAATTGAATATTTCTTATTTGGAATAGCCAGCCTGAAGGGTTATAAATTAATTGTAAAATACCACCAGGAAAAATCTGAAAGCAAACGAGTAAAAACAAATTGAAAATGGAAACTAGAATGATAAAATTTATTTTAACCGGACTCTTTGCTGGTATTCTCTTTACCGTGAATGCACAACAAAATGATGCTTCCGGGCAGCAACGGTCTTTTGCTGCTAAGGAAGCTGTTGATTATGCCATGAGCCATGCAGTGCAAGTAAAAAATGCACTTCTTGATATTAAGATACAGGAACAAACCAATAAAGGGATTACGGCGATGGCATTACCTCAAATTAAAGGGGATGTATCTTTAACTGATTATCTTTCTCTCGCTACCCAGCTTATTCCGGCAGAATTTACCGGTGGTACTCCGGGCACTTATATTCCTATAAAATTTGGAACAAAATATAACGGCACTTATGGAGCTAATCTTCAGCAAATTATTTTTGACGGACAGGTTTTTGTCGGCCTGCAGGCGCGAAAAGCATCTATAAAAAATGTAGAGCTGGCTGCAGACGTGACAAAAGAACAAATAAAAGCCAATGTGTTAAAAGTGTATTATCAATTAGTGGTTGCCAAAAGACAGATAGGGACGATTAACGCTAATATTGCCACTTATGAAAAATTACTTCATGATACTAAAGAAATTTATAAGAATGGCTTTGCTGAAAAACTGGATGTTGACAAAGTTCAGGTACAATTAAGCAACCTTGAAACACAAAAGCTGAAAGCCCAAAATCAAATTGATGCAGGCAAAGAGGGATTAAAATTTTTAATGAATATTCCTCAAAAAGATGATCTTATTCTTACCGATACTTTATCAGATGAAGAATTAAAATCGGGGATCCTGGACGAGGATTATAAATATGAAGACAGGAAAGAATATCAACAACTGGAAACTCAGATAGAACTTGGCAGGTTTAACATTAAAAGATATCAATTGAGCAAAATACCCACTTTGTCTTTTTCTGCAAACGTCAATCAAAATGCACAGCGGAATAAGTTTAATTTTTTTAAGGGAAGCGAACCCTGGTACACCAATTCATTTATAAGTTTTAGTTTATCTATTCGCCTGTTTGATGGCGGCACACGCAATTCAAACATCCAGACAGCTAGGCTGAACTTAATGAAAATGAACAATCAGTTAGATCAGTTAAAGTCATCTATTGATAATGATGTTTATCAATCAAGGATCAATATGAAATCAGCAGTGCTTACGATGGATTTACAGAAAAAAAATATTGACCTGGCGCAAAATGTTTATAACTCAACGAAATTAAAATATGAACAGGGTGTTGGCAGCAACCAGGAAATAAACCAGGCGCAGACAGATCTTATAACAGCACAAAATAATTATTACAGCTCGCTCTATGATGCTATAATAGCTAAGATTGATTATTTGCAGGCCGCAGGAAGACTATAAAAAACATAAATCTAAATCAAGTACCATTTAATCTAAATACAATGCAAAAAATAACAAAACTAAGTTTGCTGATACTGCTTTTAGCAGTAGCATCTTCATGCGGCAATACTGAAAAGAAAGATGATTCGCTGAGTAGCAAGAAGGCAAATTTGGAAAAATTGAAAGCAGAACAAGCCAAGCTGGATGATAAAATTTCCGGGCTTGAAAAAGATATTGCGAAGTTGGATACCAGCGCTGCCGCAGCTGAAAAAGCGAAATTAGTTTCTCTTGCTACAATTGATAAGCAGCCGTTCAATCATTACCTGCAATTGCAGGGAACTGTGGATAATAAAAATGTTTCTTATGTAACGCCTTCGGGCCAGGGCGGGCAGATAAAAGCGATTTATGTAAAGCAGGGCGATCATGTGAAAAAAGGACAGCTTATATTAAAGCTGGACAATGAGGTGGCCATGCAAAATGTAGCGGCAATAAAGCAGCAAATAGGAAGCATACAGGCACAGCTCGATCTTGCAAAATCAGTTTATCAAAGGCAGAAAAACCTTTGGGACCAGCATATTGGCACAGAGGTACAATTACTTCAGGATAAAACGAATGTGGAATCGCTCGAAAATCAATTAAAAACAATACAGGCAAATGTAAGCGCTGCACAGGCGCAGGCCAATCAAAGCAATGTTTACAGCGATGTGAATGGAGTTGTTGATGAAGTAACTGCACATGTAGGAGAAACGTTTAACGGCAATCCTTTAACGGGCGGCTATATAAAAATTGTAAACAACGCTGATCTTAAAATTACAGTTACCGTTCCGGAAAATTATGCAGGCAAAGTAAGTAAAGGTTCAATAGCAGAAGTTAACATGCCAGATGTAAACAAATCATTTAAAGGAACAATTTCTTTTATAAGCCAAACCATCGGAACCAATTCCCGCGGCTTTAATACTGAGATAAAAGTCCCTTCAAATTTAAATTTAAGGCCCAACCAGGTAGCCATTGTGAAAATTCTTGATTATTCAGTTCCAAGCACAATTGTTATCAATGTGAATACATTACAAACAGACGAAAACGGAAAATTTGTGTTGGTTGCTGCAAAGCAAGGAGATAAGTTAATTGCACGTAAACGCAAGGTTGTTGTCGGTGAATTATCCGGCGACCAGATTGAAATAAAACAAGGGCTGCAGGCTGGCGAACAGTTGATAACTGAGGGTTATCAATCGATTTATGACGGCCAGTTACTGACTACAACAGCTTCTTAATTACCAAACTGTTTTGAAAAAACAGACAAATCAATTTTATGAGTTTAAAGGAAAGTATAAACGAGAAATTCAAACAGTTCAAGCCAACAAGCTGGGCCATAGGTAATAAAACTTCTATTTATCTGCTGATAATTTTTGTTTCACTGGCAGGTATTTACCAGTTCGTTACTTTACCCAAAGAGCAGTTTCCTGACATTGTAATTCCCACTATTTATGTACAAACAACTTATGTAGGTAATTCACCAAAAGATATTGAGAACCTGGTAACACGGCCTATTGAGAAGCAATTGAAAGGAATTACCGGGGCTAAAATAAATAAGATCACGAGCACATCTATACAGGATTTCTCTGCAATTATTGTTGAATACAGCACTGATGTAAAAACAGAAGTAGCGCTTCAAAAAACAAAAGATGCGGTTGATAAAGCCAAGATAGACTTGCCAACTGATCTTACAACAGAACCTAACGTGCAGGAGATTAGTTTCAGTGAACAACCCATAATGTTTGTAAACCTTAGCGGCGATTACAACATGATGAGCCTGAAAAAATTTGCAGACGATGCTAAAGACAAGCTCGAAGAACTTCCCCAGCTTACCCGTGTAGACATTGTAGGTGCGCCCGAAAGAGAATTTCAGATAAACGTTGATAATTATAAAATGCAAAGCGCTGGCATTACATTCGATGACATTGCGAATGCTGTGCAAAGGGAAAATGTTGACATCTCCGGTGGCTTGCTCGACGTTGGAAATATGAAGCGGACGCTCCAGTTAAAAGGACAATTTAAAACGGCTTATGATATTCAGAAAATAATTATTCGCAATACAGGCGGCGCTCCTATTTATTTAAAAGACATTGCTAATATAAAAGACACCGTAAAAACCAGTGAAAGCTATGCACGGCTTAATGGAAAGAACGTGGTAACGTTAAATATTATTAAGCGTGCCGGTGAAAATTTGATTGAAACTTCTGATGATGTAAAGAAAAGCGTGGAGGAAATGAAGGGTAATATTTTACCTGCGAATTTAAATGTTGTAATTACAGGTGATCAAAGTAAAGCCACACGTACTTCATTTAATGACCTGGTAAATTCAATCGTTATCGGTTTTGTCCTTGTGCTTTTAATTCTTATGTTTTTCATGGGAGTTACCAATGCTTTTTTTGTTGCGCTCTCAGTGCCGCTATCCATGTTTGTTGCATTCATGTTTTTGCCTGCGGCAGATATTATTGTTGGCTCTCACGTTACCTTAAACTTCATCGTTCTGTTTGCCCTGCTTTTCGGCCTTGGGATAATTGTGGATGATGCAATAGTAGTGATTGAGAATACACACCGTATATTTATTGAGAATAAAGGAATGTCACCGGTGAAGTCGGCGAAGATGGCTGCAGGTGAAATTTTTATTCCTGTACTTGCAGGAACGCTTACAACACTTGCTCCATTTTTCCCACTGTTATTCTGGCCGGGCATTATCGGGAAATTTATGGTTTACCTGCCTACGATGCTCATCTTTACTTTGGCAGCATCGCTGATAGTTGCCTTTATTATGAACCCGGTATTTGCTGTTGATTTTATGAATCATCCTGATGATGTAACTATCAAAAGAAAATCGGCAGTCTTTAAAGCTCCGGCTTTCTGGGTTCCGCTTGCAGCAGGTATCTTATTCGATTTATCGGGAATAACTTTCCTGGGCAACCTGCTTATATTTTTCTCCATATTGGTTGTTTTGAATAAATACATATTTGATGGATTAATTCATAAATTTCAAAACAAAGCATTGCCTGCAATTATGTTTCGTTATGAAACCTTGCTTAAATGGGCGCTTAATGGATGGAGGCCAGTGTGGCTTTTGTTAGGCACTTTTGGATTGCTTATTTTTTCATTCATATTGTTTGGCTTAAGAAACGTACCGGTAGTTTTTTTTCCTAAAGGCGATCCTAATTTTATATATGTATATTTAAAAATGCCTGTGGGTACCAGCGTTGATTACACAGATTCTATTACAAATGATTTAGAGAAAAAAGTAACCAGCGTTCTTAGCGGCCCGCAAGGCAAGCCAAATCCTATTGTTGAAAGTATTATCTCAAACGTAGCAGTAGGTGCTTCTGATCCCGCCAGCGGAGACCGAAGCACGAGGCCAAACCTGGGAAGGGTACAGGTTTCATTTGTGGAATACGAAAAGCGTCATGGCGTATCAACGGCTCCATATCTTGATTCTGTAAGAAATACAGTGAAAGGAATTCCCGGCGCCGAAATTTCTGTAGCACAGGAATCAGGCGGGCCTCCAACTGATCCGCCAATAAATATTGAGGTGGCGAGTGAAGATTTTGATAACCTTACTTCTACTGCCAAGGCATTAAAAAATTATTTAGATAGTATGCAAATACCAGGTGTAGAAGAATTAAAGATGGACGTGGATTTAACTAATCCCGAAATTACACTTAGCATTAATCGCGAGCGGGCACAAATTGAAGGGGTTTCTACTTCCCAGATAGGACAGCAAATAAGAACTGCTTTGTTTGGAAGAGAAGCATCAAAAATAAAAGATGGAGAAGATGAATATAAAATACAGATTCGTAATGATGAGATGCAAAGAAAAAGTCTTGCTGAGTTACTGAACATGAAAATTGTATTCAGAGATCAGGCTGCTGGTGGCGCTGTAAAATCAATACCTATCAGTTCACTGGTTGATGTGGATTACACCAGCACTTATGGAAGCATCAAGCGAAAAAATGTTAAGCGTGTTATCACTTTATTTTCAAATGTGCTTTCGGGTTATACGCCTACCGGGGTAAATGCAAAAATAAAAACAGCCATAGATAATTTCAATCAAAAAGCCCCCGGAGTGAACATAACACAAACGGGAGAAGGAGCGCAACAGGCAGAGACGGCATCGTTTCTTGGAAAAGCATTGATGATTGCACTAATGCTGATTCTATTCATTCTTGTTCTACAGTTTAATTCTGTAAGTAAATCCGTAATAATTCTTACTGAAATTATTTTCAGTGTTATTGGTGTGGCACTAGGTTTTGCTATCACAGGCATGACGGTTTCTGTTGTTATGACAGGTATTGGTATCGTAGGCCTGGCCGGCATTGTGGTTAAGAATGGAATTTTAGTAATTGAATTTGCCGATGAATTAAGAAGCCGTGGAATGAAAACCAGGGAAGCGGTTATTAAAGCCGGTAAAACAAGGATCATCCCTGTAATGCTTACTGCCCTGGCTGCAATACTCGCACTGATGCCGCTGGCAGTCGGGTTTAATATTAATTTCATTACTATGTTTTCTGACCTTAATCCTCATATTTTCTTTGGCGGAGATAGCGTTGCTTTCTGGAAGCCCCTTTCATGGACGATTATATTCGGCCTTGCCTTTGCATTTTTTATGACATTGATAATTGTGCCAAGCATGTATTTAATTGCTGAAAGATTGAGAAGGCCGATGCGCAGGCAGTTTGGGGGAAAATGGATTTCAATGGTAGGTATTCCTCCTTTAACGATTCTATTTATGCCGCTGATGTTGGTTACTATGTTTATTCATCGTGCAAAAGCAGCAAGAAGAAAAAGGAAGTATGGCAACAAGTATGATGAGAGATGGACTGGTAGCTGGTTCTAAATTTTATAATCAATTTCATTTTTTAAAAAACCTGCAGCAATTAACTGCAGGTTTTTTATTTTATAAAATCTTTGAAATCTGTTTAAATTTATTTGTACGAATAAGCTAATCTTTACCAATTGATAGGCGCTTCTAATTTCCTAACCGTCATTTTTAAATAGAAAATCATGCAAAAGAAAGATCAACAATCAACAAGAAGGAAATTCCTAAAACATCTTACCGGTACCGGGTTAGCGCTCAGTGCAGCCCCGTTATCATCTTTTGCAATAAAAGAAAAAAATGAAGAAATTATCCTTCAGTATCAAAAACATTTTTCATCTAATGATAAAATAAATATTGCTGTAATTGGCATGGGCATTATGGGAAACAACAATGCCAACACCGCTTTAAAAGTTCCTGGCGTGGAATTGGTCGCCGTATGCGATTTGTACAAAGGTCGGCTTGAAAGAGCAAAAGAATTACACGGAAAAGATCTTTTTGTAACAAATGATTATAGAAAAATTTTGCAGCGCAAAGATATTGACGCAGTCGTTATTGCTACTTGCGATCAGTGGCATGCACGCATAACTAAAGCCGCGTTGCAAGCGGGTAAGCACGTATATTGTGAAAAGCCGATGGTTCATTATATCAATGAAGGGCTCGATGTAATTAAAACGCAAAAAGAAAGCGGAAAGATAATGCAGGTGGGCAGCCAATATGTGAGCAATATTGTTTTTCAAAAAGCACATGAATTATATAAATCGGGAGAAATAGGTAAATTAAATATGGTAAATGCTGTGTATGACCGGCAGGATGCGCTAGGTGCCTGGGAATATACAATGCCAACAGACGGATCGCCTGAAACTGTAGATTGGGATAGGTATATTGAAGGCATGAAAAAAATTCCGTATGACCCTAAAAAGTTTTTTTGGTGGAGGAATTATAAGGAATTCGGCACCGGCGTGGCAGGCGATTTATTTGTACATTTATTATCAGGCACACACGTAATTACAGATTCAAAAGGCCCTGAAAAAATTTATGCCTCCGGCCAATTATGTTACTGGAAAGATGGCCGCAATGTACCCGATGTTATGACTGGTATTATGCAATATCCTCAAACGCCGGAGCATTCTCCGTTTCAACTCACCTTACAGGTAAATTTTGTAAGTGGCACGGGAGGGTCAGAAACTACCAGGTTTGTAGGAGATGAAGGAACAATAAATATCACCGGCAACGGCCTTGTGGTTCATCATAGCAAAATGCCCGAAGCGCCCGGCATAGGAGGCTGGGACGCTTTGGAAACTTATCCGGAAGCCATGCAGGAAACGCTTAAAAAGCAATACAATGAAAAATATTCTGCCGAACAACAAAAAAGAATTACAAAACCTGACCTGGTTTATAAAGAACCTGAAAACTATGATGCACACCTGCAGCACCACATTATCTTTTTTGATAGTGTACGAAACGGGAAACCTGTTGTAGAAGATGCGGTATTTGGATTCAGAGCAGCAGCACCGGCACTTGCCTGCAATGAAAGTTATTTTAAAAATAAAATAATTCACTGGGATCCGGTGCGAATGAAATTACAGGAAAGCACCTGATACTTTTTTTATATATTCTGCAATTTTTGCATAATAAAATTGTTTTGAGTTCGTTTACTTTTTATTAATAACTCAATCCAAAAATCCTAAACCTATGATCGTTAAAGAAATCGTATGCGAACTTCTCATTGCAGCACACCTTATTGTTTTTCTTCAGCCAAGAATTAAGAAACTTAAATTGTAGCATTTTCGCCTGTTTGCACAAAACTTTATAAAGTATAATTTTCAGTTTTCCTCGTTTATACAAAAATTTTCCTGTGCCTGTTAGGCATGGATTAGGGAAATTAATGCGATAGAGGAAGAACTTTAAAGATTTAGTTGCATACACCGTCAATTTTTTAGCCTTTCGTTTTGTTCTTTACTGCCATCTCCGGTTGAAATATTTACCTTTTCGTCAATGCTAATATTTACAGTATTAAATTTCCAGTCTTTTGTGAATTCAAGTAAACCAATAGAACCCGCGGTTATAACACAATTTGTAAAAACAAAATTATCCAATACTGATTGTTTATATCCAGAGCCCACAAAGGCATGATTGGCATGAGTGACTTTTACATTTTCAATATAAATATTTTTTGCATGAGGGATTCCTCTTTGCGCAGGTTCCACCTTATGCAGCATTGCTTTCCAATAATCAGGAATAGAATCATAATTATAACCTTTAGGTAATTCAGAATAACTATAAGAAGGATTCCAGTTAAGGTTAAACTGGAATGCATTATTTATAGAATCCATCACAGTATTTGTAAAATGGATGTCTTCAATCAAACCACCGCGGGTAAACGCAGATTTTATTCGAAGTCCATTATCCGTATGTTTCGCAAAAAGGTTTGTTGCCAGTACATGCCTTATTCCGCCGGATGTTTCGCTTCCCAGAGTAACAAGGCCGGCTCCCCGGCGGGCTATACATTTTTGTATTACAATATATTCAGTTGGCTTGTTTACGCGAAGTCCGTCCCAATCGCGGCCGGCCTTCAAACACACATTATCATCATTACAATCAATATCACAGTTTTCAACCAACACCCATGATGAAGAATCTATATCAACACCATCCGTGCTCGGTCCATGACCATCTTCATTGTTACGGATAATAAGTCCATCGATACTTACATGATTAGAATATAAAACCTGCACTGTCCAGAAGCCCGCATTTTTTAAAGTAATTCCTTTCAAAGAAATATCAGAAGAATTTTGTACGAGCAACGTTCTTACTCTTTTAGCATCATAGTCAACTATCCAGCGAAGGCCTTTTGCATCGTAGTCTTTGCGCATTGCCCAATACTTGTCCCAGCAAAATTTTCCTCTTGCGTTCACAATGCCTTCACCAGTTACAGCAGCATTTTTTGCATCAATAATATTTATTAACGCAGAAGGCCATTTCATTTCAATGCCTGCAATTCGCGTGTTTATCTCAGGATAATCATTAAAATTTTGCGAGCCTAATAGCGTAACGCCTTTATCAATTTGCAGATGGACATTATTTTTTAAAAGACTGCGCCAGTTACATAAGTACCAGGGTTAAATGAAACAATGCCTCCGCCATCCCTGGCGCATTTATCTATTGCATCTTGAATCTGTT
>Ga0207657_10008533_pt1 | contig 10390 bp, 10 predicted proteins | sample KBSC33metaG_FD_184316 | JGI IMG/M metagenome (GOLD analysis project Ga0207657, IMG submission 184316) | Corn rhizosphere microbial communities from Kellogg Biological Station, Michigan, USA - KBS C3-3 metaG (SPAdes) (version 2) | ecosystem: Host-associated > Plants > Roots > Rhizosphere > Soil ... | reverse complement strand
CCATTGGCACATTAGCCAATTATCACATTAGCTAATTAAAACTCATCGTTCCTTTCACTCTTTTATCGTTTGCTTCAGAGGCCTTCATCACCCACAATTTATAATATTTTCCTACGGCCCAATCACTCACAAAATCATCATAGAAAGCGCTCCCGGGATTACCACTCTCGCCTCCGGGATAAATGCCGTAAGCCTCTGTTTCAGGCGTTAAAGAAACAATCATTCGCCAGCTTGGCCCGTGTTGTTCTTTCGCGGCATTGATGGTATTGGTGCCACCTCCTATCGGCAAATGCAAACGGCTGAATGCATCTATACGCGCTAAATGTTCTACTCTCGTATCCTTATATTTTGCCCATTCTATCGTTCCGTTTTCATCGGCTTTTCTTACTACTGCCGCTGCTTTTTGAAAGGCCAACGTTACATCATCTGATAAGGTTTCATGCTGAGCCGTATTTACATTATCAAAAAATTTGAAGTCAGGATATTTGGTAATGTCATCCAACAAAGTACTTTCAGAAGGCCACAACAATTGCAGGCGTGTTTTTAAAAATTCGTCATTCCAAACAGTAGTTTCCAAACTATCCCAACTCAACACAAATAAGGTAGCCCCTTTGGAATCCGGGTCGTTGCTGTGGTTCCAGTTTTTTAAAATATCAAAATATTTTTTTTCCTGCGGAGAAAGTTTATCTACCTGCATATTATTGACAAAAACAGGAAGCGCCATTTTGCCAAAAACATTATAGTTGCTTGTCTGCAATTTCATCATGTCCTGCGGCGTAATACTATTCATTTCAGCCAGCCTTCTGTTGATCTCCAAACCGCGGTAAGGCGGGTAAGATCCCCCGAGATAATAAGGATAAGTAGTATCTGTTGGCAATTGATTGGCGCTGCTTACAAAGCCTCTTTCAGGATTTACCAAATGTGGATTTTCATCTTGAGGTATTATACCTTGCCAAAAATAAGAGCTGTCAGTCCCCGGCATTACAAAATCGCCCTGGCGATACCATTTGGCCGGAAACTCGCCCTGATCCCAAATAGCAATGTCCCCGTTTTTGCAGGCGAAAATGCAATTTTGTCCCGGCGTATGTAAATATTTTATAGCTTCCAAATAATCATTATAATCTTTTGCTTTATTTAAAAGCGTAAACATTTTTAGTTCATTGCTCGGGTCATGTGCCTTCCATCTCACAGCATAATTCTTTTCATCGGTATTTCTTCCTCCGCTGAAGCTTTTGTCATACATCACGGGGCCAATGTTGGTATAAGCCACGGTGTCTAAGTAATCCGGCTGGCCTTTTATTTTAATGTCCTCAATCCTGAAAGTGGACGGATGCCATGCACTGTCGAACCAATATTCTTTGCGGCTGTCGTCTTTAAATTTTACTGTGTAATAATCTCTTACGTCCCGCATGGCATTCGTGAACCCAAAAGCGCATTTATCATTGAAGCCGATTATAACAGAAGGAGCGCCGGGAAATGTGGCGCCATAAACATTGTACTCGGGCGTTGAAATCTGCATTTCATACCAGATAGAAGGAAGGTTCAGTCCAAGATGAGGATCGTTACATAAAATCGGGTAACCGCTTTTTGTTTTGCTTCCGTTAACCGCCCAGTTATTACTTCCGTTATCAGGATTTGGCTTTTGTTCGTCATAAGTGGTGGAATCTTTTTGATCGTAATAAAGCGAATCCGCTGTAGCAGGAATCTTTACTTTTATTCCCGGAGGGGCAAATACAGTTCCCTTAGGGACAATAGGATCCAAAGAATCCATAACGATAGGATAAATTTTATCAAAATCAGATGAAGAGAAAAGAGATTTCGCATTGGTCATTTCAAAATCCCTTTCGTATCCGGCTAATTCAAGCGCCATATATTTTAAAAAAAGCGCCGATTTTAAATTTGTCCATTTTTCAGGTTGGTACCCTAATAATTTATATTCCACAGGAAGAGAACTTTGATCCAGGCTTTCGATATAAGCATTCACACCCGCTGTATAATTATCACATTCCGCAAGGGTTACCGGATCTTTTTCAATTTCTTTTAAAGAATTTTCCGCGGCGTAAACCATTCCTAATCTTCTTTGATTGCGATCATAATCCAATGCCATTGCTCCCACTACCTCACTCAATCGCCCCGCAGCAGCGCGGGTTTGAAACTCCATTTGCCATAAACGAAATTTAGCGTGCAAATATCCCTGCACAAAATAAGCGTCATTCTCATTATCAGCAAAAACATGCGGTACCAGTCTCTCATCAAAATAAACATTTACTTTTCCTTTCAACTGAGGAAAAGAAAGATCGGCAGAATAATTTTCGTCAACCGGTTCTGCGTTTTGCCACAAACCTTGTTGCGGGCTTAGCAATTTTCCCAAAGGCGCTTTAAGCAGTAATGTAGAGTTTAAAGCTACAATCAACATAACCGTAATAAGCCCATACATGGCAAAGACAAATAGTTTCATTCGCTGATTTTAAAGATGTAAAATAAGAAAAAGAACAGAAGAAATAAAAAGGAGGTTTTTTGTTGCCACGGATTACACGGATTTACACGAATGGTACGCTTGCCTGACGGCAGACAAAGAAATAAGTCTTATTCCGGCTTGGTTGCCACTGATCCACCTGACGGCCTTTAGATTTGAATTATCATTTATTTTTGAAACGGCTGATAATAATCTGTATAAATCTCTAATCCGTGTAAATCCGTGAAATCCCTGTCTGCATGAAGCATTCAGGCAGGCGTGACAAAGCATTCGCGCTGAAAGCGCAAAAAATATCTTTGCTAAAAAACATTATACACTTTATCCCCCAAATACTTTTCAAATATTTCAATAGATTTAGTGTCTGTCAAAACATTAAGATGGTTGAAATGGTGAAGATCGGTACCTACAAAATCAGCAAGATTATTTTCAAGAATATATTTTGCCGCTTTAGCTACTGTTTTTCCGTAATAGCCCGTGAGAGAAAGAAGATTGACCTGTAGTAAAAAACCCAATTCTTTAAGCCGGTTGTAGGCTTCATAATTTCGATGATAATAAGGATAGCGTTCAGGATGCGCCATCAGCGCCTGGTAATTATTGATATTGATTTCAAAAGAAATATCCTCGAGTTTGGAAGGAGGCGTAGCATACGAAAGTTCCGTAAGAATATAATTTTTAGTCAGGATCATTAATGGTTCTTTTTTTCGAATCAGTTCCATAAAATGATCATCCAGCATATATTCAGCCGCAGCGCTTATTTCCACATTCAATCCATGTTGATAAACCGCCTTTTTTAATTTGGAAAGCGCCGCATTAATAGTTTGCGGCGTATTACGATACATATCGCCGATGATATGGGGAGTACAGATAAATTTATTGATACCTGCATCAGATAGCGATTGTAATAATTGAAGGGAAGTTTCTATATCCGGTGAACCGTCATCAATGCCGGGTAAAATATGGGAATGTATATCCTGCGAGAGCCATGAGAATCCGGGGTAAGCTGGAATTATTTTTTTTGTAGAGAAAATATTCATCCTACAAATTTAAGTATTTATCAATCGGCGGGGAGATAGGTAACAGGGACTCTGAAAAAGTTTTCCTCTTTATTTATAATCGAATATTGCTTAGCGCGTGAGCTGTTGAATTGGGGGATTTTTTGGAGAGGCTTTAATATTGATACAATAAAAGGAAAAGGGATCCTGTTTTTTTTCATGGCAAGATAATCGCGCCTGTTGGCCCGAAACCGACTTTTAAGAGTTATATTGCTCAATCCTCCGCTACGCATTTTCACCAGCATGGCATCAAGGTAATGCGAACTAATTTTATACAGAAAAAGATACCGCGCCATAAATTCATAATCGGCTGCGGTATAATAATGATTTTCGTATAATCCATATTGTTCTATCAACTCCCTGCGAATGTAAAACGTAGGATGAGCAGGCATCCAGCCATATTTGAAACGCGATCGTTTATAAGAGATACCCTTCCAGTAGCGGATTATTTTTTGTGTGTTTTGGGGATCCACATAAACAAGATCACCATACACTGAATCAACATGATTGTTTTGAAAACAATCTACAATACTTAGCACTGCGTCTGCTGAAGCAAACATATCATCGCTGTTTAAAATGCCGATGATATCACCGGTAGCCATTTGAATCCCTTTGTTAATCGCGTCATACATACCGCGATCACTCTCGGAAATCCAGTAAGAAATGTGGTCTGAATTTTTTTCAATAATTTCTAAAGTGCCATCGGAAGATTTTCCGTCAATAATGATATGCTCAATATTCTTATAATTTTGCCTCCTGACGGATTCGATGCAGTCTGAAAGATATTTTTCAGAATTCATTGTTACAGTTATGATGGAGACTTTCATGCGTTAGTGATGGCGTATGTTAAAATTAAATAAAGTTTGCGCAATTCAATTTTCCAAAACAGAAGATAAAGATAATAGTTTTTCGCAAAAATCCTAATAAATTGTAAAATTTACTAAGGGAAAAAACTACAAACGCGGAATACTACTTTCTTACTATCATAATATTTTCCATAACCAGCATGTCCATCTCCGTTCGAAGAAAACAATTCAAAGCATCTTGCGGGGAATTTACAATCGGTTCATTTTCATTAAACGATGTGTTTAATAAAATAGGAATTCCCGTTTTTCCATGAAATGTTTTAATTAGTTGATAATACCGCGGAGATATGTCTCTGTTCACTGTTTGTAATCTTCCGGTACCATCAACGTGAGTAACGGCAGGAATATTATTTCTTTTTTGTTCTTTTATTGTAAAAACTTTTTCCATAAAAGGAACATCGTCCTCTGACTCAAAATACTCAGCAACATATTCTTTCAGGATGGAGGGGGCAAAAGGGCGAAAACTTTCCCTTCTTTTTATTTTAGAATTCAGGATCTCTTTGGCATCTGCCCTTCTCGGGTCAGCAATAATGGAACGGGCGCCCAAAGCCCTCGGCCCAAACTCTGCGCGGCCGTTAAACCATCCTACTACTCCGCCGCTTATAATGCAATCCGTGACCTTATCAAACAATACTTCATCCTCATATTCTTCAAAATTTATCTTTTGAGAACAAAGAATAGATTTTATTTCTTCGTTACAATAGCGGCTTCCCGTATAGGCTGTTTTGATGGAAGGCATTCTTTTCTTTTTCAATAATTGATGTTGCACATAAAGCGCCGCGCCCATCGCTATTCCTGCGTCGTGGCCTGCAGACGGAATATAAATATTTTCAAAAGAAGTATTTGTTTTAATCTTTCCGTTGGCAACACTATTCTGTGCTACACCGCCCGCCAGGCAGAGATTTTTTAACCCGGTTCTTTTTTGCACATTTTCCAAAATATGAAAGATCGTTTGCTCAGTCATTTTTTGCACAGACGCCGCCAGGTCCTTGTGGTATTGCGTTAGCGGTTCCTCTTTTTTCCTCGCTGCACCAAAAAGATGTACCATTTCAGCGCTGTGCATCGGCTGCACCAAAGGCACGTTGTCTTCTCCATAAGAAATAATCCCTTCCGTTCCTTTTCTAAAATAATCAAGGTTCAATTTGAATAGGCCATCACTGGTAAGGTGAATCACCTTTTCCAGTTTATCAACGTACTTAGCTTCTCCGTAAGGAGCCATGCCCATTACTTTATATTCATCACCATAATGCGGGAAACCCAACAACTGGGTAAAGGTGGTATAAAAGATCCCCAGGGAATGCGGAAAATCAACTGAATCCAAAACCTCAATTTCATTACCTTTACCAACGGCAGTCATGGTGGTCGTAAAATCGCCGGAACCGTCTATGGAAACACAGGCTGCTTCTTCAAAAGGAGACCCAAAAAAAGCGGATGCCAAATGGCTCCTGTGGTGTTCTATTTTGCTGATTTTATTTATAAAACGTTCCGCCGGCAGGCCGGAAATTGAGGCCAATTCATTTTCTAACGAATTTATTTGTTTACTGTTCCGCACGCGATTTTTTATCGCAGAAAAACTACCTCCGGGATTTCGCGCGAGATACAACAACTTTTTAAAAAATTTTGCTTTTGGATCACGCCCAATCGCAAAATAATCAACGGCTTCAAAACCAATTCCTGCTTCTTTCAAGCAAAATTCTATCGCCATTTTTGGAAACCCCGCCCAGTGTTTTATCCTTCTGAATCGTTCTTCTTCAATGGCCGCTATTAGTTTCCCGTCAACAAAAATGGCTGCCGATGAATCGGCATGATAAGCGTTAATTCCTAAAATAGTCATTGAAATAGTTAGTATAAAAATTTAGATTGCCCGCTAAGTTATAAAACGCTTTACAGGCGCATGTTTTATCTCACTCACCACCATTCACTAATAACCACTCACGATTCACCACTCCCCATTCACCATTCACCATTCACCCCTTCTTTCCAAACGACCTGTCATACCACCATATCATTAAAAAAATCAACAGGTAAGCAAAGATATTAAACCAGGTGTGATGGTCTATACCCAAAGGCATTGGCCAGCCTTTATTAATGGAAGTCAAAAACAATGTAATCCGGATCACATTTATCAGCCATAACGCCAGCAATCCAAAAACAATCCACGAAATCTTTTTTGCTATTTTTCCTTTGTTTGCTGCTACAAATGCAATCCAGAAACTATAAACACCATATCCTACGCAATCCATAGCGATGATAACGCCGGCCCCGCCTGTGTATCTGATTGTAAAACCAGGTTCTATATGTGTTGAGACATGAAACAGAGATAAAATAAATCCTGTGGCATGAATCAGCGACATTTTCAACCAGCTTACATAATCAAGATAGTTATGAACAAAAGGGCTGTACCATCCTCCCGGCGCTGCAATGCCTATCATAGCCAATGTCCCGAAATAACACAGGCAAAATATACCTGCGAATTTCAGAAGGTAAATGAGGAAAGGGTTATTCGGTTTGATGAGAAACTCGATTATTTAAAAAATTTCAAAAGCTATTTATTTAAATCTCTTTTCTTAATGTAGTTTTCAGGAGTAAAGACTGGTAAAGAACTATGCTTATAATCTTTGGGATTTCTTGTAATAATTAAATCTACTTTCATACTGTTAATTGCAGAAAAATTCTGTAATGCATCTTCAAAATCATTAAATTTAGAATAGAGCGCATTTACAATCACTTCCTTATCCATATTTAATACATCTACTATCACATTAATCCTTTCAGGTTCTCAATAACCTTAGCGTGTGTTGCGTTCTTCTTTAATAAATAATAGCTGTTACTAATAATGACAGGTGTGATAAACCCCTGAACTTCTTTTAATTCACACCAGGTAAGAATTTTTGCAGAATCATCAGAGAATGGCTTTCTGTCCAAAAAAAAATCAAGTATCACATCACTATCAAGTAATATTTTATCCACTATTCTTCGTATTTCTTTGATAATTCTTCTTCTATTTCCTGTTTATAATTAAATTCTTTGAGTGCTTTAAAAGATCCTTTGAGTGCTTTCACCATAGGTGAAAGTTCATCATTTTTATGAGCGAGGGGAACTTTTGAGAAAGATTTTAAATAATTTTCAATAAGAGAGGATAAGCTACTGCCTGTACTCTCCGCATATTCTTTTGCTCTTTTAGCAACTGATTTTTCAACTGTTACCGTAAGTTTTTCAACCATTATCTTTCTTTTAGATAGTAAAGTTAAGAAATTAAATTACAGGTGCATAAATTAGAAAGAATACTGGACGATGAAAATTTATAAAATAGTTATCTGTTTAATGTCTAAAAATAACATCTATTATCCCAAAAACATCCCCCGATACTGCCCCCTTACCCCCTCCACATCCACCGCCTTCTCTGCATAGTCAAATGCTCCCCTCCTCCATCGTTCCATTTCATCAAAATTCATTTCGGCGAAAAAGTTAATCGCATTGGCTAATTCTTCAGTATCCTCATTGGACACATTGATTCCTGCATCAGCTTCTTTAAGATGGTTCCATGGCGTGTTGTTACTTGTAATCACCGGCCGTCCCGCAGATAAGGCCTCAAAAATCGCATGACCAAAATTTTCACTCTTACTTGGTAACACAAATACGTGAGCACTTGCGAGCGCATCTTTTATTTTTGAAGGCTCTATTTCACGGTGGTAAATGACCTTAATATTACCAGGAAGTTTTTTACTTTGCACAATGCATCTATCCCAATATTCCTCGTCTTTAATGGGGCCGTAAATATCATATTCAATATGGGCAGTAACTTTTTCCAACGCCTGCAACACCCATAAAATATTTTTCATCGAACTGATAAGCGCGATGGTCAACAACTTCAGCGTACCCTGTTCTTTTGGCAAGGGCGGCAGTAAACCAATTTTTTTAGGAAAATTCCCTGCTACAAAAACTTTTGGCGCTTCACCAAAATACCGTTTGATGTAATTGGCTTCTTCTTCATCAGTGGCGTGAAAACTTACTTTGTAATGGTATTCCAATAATTTAAAGAGTTGCAGGTAGGCTTTCTTTTTCCACTTCTTTTGTGACAGCGCCCCGGGATGCAGCATTCCCCGTGTCGAAAGTATTTTCATGGGTCCTTTACAAAAGATCATCGGCACCATATTATAATGCCATGAAAATAATCCGGTGATAAAAAGAATGTCCGGCTTTTTGGCCGCAACCTGCTTTACCAAATTATCACTTGTTTTCTCAGACCCGGCATACCACACCTGTGTATGCTCATTAAAACGCACCCATGTATTCACTTCAATATTTTTATTTTCCAGCGCAGTGCCGTTGAGATCAGTATCGCCACAAAAGATGAAGTATTCCACGTCCTCATTAAATTCCCTCACCAGGTTGGCGACGGACTGAATGGGGCCACCCGCGCGAAACGCAGGAAGAAACCAGGGAATGGTGATGAAGATTTTTTTTGTAGTCACGGATTTTGTTGCCACTAATTACACCCTGCCTGACTGCGTTATGCAGGCAGGGAATTTACACGAATAAGAAAAAATCAATTTGCAGTAATTCCATTCGGAAGTGATTGGTGAGGTTATTAAAGATAGACTCTGATTCAAAAAAAACGTTCAGTAAATGAATAAATATGACGGATTCTTAATCAAACACGATAAGGTTTTCCTTTCTCAAGGCCCGGCCACGAATAACGCGAATGGCACGAATAAAAACAAAAAATAAAAACCGGAATCCTTACTATTTGTTGCTTTGCTGTCGTCAACGATTTTGAGCGTTTCTAAAAAGGCTGCGTCGCAATCTCAATTAAAAAATCTTTGATTTCTTTTTGTGCCGGTGGATTATTAATCATATAATCAACTTCTTCAGTGTAATCAATATCTTTATGAAAGGCCAATTGATTTCTGAATAATTTTTCACTTATCTGATCCGGAAAATAATATTTAGCCCTTTCAATAATCTGCTTCATCGTGTAATATTCCTTTAGAATGAAATACAAATCCACATAGTCTTTCCACTTTGATCTTCGTCCTAATGCAAATGCTTTCATCGCTGCCAGATCAAGCAAAGAAGGTAGAGAAATTATATCCTGAAAATGTTCCGGATGTTCTATTGGGTATGGATAATAAAAAAAGGTACATTTCACTTCATTGATAATGTAATGTTGCTGATCAGTATCAAAATAGAGCGGTTGTGTGTTTTTCTTCAACTCCTGAATTTCAGCGCTTATCTTCTTTTTATTAAGAGGTGAATGAGTAAACAGGTCAAAATCTATAGACCTTCTGTGGCCAATGTGTAACGCAATAGCTGTGCCACCAACGAGGTAATAATTTCTTTTAAATCTTTTTAGAAACGGTAATAATTCCTTCTGCTTATCCGACAGTATTTCCTTTTGCATGCCTTTTGAAGTATAACTGAAAATAATTAGCAACCAATTCGTGGTAATTGTTTTTTCTACGGTTACTTGTAGAAATTTGCTTTTTAAAAATGTTGGCGACCGTCTCAATTCCCATAATATCAATCAAACGCCTGACTGCATTTTCATCGCCATAATTGAGAATGGTTTCTACCAATTGTTCATTATCAATATTCTCTTTTTTCTTCTCAGGAGTGTACCAGAATAGCTGTTTGTAATCATTAATTAATTCCTTTATCGCGACAGAATTGGTCATATTTAATCAAAATTCAGGTTCTGTTTCTTTCTGTAAATTTACATTTTTTTACAGATAGAAGTTGAATCCTCGTGTCTCCTCGTAGCAATGGAAAGATTGCCACATCGCCATGAGATTTACCTACGGGAAGAGAATTAACCAGGCTCTTCGCAATGACGTTAAGAACCGGCTCTTCGCAAGGACGACCTAACGACCACTCACTGTTTCTCATAAATAAAAAAATCACAAAATCCCTCTTTACGAATTGATTCTATCAATTGAAAACCGGGAATATTCTTTTCTACCCAAACAGAAAACTTACGATGCCTCACATGATAC
>Ga0207657_10008532_pt1 | contig 10390 bp, 10 predicted proteins | sample KBSC33metaG_FD_184316 | JGI IMG/M metagenome (GOLD analysis project Ga0207657, IMG submission 184316) | Corn rhizosphere microbial communities from Kellogg Biological Station, Michigan, USA - KBS C3-3 metaG (SPAdes) (version 2) | ecosystem: Host-associated > Plants > Roots > Rhizosphere > Soil ... | reverse complement strand
GTGGCGCGGATGCGGCCGTCGGCGTCCGCGAAGCGTTCGCCATAGATTTGCGCCATACGCAGCATCGTCGCGCGCCGTGTCGGCAACTTGCGGCGCTCGACCAGCACGTTGGTGGCGCCCATGCGTCGCAGATCCTGCATCAGCGCGAAGGCGTTGTCGTAGCGCACCACGATGCGGTCGAGATCGGTCACCGGCAGCGCGAATCCGGCGCGTTGCAGCAATCCTCCGATGTCGCGCAGGTCGGCGAACGGCGACACATGCGGCGAGGCACCGCCTTCGATCTCGGCTTCCGCCGCAGCGAACGATTGCCTCAACTCGGTCAGCGTATCGCCGCCGATCATCGCCGCCAGCAACAACCCGTCCGGTTTCAGCGCGCGGCGCACCTGCGCCAGCACGCCCGGCAGGTCGTTGACGAATTGCAACGCCAGCAGCGAGACCGCGAGATCGATCGACTCCGGCGCCAATTGCAGCGGATTGCTGTCGACCTGCGGCAGCTCAATGGCGGCAAGCGCCGCCACCTGACCGCTCAGCGCGCGGCGCAACTGATCGCCCGGCGTCGCCAGATCGATACCGGCGTGAAATGTGCGTTTCACCGCGCCGAGACGCTCCACTGCATCATCGACGACGCGATCGAGCAGGAACGTCGCCGGGTCGAGCTTGTCCGCGCGCGCCCGCCGCACGCGCAACAGAGCGCGATCGAACAGGACGGGTGCAGCAGTGCGGTCGGGGGCCGGCATGGCGCAGGTGGTACGCCCAACATTTGGCGCTGGCAACCGCTCGGCTTTTCATTGCTTGAGCCGCTGCGGCAGCGGCGCTAGCCTTCCCGCATGGAGATCGAGGTCGCACCGCCGCCGTCTATCGCTGATCGCCTGCGCGGCGCATGGCAGGCGTGCCGCAACCTCGGCGCGTCAGCCTCGCGGCTGGCGCTCGATGTCGCGCTGCCGACGCTGTGCGTGGCCTGCCGCGAGCCGGTGGCCGGCGAAGGCGTCTGCGCCGCGTGCTGGAGCCAACTGGCGTTCATCGCGCCGCCCTATTGCCCGCGCCTCGGCATCCCGTTTGTCTATGACCCCGGCCCCGACCTGCTGTCGATGCAGGCCATCGCCGACCCACCGGCGTACCAGCGCGCCCGCGCCGCGGTGCGCTACGACGAGGTGGCGAAGACGCTGGTGCATGCGCTGAAATATCAGGACCGCACCGACCTGGCGCCGACCATGGGGCGCTGGATGGCACGCGCCGGGCATGAACTGCTGAACGAGGCCGACCTGCTGGTGCCGGTTCCGCTGCATTGGCGCCGGGCCTGGAGCCGCCGTTACAACCAGTCCGGCGCGCTGGCGCAGGTGATCGCGCGGCAAACCGGCGTCAAGGTGTCGCGCGACGCGCTGCGCCGGGTGCGGCCGACGCAGCAGCAAATCGGCCTCTCCCGCAGCGAACGGGCAACAAATGTGCAGGGTGCGTTCAAGGTTTCGCAGGACAAAACCACCGACGTGCAGGGCCGCCGCGTCATCCTGATCGACGACGTGCTGACCTCGGGCGCGACGGTCGATGCCTGCGCCCGCGCGCTGCTGCGCGCCAAAGCAGCGCAGGTCGACGTGCTGGTCTTCGCCCGGGTTGTGGACACAATGAAAGCTCCCATATAATTGAGCGTCTTTCACGCAAGCCCGTACGAGCACATGCCATGGCTGCTGCCATCGAGATCTTCACGCGCCCCGGCTGCGGCTATTGCAGCGCCGCCAAGTCGTTGCTGACGCGCAAGAACGCGGCATTCACCGAATTCGACGTGGCGACCGACCCGGCCTATCGCGAGCAGATGTGGGATCGCGTCGGCGTCGGCGCGACGTTCCCGCAGATATTCATCGGCACGACCTATGTCGGCGGCTGCGATGAACTCTACGCACTGGATCGCGCCGGTGAGCTCGACGCGCTATTGGCGGGCGAGGGAGTGAGCTCATGAACACCGGTTCGCCATTCGTCGCCGCCATGGTGCAGTTGCGCACCGGCCTGCTGCCGGGGCCGAGCTTCGAGCAGGCCGCGGCACTGATCCGCGATGCGGCGGCGCAGGGCGCGGACTACGTGCAGACCCCCGAAGTCAGCAACATGATGCAGGTGAACCGCGCCGCGCTGTTCGAGTATCTCGCCAGCGAGGACGAGGACGTCTCGCTGAAAGGCTATCGCGCGTTGGCGCGCGAATTGAAGATTCATCTGCATATCGGCTCGCTGGCGCTGCGCGCCACGCCGGAGCGCGCGGTGAACCGTTCGTTCCTGATCGGTCCCGGCGGCGACATCCTCGCCAGCTACGACAAGATCCACATGTTCGACATCGATCTCGGCAACGGCGAGAGCTATCGTGAATCCGCCAACTACCAGCCCGGCGAAACCGCGGTGATCTCCGATCTGCCGTGGGGCCGCATCGGTCTGACCATCTGCTACGACGTGCGCTTCCCCTCGCTGTATCGCGCACTGGCCGAAAGCGGCGCGTCGTTCCTCACCGTACCGTCGGCGTTTACGAAAAAGACCGGCGAAGCGCACTGGACTACGCTGTTGCGCGCCCGCGCTATCGAGAACGGCTGCTTCGTGTTCGCCGCCGCGCAGGCCGGACTGCATGAGAACAAGCGCGAGACCTTCGGCCATTCGCTGATCGTCGATCCGTGGGGCACGATGCTCGCCGAAGGCGGCGTCGAACCCGGCGTGGTGCTGGCGACGATCGATCCCGCCAAGGTCGAGAGCGCGCGCAAGAGCATCCCCTCGTTGCAGCATGGCCGCCGTTTCAGCATCCGCGACACCAACGCCTCGCCGGAGCATCTGCAACTGGTGCGGGGCTCGGCATGATCAAGTACGACCTGCGTTGCGAGCGCGGCCACAGTTTCGAGAGCTGGTTCCAGAGTTCGTCGGCTTACGATTCGCAGCACAAGCGCAAGCTGGTGACATGCCCGAATTGCGGCTCGGCCAAGGTCGAGAAGGCCATTATGGCGCCGCGGCTTTCGGGCACCCGGAAGCGCGGCAACGCGTCATCCCCGCCGCCGGCGACAACTGAATCGCCGTCGTCCGCAACACCCGCACCGCTGATGATGGCGCAGGAGCGCGAGTTGCGCGCCAAGCTCAAGGAACTGCGCGACCATGTCGTGAAGAACGCCGACAACGTCGGCGAAAAATTTCCCAACGAAGCGCGCAAGATGCACTACGGCGATATCGAGCACCGGCCGATCTATGGCGAGGCTTCGCCCGACGAAGCTAGATCGCTGGTCGAGGAAGGCATCGAGGTGATGCCGCTGCCGGTGCTGCCGGAAGACCGCAACTGAGGATGAGCGCCAGCACGCTCTCATCCTGGCAATTCTGGGCAATCCTGTCGGCGATGTTCGCCGCGCTGACGGCGATCTTCGCCAAGGTTGGCGTCGAGGACATCAACCCCGATCTCGCGACCTTCATTCGCACCATCATCGTACTTGTCAGCCTGAGCTTCATCCTGCTTGCAACCGGCCAGTTCAGCCGTCCCGGCCCGATCTCGGGCAAGAGCTGGGTCTTCCTGATTCTCTCGGGATTGGGCACCGGCGCGTCATGGCTTTGTTATTTCCGCGCGCTGAAACTCGGCCCCGCCACGTTGGTCGCACCGATCGACAAGTTGAGCGTCGTGCTGGTGGCGCTGTTCGGCGTGGCGTTCCTGGGCGAACGTCCTTCGCTCAACGGCTGGCTCGGAATTGCCTTGATAGCGGCAGGCGCGGTGCTGATTGTCGTAAAAAGTTAGGCCCGCGAGATTACACCGCAATCAGCAGCGCCACGCCAAGCACGATCAGCACGATGCCGGAAAGTTCGCGCGGCGAGATCGGCTGCTTGAAGGAATAATACGCCACCGCTTGCGCGAACAGCACCTCGATCAGCGCCAGCGTGCGGACATTGGCGGCGGCGGTCAGTGCGAAGGCGAGGAACCAGAACTGCGAGGCGAACGCGCCCATGAAGCCCGCGAACATCGACGGCTTCCACATCCGCAGGATATCGCTCAGCACCTTTGGTGCGCGCGTCAGCAGATAGATCGTCAGCACCAGCGTCTGCACAAACAGGCCGAACACCAATGTAAAACTCGCCGCGGTGACGAACGACACGTCCGGCACCACGATGATCGCGCCGCGAAAGCCCACTGCCGACAGCGCGAAGCACGCGGCGGCAACCAGTCCCTGCACCGTCGGCTTCAGATTGCCGAATCCGGACGCACCGGGGCGCAGCGCGGTGATGACGACGCCGGCGGTAGCGATGAGAATCGCGATCACCTTGAACGTGGTGAGGTGGTCGCTCAGGAAGATGAAACCGAAGATCGCGGTCTGGATCGCTTCGGTCTTGAGGTAAGCCGTGGTGACGACGAAGGACGCGTCGTTCATCGCCGCCAGCATCAATCCGGTCGCGACGATCTGCGCCAGCGCACCGAGCAGCAGCCACGGCCAGAACACCGCGCCCGGCCACGGCAGGTGATCGCCGGTGGCGAGCAGCACCACGCCGAGAAACAGCAACGAGAACGGAAAGCCGAACAGGAAGCGGATATTGGTCGCGCCCCAGGTGCCGAGCGGCCCGGTCAGCGAGCGCTGCATGGCATTGCGCGCCACCTGCCCCAGCGCAGCGACGACGGTGAACGGAATCCAGAGCGAGGCGACGGTGAACATGGGGAAATGACGATCAGGTCAGGACAAACGAATCCACAAGCGCCGCACCGTGCCGGTCGCGGGCTATGCGGTCAACCGGCCGCACTTCATGACAGGATTGCGCCTGACATCAAACTCAGCGTCGTCCCTGCGCAGGCAGGGACCCATAGCCATTGATGTTAGAAAGAGAAGAAAGCCTTGTCCCCCAGCCCTTAATAAGGGGAGTCCGCACCGTATGGGTCCCTGCCTGCGCAGGCACGACCCAGGGAATCACTCCACGCTTTCGGCCACCACCATATAATTGACGTCCATATCCGACGACGTACTCCAGCGGTCGGCGAACGGGCTGTAGACCACGCCGGCCTGTTCGGTGATGCCGAGCTTGTTGCGTTCCAGATGATGCGTCAGCTCTTCCGGGGTGACGAACTTGTCCCACTGATGGGTGCCGCGCGGCAGCCAGCGCAGCACGTATTCGGCACCGACGATGGCCAGCGCGAAACTCTTCCAGGTGCGATTGAGCGTTGACACCACCATCAGCCCGCCGGGCTTCAGCACCGCGGCGCAACGGTCGAGGAAGGCGCCGACATCGACGACGTGCTCGACCACTTCCATCGCCAGCACGATGTCGAACCGCTCGCGCGCATCCATCTGCTCCAGCGTGGTGCAGCGATAATCGATCGACAGATGTGAGCGCTCGGCGTGCAGCTTGGCGGCGGCGATGTTGGTTGCCGACGGATCGACGCCGATCACCTGCGCACCTAACCGCGCGAACGGCTCGCACAGCAGGCCGGCACCGCAGCCGATGTCGAGGATGCGGAGTCCTTCGAGACAGCTCAGGCTGCGGACATTGCGGTCGAACTTGCGGCACGCCGCGTCGCGAATGAAGGTCAGGCGCAGCGGATTGATCTTGTGCAGCGGCGCCATCTTGCCGTTCGGGTCCCACCATTCGGCCGACAGCTTTGAGAATTTCGCGATCTCGGCGGGATCGACCGAAGCGCCAGTTGCATGGGCGGTCGAGGTTTGGCCGGTCTGAGTTTGGACGGTCTGGGATTGCGTGGTCATGGTCTGCGCGTCCTCCTATCGCGCGGTGATGAAATTGCGGAACGCCAGCGGCGCGGCGATCGTCTTGATGGCTTTCTTGCCTTCGCCGACGCCGAGAATGGTGACGTCGCCGTAGTCGAGAAGCCGCCCCATGATGCTCTGGCTGACATCGACGCTTTCAACCTTGTCGAGGCTCATCTCGAAGGTGTCCCGCTTGATGAAGCCTTCCTTGTGCACGACGCGCCGGTTGGTGACGTCGGTCTCGGTGGTCCAGCGGCGAAACCAGGCGCGGAACGTCAGGTACAACGCCGCCAGCGCGACGATGGCCGCGGCCGCCAGGCAGAACAGCACCACGAAATCCTGAATGAACATCCGCGCCACCACCAGCAGGACGCCGGCCACCAGCCACGCCACGATCGCCGGCAGATAGAAAATCCAGTGCACGTTGGTCGAATACAGCAATTTTTCGTCCGGTTGCAGGATATCGTCGATATACCGCGCCATTCACCAATCCCGCTCTTGCACCAGCCTCGTTGTTGCGGCAACCGCGCACTGAAACCCGGTTGCGTGGCCGCGACCGCACCGGTATGTATACGCGCCTTTTGGCTCGCGCGGCGCGATTTGCGCCGTACCATAGCTTTTTGTCCTCAGGGAATGCACCATCCGTCATGGGTCGGCTCGTCATGAAATTCGGCGGCACATCTGTCGCCAATATCGAACGCATCCAAAACGTCGCCCGCCACGTCAAACGCGAGGTCGATGCCGGCCATGACGTTGCCGTGGTGGTGTCGGCGATGTCCGGCAAGACCAACGAACTGGTGGCGTGGTGCAGCGCTGCCTCGCCGATGCACGACGCGCGCGAATACGATGCCGTCGTCGCCTCCGGCGAACAGGTGACCTCCGGCCTGCTGGCCATCACGTTGCAGGGGCTCGGCATCCAGGCCCGCTCCTGGCAGGGCTGGCAGATCCCGATCCACACCAGCGAGGCGCATGCCTCCGCGCGCATCCTCGAGATCGACGGCAAGGAGATCATCAACCGCTTTAAGGATCGCAAGGAAGTCGCGGTCGTCGCCGGTTTCCAGGGCATCAATCCGCAGACCGGCCGCATCACCACGCTGGGCCGTGGCGGTTCCGACACTTCGGCGGTGGCGATTGCCGCCGCGATCCACGCCGACCGCTGCGATATCTATACCGACGTCGACGGCGTCTACACCACCGACCCGCGCGTCGTGCCGAAAGCCAGGCGGCTCGACCGGATCGCATTCGAGGACATGCTGGAACTGGCCTCGCAGGGCGCCAAAGTGCTGCAGGTCCGCTCTGTGGAACTCGGCATGGTGCACAATATGCCGATCTTCGTCCGTTCAAGTTTCGACAAGCCCGAGGATATCGATCCGCACGGGACCCCGCCGGGAACGCTGATCTGCAGCGAGGAGCAAATCATGGAAAGCCACGTCGTCACCGGCATCGCCTTCTCGAAGGACGAAGCCCAGATCTCGGTCCGCCAGATCGAGGACAAGCCCGGCGTCGCCGCGGCGATCTTCGGGCCGCTGGCGGCCGCCAACATCAACGTCGACATGATTGTGCAGAACGTCTCCGAGGACGGCAAGACCACCGACCTCACCTTCACCGTGCCGGCCTCCGAATTCGGCCGCGCCCGCGACACCATCACCGCCGCCAAGGACAAGATCGGTTACGCGCGCCTCGACAGCGCCACCGACGTCGCCAAGGTTTCGGTGATCGGCAGCGGCATGCGCAGCCATGCCGGCGTCGCCGCGCAGGCGTTCACGGCGCTGGCCGGCCGCAACATCAACATCCGCGCCATCACCACCTCGGAAATCAAGTTCTCGGTGCTGATCGACGCCGCCTATACCGAACTCGCCGTGCGGACATTGCATACGCTGTACGGACTGGATCAGGCCTGAGGCATACGAAAACATAAACGGGGCGGCATTGAACGACATCGCAGGCGCCACCAACGCGTTTCTGCTGGTCTATGCGGGCCTGTTTCCGATCGTCAATCCGGTCGGCAGCGCGCCGATCTTCCTGCGCCTGACTCAACCCGATGCAAAGGATCGCCCTGTACTCGCCGCCAGCGTGGCGCTGAACAGTTTCCTGCTGCTGCTCGGCTCGCTGTTCATCGGCTCACACCTGCTGGAATTCTTCGGCATCACGCTGCCGATCGTCCGCATTGCCGGCGGCATGGTGGTGGCGGCGTTCGGCTGGAAGCTGCTGCACTCGAACGAAAAGCTGGAAGACAAGCGCTCGGCTACCGATCACACGCCAGGAGCGCAGATCGATGCGTTTTATCCGCTGACGATGCCACTGACGGTTGGTCCGGGATCGATCTCGGTCGCCATCACGCTCGGCAGCCAACGGCCATCCTCGCCCTCTCATATCGGCGATCTCGCCATGGTCGGCCTTGGTGCGGTCATCGGCATCGCCGCGATCGCGGCGACCATCTACGTCTGCTATCGCTTCGCGGGAAATCTTGTCGCCGGGCTCGGCACGCGCGGCACCGATGTCGTGATGCGATTGTCTGCCTTCATCCTGTTCTGCATCGGCATCCAGATCATCTGGAACGGCTACGTCGCGCTGGTGCATACGGCGACCTAGGGCCTTTTCAAGCCAGGTGATCGAGCCAAGCGGATGCCGGTTCGCGGCCTACAAATGCGTCATGCCTGCCTTTCGGATTGGCAAGCCTTTTGCTTGGCAAAACAAGCGGCAATTGGCTATACGGCCTGAGGAGGGCGCTCACGGCTGTGCCCCCCGCCCGGATCGCCGCAAAAGGACCGCTCGGCGCGCCGTGGAATCAGTTAAATAGTTAAAGTTTATTGGTTTTCTGAGGTGAGAGGCAGGCGGCACGGCCACCGTCAGCCGCCTCGTAGGGAAGGATATCGGCACATGCGGAGCGCGTCGGGTGGCCCCCGCGTCTTGCTGAGGCGACTCCGCGAAGTCATGGCGGAGCAAGTCAGCGCGCAGGAACGCCTCGACAAGATCGTGGTGCTGATCGCCGCCAACATGGTGGCCGAAGTCTGCTCGACCTACGTGCTGCGTGTCGACAACACGCTGGAATTGTACGCCACCGAAGGCCTCAACCGCGACGCCGTCCACCAGACCGTGCTGAACGCCCACGAAGGCCTGGTCGGCCTGGTGGCCAGCGAGGCGACGCCGCTCAACCTGTCCGACGCGCAAAGCCACCCGGCGTTCTCGTTCCGCCCGGAAACCGGCGAAGAAATCTACAACTCGTTCCTCGGCGTGCCGATCCTGCGCGCCGGCAATACACTCGGCGTGCTGGTGGTGCAGAACCGCGCCAAGCGCACTTACGTCGAGGAAGAAGTCGAGGCGCTGCAGACCACCGCCATGGTGGTGGCCGAGATGATCGCCTCGGGCGAACTGTCGGCGCTGGCGCGGCCCGGCGCCGAACCCGCCGCGCGGCACTCGCTGCGCAAGACCGGCGCGATTCTCTCCGACGGCATCGCGCTCGGCCACGTGGTGCTGCACGAGCCGCGCGTCGTCATCACCAATTACATCGCCGAAGACCTGCCGAAGGAAATCAAGCGGCTCGACGCCGCGCTGACCAAGCTGCGCTCCGACCTCGACCGCATGCTGGAGCGCGGCGATGTCGCCGAAGGCGGCGAGCATCGCGATGTACTCGAAGCCTATCGCATGTTCGCCAACGACCACGGCTGGTCGCACAAACTGCACGAAGCCGTCGCCACCGGCCTCACCGCCGAAGCCGCCGTCGAGCGCGTGCAGTCCGACACCCGCGCGCGCATGCTGCGCTCGACCGATCCGTATCTGCGCGACCGCCTGCACGACCTCGAGGATCTCGGCCATCGCCTGATGCGCCAGCTGGTCGGGCAGGATCATGCGCCGTCGCGCGAGCAACTGCCGGACAACGCCATCCTGATCGCCCGCTCGATGGGACCGGCGGCGCTGCTCGATTACGACCGCAAGCGGTTGCGCGGCCTGGTGCTGGAGGAAGGCACCGCCAATTCCCACGTCTCGATCGTGGCGCGGGCGCTCGGCATCGCCGCTATCGGTGAAGTACCGAACGCGCCGGGCATCGCCGATCCCGGCGACGCCATCATTGTCGATGCGACGTCCGGCTCGATCTACATCCGCCCCTCGACGGAAATCGAATCGGCCTATGCCGAGCGCGTGCGCTTCCGCGCGCGGCGGCAAGCGCAGTATTCCGCGCTGCGCGATCTGCCGACCGCCACCAAGGACGGCCAGCCGGTCGAGTTGATGCTCAACGCCGGCCTCGTCATCGACCTGCCGCACATCGACGATACAGGTTGCGCCGGCATCGGCCTGTTCCGCACCGAACTGCAATTCATGGTCGGCCAGAGCCTGCCGCGCACCAGCGAGCAACTGGCGCTGTATCGCGCCGTGCTCGACGCCGCCAACGGCCGGCCGGTGACGTTCCGCACGCTCGACATCGGCGGCGACAAGGCGCTGCCCTACATGGAAACCGTGGTCGAGGAAAATCCCGCTCTCGGCTGGCGCGCGATCCGCCTCGGGCTCGACCGCCCGGGCCTGCTGCGCGGCCAGATCCGCGCGCTGCTGCGCGCCGGCGGCGGCCGCGCGTTGAAGATCATGTTCCCGATGATTTCGGAGATCGCCGAATTCGACGAGGCCAAGCTCCTGGTCGAACGCGAACTGACCTATCTGCGCCAGCACGGTCATGCGCTGCCGGAGCGCGTCGATGTCGGCACCATGGT
>Ga0207657_10008531_pt1 | contig 10390 bp, 7 predicted proteins | sample KBSC33metaG_FD_184316 | JGI IMG/M metagenome (GOLD analysis project Ga0207657, IMG submission 184316) | Corn rhizosphere microbial communities from Kellogg Biological Station, Michigan, USA - KBS C3-3 metaG (SPAdes) (version 2) | ecosystem: Host-associated > Plants > Roots > Rhizosphere > Soil ... | reverse complement strand
CGCATCGCGAAACCGCGCAGCCGATCCGCGAGAAGACCGGCGGCTCGACATTCAAGAATCCACCGGGCCACAGTGCGTGGAAGCTGATCGACGCCGCCGGCTGCCGCGGGTTGCGCGTGGGCGGCGCGCAGGTGTCGGAGATGCACTGCAACTTCCTCATCAACACCGGCGAGGCGACCGCGTCCGACATCGAAACGCTGGGCGAGACGGTGCGTGCGCGGGTGAAGGCGCAGTCGGGCGTCGAGCTGCACTGGGAAATCAAGCGGATCGGGATTGAGAAGCGCTGATCCGGAAGTTCAATTGCTGAGCGATTGCAGCGCTGCGATCGGGGCAGGTGAGACGCGGAACGCGCCCGCAAACGGATATTCCTGCAGCGCGATGATGCCGAGCGTCATAAGGACGGCACTCGCGAATATCGTCAGCGATGCGATAAACGCGCGCGGCTTGCCGAGATGGACGAGACCGATCGCAACCTGCGTGAACAGGCTGAGCACGATCACCACGAGCCACTTCAGGTCATTGGTGTGATCGCCCGCCAATGCGAGGCGGACGTTGCGGGCGGTTCCGGCGCGCACGGTGGCGTTGAGAAGGGCGGCGTGAACAGCTTGCCCGGAGGCTTTTGACAATCCCGGCTGACTGACCTCGCGCAACAGCGCGTCATAGGCGGCTTCGGTATTGGGCGAGAGCCGCTCGGTATTCATCGCCGGCCATTCCTCACTAACGATCGAAGTCACATAGGTCTTCAAGGTCGCCCGGATGCTTTGCATGTCCGACACTGACGCAACGCTCAGGGTGTGGATGTTGCGCAGTTCGCCAGCTTCGCTCTGCACGGTACGTAGCGCCAGGCGGTCGCGATCGCTGATGTCGTTGGCAAGGAAGCCCGCCAGCAGCGCGAACAGAATCGCAATTGTACCGAAGAAGGGAGCCGCGACCCCTCGAATGGAATGCAGCGGCCGCGTCAGTGGCGACCGAAAGGCGATCACGGCCAGCAACAGCACCATGCCGTAGTTCAGGATCGCGAGCGTCAGAAAAAGGCCCACGGGATGCATATCGAGCCATGCTCTGATCATGAAGTCTGTTTTCCTTTGGCGAGCGATCCGCGATTCGGCCTTTGTGCAAACGCTACATTAACGCGATCGCACGCGCTTGGTCATCGGCGCAAATCAGCGTAGTTAGGGCGAAGCAAGAAGGGCAGGCGATGAGCAAATACAAACACGTTGCGGTGCTGCTGGGCGGCTGGTCGTCGGAGCGCGAAGTCAGCCTGCGTTCGGGCAGCGCCTGCGCCGATGCGCTGGAGCGGCGCGGCTATCGCGTCAGCCGCGTCGACGTGAAGCGCGACATCGCCACGGTGCTCGATGCGCTCAAGCCCGATGCGGCATTGCTGATGTTGCACGGCAGACCCGGCGAGGACGGCACCATTCAGGGCGTGCTGGAAACGCTCGGCATTCCCTACAGCCATTCCGGTGTGCTGGCGTCGTCGCTGGCGATGCAAAAGGATCTCGCCAAGACGGTGATGGCGACCGCGGGGATTCCGGTCGCCGCGGGGCTGACGCTGTCACGCGCCGAGATTGCCAAGGGGCATGTGATGGAGCCGCCTTACGTCATCAAGCCGGTGGCGGACGGCTCCAGCGTCGGCGTGTTCATCGTCACGGAAGCGCATGCCCATCCGCCGCAGGAGTTGTTTCGCGACGACTGGCCCCATGGTGATCAACTTCTGGTTGAAAAATACATCGCCGGCAAGGAATTGACCTGCGCGGTGGTCAAGGGCGAGGCGACCGGGGTGATCGAGATTGTTCCCACCGTCCGGTTCTACGATTATGAGGCAAAGTATTCACCGGGCGCGTCAAAACACATCCTGCCTGCATCTCTTTTACCATTTGTTTACCAGGAAGTCCGAAGGTTAACGCTGGCGGCGCATGTTGCGCTCGGCTGCCGGGGCGTTAGCCGGGCGGATTTCCGCTTCGACGATCGCATCGAGGGAACCAAAGGACTCGTTTGTCTTGAGGTGAATACCCAGCCCGGCATGACCGAGACGTCACTTGTGCCAGAGCTCGCAGCGCATGCGGGCACAACATTTGACGAGCTCGTGCAATGGATGGTGGAGGACGCCTCGCTCGGTCGCTGAGACTGCCGAGGCCCCAAGCTGATCTGAAAGCCGCCGCCATTGGCGCGGCGATTTTGCTGCGCGAGTGGCTGTCCGGCGTGTTCCGGCGGCGGACGCCGCGTCCGGCTGCCCGCGTCGAAAGCAATCATCGCCTGATCCGTTTCGTCGAGCGTTACGTTCCGCGCCGCATCGGCATTGCCGCGACGGTGCTGATGCTGCTTGGCAGCGCCGGCTTCGGCGCGGTGAAGGGCGGTCATGTCGAGGAGATCGCCACGGCTTTGAGCGACGCGCGCAACGCGGTGGCGAATTCAGTCGGTTTCCGAATTGTCGGCGTCACGATCAACGGCCGCAAGCAATTGACGCAGGATGAAATTCTCGGCATCGGCGGCGTCAATGGTCGCTCCTCGCTGCTGTTTCTCGATGCCGCCGTGGTTCGCGACAAGCTGATGGCAAACCCGTGGATCGCCGATGCGACGGTGCTGAAGTTCTACCCCGGCAGCCTGCAGATCGATGTCACCGAACGCTCGCCGTTCGCGTTGTGGCAGGAAGACGGCAAGGTGTCGGTGATCGCCGACGACGGCGCGGTGCTCGAGTCCTATGTCGTGAAACGCTTCGCCACGCTGCCGCTGGTGGTGGGCAAGGGCGCCGAAACGCGGGCCAGGGATTTCTTCGCGTTGCTGGATCGCTATCCGCAGGTCAGGCCGCTGGTGCGTGCGGCGGTGTTCGTCGGCGAGCGCCGCTGGAATCTTCGCCTCAAGAACGGTCTCGATATCCGCCTGCCGGAACAGGATGTCGGCCGCGCGCTGGCGATGCTGTCGAAGCTCGACAAGGAAGACAAGCTGTTCACCCGCGACATCACCGCAGTCGACGCGCGGCTGCCGGATCGGGTGACCGTGCGGTTGTCGGAGGACGCCGCCAAGGCGCGCGACGATCTGCTCAAGGACAAGAAGACCAAACGTAAGGCCGGCGACGCATGAGTAGCCTTGATCGCAACCAGACGCCGAAAACGCGCCCGATGCCGCAGCACCGGACGGCGCTCGTCGCCTCGCTCGACATCGGCACCAGCAAGATCGCCTGCCTGATCGCACGGCTGAAACCGTGTGCGCCGAGTGACGCCTTGCGTGGCCGTAGCCACGCCGTCGAGCTGATCGGCTACAGCCACATCCAGTCGCGCGGCGTCAAGGCCGGCGCGGTGGTCGACATGACCGAGTGCGAGCAGGCGGTGCGTCACGCCGTGGCGCTGGCGGAGCGGATGGCCAAGGTGCGCGTCGAATCCGTGCTGCTGTCGGTTTCTGCCGGGCGGTTGCAGGGCCAGTTGATCGAAGCCTGTTCCGACATTCGCGGCGGCGCGGTTGCGCCGGAGGATGTCACGCGGGTTACCAGCACCGGCATGCGCCATGCGACGGCGGCGGGCCGCACCGTGCTGCATGCGCTTCCGGTCGGCTATGCGCTTGATGGCGTCAAGGGTATCCGCGATCCGCGCGGCATGGTGGCGCGGCAGTTCGGCGTCGACATGAACGTCGTCACCGCGGATGCGACGGTCGCCAAGAATCTGATGCTGGTGGTGGAACGATGCCACCTCAACGTCGAGGCCATGGCGGCAAGCCCCTACGCATCGAGCCTGGCGGTGCTGACCGACGATGAAATCGATCTCGGCGCCGCCGTCGTCGAGATGGGCGCCGGCACCACGACGATCGCGATCTATTCGGGTGGCCGCTTCGTGCATGCGAGCGGATTTGCGGTCGGCGGGCAACACGTGACGATGGATCTCGCGCGTGGACTCGGTGCATGCATTGCGGATGCCGAGCGAATCAAGACGTTATATGGCACGGTGCTGACTGGCGGATCCGATGCGCGCGAATTGATGTCCGTGCCGACGGCCGGCGAGGACGAGCAGGATTTTCCGCAGATCGTGTCCCGCGCAACGATCGCGAACATCGTCAAGCAACGCGTCGAGGAGATTTTCGAGATGGTGAGGGACCGGCTGAAGGATTCGCCTTTCGCCGCCGAACCGCGCGCGCGCGTCGTTCTCAGCGGCGGCGCGTCGCAACTCACCGGCGTTCCCGAACTGGCGAGCCGCATTCTCGGTCGCTCGGTGCGCATCGGCCGCCCGCTCGGCTTCGGACGGCTGCCGAACGAGGCCAAGGGCGCATCCTTCGCGGTTCCCTCGGGGCTGCTGGTCTACCCGCAATACGCCCACCTTGAACATGTCGAACCGCGGTATACGCGGCAACTCAAAACGGGGACCGACAACTATTTCGGAAAGGTCGGACGATGGCTCCGCGAGGGCTTCTGATGACAGCTTTCCGTTTCAAACGAATTTCATCCACCTCTCCGGTGATCGGCCGGGGGCAAAACGAACCAAAGCGCGCGTAATCGAGAGGCAACCATGACCATTAATCTCAACGTCCCTGATATTCGCGAGCTGAAGCCGCGGATCACCGTGTTCGGCGTCGGCGGTGCTGGCGGCAATGCCGTCAACAACATGATCACCGCCGGGCTCGAAGGGGTCGACTTCGTCGTCGCCAATACCGACGCGCAGGCGCTCACCATGAGCAAGGCACAGCGCATCGTGCAGATGGGCACCGAAGTGACGCAGGGCCTCGGCGCCGGTTCGCAGCCGGATGTCGGCGCGTCGGCGGCGCAGGAAGTGATCGACGAGATTCGCGATCATCTCGCCGGCGCCAATATGGTGTTCGTCACCGCCGGCATGGGCGGCGGCACCGGCACCGGTGCTGCACCGGTGATCGCCCGCATGGCGCGCGATCTCGGCATCCTCACCGTCGGCGTAGTGACCAAGCCGTTCCACTTCGAAGGCCAGCGCCGCATGCGCACGGCGGAAGCCGGCATCACCGAGCTGCACAAGGTTGTCGACACGCTGCTCATCATTCCGAACCAGAACCTGTTCCGGGTCGCGAATGAGAAGACGACGTTCGCCGACGCCTTCGCGATGGCCGACCAGGTGCTGTATTCCGGTGTTGCCTGCATCACCGACCTGATGGTCAAGGAAGGCCTTATCAATCTCGATTTCGCCGACGTCCGCGCGGTGATGCGCGAGATGGGCAAGGCGATGATGGGCACCGGCGAGGCTTCCGGCGAGAAGCGCGCGCTGACCGCGGCCGAAGCGGCCATCGCCAATCCGCTGATCGACGATTCGTCGATGAAGGGTGCCAGAGGTCTGCTGATCTCGATCACCGGCGGCAAGGACATGACGCTGTTCGAAGTCGACGAAGCCGCCACGCGCATTCGCGAGGAAGTCGACCAGGACGCCAACATCATCGTTGGTGCGACGTTCGATGAAGGCCTCGACGGCGTGATCCGCGTTTCGGTGGTCGCCACCGGCATCGAGCAAGCCCAGCTTGCGCGCAACGCCGCCGCAGCGGCTGGCGCCAACGTGGCGCCGCAGCAGCCGGCGACGACGGATAACCGTCTGGCCGATATGGCCGCTCGCCAGCGTGCCGCCGGCAACGCGCCGCAGCGTGCCGAAGCTCCGCGTGCCACGGCTCCGGCGCCGCAACAGCGCCCGGCCGCGAACAACGTCGACCGCGCCGCGTTGGCAGCCATTGCCGCCGCCGTTGCGCCCGAGTCGATGCAGCCGGTCGCGCCGGTTGCCATGCAGTCGGGCTCCTATGGTGACGTCACCGTCCGCCCGATTGCCCAGAAGCCATCGCTGTTCCCGGAACTCGAGCCGGCCCACCAGGAATTCCACGAGCAGGCTCCCCCGGAATCCTTCATCCCGCAGGCAGCGGAGCGTGCGCCGTTGCGCGCGCCGCGCATGCCCAAGTTTGAAGAGCTTCCGATGCCCGCGCAGAACGAAATCCGGCAGGCGCGTGGCGAGGTCGAGGAAGACCAGCCGCAGAAGACCCGGCTGTCGCTGCTGCAGCGGCTGGCCAATGTCGGCCTCGGCCGGCGGGATGAGGAAACCGAGCCGCCGATCGCGGCCCGCGCTTCCGGCCCCGCCATGACCCAGATGCCGCCGCTGCCGGAACGTAAGCCGCAGCGCAGCGTCGCCCAGCAGATGGCGCCGCAGGATCCGGTATCAGAGTACGCGCGCCGTCCCGCACCGCAGGGCCTTGATTCGCATGGCCGTCCGGCACCTGTTGCTCCGGCACCACAGGGCGACGATCATCTGGATATCCCGGCATTTTTGCGCCGCCAGTCGAACTGATCGATTGTTACAATTGGTCACGAAATTAAATCCCGGCCCTTTGGGCCGGGATTTTTCGTTGCCGGGCGCGTGACTAGGAAGGGTTTCTTAAGTATCTGAGATTAAATGAAAAGTTTAATTAAGTGGACGTGGGATCGTCGTTTTTGCTATCGGATCCCGCGGCGGAATTTGGTTAACGCGCGGCGCCAATGCGGCAAAATCGGGTAACAATCCGTAAAAAAGCGTGAGTTGGCGCTCTTTGTGGCAGCGGGTATTGTTTGCCATGACTTGGGGACACCTGAATCGAGTCGGCGCTGCATTGGCGTGATCTGGTTTTTGGTGGGTCAGTATTGGGCACTTTACGTATGAAATTCAGCCGGCAAACAACGCTTCGGTCGCAAGCCACCGTGACGGGCGTCGGCGTTCATTCTGGTGTCACCGTTAATCTGACTCTTGGGCCTGCTCCGGTGGATGCAGGTTTTATTTTTGTCCGCGTCGATCCCGATGGGACCGACCGCGAAGTGCCGGCAGTCGCGAAAGCGGTGACGGCGACGGCTTTTGCGACGGTTCTGGGCGACCGCGACGGCCCGGTGGTTTCCACCGCCGAGCACGTGCTGGCCGCGCTGCGCGGCATGGGCGTCGATAACGCTACCATCGAACTCGACGGCCCCGAAGTGCCGATCATGGACGGCAGCGCTGCGGCGTTCGTCGCGGCCATCGACCAGGCCGGGATTGTCGAGCAGAGCGCTCCGCGCCGCTTCATCCAGGTTCTCAAGCCGATTCAGGTGGCGATCGGCGAAAGCGTCGCCGAATTGCGGCCTTATGCCGATGGTTTCCGGGTGGACGTCGAGATCGATTTCGCCAATCCGGTCATCGGCCGCCAGAATTTCTCGCTCGATCTCAGTCCCGAAAGTTTCCGCCGCGATATCAGCCGCGCCCGCACCTTTGGCTGCGTCAGCGACGTTGCCAAGCTGTGGAAGGCCGGTTTCGCACTCGGCGCTTCCTTCGAGAATTCGGTGGTGTTCGACGAGACCCACCTGCTGAACGTCGAAGGCCTGCGCTACGCCGATGAATGCGCGCGCCACAAGGTGCTCGATGTGATCGGCGATCTGGCGCTGGCCGGACTGCCGCTGTTGGCCGCGTTCCGTTCGGTACGGGGCGGTCACAAGCTCAATCACGCCGTGCTGACGGCGCTGATGGCCGACCGCAGCGCATGGAAGGTGGTCGAAGCCGAGCGCGCGCGTCGTCCCCGCGCCACCGAGACCGTTGGCGGCATGGTCGGCGGGATGGTGGCCCCGGCCTACGGTCCGGACGTGTCCTGATCCGGAGATTTTCCGGTTCAAGTACTTTACCCGTTCAAACAGCTTCCGGTCTGCGACGAGATGTCAGGTCCCGCGACGCTTCCGATCCACAACCTTGCTCCGAAAGCAGACGTTCGCAGTTACAATTCGCCTTAATCCGGGCGGAATAGCTACGTATCCGATTGGTCAAAGGTTGTTTTTCGGCTACAGAGGCGCGCGGTCGCATGGCAAGCACCACGGGCACATTTGGTGTTGTGTCCTTGTCGTGTCGTGTTCTTGGTGCTTTCCGGTGCCGCCGGTTTCATGGCGTATCGGGATGCATGACCGGCGTCAGGTTCTAACTCATGGCGGCTCAGCGTATGGCGCTCGACTCACGCAATTCCACATCCCGTCCGGCTCGCTACCGATTCGGGCGGCAGCTCTGGCTCGCGGTCGGCCTGCTGGCCATCACCACGTCTCTCGGTGGCTGCAGCGCGAGCGATTTGTGGGACAAGTTCAAGACCAAGGACGACACCTTCGTCGATGAGCCGGCGGACAAGCTCTACAATGAGGGCTTGTATCTCATGAATCATGAGAACGACCCGAAGGCCGCATCAAAGAAATTCGAAGAAGTCGACCGGCAGCACCCGTATTCCGACTGGGCGCGCAAGTCGCTGCTGATGTCGGCCTACGCGTATTACAGCGCGGGCGATTACGATAGCTGCATCGGCGCGGCGACCCGTTACGTCACGCTGCATCCCGGCAGCCCCGATGCCGCCTACGCGCAATACCTGATGGCGGCGTCGCAGTACGACCAGATTCCGGATATTTCGCGTGACCAGGGCCGCACCGAAAAGGCCATCGCCTCGCTTGAAGAGGTGATCCGCAAGTATCCGACTTCGGAATATGCGCTGAGCGCCAAGAAGAAGCTCGAGGGCGCGCGCGACCAGCTCGCCGCCAAGGAAATGGCCATCGGCCGCTACTACATGGAAAAGCGCGATTTCAGCGGCGCCATCAACCGCTTCAAGACCGTGGTGACCCGCTACCAGACCACCCGGCACGTCGAGGAAGCGCTGGCGCGCCTGACCGAGGCCTATATGGCGATCGGCATCGTCGGCGAGGCGCAAACCGCCGCCGCCATTCTTGGCCACAACTTTCCTGACAGCCGCTGGTACAAAGACGCCTACAATCTTGTAAAGTCCGGCGGGGTCGAGCCTCAGGAGAACAAGGGTTCCTGGATGAGCAAGGCCTTCAAGAAACTCGGCCTCGGATAGGGACTCACCTCATATGCTGGCCCGTCTTTCGATCCGTGACATCGTCCTGATCGAACGGCTCGACATCGAATTCGCCCGTGGTCTTGCCGTGCTGACCGGCGAAACCGGCGCTGGCAAATCGATTCTGCTCGATGCCTTCGCGCTGGCGCTGGGTGGTCGCGGCGACGCCGGCTTGGTGCGCCATGGCGTCGAGCAGGGCCAGGTGACGGCGACGTTCGACGTCCCCAAGGGTCATCCGGCCGCAGCGATCCTCAGCGACAACGGCCTCGACGATACCGGCGAAATGATCCTGCGCCGGGTGCAACTGGCCGACGGCCGCACCCGCGCCTTCATCAACGATCAGGCCATCAGCATCCAGACCCTGAAGGCGGTAGGCGCCGCGCTGGTGGAGATCCATGGCCAGCACGACGAGCGCGCGCTGGTCGATGCCTCGACGCATCGCCGGCTGCTCGATGCGTTCGCCGGTCTGGAAAAGGATGTCGCTGCGCTCGAACTGCTGTGGACGGCACGGCGTACCGCCCAGGCAGCGCTGGACGCGCATCGCGCCGGCATGGAGCGCGCCGCGCGCGAGGCGGATTATTTGCGCCACGCCTCCGATGAACTGAAAAAGCTGGCGCCGAAGGACGGCGAGGAAACCTCGCTGGCCGAACGCCGCACCATCATGATGCAGGGCGAGAAGATCGCAGGCGACTTGCGCGACGCGCAGGAAGCCGTCAGCGGCAATCATTCCCCCATCGCGGCGCTGGCGGCCGCCGTGCGCCGTCTGGAGCGCCGTGCCGGCAATTCGCCGACGCTGGTCGAGCCTGCGGTGAAGGCGATCGATACCGCGATCAATGCGCTCGAAGAGGCCGATCAGCATCTCACTGCCGCGCTGATCGCCGCCGATTTCGATCCGTCCGAACTCGAACAGATCGAGGAGCGGCTGTTCGCGCTGCGCGCCGCCGCGCGAAAGTATTCGACGCCGGTCGATGGCCTTGCGGCGCTGGCGGCGAAATATGCCGCCGATGTCGCGTTGATCGACGCCGGCGCCGGCCAGTTGAAGACGCTGGAGAAGGTGACCGCCGAGGCCGACGCGCGCTACAATGCGGCTGCGACGAAACTGTCCGCCGCGCGGACTAAATCGGCCGAGAAGCTCAACAAGGCCGTCAACGCCGAACTCGCGCCGCTCAAGCTCGAGCGCGCCAAATTCATGACGCAGGTTGATTCAGATTTGGACACGGCCGGTCCGCACGGCATCGATCGCGTCGAGTTCTGGGTGCAGACCAATCCCGGTACGCGGCCGGGGCCGATGATGAAAGTGGCATCCGGCGGCGAGTTGTCGCGCTTCTTGCTCGCGCTCAAGGTGGTGCTGTCGGACCGCGGCTCTGCGCCGACATTGGTGTTCGACGAGATCGATACCGGCGTCGGCGGCGCGGTGGCGGATGCCATCGGCGCGCGACTGGCGCGGCTCGCCGGCAAGGTGCAGGTGATGGCGGTGACGCACGCCCCGCAGGTGGCCGCACGCGCCGATCAGCACCTGTTGATTTCCAAGGATGCGCTCGACAAGGGCAAGCGCGTCGCCACCCGCGTCAACGCGCTGGCGGAC
>Ga0207657_10008529_pt1 | contig 10393 bp, 9 predicted proteins | sample KBSC33metaG_FD_184316 | JGI IMG/M metagenome (GOLD analysis project Ga0207657, IMG submission 184316) | Corn rhizosphere microbial communities from Kellogg Biological Station, Michigan, USA - KBS C3-3 metaG (SPAdes) (version 2) | ecosystem: Host-associated > Plants > Roots > Rhizosphere > Soil ... | reverse complement strand
ATCGCGTCATTGCCGGGCAAGCTCGCCGACTGCCAGGAGAAGGACCCGGCGCTGTCCGAGCTGTTCCTGGTCGAGGGTGATTCAGCCGGTGGCTCGGCCAAGCAGGGCCGAAATCGGCACAATCAGGCGATCCTCCCGCTGAAGGGCAAGATCCTCAACGTGGAGCGCGCGCGCTTCGACCGGATGCTCGGCTCGAAGGAAATCGGGACGCTCATCCAGGCGCTCGGCACCTCGATCGGGCACGAGGAATTCAGCCTCGAGAAGCTGCGCTACCACAAGATCGTGATCATGACCGACGCCGATGTCGACGGCGCGCACATCCGCACGCTTTTGCTCACCTTCTTCTACCGGCAGATGCCGCAGCTGATCGAGAACGGGCACCTCTTCATCGCCCAGCCGCCACTCTACAAGGTCAGCCGCGGCCGCTCCGAAGTCTATCTCAAGGACGATGCAGCGCTCGACGATTATCTCGAGGAGGCGGGGCTCGAAGGCTTGGTCCTCGACACGCCCGAAGGCCAGCGCAGCGGCAACGATCTGAAGACGATGGTCGATCATGCGCGCCGAATGCGCACCTTGATGCGCTATGCGCCGCGCAAATATGATCCGACGCTCATCGAGGCGCTGGCGATCAACGGCGCGCTGAGGCCCAATCTCGACAGTGCCGGCAAGGCCAAGGCCGTCGCCAAGGTCGCCGAGTGGCTCGGCGCCGGCGACCTCGAAGCCGAATGGTCGGGCGAGGTATCGGCCGAAGGCGGTTATCTCCTCAGGCGCGTGTGGCGCGGCGTCACCGACGCCCATATCATCGAGCCGAGCTTCCTCGTCTCCGCCGAAGCGCGCAAGCTCGATACGCTCGCGAAGGAGCAGGCCGCGGCTTACGCCAAGCCCTCGATGCTGCGCACCCTCAAGAAGGGCGCCGCGGTCGAGCAGGAACCGACGGTTGGGCCTGGCGAGGGCGAAGAGGCCGCGGAGGAAGCCGCCGCCGATACCAAGGGCAAGCCGGTTCCCGTAAGCCGCCCGTCGCAATTGCTCGATGCAGTGCTCGCCGCCGGCCGCAAGGGCCTCAGCATCCAGCGCTACAAGGGCCTCGGCGAGATGAACGCCGAGCAGCTGTGGGAGACCACGCTCGACCCCGCCAACCGCTCGCTCCTCCGGGTTGAAGTCGCCCAGGCAGACGTCGCCGACGAAATCTTCACCCGCCTCATGGGCGACGTCGTCGAACCCCGCCGCGAGTTCATCCAGGACAACGCCCTCAGCGTCGCGAATCTCGACGTCTAGGAACCATAAGGCGGCAACGGCCATTGGCGACGCGATGAGCAGCGGCCCCTGCATCACGCTGGCGAGCTACAACATGCACAAGGCGGTCGGGCTCGACGGCCGGCGCGACCCGCATCGAATTCTGCGCGTGCTTCAGGAGATCGACGCCGACATCGTCGCGCTTCAGGAGGCGGACAAGAGGATCGGCGGGCGCGGCTCGACCGTGCCGCACGAGCTGATCGACAGCCACGGCCTCTACAAGCCGGTCCATCTCGGGGTCCGCCACAAGCGCGCGTTCGACAAGGTGCGGAAGCACACCGACCGGCTCCTGAAGGTCGACACGCGTAACATCGGCTGGCACGGCAATGCGATCCTCGTGAAGCCGCACGTCGGCGTGCTCGACTGCGCCGCGCTCGACCTGCCTACGCTCGAGCCGAGGGGCGCCGTGATCGCCGAGCTGCTGATCGGCGAGAAGCCGCTGCGCGTGGTGGGCATGCACCTCGACCTGTCCGGCCTGTGGCGGAAGCGCCAGCTTCGCGCGATCCTCGACGAGATCCGGCGGCGTCCGCACAAGATGCCGACGGTGCTCATGGGCGACACCAACGAGTGGCGCACGGTCGCCGGGTGCCTCAGCGATCTCCAACCCGAATTCCAGCTCGCCCCGACAGGGCCGAGCTTCCATGCCCGCCACCCGGTCGCGCAGCTCGACCGCATCATCGTTCACCGCGACCTCAAGGTCGAAGCGGCCGGAGTCCACATGAGCCCCTGCGCGCGGCGCGCTTCGGACCATCTGCCGATCTGGGCCCGAGTGTCCGCCTAGCCGGCGATCTTCCGCAGCCGACGGCGCTGGATCGAGGAGCCGATTCCCATCGATTCGCGATATTTGACGACGGTTCGGCGGGCGACGTCGAAGCCGCGCTGCTTCAGGAGGGCCGCGATCGCATCGTCGCTCAGGATTTCGGTTTCGGAGTCGATCAATTCCTTGATCGCCGCTTTCACGGCTTCGGCCGCCGCGCCGCCTTCATTCTCGGAGGAGGTCACGCCGGAGCCGAAGAAATATTTGAGCTCGTAGAGCCCGCGGTCGCAGAGCAGATATTTGTTCGACGTGACCCGGCTGACCGTGGATTCGTGCATCCCGATCGCCTCGGCGACCTCGCGCAGGGTCATCGGCTTCATCGCCGAGACGCCGCGCTCGAAGAAGCCCTGCTGCCGCTTGACGATCTCGGACACGACCTTGACGATGGTGCGCGCGCGCTGGTCGAGCGCTTTCACGAGCCAGTTCGCCGTTTGCAGGCATTCGCTCAGCCAGGCCCGCGATTGCTTGTCCTGCGGTCCTGACTTGAGCTCCTGATAATAGCGGCGGTTGACGAGCAGCCGAGGCAGCGTCGCCTGGTTCAGCTCGACCGAAAATCCGCCGCGCGTTCGCCGAACGAGGACGTCGGGTGTGACCTCGGCCGACGCATTGCCGGAAAAGCGGCAGCCGGGTTTGGGGTCATAGGCCCTGAGCTCGCGGATCATGTCCGCAAGGTCTTCATCGTCGACCCCGCAGATGCGCTTCAGGTCGGCCAATCTGCCTTTCGACAGAAGGTCGAGATTGTCGATCAGCCGCGCCATCGCGGGGTCGTAGCGGTCGGCCGCCTTCGCCTGGAGCGCGAGGCATTCGGAGAGCGATCGCGCGCCGACTCCGGGCGGGTCGAGACCCTGCACGGCCTCCAGCGCTCGCTCGACCAGCGGCAGGGGCGCTCCCGTCAGCTCGGCGATCTGCCCGAGCGGCACAGTGAGGTAGCCCGTCTCGTCGAGCGTCTCGGCAATAATCCTCGCGAGGTCGCCGACAGCGCCGGACAGGCCATGAAGCTGGTCGGTCAGATGCTCGGCGAGCGAGGCCGCGGCATATTGGACGCGGTCGAAATCGAAGCCTTCCTCGCCGCCGCCCGACGTCACGACGTCCGAGAAGCTGTCGGTCTCGAGCGCTTCGGACTGCCAGTCGACGTCGAGCGGCCGGTCATCGTCCGCTTGCCCCGCGATCAGGTCATCGGCGCCCGGATCGTCCGGTGCCTCATGACTGTCGACGTCCTCGCTCATGAAATCGCCCGCCGGCTGCTCCTCCGGCTCCTCGGACCGCGCCTCCAGGAGCGGATTCTTCGACATCTCCTCGGCAAGGAAGGCGTCGAGCTCGAGGTTCGAAAGCTGGAGGAGCTGGATCGCCTGCCGAAGCTGCGGCGTGAGGACCAGCTGCTGCGACTGGCGAATGCTTAGGGAGGGGCCCAGGCCCATGAGACTCGTTCGCTACAGCGCGAAGCTCTCGCCGAGGTACAGGCGCCGGACCTCCTGGTCGGCGACCAGTGCTTCGGGAGTACCGGCAAACAGCACCTGTCCGTCGTAGATGATGCAGGCGCGGTCGACGATGTCGAGCGTCTCGCGGACGTTGTGGTCGGTAATCAGCACGCCGATATCGCGGCTCTTGAGCTCGCGTACCAGCTCGCGGATGTCGGCGATCGAGATCGGGTCGATTCCGGCGAACGGCTCGTCGAGTAGCATGATGGTCGGCTCGGCCGCGAGCGCCCGGGCGATCTCGCAGCGGCGCCGCTCGCCCCCGGACAGCGCCATCGCCGCCGATTCGCGCAATGCGGTGAGGCCGAACTCGCCGAGCAGTTGCTCGAGCCGCTCGCCGCGAAGCTGCCGGTTCGGCTGCGCGACCTCGAGCACCGCCATGATATTTTCCTCGACGCTCATTCCGCGGAAGATCGAGGTTTCCTGCGGCAGGTAACCGAGCCCCAGGATCGCGCGGCGGTACATTGGCAGGCCGGTGATGTCCTGCCCATCGAGGAAGATGCGGCCGCTGTCGGGCTTCACCAGTCCCATGACGGAATAGAAGCAGGTGGTCTTGCCCGCGCCGTTTGGGCCGAGGAGGCCGACCACCTCGCCGCGATGGACGTCGAGCGAGACGTCGTGAAGCACCGTGCGGCGGTCGTACGACTTGGCGATCGAACGCACCCCGAGGCCGCCGCTCTCCTGCTGCCGCTCCGGGGAGGGCCGCGCGAAGGTGACGGCTTCGTTCATTGCAGCGCTACTTCGTCTGCGGCTGCTGTTTTTGCGGGACCGTGAAGTGGCCGGTTACCCGGCCCCCGCTCGAATTCACCCCCGGCGGACCGCCGTCGACCACGGCGCGGCCCGAGTTCAAGTCGATGACAAGCCGCGAGCCGTTCACGAGATTGTTGTCACGGGTCAGCTGGACGTTCCCGATCAGGGTGATGAGCTTGCGGTTCAGGTCATAGACTCCGAAATCGCCCTTCGCGGTTTCCGACGGGCTGTGGACCACGACCCCGCCAGCCGCATCGAGGCGGTCGATCTGCAGGCCCGTCGAGCCCTGGCCGCCCGAATATGCGACGGTCAGCCGCGCCGTATCGAGCGTCATGTCGGCCTGAGTCACGTGAACATTGCCGGAGAAGACGGCGCGGTCGGCCCGGTCCTGGACCTCGATCCGGTCGGAGGTGACATCAACCGGGGCGTTGGTGTTGTGCCCGCCGAGCGCCGAGCGCGGCTGCTCCTGCTGGACCTGCGCGAGCGCGGCCGTGGCGGCGACGGCAGCAGCCCCGAGGGCAGGTGCAAGGATGATGCCAGAAAAGCGCACGGTCATCATCTGACCGCCCCTTGGACGATTTTCAAGCGAGCACCGTGATCGAGCACGACCGTCCGGTCGCCGAGATCGGCGTGGAGCTGGCCGGCCTGGAACTGTCCGAGCCGCATTGCGCCGGCGACCGGCCCGGCGCTCGCGAGCTGTCGCTGCTTCAGGTCGACCGTCACATCGCGCGTCGCCAGCCGGTAGCCGTCGGCGCCCGCGACCTTCACCGGGCCTTCGATCATCAGCTTCTGAAGGTCGAGGTTGTAGCGGCCCTGGTTGGCGCCGATGACGAGCGGTCCCCGCTCGAGGTTGAGGCGGGCCGACATTCCCGAAATATCGACGATGGGAACGTCGGAGCTGCGCTGAATCGCGCGGTTGGCGAGGATGGTGAATTGCTGGTCCTTGTTGTCGGTGCCGACGTAACGCGCCTGTTCGACGCGCATCCGTTCGGGCGCGTTTGCCACCTTCTTCTTGTCGAGGATGAAGCTGACGTCGCTGTGCTTGCCGAGCGGCGCCAGCGCGAGGATGGCGATAAGCACGCCGACGGCGCTTGGCAGGATCACCTTCGTCCATTTGACGAGCCAGTCGTGCAGGCTTCCGGGCTCGGCCCATCGCTGCTTGCCCGCGCGCTGAGGTCGCGATGCATCAGCCATCGTGGGCGAAAATGTCCTGCTCGGGCCAGCCCGCGATGTCGAGCAGCGCGCGGGTGGGGAGGAAATCGAAGCAGGCCTGGGCAAGCGCCGTCCGCTCCTCGCGGACGAGGCGCTCGTCGAGCTTCTCCTTCAGCGCGTGGAGGTAACGAACGTCGCTCGCCGCATAATCGCGCTGGGCGTCCGTCAGCTCGTCCGCGCCCCAGTCGCTGGTTTGCTGCTGCTTTGAAATCTCGTGGCAGAGCAGCTCCTTGACCAGGTCCTTGAGCCCGTGGCGGTCGGTGTAGGTGCGAACGAGGCGCGAAGCGGTGCGCGTGCAATAGAGCGGCGCGGCCATAATCCCGAGATAGGCCTGCATGATACCGATATCGAACCGCGCGAAATGATAGAGCTTGAGGCGGTCGGGATCGCCGAGGAGCGCCTTCAGGTTCGGTGCCGAATAATCGCTTCCGCGCCGGAACTGGACGAGGTGCTCATCGCCCTTTCCGTCGGACAATTGCACCAGGCACAGCCGGTCGCGCGCGAAATTGAGGCCCATCGCCTCGGTGTCGACGGCGATCGGGCCGTCGGCGAATCCGACGTCCGCGGGCAAGTCTTCCTGGTGCAGATGAACGGCCATTCGAGCTCCTTGGGCAAGGCGTCTTGCGTTGCTTTAGTCGCCCAAGCGCCTGCCATGCCAGCCCCGTCGAATTAGCCAGCGATTTGAATCACTAGAGCGAGGTTCATTTTTGCTGTAATGGCCTGAACGGTGCGTGAGTGGATTACGCGCATGACCGGTAGCGCCATTCGGCCCGAGCGCGTTGGTTTTGGATAGGCGGGCTAAGAAGTACGGACGGTTATGGGTTTCGATAGAGGGCGCAAAGGCGAGCGCGGGGGTCGCGGTCGCGACAAGCGCGAAGGTTTCGGCGGCGAAGAAAGTTTCGCAGGTGATTTCGGCGGCGGTTTCCAGGAGCGCGGCGGCTACGGCGGCGGCGGACGTGGAGGCTATGGCGGCGGCGGTGGCGGCGGCGGTTACGGTGACCGCGGCGGCTTCGGCGGTGGTGCCGGCGGCTATGGCGGCGGCGGAGGCGGTGGCTTCCGTGGCGGCGGCGGCGGCGGCTTCCGCGGCGGAGGCGGCGGCGCCGGTGGCGGGATGCCCCCGCAGGTCGTCGGCGAAGGCAAGGGCATCGTCAAATTCTTCAATCCGCAAAAGGGCTTCGGCTTCATCGTTCGCGATGACGGCGGCGAGGACGTGTTCGTCCATATCTCGGCGGTCGAACAGGCGGGTCTTACCGACCTTGCCGACGGTCAGCCGCTCGAGTTCACGCTCGTCGATCGCGGCGGACGCATCTCGGCAACCAACCTTCGAATCGAGGGCGAGCCGATGGCGGTCGAGCGGGCCGAGCGCGGGCCGCAGCGTCAGCTGACCGGCGAAAAGGCGCAGGGAACGGTCAAGTTCTTCAATTCAATGAAGGGCTTCGGCTTCATCCAGCGCGATGACGGACAGCCCGATGCGTTCGTTCACATCTCGGCCGTCGAGCGCGCGGGAATCCCGACGCTCAACGAAGGCGACCGGCTCGAGTTCGAGCTCGAGGTCGACCGCCGCGGCAAGACCGCCGCGGTGAACCTCTCGCCGATCAGCTAAGGCATTCGTCCATTCGGGGGCGAGGGGGCCGGCGGAGCGACAGCTTCGCCGGCCCCTTTCCTTTGCGCTACATCGCGCTGGCGTAGAAGCCCTTGATGTCGGCCGTGAGCCGCCGCGCCGAGGCCGGATCGATGTACATCATGTGGCCCGCCGGATAGTAAGTGTAGCGGATGTTCGCCGCGATCCGCGGCTCGAGCGCCATGTGTCCAAGGTCATATTCGGCTGCGAAGAACGGCGTCGCCAGGTCGTAGAGGCCTGCGGCATTCATGATCTTCAGCCTCGGATTTTCGCGCATGGCCTGGGCGAGGTCTGAGCTGGTGTTGGCGGCGAACTGCTGCCCGTCCGGTCCATTGTGACTGAAGACCCAGTCGTTCCCGATCCCGGCATAATTGTTCGGCCGGAACGTCAGCGGAGTCTTGTACCCGAGGTCGCGGAACAGATAGTCATTGAAGGCGCCGACGAACGCTCCGGAAATCGCGCTGGCTTGCGGATCGTAGCTCGGCGACTCGCCGACGGCGTCGGCTTCTGTGCCGACGAACCGCGAATCGATCCGGCCGATGATCTCATGGCGATCGCGCAGCAGCTCGCGCTGGAAGCGGTTGGGCTGCACGCGCAGGTTCGACCGCAAGATGTAGTCCGCGGACAGGCCCGTGAGGCGCGCCATTTGCTGCGCGACGGACTGCTTTTCCTGATCGCTGACCGCATCGCCTTTCTGAAGCGCCGCCGCATAGGGCCCGCTGGCAAAGGCCTTCGCCTCGGCGAGGAATGCCTGGAGGTCCGGCTTGGGCTCGATCTTGCCGTGATACCAGGCGTCGGCGGCATAGGTGGGCAAGAAGTTGATCAGGGTCTGGTCGTTGCCGGAGAACAGGCCGAGGTCGAGGATTGTCGAAACGAGGACGATGCCGTTCAATTGCACGCCCGCGTCCGACAGCGACTTGGCAAGCCCCGCGGCGCGCGTCGTCCCGTAGCTTTCGCCGATGATGAACTTGGGGCTGTTCCAGCGGCCGTACTTGGTGAGGTAGCGCTGGATCGTCCGAGTGAAGGCATCGAGGTCCTTGTCGACGCCGAAGAAATCCTTGGGCTCCGCCTTCCCGAGTTCGCGCGAGAGGCCGGTCGTCGGCGCATCGATGAAGACGAGGTCGGTGAGGCCCAGCAGCGTGTCGGGATTGGAGCCATATCGGAAAGGTGGGCCCGCGATCGTCTCGGGGAGCGACGCATCGACCTTCATCGGCCCGAACGAACCCATGTGAAGCCACATGGTCGACGATCCCGGGCCGCCATTGAACAGGAAGGTGACGGGCCGCGGCCTGCCGGCTGCCGAGGGCATCGTATAGGCCGTGTAGAACATGCTCGCGGTCGGCTCGCCCTTGTCGTTGCGGATGGTCAGGTGGCCGGGGGTCGCGGTGTAAGCGAGCGTCCTTCCGCCCAGCGACATCGAGCGCCGCACCGGCTGCTCATCCTCCTCGACGCTCGCCTTGACGACGTCCTTGTCGGGCTTGGGCGCGTCGGCCTTGGCTTCCTTCGAAGGCACGTCGCCGGCGGGCGTGTCCTGCGCGTAGGCGGGCGCGGCGAGCACCAGCGCGATGGCAAGCAGAGAAGAACGCATCATTGTCCTTTCAACGGGATTGGCCTGCCCTCGACCATGACATAGCCGATACGCTGGACCGCGGTCGGATCGACCAACGGGTCTCCGTCGACTGCGATCAGGTCGGCGGACTTGCCCGGGTCGAGCGTGCCGGTGACGTTGGAGAGGCCCATGAGGTCGGGTCCGCCCTTGGTCGCGGCGATGAGCGCGTCGCGCGCGGTCATTCCGCCCTTCGTCACCATCAACTCGAGCTCCTTGTTGGCCTCGCTGTGAGGCGCCACGGCGCTGTCGGTGCCGAGCGCGATCTTGACGCCGTTTCGATAGGCGAGGTTGAGGCCCTTGCCCCAGATCGCGAAGGTCTGGCTGGCCTTGGCCTCCATCGCGGGGGTGAGCTTGCCGGTTCCCATGATCCGCTGCACCCCGCTGAAGGCCATCAGCGTGCCGTCATAATAAGTGCCGTGGGCCTTCATCGCGCGGGCGCCGGCCTCGTCGAGGAAGGTGCCGTGCTCGATCGAATCGATGCCGGCGTTGGTCGCGGCGAGGATGCCCTGCGCACCGTGGGCGTGGGCGGCGGTCTTGAGGTGCATGGCGTGGGCCATGTCGACGATCGCCTTCAGCTCCTCGTTCGTGAAATGCTGCTCGAGCCCCATCGCGCCCGGATCGAGGACTCCGCCGGTTGCCATCACCTTGATGACGTCGACTCCGGCTGCGGCGAGCTCGCGGACGACCTTCTGGCACTCGGCGGGGCCGGTGCAGACCGACGGGTTGAGGTGGGCTTCGTTGACGGCTTCGGCGAGCTCGGGCGGCAGGCCGGTGGCTTCGTCGGCATGGCCTCCGATGATCGATAGCGGCGCTCCCGAGACCTTGATCCGCGGACCGGGGAAGTGCCCCTCCGCGACCGCATCGCGAACCGCGATGACCGCCGAGGTGTCACCGCCGAGATCGCGGACCGTGGTGAAGCCGGCGCGCGCCATGTCGAGCGCGTGGGTGAGCCCGACCGTTGCCGCATAGGGGTTCGAGTATTTCTTGGTGAACCCCGCGTACCAGGGCTCGCCGCTGTTCATCGTCAAATGGACATGGACGTCGGTCATTCCCGGCATCACGGTGCGGCTTCGCTCGTCGACGACGATTGCGCCGGCGGGAGCCGTGAAGCCGTTATCGATCCGCGTGATCCGGCCGTTGTCCACGATCACTGTCGACGCACCGCGCGCCGGCTGCGCGGCATCGACGATCAGGTGACCGGCCTGGATTGCATAAGTCGCTGCACTGGCTGTCGCAGCGGTCGCGAGCGCCGCGGCGCCGGCGAGCAGGTACTTGATCATAGTCGATCCCCCTCGTCCCCGAGGATGAGCGGCTTAGCCCGCGCTCGGCGGAAGCTTCAAGTGACCATTGCCTGGAGCGTCGCGAGTTGATCTGCCTCAACCGCCGGCTTGTCGGTGCGGATGCGGCTGATTCGCGGGAAGCGCATGGCGAGGCCGGACTTGTGACGCGTGCTCTTGTGGATCGAATCGAACGCGACCTCGAGGACCAGGCTCTTCTCGACCTCTCGGACGGGGCCGAAGCGCTCAATCGTATGGCTGCGGACCCAGCGGTCGATCCACTTCAGCTCCTCGTCGGTGAATCCGAAATAGGCCTTGCCGACGGGGAGCAGTTCCCCG
>Ga0207657_10008528_pt1 | contig 10393 bp, 7 predicted proteins | sample KBSC33metaG_FD_184316 | JGI IMG/M metagenome (GOLD analysis project Ga0207657, IMG submission 184316) | Corn rhizosphere microbial communities from Kellogg Biological Station, Michigan, USA - KBS C3-3 metaG (SPAdes) (version 2) | ecosystem: Host-associated > Plants > Roots > Rhizosphere > Soil ... | reverse complement strand
CCGCGAGATCGGCGGCGTGCCCACCGCCCAGAGCCTGCTGACCAACACGCCTGGCGTGAACTTCGCCAACACCTCCAACCCGGTGACCTCGGAAGTTTCGGTGCGCGGTTCGGGGACCTCGCGCGCGACCACGGCGGAGTCGGGCGTGGGCCTGTTCCGGGACGGCGCCTACATCGGCGGCGGCACGGTGCTGGGCCGCACCTTCACCGACCTCGACCTGTTCGACCCGGAGCGGATCGAGGTGCTGCGCGGCGTGCAGGGCGGCCTGAACGGCCGCAACGCCGAGGGCGGCGCGGTCAACGTGGTCACCGCCCGCCCGACCCAGCAGTACGAGGGCTACGCTTTCGGGGACGTGATGAACAACAATCACTACGAGGGCCAGCTCGTGGTGAACACGCCGATCAACGACCACTGGGCGGCCCGCTTCGGCGCCGACTACATGGACCAGGACAAGGGCTTTTATCGCCTGCCCCTGCTCGGTCGCTACGCCGACCAGCAGTACAAGCAGTTCCTGCGCGGCCAGCTCAACTTCAACCAGGGCCCGTTCACCGCAAACCTGATGATCGAGCACGGCGCCGAGGAGCTGCCGGGCCTCGTCTATCAGCTCAACACCTTCCCGAGCGCCACCTACCCCCAGGGCTTCACCCAGGACCGCTTCTCGCTGCCCTGGAATTCGGTCTCCGAAGCCAAGATGCATATGACGAACTACGAGCTGACCACGAACACCAACGTCGAGGGCGTCGGCAGCCTGGTCACGACCAGCATGTACCGCGACCGCAGCGGCCAGAACGCCTACGACCGCGACGCCTCCTCGCTGCAGTACGCCCAATCGCTGGTGGCGGCCGGCAAGGTGGCGCCGGGCGCTGTGGCCACCGTGCTCGGCGCCGACAACTTCCTGGGAGGCAACCAGACCGACCGCGCCAAGATCTTCTACCAGGACGTCCACTTCACGGGCGACAAGGTCGGAAACCTGACCTGGCTGGTCGGCGCCGACTACTATCTGCTCCGCGATCTGCCGCGCAGCGTGCTGTCGAAGACCCCGACCGCGGCCAGCCCATCCACCGGCACCGTCGACGTGGGCCACGAGCGCTTCGAGTCCTACGCCGCCTACGGGTCGGCCGGCTACGACCTCACGCAGAAGCTCAACCTGTCGGCCGACATGCGCGTGACGCATGACGAGGAGGACTTCTCGACGCGACGGCTGGACTTCGGCGCCGGCCTGCCGGCCTCGAACGGCGTCGCTTTCAATATCGACGGGACCCAGAAATCGACGAACTTCTCCTACACGGTCACGGCCAGCTACAAGCCGGCCCCCGACCTGCTGCTCTACGCCAAGATCGGCAGCGCCTTCCGGCCGGGCGGCTTCAACACCTCGCTGGGCGACGTGCGCCAGCCCGTCCCCGTGCCGTCATCCTACGATTCCGAGACGCTCACGGCCTATGAAGTCGGCTTCAAGGGCAATCTGGCCAGCAACGTCTATCTGACCGTTTCCGCCTACGAAAACGAGTTCGACAACCTGATCATCCAGGGCCAGAACGGCTGCTTCGTGGGCAGCCCGGTGTGCCCAGTCCAACAGACGGTGTTCGCCTTCAATGCGGGGCCTGCGTCGCTGTGGGGGGCCGAGTTCGAGCTCAGCAGCAAGTTCGATGTCTTCGGCGGCCCGCTCCGCCTCACCCTCGGCGGATCGCGCCAGGGCGGCAAGATCGGCGGGAGCGTCTACAATGGCCTGCGCCAGCCGCAGCAGCCCGACTGGACCGCCACCTTCAACGCCTACTACACGCACCCGATCACCGACGCCGTCACCGGCTTCGCCAACCTGAAGGGCAATGGCCGCTGGGGCGGCGTGCAGGAGGTGGCGCAGGTCCCGCTGCTCGACGACTACACCAACTTCGATGCGCGGGCCGGCATCCGATGGGGCCGATACGAACTGGCGGCGCACGCCGAGAACCTGCTCGACACCACCTATGTGGTGTTCGCCGCGCCGACGGCCGTGAACAATGTGGTCCGCTACAACTTCCCCCGCACCTATGGGATTTCGCTGCGCTACACCTGGTAGCGGCGCGGCGGCGGGAGAGGGAAACTTGCGGCGAAAACTTGCCCTGACTCGGGCCCTCAGCTTCGGCGCGGCCGCCCTCTTCGCCCTGGCTCCAGTCGCCGCGGACGCCCACATCGTCCGCGGCGAGGCGGTCGGTTTCCTGAGCGGCTTCGAGCATCCGGTCTCCGGACTGGATCACGTCATCGCCATGGTCGCCGTAGGTCTGTGGGGCGCGCAGTTGGGCCGGCCGGCCATCTGGATCCTGCCGGTGACGTTTCCGCTGGTGATGGCGGTGGGCGGCTTCCTGGGCCTGATCGGCGTGCCCTTGCCGGGAAGCGAGGTGGCCATCGCCCTGTCCGGGATATGCCTTGGCGCCGCCGTGCTGGCGGAGCTGAAACCGCCCCTGTGGACGGCCGCAACCCTGGTGGGCCTCTTCGGCCTGTTCCACGGCTATGCGCATGGCGCGGAATTGCCGCCAGGCCAGAACGCCCTGCTCTACAGCCTGGGCTTCATCCTCGCGACGGGGATGCTGCACGCCACCGGCATCGCCATCGGCCTGGTGCATCGCTGGCGCTGGGGCAAGCTGGCGCTGCGCGGCGCAGGCGCGGCGATCCTCTCCGGCGGCGCCTGGTTCCTCTGGCAGGCGCTGGCTTGAGGGCTCAGCCGGCGCGCGCGCCGTAGCGCCAGACCCAGCCGGCCAGCAGCAGGCCCGCCGCCGCCAGCCAGCTCCCGCTGACCCGCACCGCCACCACCATCCAGAACCGCTTCAGCGGCAAGGTCACCGACGCCGCCAGCACGAAGGTCACTCCGGCCGCCGCCGCCATGGCGCAGAGCGCGCCGAAGTGCGGCAGGCTGGCGCTGACGCCCTGCGCATCGGCCAAACCCCGCACCAGGCCCACGGCGCCGCAGGCTCCGGCGCTGGCGGCCAGCGGCAGCTCGGCGTTGGCCGCCAGCAGGCCGCCGACCAGCAGGAAGACGCCCGCGGTCGCCACCGACAGCGCCACCGCCGGCGGCGCCGCTCCCGCCAGCCCGGCGACCCCGCCGGCCAGCCAGGCCGCGGCCAGCGCCGCCGCCGACCAGCGCGCCGGCCTGGGACCCCGAAGCCCGGCGAAAAGTCCCGCCGCCATCGCGGGCAGGATGTCCTCCGGGCTCAGGCTGAAGTGCGCCACGCCGTCGTAGAGCGGCCCCATGCCGGTCGCTGACAGATGCGCGCTCGCCACAGCCGGGATCGCCGCCAGCGCCGCGGCGGCCAGAGCGGCACGGATCGCGCGACGGCCCATCACGCCGCTCCGAACACGACGGCGGCGTACTGCAGGGTCCACATCGCCCCGAGCCCGCCGATCAGATAGCCCGGCGCCAGCGCCGCCCCCTTCGGCCACGGCACGGCCATCAGCCGCAAGGCGCGGATGAGCGCGAAGACCAGGCCGATGAACAGGATCTGGCCGACCTCGACGCCGACGTTGAACGCCAGCAGCGCGCGGACCAGGCCGGTCTCGTCGAGGCCCAGCGTGACCAGCCCGTTGGCGAACCCCAGGCCGTGCAGCAGGCCGAAGGCGAAGGCCACCACCCACGGATGACGGATCGTCAGGCTGGTCCCGCCGCGACGGGCGCGGATCGCCTCCGGCGCCACGAACAGGATGGAGAGCGCGATCAGGGCGTTCAGCAGCGGCGTCGACATATGGACCAGGCCGAAGGTGGCCGCCGCCAGGGTCAGGCTGTGGGCCACGGTGAACGCGCTGACGGTCTTCAGCAGCATCGCCCGGTCGCGCACGATCAGCAGCAGGCCCAGCACGAACAGCAGGTGGTCGGGACCGCTCAGGATGTGCTGCACGCCCAGCCAGACGAAGGCCAGCGCCGCGGAGGGCGCGCGCGCCTGGGGCTGGATCAGGTAAGCCGGAGCCTCCGGCTTCAGCACCGCTTCGAGGTCGTGGCCGTCCTTCAGCCGGATACGCACGAACACGTCGGTGATGGTGTCCGACAGGCCCTCGACGCTTACCGTCTTGCCGTCCAGCGCCGAACCCGGCGTCCCGCCAGGGGCGTGGATCTCCCAGCGGCGGATCATGAAGCCGTCGGCGACGTAGGCGTCGGCCGTCGGCGCCTCCAGCCAGCCATTCGAGAGGTGCGGGACCAGATGGATGGCCACATCGCCCATGGTGGGCTGCTTCCAGAGGACCGCGTAGTCCGCGGGACCGGTCTGGTCGATCTGCAGATAGGCGGGCCGCACCTCGTGCGCCGCGGCGGACACCGCCGTCAGCCAGAGCCCGGCCAGCAGGGCGAAGAGGCGCCAGAGCCGTCTCACTTCGCGGCGCTCGCAGCCGGCGCGGTCGGCTTGTCGGCGCGGACCACGGTGAAGCGCCGGGCCACCTTGGCGAAGGCCGCGGCGTTGGCCGCGTCCTGCGCCGTCTGGGCATAGTCGCTCCGCACCCGGTCGGCGGCCGTGTCGAAGGCGGTTTCCCCGGCCGCGGTCCGCGCCGAGACATAGAGGAGATGCCAGCCGTAGGCCGAGCGGTACGGCCCCGACCAACGGCCGACCGGCGCCTGCAGCACAGCGGCGATCAGCGGCGTGTGGCCGAACACGCGCGCCACCTGTTCGGCGTCGTAGCCGGAGAAATCGTAGATGTCCGGGAACGGATCGCCGAGGTCCGGCGCGCGGGTCACGCCCGGCTTCAGCCTGGCCAGCACCGCCCTGGCGCGCGCCTCGGCGGCCGTGTCGCCGCCCTTGTCGGCCGCGAAGTAGATGTGGCTGAAGGTCACCCGCGGCGGCTCGGCGTACTTCGCCGCGTGCGCCTGATAGTAGGCCCTCAACTGCGCCTCGGTCGGATCGGCGGGCGCGCTCAGGTTCTGCAGCAGGAACTGCGCCTTCTGCACCACCCGGCGGCGCACGATCTCGTCGTCGGCGTCCAGCTTCAGCGTCTTGCCCTGCCGGAACAGCACCTCGTCGTGGATATCCTCCTGCACGATCTGCTCGAGGGTCGCCGCGTCGGGCGGGCCGCCGAATTGCAGGGCGTACTTGTGCGCGAGCTGCGCCACGTGGGCCGGCGTGACCTCGATCCGGTAGATGTCGGTGTGGGCCTGGTAGGCCCGCGCGGCGGCGAACAGCGCCGCGCCGATCAGCAGGAAGTGGACCAGAGGCTCGCCCGCCAGGCGCCGCCACCAGGTTTTCGCGTCGGACATGAAGCGGGCCGTCTCCGTGGTCGCCGGCGCAGGAAGCCGTCGCGACATCCCGCCATGCCCCATCGGTTATAGGGCGCCCGCGGTCCCGGCGCAGGCTCGATCGTTGACAGAATGGAAGGGGCCCATTCCTGGCGTTCAGGCCCCCATGACGTCAGGCCTCGACGATGGCCGGCAGGCGGTAGGCGCCTTCGAGCAGCTCGGGCTTCGGCAGATAGGCGCGCATGAAAAGCGCGAAGGGCCCGGCGGGCGCCGGCAGCCAGTTGCCGCGCCGGTCCGCTCCCGGGTCCAGATGGCCGATCCAGATGTCCAGCGATCCGTCCGGGTTGTGCGCCAGCCCCGGCGTGCGGTCGCCGATGGCGTAGCGGTCGATCGGATTGTCGGCGAAGAAGAACTGCCCCTCCGGCGTGGCCTCATAGAGGCTGAGCGACCAGAAGGCGTCGACCGGCAGGCGCCCGTCGGCGGGAAAACTCAGCCGCCAGGTCTTGGTCCCGTCGAAGAGATGGCCCGGCAGGTTGCCCTCGGCGCGCATGTACATGGCCTCGGCCGGCGGAAGGGCCGCCAGGCCGCCGAGGGCCACGGACGCGCGCAGGCCGTAGTCCTGGTCGAAGTCGCCCAGCCGCGGGCTCGGGTAGGACCAGCCCTGCACGAAGTCCACGCCGCCGAGCCCGCCTCGGCGCGCCGCCTGCCGCGCCTCGCCGACGCCCGCTTCGATCTCCGCGGCCTCTGCCGGCGAGAAGCGTCCAGGGTCGAAGCCGCCCATCAGACCCAAGGGGGCCATTCGGCGCAGGATCGCCCGGTCCGTGGCCGGTGGGGGATTGGCGGCCATCAAGGCGGCGGCGCTGGCGAAGTATTCCGGCCAAGGCGCGGAGCGCGCGGCGAACGGTCCCGGAGCATCGCAGGCGGGTCCCTGGATCGACAGGCCGCCCTGCGCCTCGCGCGCCGCCTCCAGGTCGTGCGGCCCATCGACCAGGATGCGGGCCAGCGCCCAGACGTGTTCGGTGGGCGCGCGGATTATGTCGCCCGCGCCGTCCCAGGCCTCGCGAGGTCCAAGCAGGCGGAAGATCCCGCCGTCCGGCCCGGTGGTCCGCGTGCCGAGGACGGCGAAGTTGTTGCTGTAGGCGTCCATCAGCGCGACCGACAGATAGCGGTCGCCCGACGCCGGCAAGGTCAGGGTCACCGGCCCGGCCGACAGGTCGAGCTGGGCGGTGGAATAGAGCGTGTCGTTGTTCGGCGTGGTCACCGCCCGGTGCTTCGGCGTGGCGAGGTTGCGGACGTGGGCGAGCACGCCCATCCGGTGGCCGAGGGCCTGGCCGCGGGCGCGGGTGGTGGCGATCTCGATCAGCGGCAAGGCGTAAAGCCAGGCCTCCCGCGCCGCCGTCTTCAGGTCACTCATGCGCCTCCCCCGGTCGCCGCCCGGCCGCTCTGCGACGGCTCGAACGTGCATATGGCTGAACGCGCCGGCGGCCAACGGCCGCCGCGCCGTGGCGCCATTCCAGACGGGAATAGCCGCCGCACAGTAGGGCGTGATCTGCTCCTGAGGCGCTCCTTCCCCGTCCGCCGCAAGGCGCTCTTACGCGTCGCGGGCGAGGACGAGTGAAAAGGATTTCACCATCCGGCCGGTCCATCGGTGTTACAATCCCGAGACTTTGTTGCAAGGACGTCGCGAGTGCCGCGCCTTCATCCTCATCGCCACCCGCCGCTGGGTCGCCACGCCTGGACGGACGATCTTCTGGCCTGGCTCATTTTCGGTGCGGTGGTCGCGCTCAACGTCTACATGATGTGGCGAATCGCGACTGCGACGGTCTGACCTCACCGCGTACATATTCAGCCTGGTGGTTTCGACCCCGGCAACGCCCTAAGGCGCTCTGGGCTTGGCCTCAACGGACATAGCGCCGCCCAAAGCCTCGCTCATCTCAGCCGCGCGTTGATGGGCGCGACCAGCTTGGCCCGCCCAGACGCGCCACGGAGACGCCTTCGCGATGACGTCCGTTCCGATCCGTCCCCGATTTTCCACGCGACCGGTCGCGTGGCTGCGCGGCCGGTTCCGGTCCAGCGAGGCCTGGTTTATCGCGCTCGCCATCGGGATTGGAACCGTGGCGGGCCTATTGGCCGTGGCGCAGAGTACGCTCGCCCACGGCCTGCAGGTGATGCTGTTCGGCCTGAACATCGATGTCCGCCTGAGCGCCGCGGACGCGATCTCGCCCTGGCGCTTGGCATGGTTGCCGGTTGGCGGGTTGCTGCTGGGCGGTCTTGGCAAGCTGTTGGGCCGGTTCAGGACCCACCCGGTGGTCGACGTCGTCGAAGCCAACGCCTTGCACGGCGGAAGCATGTCGCTGCGCGGCAGCCTGCTGATCTGTGTCCAGACCCTGATCTCCAACGGGTTCGGGGCCTCGGTGGGGCTCGAGGCGGCCTATGCGCAAGCCGGCGGGGGCTTCGCCTCGGCCCTGGGCAGCCGCCTGCGGCTGCGGCGCAACGACTTGAGGACCCTGGTCGGCGCTGGCGCCGGGGCTGCGATCGGCGCGGCGTTTGGCGCGCCCCTGACCGGAGCCTTCTACGCCTTTGAGGTGGTCATCGGGTCCTACGCACCGTCGATGATCGCGCCGGTGGCGGCCGCGACCCTGGCCGCTGTCCTCGCCGCGCAAGGGTTGGGCTCGGCGCCCTATTCGATCAACGTCGCGGTGTTCCACTCCCCCGACGCCGTCGACTTCATCCTCTATGCCGGGCTGGGCGGACTTTGCGCCGCCCTGAGCATCGCCCTCATGCAGGCGGTGGCGGGGGGCGAAAGGCTTGTCCGCCGCCTGCCCATTCCCGCGTGGCTGCGGACCGCCGCTGGCGGCGGCGTCCTGGCGCTGCTGGCCTTCCTCTCGCCCCAGACCCTCTCGTCGGGCCACGGCGCGCTTCACGCCGATCTCGCGAGCGGCGTGACGCTCAAGCTGCTGTTGCTTGTCCTGGCCTTGAAGGCCGCAGCCTCGATCGTGTCGCTGGCGAGCGGCTTTCGGGGCGGCCTGTTTTTCGCGTCCTTGTTCCTCGGATCGCTGGTAGGCCAGATCTACGCGCGTCTCGCGACGTTGGCCGCCATCCCGATCGTCCTGCAGCCGGAAAACGCCGCCCTGGTCGGCATGGGCGCCTTCGCCACCGCCGTCGTGGGCGGACCCTTGACCATGTCCTTCCTTGTCCTGGAGACCACTCGGGACTTCGGCGTGGCCGCGGCCACCCTCGCCGCGTCCCTGGTGGCCAGCAGCATCGTCCGCGAGCGGTTCGGCTATTCGTTCTCCACGTGGCGGCTGCACCTGCGCGGCGAGACCATCCGCAGCGCACGGGACGTCGGCTGGGTGCGCGCCCTCACCGCCGGCCGGATGATGCGAACCGACGTTCCGACCCTATCGGCGAGCGCGACCCTGGCCGAGTTCCGGCGGCGTTTCCCGCTGGGCTCCGCAACGCGCGTCATCCTCGTCGACGAGGCCCAGCGCTACGCGGGGATCGTCGTTACGGCGAGCGCCTATGCCGACGCGCTGGAGGAGGACCACGGCGTCGGCGCTCTGGCGGTCAACCAGGACGTGACCCTGACGCCTGACATGAACATCGCGCAGGTCATGCAGATCTTCGAGACAACCGAGACTGAAGACCTCCCTGTGGTCGATGCCGAGGGCCAGGTCCTTGGCCTCCTGGCCGAGGTCTATGTCGCGCGGCGCTACGCCAAGGAGCTAGAGACCGTCCAGCAGGGGCTCTTCGGGGAGAGCTGGGGCCGCCGCGCGAGGTGATCTGAACCAGCCCGGTTTAGGAGGTCGCATAGCCAAGCGCCCGCCAGGCGCGCGCGACTTGGCGCGCGGCGCAACCCGCGGGCCTAGAGCCGATGTCTGCGCAGGCACGCTGTTCCCCTTCGCGGAGGCTTGCCTGCGATGCGCCGGCGACCGGCCGCAACGCCGGCTCGATCGAAGCCTTCTGCGGCGCGGGCTTCGCGGCGCCAGCCTGAGTATCCAGTTCGCATGCTGCAAGCGATGTCGAACCGGGCTTCGCTTGGCGGGCCGCCCAAAGGCGCTCCGATTTCAGCCTCGATGCGAGCGAGCGCGCCCGTCCGAACCCTAGGTGCTCCCCGCCGCCGGGGACTGGAGCTCGCCCTAACGGGGCGCAGCTACCGCTGGGGCGAAACGCCGTAGGTCGCGGTCAGGTAAGCCACCAGATCCTTGACGTCTTCGTCCGGAATCCTGGCGCCGTAGGCGGTGCGCATCTTCGCGACTTCCGCGGTCCAGAACGCCTCGGGCATTCCGCGCGGCTGGGTGTTCACATAGTCCGCCGAGTGGCAGGTCAGGCAATAGGTCTGGGCCTTGGCCAGGCCCGGACCGTCCAGCAGATGCGAGGTTTCCCGCGGCGGGGCGTAGGCAGGCGGCGCCGGCTGCGCGGCGGCGAGGCCGGCCAGGACCGCGATCGACAGCCCAAGCGCGGCCCGCGACGTGAGGGACCGCCTCACGCCGCCATCACCCGGACAGGGTCGACGACATTGCGCATGTATCCCGGCGGGTTCCAGGTCTGGGTCATCGGCTGGACCTCGCCCGCCTTGCTGCGCGCGCGGACCATCAGCACGTGGTCGCCCTTGGGCAGGACAACACGCGTGGACCACTCGCGGAAACCGTAGGGCCCGTGGTCCTGGCCCAGGCTCCCCTTCGCCCAGGCCTTGCCGCCATCCGTTGAAACCTCGACCCCGGCAATGCCGGAGCCGCCGTCGAAGGCGATACCGCGCAGCGGCACGCGTCCCGCCGCCACCGTCTGGCCGTCGCGCACATTGGTGATGAAGCTGCGGATGTTCAGCCTGCCGATCGGCCGGGTCTGGGCCGCCGGCTGCCCCGCCGGCGTGCAGGCGCAGTCGTTGTCCGGCGTCCGGTAGGCCTTCTGCATGAAATAGCTCTGCGAGTCCTGCTCCAGAACGGTGATCTCGGTCAGGTGCTTCACCCAATAGGTGCCGTAGTAGCCCGGTACGATCAGGCGCAGCGGATAGCCGTTGAGCAGCGGCAGGGGCGCGCCGTTCATCTCATAGGCCAACATGACTTCCGGCTGCCGGGCGTGGTCGACGCTGAGCGCCTTGATGAAGTCGGGGATCGTCCGCATCGGCGGGACATCGGCGCCGTTGAACTCCACCGCCTTGGCGCTCGGCTTCACGCCGGCCTTGTCGAGCAAGGCCCGCAGCGG
>Ga0207657_10008527_pt1 | contig 10394 bp, 10 predicted proteins | sample KBSC33metaG_FD_184316 | JGI IMG/M metagenome (GOLD analysis project Ga0207657, IMG submission 184316) | Corn rhizosphere microbial communities from Kellogg Biological Station, Michigan, USA - KBS C3-3 metaG (SPAdes) (version 2) | ecosystem: Host-associated > Plants > Roots > Rhizosphere > Soil ... | reverse complement strand
CGGGTGCCTGTCCGCGCTGCGCGCGCGCAACCGCCGGAGCGGTCGTCGCGATCAACGCTACGGCGAGGCTGACGGCCGGAAGCGCAAAGCGATGGGAAGCCTTCACTGTCGTTCCTCCAAAGCGTTGATCGAACATACCCCGGCAGGCTGGACTGGGTCCCTGTTCGGGGCTGGAACCTCGGACTACATGGGCGAAGAGGGACTCGAACCCCCGACATCCTGCGTGTAAGGCAGGCGCTCTAACCAACTGAGCTATTCGCCCGGCGAACACTCGCACGAGCGAAGCCATCGCCGGCCGCGCCCGCCAGGTACCTGACAAGTTTGTGACGTGACGGCTCAGTCGCCTACTTCAGGATCGCGATCGGAACCAGGACGCAATACCCCGCGACGAGCAAGATCGGTGCAATCGTGGTCCCACCACGGGCGAGATCCGCATAGCCGAGGAGGATCGTGACGGCAGCGATTGCCCACCAGAGCCAGGGCCGCGACGGCGAGGTCGTATCCGTAGGTGACATGACCGCGTAGTGTACGACGGGCTCATGAACGTGTCAAGCAATAGTGCCGTCGTCGCTTACGCGGTCATCACACCCTTCCTCCGGCTCCTTCGTCACTCCCTCGTCGCCTCCATTCGCGCTCGCTCGCGGGCCTGCCTCCCCCAGCAGGAAGGCGATCGCGCTCGCCTGCTCCGCGCGCTCCGCCGCCGCGTCCGCGGCGAGCATGGCACGCAACCGCTTGCGGTCACGCAACCGGCGCGCGAGAAAGAACGGAAGCACCAGGACGCTCACCACGAAGAGCACGAGCGAGAGATCCGCAGCGACGGCCAGCGCGCCGTACCGGCGCCGTGTGCTCGACTGATATTGCTTCTCGAAGCCAGCGAGGGTCATCCCGAACGCCCGCCTGATCGCGACGTCCATCGATGCGCCCTGCTCCCAGTACCTGAAGAACAGCGTGAGCCCGCGCTCGCGATCGAGCGACGCCAGCTCGGCGACGGCGCGATAGCTGAGCGCGTAGGCCGACTGCGCCGCCGAGCTGCCGCCGGCGAAGCTGACCTCGAGCTCGTCGAGCGACGGCGCGCCACGCAGCGCCAGCGCGACGTTCGCGGCGAGGGCGTCCTCCCGCCTCCACTCGCGCGCCGCGAGGCTCGCATAGCCTTCATCGAACCATCGCGGCGGCTTGTCGCCCAGGCGTTCGTGCAGGGCCAGGTGTGCGAGCTCATGGCGCAGCACGACCTGCGGGTCACCGGCGTCGGAACCGGCGGAGCTGCCCTGCATCACGATGCGCCGCGAGTCCGGAAAGGCGAGCGCCGCGCCCCATTCCGGCGCCGCTGGACCGGCCCACTGCCGAAATCTCGCCGCGTCAGGAGCAATCGCGATGAGCACGCGCTGCTGCGGACGCGGGAGCCACGGGAAGCTGTCGGTCCGGGCGGCGAAACCGAGCAGCGATCGCGCGAGCGCGTCGTCCTTCGGGAAGTACACCGCGGTGAATCGCCCCACGTCCAGCCGGCGAGGTGCATCATCCTGCGCTCGCAGCGGCCCGCCGAGCGCGAACGACGCGCACAGCGCGATGAGAACCGTTACGGCTCTCCGCCCTCTTCCACGGTCCGCAGGACTTCGGCGCAGCGCTTTCCCCACGGATTGAACTTGTTCGCCGCCGCGCCGTCGCGCCACGTCCGCAGCGCGTCCTCGCGCTGGCCGTTGAACCAGTATGCGCGCCCGAGCTCGAAGTACGCCTCGAGCAGGTTCGGGCCGAGCACGATGGTCTTCTCGAAGAAGGTCTGCGCGTCCTCGTACATGTCACGCTCGAGGTAGACGAGGCCGAGATAGAAGTGGGCGTACAGCGTGGCCTTGCGATCGCTGTTCAGGCGAATGGCACGCGAGAGGTGCTCGATCGCCTCACCGAAGATGCGCTTCTTCAGGCAGATGTACCCGAGGTTGATGCGCGCCAACGCGTTGCCCGGCTCGCGCATCAGCACCTTCTGGAATTGCATCAGCGCGTCGTCGTATTTCTCCTGGAGCATCTGCGCCCAGCCGAGGAGCGATTCGGCCTGCGGGTCGTTCGGCGCGAGTTGCAGCGCGCGCTGCAGCGACTCCTCGGCGCCGGCGTAGTCGCCGAGCGAGATGCGGGTCCACCCCTTCTCGATGAAGGTGGACGCGCCGATGTGGTCGGCGACGATCGGGCGGTCGGCGCTGAACTCGGGGGCCGCGCTCGACTGGAGCGTCTTCCAGCGCTCGACGAGCGCCTTCGCCTCATCGCGGACGGCGGTGAGCTCGGCGAGGTCCTGCTCCAGCGACTTGCCGAGCGAGATCAGCTCGGCGCGCAGGACGTCGCGCTGGGTGGCGGCATCCGGTGCATCCAGCCGCGCGGCGAGCGCACCAACGCGCGCCCGGTGCACGGCGGCGCACTCACCCACGCGCGAGCTCCTTCGCTCCGGCGTCCTGCAGCGCGATGCGCTCCGTGGACGAGAGCAGGTATTCCACGTCCAGGTAGATGAGGAGGCGCTCGCCGCGGCGAATGATGCCTTTCACGTACTCGCGCGCCAGCCCACGAAAGAGCTTCGGCGGCGCCGAGAGCGAGGAGCGGTCGAATGCCGCGACCTCGGTCACGCCGTCGACGACGACGCCGATCCACTCGCCGCTCACGTTGAGCACGAGGATGCGTGTTGCGGCCCCGGACGGCGCCGCCGGTAGCTCGAATCGGCGGCGCAGGTTGACGACGGGCACGACGCGCCCCTGATAATCCATCACGCCCTCGATGTAGGCGGGCATGTCGGGCACGCTCGTCGGCGTGGCGTAGCGCAGCACGCGCTCGACGGCCACGATGTCGGCGGCGAAGTGATCGTCGCCAAGTCGAAACATGACGAGCTTGTCGGCGGCAGCGGTGGTCATGCGGGTTCCGGCTGAGGGATGGCCTGGCAGGCGGCGAGCAGTGCGTCCGCGTCCACCAGCGAGAGCAGCACGTCGTGATGCCGCACGACCCCGAGTACGACCGCCGCACTACTGGCAGTCGGCGCGTCGCGGAGCGTGGCGAGGTCGATCGGGCGCGCATCGTCCACATCGTCGATGACGAGGGCGAGCCGCGACCGGCGACGACGGAAGACCAGCGCGCAGGCACCGGTCTCCTGCGCGAGCCCCAGCGCCTGACGGGGCGAGTACACGGACGTGAGTGAACCGCGCACGGTGATGACGCCCAGCATGGCCGGCGGCATCTCGGGCACGTGATGAATGGGCGGCAGGTCGATCACCTCCTCCACGGCGGCGAGCTCGATCCCGAACCGCTCTCCACCGACGAGGAACACGAGAATCTCGGCGATCCCATCGCGCGCGCGAATCTTGTCGCGCAGGGAGCGGTCGTCGATCACGGAAGCGGTGTCGATGACGAGCGCCGGTGGCACCGACACGCGCGCGGCGAGCGCCTGTTCGGCTTCTGCCATCTCGGCCCGTGCGGCCTCGGCGCGCACCGCTTCCGCGGCGGCTTCCGCCGCGCGGGCGGCGGCGAGCGTCCGCGCCAGCTCCACGGGCGCTGCCAGTCGGCGGCGCGCCAGGGGCGGCACCGCCGTCATCGGGCGGCTCGGTGTCGGCTCGCTGGCGCGGATCTTACGCTTGCTGGTCACTGCTCTTCGGTCGGGACGCAGAAGGACACGGTAGGAATTTCCGGTGAAGGCAACTCCAAGTACGACGAACGGCGGCGGTGGGTCGTTACGGCTCAGGTCGCGCGCCGCGCCGTCAGGCTGTCAACCATCTCCACTACCGCCCCCGCGACGCCCGCCAATGGCACGACGCACTCAGCGCCGGCGCGCTGGAGCGCTGCCTGGGGCATTCCATAGATCGTGGATGTCGCGCGGTCCTGGACCACGCCCTTGCCGCCCGCGCCACGAATGATGCTCAGACCGTCGGCACCGTCGCGGCCCATCCCGGTGAGCACGACGCCGACCACCGCGCTGCCAAATTGTTCCGCCGCGGAGCGGAAGAGCGGATCGGCCGATGGCCGGACGCCCCACACGGGCGCGGAGCCGTCGAGCGAGATGCAGCGTTGTCCACCGTCATCGGTGACGACGCGCATGTGAAGACCGCCCGGCGCGAGATAGACGCGTTTCGACAATACAGGCTCGCCATCCACCCCTTCGGCCACCGGGAGGCGGCTCATCGAGTTCAGGCGCGCGGCGAGGCTGCGGGTGAAGCCAGCGGGCATGTGCTGCACCACGAGCACGGCCGCATCCAGCTCCGCCGGCAGGCCGGGAATCACCTCCGCCAGCGCGCGCGGACCGCCCGTGGAGGCGGCGATCACCACCGCCATCGTCGCGCCATGCGGTCGCGCGACGAGCGGCGAGGGCGGGACGAACCGCGGTCGCGCGAGGATCTGCACGCCGCCAAGGTTGACCTCTCGCGCGGCGCGCAACGCGGTGAGCAGCGTCTCGGCGACGCGATCGAGGTCGATGCTCACCGGCCCCGACGGCTTGCGCACGAAGTCCACGGCGCCGAGCTCGAGGCAGCGCAAGGTGAGATCCACGTCTCCCTGCGTGGTGGCGGCGCTGAGCATCACGACCGGGCGCGGCGTCTCGCTCATGATGTAGCCGAGCGCCTGAAGGCCGTCCAGCTCGGGCATCTCGACGTCGAGCGTCACGATCTGCGGCTCGAGCGCGTGGATCTTCGCGAGCGCCTCCACGCCGTCGCGTGCCGTGCCGATCACCCGGAACTCGCGCGAGTCGTCCACGATGCGCGTGATGATGCGGCGCATGAACGCACTGTCGTCCACCACCAGCACGCTGGCCGGGCCCCTAGAGGACACGGTCTCCCACCTTGAGCGAGCGTACCTCCACCCGGCCATCGGCCAGGTGGAAGTAGACGCTGCGTCCGTAGTCGAGCCCCGTGTCCTCGCCGACGAGGGGAATGTTGTGCGCCGCGAGCACCTCGCGCGTCGCCGCGATGTTCCGCTCGCCAACATTCACGCCGCTTCCTGCCGCGAGCTGGCCGAACATGCTGGCCCCCCCCGCGATCTTTGCCGAGACGCGGCCCGTCTTCCCACCGGCGAGCGCGCGCATCTCATTGAGCATCAGCGGAACGATCGTCTCCGGGAACTTCGCCGGGTTGGTCGTCTCGCGCGACATCGCCTGGCTCGGGAGGAGGATGTGAGCCAGGCCGCCGGTCTTCGTGTCGCGATCGTACAGCGCGATGGCGACGCACGATCCCAGGCCGATCGTGGCGAGAACCTGCTCGCCACGCCGCACGGCGTAATCGGCAACCTTGACGCGAACGTCGCTCCCGTCGGGGTTCATGCGGCGCGATAGATCCGCTCGCGCGCGTCAACGACGGCGAACCGCGTGCGCGCCGCGCCCAGCAGCGTTTCCACCTTGCCGAGCACGAGGAAGCCCCCGGGCGCGAGCGCACGATGGAAGCGATCGAACAACCGCTCCTGCGTCTCGCGATCGAAGTAGATGAGAACGTTCCGGCAGAAGATGAGATGGTGCGGTCCCGCCGGCGGCGCCTCGGCGAGCAGGTCGCGCTTCTCGAAGCGGACGAGCTGCTTTACCTCGGGGACGATGGTGAATGGCGGCTGCTCGTCGAAGTATCGGGCACGGAGCTCGGCCGACGTATCGGCGAAGTCGCCCTCCTCGAATCCACCGCGCTCGGCGGCCTCGAGGCAGCGAGGGTCGATGTCACTGCCGAGCACGCGCAGGCGACTCGGCAGCTCGTCCAGTTCACCCGCCTGCTCGGCGTGACGATGAAACAGTGCGGCGACCGAGTACGGCTCCTCTCCCGACGAGCAGCCCGCGCTCCAGACCGACAGCGGCTCACCGCGCGACCACAGTTCGGGCACCACCTTCTGCGCCACGGCGGCGTACGTCTCCGGATTGCGAAAGAGCTTCGTGACGTTGATGGTCAGTGCGTCCAGCAGGCGGTCGTATTCCGTGCCGTCGGTGTCCAGCACGCGTGCGTAGTCGAGATAGCTGTGCACGCCGCGAGCGCGCATGCGCACGGCGATGCGTCGGCGGAGGCATTTCTCCTTGTAGCTCGCACAGCCGAAGCCGCGATCGCGCGCGATCTTGGCCGTCAGCGCCGCGAACTCGGCATCGGCTACGTCGTCCACGGCTACAGCACCTGCCGTACGGCGTCGAGGTTGGTCCGAACGATGGCGTTGGTGGGATCGAGCTCCAGTGCCTGCTCCCAGCAGCGCACCGCCTCGTCGCGTTCCTGCCGCTTGAATCGGATGTTGCCGAGCTTGAGGTACACGTCCTCTCCCAGCGCCGGATTGAGCTTGATCGCGCGAAGGTAGCACTCCAGCGCTTCATCATAGCGAGCCGCGCGGTAGTGGCAGTCGCCGAGGTTCTTGTGCAGCTGCGGCACGCCGGGATCCTCGTGCAGTCCCTGCTCCGCTGCCTGCATCGCCTCCGGATGGTAGCCACGCCGCTCCTGCACCGCCGACAGGTTGTTGTGCAGCGCGGCAGCGCGGGGATGCAGCTCGATGCCTTCGGTCAGGAGCGCGACGGCCTGGTCCAGCTCGCCCATCAGGGCGGCGGTCAGCGCGGCGTAGTGGAACCACCCCGCCGTCGGCGGACGCGTGCCGAACAGCGGTCGCGCAGCGCTGAACGCGGAATGAGCACCGGCCACGTCTCCCACGCGGAGCGCGATTACGCCGAGCGACGTCTGGATCCGCGGGTCCTTGGATCCGCCGCGGTGAATTGCCTCGTTCAGCGCGGCCTGCGCTTCGTCGTACTGGCCGAGTCGCTCCATCGCGTACGCCAGGTTGTGCAGCGCTGCGGGCCTCGCGCCCGGCTGCGCCACGCATTCGCGGAACGCCGCCACCGCGTCGGCCCACTTGCCCTGGCGCACGAGCGCGAGCCCGGTATAGAACCTCGCCTGCGCGTCGGACTCACGCAGCTCGGCCACCCGGCGGAACTCGCGAATCGCCTCGTCGAGCATGCCGGTCTTGTAGAACGCCATGCCGAGGTTGCGGTGCTCGTCCACGCGGGTGTCGCTCACCACCGGCTCGACGTTCTTCGTCTTGCCGACGCGTTGCGCAAAGCCGGCGCTGACGAGCCCGTAGATCGCCTTGCCGACGTCGAATTCCCCAAGTCCCGACTCGTCGATCACCGCGGCGACATCACGCCGGCCGTCGAGGAGCTGGAGCACCGTCTCCTGCTCCTTCGTGAGCGCCACGTGGCTGTCGACGAGCTTGCGGCGGTCCACGTCGAACACGATGTCGAACGTCGGGATCTTCTTCTCGATCAGCGTCCATTCATCCACGCGCCGCGCGCCTTCCAGCAGCAGTGACTCGGGGTTGATGGACACCTGGAAGTCCTGCTCTTCCGGCTTGACGTCGGCCTCGAAGTTGAACGTCCCTTCCATCCACGTGAACAGGAAGTAGACGGCTTCCTCGATCTGGAGCCGGATCTGCTCGTGCAACCCGTCGCGGGTGATCGCGCCCTGGGCCACGAGCAGCTCGCCGATGCGCTTGTCGCGGTGGAGCGACTGCGCCTTGATCGCCGCATCGAGCTGCGCCTGCGTCACGGCGCCCCCCTTCACGAGAATGTCGCCGATGCGGTCGCGACGATTCACGATCGACGCGTAGCAGATCTTGCCCGCGTCGAAGTAGATGTACCCGAAGTTCGTGCGGTGCGTGACGGCGAGACAGCCCGTCTTGCGACCCATGGCGAGGAGCTGCAGCACGTCGGGGAGGCTGGCCTCCTTGAGACTGCCCTTGATCGCCATCAGCGCATCTCCTCGACGAGACGGCTCGCGGCGTCAGGCCACTCCCACACCAGCTTCTCGTCGTCGAGGAAGAACGTGTCCGCCGCCTGCCGCACGCTCGTCGGCGCGAGCGTCGCCGGACCACCACCGGCCTCGAGCACCTGGCGCGCCAGCGGCAGGGTGAGCGGCTCGCTCAGCGACTCGGCCGCCGCGCAGACCCGATGCACCGTACCGATGATCTCGCGCACACTCGCCGCCGAGCGTTCGGCGAGATATGCCAGCAGCTCGGGGTCGGGCGCGACATTGGCGTCAGCGAGGAAGCGGCCGAACAGCTTCTCGCGCAGCACGCGATCCGGCGCGCCGAGCTCCACGACGAGCCCGCCCTCGAACCGCGACCGGAGGCGATCCTCGAGACCCTCGATCTCCTTGGGCGGCACGTCGCTCGCGAACACGAGCTGCCGTCCCTCGGAGTGGAAGTGGTTGAAGACGTGGAAGAGCTCCTCCTGCGTCCGCTCCTTGCCGCCGACGAACTGGACGTCGTCGATGAGCAGCGCGTCGGCCGCACGGTAGCGGCCGCGGAAGCGCTCGATGGTTCCTTCCTGCAGCGCGGCAATCAGCTCGTCCATGAACAGCTGCGCGCCGACGCAGGCCACGCGGAAGTCCGCGCCGCCCGCTCGCGCCAGCTCGTTGCCGATCGCGTTCAGCAGGTGCGTCTTGCCGACACCGCTCGGCCCGGAGAGGAAGAGCGGGTTGTAGCGCGCGCCAGGCTGCGCCACCACCGCATCGGCGGCGCGCACTGCCATCTGGTTGGACGTGCTCTCCTCGAATGCCGTGCGCGCGAATGCGGGCTGCGGTCCCGCCGGCGGCACCGTACCGGCGAGCGCCTGCTCGACGAAGGCCGTCGCCTCGTCGAGTCGCGCGGGATCGCGGAACAGCTCCGTACCGCCCAGCGACGGATCCACCGACGACGCCTGCTGTTCGAGCTCCCGCAGCCTCTCCACCGACTGCGCGAAGCCGCGCACGAGCGCCTCGTAGTTGGGCGGCTCCGTGTGCTCGGCCATCAGGCGCTCGAGCGTCGCAGTGCGATAGCCTTCGCCACCCCAGTAGGCGATCGCTTCACCGATACGCACCTTCCACGGCTCCAGCTGCACCGCCACTGCGCCCGCGATGTCGGTGAGGAAGCTGAGGAACTCGTCCTGCTTGTCCGGGCCGGAGACCGCCGGCTGCGCTTCGGGAGTCCCGATGAGCGCGCGCACCTGCGACGGAGTCAGCGTGCCGTCCACCGCCTGGTGCGCCAGCAGACGATTCAGCGCGCCCTGCAGCTCGCGCACGTTGCTGAATTCGGCGCGCGCGAGCTCCTCGATCACGCCGGGCGCGAAGCTCGCCTGACGCTCCTCGCACTTGGCACGCAGGATGGCGACGCGGGTCTCGAAGTCCGGCGCGCCGATGTCCACGATCAGCCCGCCGCTCAGCCGGCTCACCAGCCGCTCGTCCACGTCCGCGATCTCGGCCGGCGGGCGATCGCTCGTCATGACGATCTGCCGCCCCGTGCCCTGGAGCGCGTTCAGCAGCCGCAGCAGCTCGGACTGCGTCTCGCGGCGGCCGGTGAGGAACTGCATGTCGTCGATCAGCAGCACGTCCACCCGACCGTAACGCTGCTTGAACCGGTCCATCTCCGCCGTGGCGATGGAGGCGTGCAACTGCTCGACGAAATCCTCGAGCGGCACGTACTCCACGTTGAGCACCGGGTTGATCGACAGCGCCTGGTTGCCGATCGCGTTCATCAGGTGCGTCTTGCCGAGCCCCGAGCCGCTGTAGATGAAGAGCGGATTGTAGACCGCACCCGGTGCGTCGGCGACGGCGTGCGCCGCGGCGACGGCGAGCCGATTGGCCGAGCCGACGACGTAGTTGTCGAAGCGGGCGCGCGAATCGACACGCATGCTGCTACCGGCCGCCTGCTCCCGCCGTGGCACCGGCACTCGAGCCGGCGCTCAGGCGACGCAGCACGAGCTCGGAGATGCCGCGCAGCGTCTCGAACACGCCGGGACCGTGCAGCGCGTCGGCCGAGAACTCGGGCGCGTTGCGGAAGTTGATCGCGTCCGACAGGTCGCTCATCGAGAGGATGAGGTCCGGTGGCAGGTCCTGCTTGTTGTACTGGACGACGAGCGGCATCGTGCGCGGGTCCACGCCCTGGTCGGCGAGGTTCGCGTGGAGGTCCTGGAAGCTCTCGATGTTCTCGTCCAGCTGTCGCGCCTGGCTGTCGGCGACGAACACCACGCCGTCGCAGCCCTGGAGGACGAGCTTGCGAGTCGCCTGGTAGTACACCTGACCCGGCACCGTGTACAGCTGGAACTTGGTCGTGAAGCCGGAGATGGAGCCGAGATCGAGCGGCAGGAAATCGAAGAACAGGGTGCGATCGGTCTGCGTGGCGAGCGAGACCATCTTGCCCTTCCGGTCCTCGGGCACCTGCCCATAGATGTAATGCAGGTTCGTCGTCTTCCCCGAGCGACCTGGCCCGTAGTAGACGATCTTGCAGGTGATCTCGCGCGTGGCGTAGTTGACGAGCGACACGGAGTGGGCGGGTAGGGCTCGCTCGGCCTAGGCGCGGCCGAACAGGACGGCGAGATTGCGATCGAGGTCGCGCTCGAAGTGCTCCGCGAGCGCGGGGGACGAGGGGGGCAATTCGACCGAGGCGGCGGCGTTCAGGGC
>Ga0207657_10008526_pt1 | contig 10394 bp, 8 predicted proteins | sample KBSC33metaG_FD_184316 | JGI IMG/M metagenome (GOLD analysis project Ga0207657, IMG submission 184316) | Corn rhizosphere microbial communities from Kellogg Biological Station, Michigan, USA - KBS C3-3 metaG (SPAdes) (version 2) | ecosystem: Host-associated > Plants > Roots > Rhizosphere > Soil ... | reverse complement strand
GTCGTAATTCTGCCTGCGGCGGACTTCGGGGGTGAGATCGGACTGGTCGCGGTAGTAATCGTCCTGCATCACGACCGAGACCATCTCGGCGCCGAACGACGCCAGCACCTGCTGGGTCACCGTCGACTTGCCGCTGCCGCTACCGCCGGCGACGCCGATGACGAACGGAACATAGGGGATTGCATTCATCCCCGCATCATACCGGATCAGTCCCCGAGTACCGTGACGACGACGTTGCGATGATGCTCGGCCACCCGGTGCTCCCACAGGTAGATCCCTTGCCACGTGCCGAGCAGCAAGCGTCCGTCGCCCACCGGCACGGTGACGCCCGTGGACGTGAGCATCGTGCGCGCGTGCGCGGCCATGTCGTCCGGGCCTTCCGTGTCGTGCTGGTAGGCCGGGTCGCCGTCCGGCGCGAGGCGCCTGAGGATCGTTTCCAGGTCGTGGCGCACGTCGGGGTCGGCGTTTTCCGTGATCAGGAGAGAACAGCTCGTGTGCTGGACGAACACGTGCGCGAGTCCGCAGCGGATGCCGGAACGGGCGACGACGTCGGCCACGGCCGCCGTGATGTCGCGGCTGCCGCGTCCGAACGTATTGAACGCGAGGGTGGACTGGTAAGGCATCGGATTTCCTGGTTTTCGCATCGATGCTACACGAACGGTGGCTGTAACAAACAAAAAACCATGTAAAGATCCTTGAATATGGAGTTGGGGTAAGAGTATTTTCCCCTTGCAAATCAATTCATTATCAGGGATCCAATGAAACTGAAGTCTTCCTGCGCCGCCATGTCCGTCGCCGTCTTTGTCGCCGTCCTCAGCCTCGCCGGATGTGGTGGCGGGGGTGGCGGCTCGCCGTCGAGCACGACTGCTGCCGCCAATCCGGCCCAGTTTACGGCGACGGACGTCGTCGTCGGCACCGGCGCCACCGCCACGGCCGGCAAGACCGCGACCGTGACCTATACGGGCTGGCTGTACAGCGCCACGGCGGCAGACCACAAGGGCACGCAATTCGACAGCGGCTCGTTCTCGTTCGTCCTCGGGCAGGGCCAGGTGATCCAGGGCTTCGACCAGGGCGTCACTGGCATGCTGGTGGGCGGCAAGCGCACGCTGCTGGTCCCGTCCAGCATGGGCTATGGCGCGAGCGGCAACGGTTCGATTCCGCCCAACGCGGGCCTCGTATTCGACATCACGCTGACGGCTGTGCAATAACGCCGCATGGCCGCGCGTGCGCTGCGCGCGTCAGGACGACTTGGACGATACGCCGTCATGCAGCTCCGCGGTCTTCCCCGCATCCTTCTTTCCGTCTTCCGGCTCCCACCCGCCGCCCAGCGCCTTGTAGGCCGCGACGGCCGCGCGCGCGGCGTCCGTTTGCGCCTGCGCGCGGGCGTCCGCCGTCTGTAGCAGCGTCTCGTCGGCACGCAGCACGTCGATCAGGCTTGCGGTGCCGCGCTGGTAGGCAGCGAACGATGACGCGCGGGCTTGCGCAAGGGCGCCCTCGCCGTGCACGAGGACGGCTGCCTGTTGCTCGTGGTTGAGCAACGCGGAAAACGCGTTCTCGACATCTTCCGTCGCATGCAGCACGGCGAGCCGGTAAGCGGCGAGCGTTTCCGCCTCGCGGCCTCTGGCCTGGCCGATCTGCGCATCGATGCGGCCGAAGTCGAACAGGCGCCAGCGCAGGCCGAGCACGGCCGATGCCTGGCTCGCACCGCCGCTGAACAGGTTGCCGCTGCCGAGCGTGGTGGCACTGCCGAGCAGGGCGCCGAGCGAGAAGTGCGGATAGTATTCCGCCATTGCTTCGCCGATGCGCGCATTGGCGGCAGCCACCTGCCGCTCGGCGGCGATCAGGTCGGGGCGGCGCCGCAGCAGATCGGCCGGCGTGCCCATTTCACCCATCCGTGGCGCGGCGGGAATGGCCGAGGGGGCCTGCAATTCGGCGCGATGCGTGCCCGGCGCGCCGCCAAGCATGATGTCCAGCGCGTTCAGTGCGGCATCCAGGCCGGCCAGGAGCACGGGAATGCGGGCCTCGGCCTGCGCCAGTTCGCCCTCGGCCTGGCGGACCTGATACTCCGGCGCGACACCCTTGCCATATAACAGCTTCACCTTCGCGAGCAGTTCCCGCCGCGTGTCGGCCTGCCGCCGAGCGATGTCGAGGCGCGCCTGCAGGCCGCGGATGCCGATATAAATGTCCGCCGTCTGGGCGGCGACCGTGAGCCGGGACGCGATGGCGTCGGCCTGCGAGGCTTCATAATCGGCCAGCGCGGCCTCGCGTCCCCGGCGCAGGCCGCCTGCCACGTCGATTTCCCAGCTGGCCGACACGTTCGCCTCGTAGGCGTTGCCCCAGCGCTCATTGCCGGGCGTGCCGGCCAGTACCCGGCCGAGCGGCGTTTCCGCGGACTGGTGCGCACGCGCGGCCGAGCCGGTGATGGCGCCGGATGGCAGCAGCGCCGCGTCCGCGGCGCCGAGACCGGCGCGGGCCTGGGCGACGCGCGCCGCGGCCTGGGCGAGGTCGAGGTTCCCGGCGAGCGCCAGCGACACATAACGGGCGAGGGCGAGATCGTCGAATCCATTCCACCATGCCGCCAGCGCGGCCTTGGTGGGCGCCGCTTCGGCTTGCGGGAAGGCGGCCTGGCCGACATACCGCTCCGGCAGTGGCGCAACGGGGCGCTGGTAGACAGGACCAACGGCACAGCCTGTTGCCAGGACGGCAAGTGCGGCTGCCGTGAGCAAGCGCGTGGTGGACATGGTGTATCCTTGAAAAAGTCTGTGACGAGTGACCATAATACTCAATGGTCACAATTTGTCAAACCCAGTTTCGTCACGTTAAGCTATCGCCATGATCAAAGCACCCAGCCCCAATCCCCAATCCCGCGGACCGTCCGACCACGATGTCCGCACGCAGATCGTCGAGGCCGCCACCGAGTATTTCAAGCGCTACGGCTATGAAAAGACGACAGTTTCCGACCTGGCCAAGGCGATCGGTTTCTCGAAGGCGTACATCTACAAGTTCTTCGATTCGAAACAGGCGATCGGCGAGGTCATCTGCGGCAACCGCCTCGCCGAGATGCGCCAGTCCGTCGATGCCGCCATCGCGGACGCGTCCAGCGCATCGGACCGTTTCCGCCGCATGTTCCGGGCCTTCGTCGAGGCGGGCTCACAACTGTTCTTCGAAGACCGCAAGCTGTACGACATCGCGACGACCGCCGCGCTGGAGCCTTGGCCATCGGTCCAGGCCTATGAGCGCTATGTCGAGGAACTCGTCGCGAACGTCATCCGCGAAGGACGCGAGTCGGGCGAGTTCGAACGCAAGACGCCGCTCGACGAGGCGACCGGGGCCATTTGCCTCGTCATGAAGCCCTACATCAACCCGGTGCTGTTGCAATACAACCTCGACCATGCCCAGGAAGCCGCGCAGCACCTGTCCAGTCTCGTGCTCAGGAGCCTGGCGCCATAAAAGGATCGAAAATAAGCGGTAGTGACTATTGACTTATTTGGTCACTAGTAGAAAAATGGGGGCTTTCCTGCCTGAGGGAGCCTCCCATGTCCATTCGCTCACGCCGACCACATCTCCTCTATCTGTTGCCGATCGCTCTGGCGGCGTGCGGAGACAAACCAGTGTCCGATCCACGCACGCAAGCGCCGCTGGTCGAAACGGCGCTCGTCCAGAACGCCGTCGCCACCACCCGTTCTTTCACCGGCGTCGTCGGCGCCCGCGTCCAGACCGACCTGGGCTTCCGCGTGCCGGGCAAGGTGTTGCGGCGGCTGGTCGACGTCGGCCAGACCGTGCACCAGGGCCAGCCGCTGATGCGCATCGACCCGATCGACCTCGGCCTGCAGGCGCATGCGCAGGCCGAAGCGGTCACCGCCGCGCGGGTCCGCGCCAGGCAGGCGATCGACGACGAAGCCCGTTACCGTGATCTCGTGGCGGACGGGGCGGTCTCGGCATCCGCCTACGACCAGTACAAGGCTGCCGCCGACTCGGCCCGGGCCCAGTTGAGCGCCGCCGAAGCCCAGTATGACGTCGCCAGGAATGCGGCCAGCTATGCCGTCCTCGTGGCGGATGCCGATGGCGTCGTCGTCGACACGCTGGCGGAGCCGGGTCAGGTCGTGGCCGCCGGCCAGCCCGTCGTGCGCCTGGCTCACGCGGGGCCGCGCGAGGCGGTCGTCCAACTGCCCGAGACGGTGAGGCCCCAACTGGGTTCGCCGGCGCAGGCCAGCTTGTATGGCAGCGATAAGCTCAGCGGCGGCGCGCGGCTCAGGCAGCTTGCGGACGCGGCGGACCGTCTGACGCGCACGTACGAAGCGCGATACGTGCTCGACGGCGCGCTGGCGGCGGCCCCGCTGGGCGCAACGGTGACGGTGCGCCTGGCCGAGGATGGTGCGGGCGGGACCGCCGGCCTGCAGGTGCCGGCCGCAGCCGTGTTCGATGCCGGAAAGGGTACCGGCGTGTGGGTGGTATCGGGCAATCCGGCCCGCGTGGCGTGGCGTCGCGTGCGGGTGCGCGGCCTGGGGGATGACACGGCGCGCGTGGACGGCGAGCTGAAGACTGGCGATCGCGTGATCGCACTGGGGGCCCACCTGCTGCACGATGGCGACGCAGTGCGCGTGGACGGCGCGCCACAGATGGTGGCCTCCGCCGCCGGGACGCATGCGGGAGGCGCGCAATGAGCCGCGGAACGAGCAGTGAAGCGGGCCGTTTCAATCTGTCGGCGCTGGCCGTGCGCGAACGGTCCGTCACGCTGTTCCTGATCCTGTTGATTTCGCTGGCCGGCGTGCTCGCCTTCCTGAAGCTGGGGCGCGCCGAGGATCCGCCGTTCACGGTGAAGACGATGACCGTGGTCACGGCCTGGCCCGGGGCTACCGCCCAGGAAATGCAGGACCAGGTGGCCGAGCCGCTCGAAAAGCGCATGCAGGAATTGCGCTACTACGACCGCACCGAAACCTTCACCCGCCCGGGCCTCGCGTTCACGACCGTGACCTTGCAGGACAGCACACCGCCGGCCGCGGTGCCGGATCAGTTCTACCAGGCGCGCAAGAAGCTGCACGACGCCCAGGGCGAACTGCCGGACGGCGTGATCGGCCCGATGGTGAACGACGAATATGCCGACGTCACGTTCGCGCTGTACGCGTTGAAGGCCAGGGGCGAGCCGCAGCGCAAGCTCGTGCGCGACGCGGAAGCGCTGCGCCAGCGCCTGCTGCACGTGGCCGGCGTCAAGAAGGTCAACATCATCGGCGAACAGGCCGAGCGCATCTTCGTGTCGTTCTCGCACGAGCGCCTGGCCACGCTCGGCATCGCCCCGCAGGACATCTTCGCGGCGCTGCATGCGCAGAACGTGCTGACGCCGGCCGGTTCGATCGACACCAGGGGCTCGCAAGTGTTCCTGCGCCTGGACGGCGCCTTCGACGAATTGCGGAAGATCCGCGATACGCCGGTCGTGGCACAAGGCCGCACGCTGAAACTGTCCGATGTCGCGACGGTGGAACGCGGCTACGAGGATCCTGCGACGTTCATGATCCGGAATAACGGCGAACCCGCGCTGTTGCTGGGCGTCGTGATGCGCGACGGCTGGAATGGACTCGACCTGGGCAAGGCGCTGGACGCCGAGGTGGCTGCCATCAATGCACACATGCCGCTGGGCGCGAGCCTGGCGAAGGTCACCGACCAGGCCGTGAACATCAGCGGTGCCGTCGACGAATTCATGGTCAAGTTCTTCGTCGCGCTGCTCGTCGTGATGGTCGTCTGCTTCGTGAGCATGGGCTGGCGCGTGGGGCTGGTGGTCGCGGCCGCCGTGCCGCTGACCCTGGCCGCCGTCTTCGTCGTGATGGCGGTCACCGGCAAGAACTTCGACCGCATCACGCTCGGTTCCCTGATCCTGGCGCTCGGCCTGCTGGTCGACGACGCCATCATCGCCATCGAGATGATGGTCGTGAAGATGGAAGAGGGGTACAGCCGCGTGCAGGCGTCCGCCTATGCATGGAGCCACACGGCGGCGCCGATGCTGTCCGGCACGCTCGTCACGGCGATCGGCTTCATGCCCAACGGCTTCGCACAGTCGTCGGCCGGCGAATACACGAGCAATATGTTCTGGATCGTGGGCATTGCGCTCGTCACGTCGTGGGTGGTCGCGGTCGTGTTCACGCCGTATCTTGGCGTGAAGCTGCTGCCGGAGATTCCGAAGGTCGAAGGTGGGCATCATGCCATCTATGACACGCCGAACTACAACCGGTTCCGGCGCCTGTTGGGCACCGTGATCCGCCGCAAATGGCTGGTCGCGCTGATCGTCGTCGGCACGTTCGGGCTGGCCGGCGCCGGCATGGCCGTCGTCAAGAAGCAGTTCTTCCCGACGTCCGACCGGCCGGAGGTGCTGGTCGAAGTGCAGATGCCTTACGGGACGTCGATCGAACGCACGTCGGCGGCGGCGGCGAAAGTCGAGGCCTGGCTGGCGCGCCAGAAGGAAGCGAAGATCGTCACGGCTTACATCGGCCAGGGCGCGCCGCGCTTCTATCTCGCCATGTCGCCGGAATTGCCCGACCCGTCGTTCGCCAAGATCGTGATCCGCACCGACGGCGAGGCGGACCGCGACGCCCTCAAGCTGCGCCTGCGCGCCGCCATCGCGGACGGCCTGGCGCCGGAAGCGCGGGTACGCGTCACGCAACTCGTGTTCGGACCGTATTCGCCGTATCCCGTCGCGTTCCGCCTGTCGGGTCCCGACCGCGACACGCTGCGCGCCATCGCCGGCCAGGTCGAAGGCGCGCTGCGCGCCAGCCCGCAGATGCGCACCGTGAACACCGACTGGGGCACCCGCGTGCCGACCTTGCACTTCACGCTCGACCAGGACCGCCTGCAGGCCGTCGGCCTGACGTCGAACGGCGTCGCGCAGCAACTGCAATTCCTGCTGAGCGGCGTGCCCGTCACCGCCGTGCGCGAGGACATCCGTTCCGTGCAGGTGGTGGCGCGCGCGGCCGGCGACGTCCGCCTCGATCCCGCCCGGCTGGGCGCCTTCACGCTGGTCGGCGCCGCCGGCCAGCGCATCCCGCTGGCGCAGGTCGGCTCGGTGGATGTCCGACCGGAAGAGCCGGTGCTGCGCCGGCGCGACCGCATGCCGACGATCACGATTCGCGGCGACATCGCCGACGACCTGCAGCCGCCGGACGTGTCGACGGCGATGTGGAAGACGCTGCAGCCGATCGCCGCGGCGCTGCCGGCCGGGTACAAACTGGAGATGGCGGGTTCGATCGAGGAGTCCGGCAAGGCGAATGCCGCCCTGTTGCCGCTGTTTCCGATCATGGTCGCGCTGACCCTGTTGATCATCATCTTCCAGGTGCGCTCGATCGCCTCGATGATCATGGTGTTCGCGACGAGCCCCCTCGGCCTGATCGGCGTCGTGCCCACCTTGATCCTGTTCCACCAGCCGTTCGGCATCAACGCGCTGGTCGGCCTGGTCGCACTGTCGGGCATTTTGATGCGCAATACGCTGATCCTGATCGGGCAGATCGAGCACAACCTGAAGGAGGGGCTGACGCAGTTCGATGCCGTCGTCGAGGCGACGGTGCAGCGGGCGCGTCCCGTCATCCTGACGGCGCTGGCGGCGATGCTGGCCTTCATCCCGCTGACGCATTCGGTGTTCTGGGGCACGCTGGCCTATACGCTGATCGGCGGGACGTTCGCCGGCACCGTCATGACCCTCGTGTTCCTGCCCGCGATGTACGCGATCTGGTTCCGCATCAAACCGGCCCCGGCGCAGGCATACGCGCCGGCGCCGGCCGGGCATGGCCTTGAACCCATCAATTGAAGGAGAATGACATGTCGAGTAAAAAAGTCGTGGTAGTGACCGGTGTCTCATCCGGCATCGGGCGGACGGCCGCGGAACGGTTCGTGGCGGCCGGTTGCCAGGTCTACGGTACGGTGCGCAGCATCGCGACCGCCGTTGCCATCCCCGGCGTGCAGCTCGTGGAGATGGACGTGCGCGACACCGGTTCCGTCGGCCAGGCCATGCGCCTGGTCGAGTCCCGCGCGGGACGCATCGACGTGCTGGTGAACAATGCCGGCATGTCCCTCGTCGGCGCCGTGGAAGAAACGTCGATCGCCGAGGCGCAGGCGCTGTTCGACACGAACGTGTTCGGCACGCTGCGCACCATCCAGGCCGTATTGCCCGTCATGCGCCGCCAGCGCGCGGGCCGGATCGTCAATCTCAGTTCCGTGCTGGGATTCCTTCCGGCGCCTTACATGGGACTGTATGCGGCCTCGAAGCATGCCGTCGAAGGCCTGTCCGAAACGCTGGACCATGAAGTGCGCGCCTTCGGTATCCGTGTCGTGCTGGTCGAGCCGGCGTACACGAAAACCAGCCTGGACGCCAACGCGCCGCGCGCCGCGTCCGCGCTGGCCGCCTACGACAAGGAGCGCGACACCGTGTCCCGCGCCATCGCCGCCAACGTCGGCAAGGCGCCGGATCCGGACGGCGTGGCCGGGACGATCGTCGAGGCGGCACTGGGGCGCTGGAAGATGCGCCGGACGCCCGCGGGCCAGGCGGCCATACTGAGCAAGCTGCGCCGCTTCATGCCGGCGGCCCCGGTGGATTCGGCCATCCGCAAGGGCCTCGGCATGGTGTGAGCGTCAGGCCTTGCGCTTCAGGTAGCCATGCATGCCCAGCCAGCGCGAGAAGGCGTCGAACCAGCCGGTGCTGGTCGTCGTCTTCTGGTACATGCCGAAGCCGTGGCCGCCCTGTTCGAACAGGTGGAACTCGACGGGACGCCTGGCCGCGCGCCAGCTGTCGATGAGGCCGAAGCCGCCGTTGCCGAACAGCGGATCGTCCGCCGCCAGCGCGACGAACAGCGGCGGCGCGTCGGCCGGCACGGTGACGGCGGCCAGCGGCCCGTAGATGTCGCCGATGAACGCGGGTTTCGCATCCTTGCCGTGCAGCGTGGTCGCCATCGTCAGCATGGCACCGGCGGAAAAGCCGACCATGCCGATGCGGTCCGGATCGATGTGCCACGTGCCCGCCCGCGCGCGCACGAGCGCGAACGCGGCGCGCGCGTCGGCGATCTGCGGCGCCAGCGTGGCGGCGGAGTCCATCGGCGACGGCGGCCGCGGGCGGGCGGTGCCCGAGAACATCTTGCGCATGTCGTCCTCGAATGCCGCCATTTCCTGCGGCGTCTGGTTCAGGCGGTACTTCAGCACGAACGCCGCCACGCCCTGGGCGGCCAGCGCCTTCGCCACGTCCCAGCCCTCGTTGTTCATCGACAGTGTTTTAAAGCCGCCGCCGGGTGCGACGATCACGGCGGCGCCGGTCGCCTTGGCCGGATCGGGCAGGAACGGGGTCAGCGTGGCGACCGTGACGTTGCGGGCGAACACGCTGCCGTACTGGCTGTGCCAGCTTTCCTGCGCCTTGGCGTCGGGCAGGGCGCCCGTGTTCAGGACGATCGCATCGGGTTGCGCCGGTATCGCGATCGGCGTCATCCTGTCGTTCTGCGCATGCGCGGGGATGGCGAGCGCGTACGCGCAGGCGATGGCGGCGGCGGTCAGCAGCCGGGTGAATCGTTGGGTCGTCTTCATGTGTAGTCTCCTTGTTGTAGTAGTGCTTGACCGGTAGGGTGGGCACCCCTGTGCCCACGCGAACGCATGCAGTTCGCGAACGTTACGCGTGGGCACGTGTTGGATGCCCCCGGCATCCAACACCCCACCCTACGGATGTTATTGCGCCAGCAGGACGGCCTGCTTCAGCACGAGCGCCGCATCCTGCTGCGCCACGCCGGTGCCCGGCTGGCCCGAACCGACGCTGAGCTTGTACTGCCCGGGCGTCAGCTGGCGGACGCCGTTGCGCGTAACAAAACTGAGGTCGCGCGGCGACAGGCGGAAGCTGACCTGGCGCCGTTCGCCCGGCCTCAAGCTGAGCCGCTGGAAGCCGCGCAGCGCGAGCCGCGGCGCGCCGTCGAACGTCGGCGGCGTCAGGTACAGCTGCGCGACTTCGTCGCCCTCGCGCGTGCCCGTGTTGGCGACTTCCGTCGTGACGACGATGCCGTTCTCGGGCGCGCCGCCGACGGGTTCCACGCGCAGCGGGGCGTAGCGGAACGTCGTGTACGACAGGCCCGCGCCGAACGGATAGACCGGCGTGCCGGCGTAGTAGCGGTAGGTGCGGCCCCGCATCGAATAATCGTCGAACGGCGGCAGGTCGGCCAGGCCGCGGTAGAAAGTGAGGGGCAGGCGGCCGCCCGGATCGGACTTGCCGGCCAGGACGTTGGCGACGGCGAGGCCCCCGGACTGGCCCGGGTACCAGGCTTCCAGGATCGCGCCCGCATTGTCCTTCTCCCACGACAGATCGACGGCGCTGCCGTTCATCAGCACGACGACGAGCGGCTTGCCCAGCGCCTTCGCCCGTTCGAGCAGGGCGCGCTGGTCCG
>Ga0207657_10008525_pt1 | contig 10394 bp, 7 predicted proteins | sample KBSC33metaG_FD_184316 | JGI IMG/M metagenome (GOLD analysis project Ga0207657, IMG submission 184316) | Corn rhizosphere microbial communities from Kellogg Biological Station, Michigan, USA - KBS C3-3 metaG (SPAdes) (version 2) | ecosystem: Host-associated > Plants > Roots > Rhizosphere > Soil ... | reverse complement strand
CTGTCGCTCGGCCGGCGTTTCCAGATGGACGCGTGCGAGAACAATGTGTCGTAGCACCACGCATAGCCGCGATCGAGCTCATCGCAGCTCATGTGCTTCGGCTGGAACACCACGTGCGCCGTGTCGTACTGGTCCCAATCTCGATGCAGAATGCGCCCCTCTCTCTCGAGCTGACGGAACAGCGGCGTGCCCGGATACGGCGTCAGGATGTGGAACGTCGCGCACTCCAACCGTTGCTCCTCGATCCAGTCCGCCGGCCGTGAAGAAGGGGCCAATGTTAAGTCGGGCCCGGCACCGGACTTCCCCAGCACGTGGCAACTGCCGCACTGCGCCTTGCGAAAGTAGCCGATCGAAGCCATATTGCCGGCGGAGATTTCCTGCCACGGCTTGACCAGCGACATATCCATCTCGTGCGATGCCGGAGTGGTGGCCACCGCGCGAGCCGTCAGTCCGCCCCAAAAGATCGCGGCCAGCGCCACCAGCCCGATCGCACCGGCGCGTCGCCGCACGATTTTCATTTTGCCGCGATCGATAAAAGGCACCAAAATCAGCGCGACGATGGCCAGCGTGGGAAGGATGACGGCGCCCACTACTTCGAGCGGCCCTTCAAACCATTTCAAGAATTGAAACAGAAACAGGAAGTACCACTCCGGACGCGGGACGTAACTCAAATCCGTGGGGTCTGCCATGTGTCCCAGCGGAACACGCGCGAGAATCGCCATGCCCATCAGCACGGCGAACCAAGCAAAGATTGCAATGGTGTCCTTGGCGACTTGCTCCGGATAAAACTTCTTCCTGGGCAGCTTTTCGTCCTCGGGCGCCGGCGCCACGCCGTGCCTCCGCACCAGATAGACATGCAGAGCGATCAGCAACACGGTGAGCGGCGGTAGAAGCTGAACGTGGGCCACGTAAAATCGCGTGAATGTGATCGCGCCAATGGAGGTTCCATCGCTGCCTAGCAGGCGGACCAGCAGCGGGCCTGCGCCGGGGGCGAGCGCCGAGATCTGGGTGGTCACAACCGTTCCCCAATATGCGCGGTTGTCCCACGGCAGCAGGTAGCCGCTTAATCCGAAGGCCAAGGTCAGCAGCAGAAGAACCACGCCCCCGATCCATGTGGCTTCGCGCGGTTTCTTGTAGGCCCCCCATACAAAGGTCTGGATCATGTGCAGAACCACCACCACGATCATCAGACTGGCGCCCCAATGATGCAGCGCGCGGATCAGGCGCCCCGAAGTTACCTGCGTCATGATGTAACGCACGCTGTCATACGCTGCACCCGGCGCCGGCGAATAGTTCAGGGCCAGCAAAATTCCGGTTGCTGCCTGCACCAGAAATGCGAATAGCACCACGCTTCCAAAAACCTGGTGCCAACCGGAGGAAGCGGGGATCTCTTCGTAGAGAAAATGCTTAACCGCACCTTCGATGCCTGTGCGATCTTCGAGCCAATCCAGCAGCCGACGAAACATGCCGGGCTAGGCCTTCTGAATTTCGGAACCGATGAGGAGCTTGCTGTCTTCCACTTGTACAGGATAGCGGTCTAGCGGGCGCGACGCGGGGCCCGCCAACACTTTGCCGTCAATCGAAAACCGCGAGCCGTGGCAGGGGCAAACGAACTCATTGCCCGACTCCTCCCAGTGATACGCGCAGCCGAGGTGAGTACACTGCGGTGAATACGCCACCACATTGTCTTCACTCGTGCGTACCACCCAGGCGATCGCCTTCTCTTGAAAACTGCGCCATCCATCCACGCGGGTTCGTTCGAAGCTGACTTCCTGTGGCTTGCCGATTTTTAGCTGCGTCAGGCTGGCAGCCTTCACAAAATTTTCTCGACGTTTCGATTTATCGACTACCAAGAGGTAAGCGGCGGCCGGCGCGGCAAGCGCCAGGCCCATGACCGATCCCAGTCCCGAGATAATAGCTTTATAAAAAGATCGCCGAGTCGATTCGAGATGCGGCTGGGATGCCGCCGTGACTCCAACGATGGGCTGCTTATCATTTAACATAACTCGATTCGTGTGCGTCCTTCATCGGAATAGTTCGGAGTCGAAAGCGCATGCCGTTCGGCATAATGCCCGTAGGCTAGTCTTCAAATCCCTCAGGCCCGCGCGCGATTTCAGGCGCACCACCGTTTCCGATGCTAGGAGGAGGGAGTCCAGGAAGTCCTTTGCAGCCCGGCAGGAAAGTTCGTGTGATCGGCAGCGTGTTTTAAGCAAACTCAATGCAACGCGCTATGGGCCTTGATAGTGCCACTTTACAGGCGTCGACTCTCGGCCGGCTTTCTGTGGCGCTCCGTCAGGTATCGTCTCGGCCGTCACCGGCATTAAGTGGTATAGAATGTAGTCCGTCGGAACTTAAACGCAACAGTGATCAACAAAAAGGAGTATTCATGGATTCCAAACAAGCCAAGACCATAGCTGATTTTCTCATTGCGGATTTTGAAAACGAAATGCAGACCACGCTGCGGGTGATCAACGCCGTTCCCAACGATCGTCTCGACTATCAGCCGGACACGAAATCGAAGACCGGCCTGGGGCTGGTCCGGCATCTCACGCTGGAGGATGAGTGGCTGCTGAACAGCATCGCCGATGGAGCGTTCGCGCCGCCGCCCGATGATTCCGACGCCTGCGGGATCATGAACTCGGCTGACGCCGCGGCCCGCTACCAAGTAAGAGTTCCGGCGGCCCTGGATCGCGTGCGGGCACTGTCGGGGGAGCAGCTCGGCAGCGTAATCGACTTGTTCGGAATGGTCCAGGCACCCGGAGTGAACTTTCTGGCGATGACGATCAAGCATTCGGTTCATCACCGCGGCCAGCTCAGCGCCTACCTGCGCGCGATGGGCGGCAACGTCCCCGGTATCTACGGGCCATCCGCCGATACGCAGGCAGCGGTCGCCGGGCAGTAACGGCAAGTCCAGACGCATTGCCAAACGCGGACCGCCGAATGCACGCGGTCCGCAAAGATCTATTCGGTGATGCGCGCGCTGCGCGTGCGTTCACTCAGGAGTTTTCCTGCGGCCACAATGCCGAAGATCGCTAATGCTTCCACCCCATATGTGAATACCGTCGGCGGATGCATTGTCTTTACGACGAAAGGATCCGTAAGCATCATTTCCCCCCCGACCCTGCCGAGAACCGCCGCGCCCAAATACAAGATCACTGGATAGCGATCCATCAGCGTGGCGATCAGATTACTGGAAAACACCACGAACGGTATGCTCACGCACAGACCGAATACGATCAGGGGGATGTCGCCTCTCGCGGCCCCGGCCACGGCCAGAACATTGTCGGTGGACATTGTAATATCGGCGACCACAATGAACCAGATTGCCTTAAGTAGTTTACTGCGGGGCGGCGCCGCGGCCGGCTCCGAGCTGGCATCCGCGAGAACCTTGACGGCAAGCCAGATGATGAAGGCGCCCCCCAGCAACTTGATGAATTCGATTCCCAGGAGTCGCGCTGCCGCGATGGTGAGGACCACACGCAGCGCAACGGCGGCCGCCGCACCGAAAATACTTGCCAGCCTGCGCTGCCGCTGAGGCAGAGCGCGTACCGCCATGGCGATCACCAAAGCATTGTCGCCGGCCAGCAGAAGATCAATCAGAATAATGGAAGAACCGTCGATCAGGAGACGGGAAACGGTACCGGCTGGCATGTGAATGTGTGGAAGCGCGTTTGCGGCAGTGCTTCGCTCCTCATCATCCCATGAGACACAGCCCATGACGCACAGCGCATGACGCATAACCCGTGACGCACAACGATGTATGATAGACCCCATGCTGCGAGCCACACTGCTTGTCATCGTATCCGCCTGCGCGCTGAACGCCCAGGTAACTTTTGACCGGATTCTGCGCGCCGATAAGGAGCCGCAGAACTGGCTGACGTACTCCGGGAACACCTCGAGCCAGCGCTACAGCGGGCTCAATCAGATCACGCCGGCCAATGTCGGGAACCTGAAACTCCAGTGGGCGTTTCAAGCGCGCTCGACAGAAAAATTCGAATCGACGCCGCTGGTGGTCGATGGCACGATGTATCTGACCCAGGCGCCCAACGATATCCTGGCGCTCGATGCATCCACTGGCGAGATCAAGTGGCTGTACTCGTATTCGCCCTCGCGCGAGTCGCGGCCGTGCTGTGGCCGCGTCAACCGCGGCGTCGCGATCCTGGGCAATACGCTCTTCATGGGCACTATCGACGCGCACCTGGTGGCGGTCAACGCGCGCACCGGCGAGCTGGTGTGGGACAAAGCCGTCGCGAAACCCGAAAGCGGTTACGCGATGACGCACGCGCCGCTGATCGTCAAAGACAAAGTGATTGTAGGCACGGCCGGCGGCGAGTACGGGATCCGCGGATTCATTGCGGCCTTCGACGCAGCAACGGGTAATGAAGCATGGCGCTTCTATACGATCCCAGGCAAGGGCGAGCCGGGCAATGAAACCTGGGCCGGCGATTCCTGGCAGCATGGCGGCGCGTCGGTGTGGATGACGGGGTCGTATGATCCCGACTTGAACCTGACCTACTGGGGCATCGGCAATCCCGGCCCGGACTGGAATGGCGACAAGCGCGGCGGCGACAACCTGTATAGCGATTGCGTGGTGGCGCTGGACGCCGATACCGGGAAGCTCAAATGGTATTTCCAGTTCACGCCGCACGACGACTTCGATTACGACTCGGTACAGGTGCCGGTGATGGCGGACATCACCTTCAAGGGGCAGCCACGCAAAGTAATGATGTGGGCGAATCGCAACGGGTTCTTCTATACGCTGGACCGGACCACCGGGAAATTTCTGCAAGGCAAGCCGTTCGTGAAGGTGACTTGGACCAAGGGGCTCGACGAAGCGGGCCGGCCGATGCGGTCGCCCGAAATGGAGCCCTCGGCAGGCGGCACGGTGATTTATCCCAGTCCGACCGGTGGCACGAATTGGTGGTCGCCATCGTTCAGCCCAAGGACTGGTTTGTTCTACGTCGCGGCCTGGGAGGGCGTCCACGGGACGTTCAATAAAACCGAGGGCGAATTCGATGAGGGCAAGCGTTATGTCGGCGGCGCTCCGGTATCGACGAAGCAGGGGCGCGGACCGCAGTTACCCAAGCACAATGACGCAGATGGCTACGGCATCGTGCGGGCGCTGGATCCGCAAACCGGCGAGAAGAAGTGGGAATACAAGATGAACGATGTGACCGCCAGCGGCATCCTGACGACGGCGTCGGATCTACTCTTCACTGGCGGGCGCGAGGGCTTCTTTCAGGCGCTGGATGCGCGCACCGGCAAGCTTCTGTGGAGGACCAACGCGGGCGGCGATATCGCGATGGGTCCGATGAGTTACCAGGCGAACGGGAAACAGTATGTGGTGTTCTCCGCCGGCAGCTCAATGTTTGCGTACTCGTTGCCTTAAGAGAAGCGCGTGCGCTTCCACAACATCCGACCGCAGACGATCAGGAAACCGACAGTCGCGGCCAGCAGCACCATTTGCGCGCTTTAAACCATCTAAGCAATTATCCGCGACAAGTCGATTTACTGTTGCGCCTCAGAGATCACGGGCGCCGGGCAGTGCCTGCAAATCTCCATTGTCCTAGGGAACAAAATCGTCTGAGCCTCGTATTAAATGGGAGGCTCGATTTGTCGAATATGTTCACTACTCTTCGATACAGCTTGCGGCAGTTTCGGATGTCGCCGATATTTACGGCGGCCGTCACGTTGACGCTAGCACTCGGAATCGGAGGAACGACCGCGATCTTCACTATGATCCACGCGGTCATGCTTCAGTCATTGCCCGTTTCGGATCCGGCGCTTTTGTACCGTATCGGAGATGGCGATGATTGCTGCGTGGAAGGGGGGCCGCAGGAACGCTGGGGAATGTTCTCCTTTCCCCTGTATGAGCGGCTCAAGGCGGAAACGCCCGAATTCGAAGAAGTGGCCGCATTTCAGGCGGGGGGAAATCGGTTGAGTGTGCGGCGGGAAGGCAGCGGACTCGCTGCGAGGCCGTTGCGCTCCGAGTACGTAACCGGCAATTATTTCTCGACGCTGGGAGTGAAGGCTTTCGGCGGCCGGGTACTTTCCCCTGATGACGACAAGCCGTCCGCTCCGCCGGTTGTTGTGCTGAGCCACCATGCGTGGCAGGCCGGCTATGGAGCCGATCCTTCCGTGGTGGGCTCGAGTTTCATCGTGGAGGGACATCCGTTTACCGTCATCGGCGTAACTCCGCCGGGATTTTTTGGCGAGACGTTGCGTGGCGATCCGCCCGACATTTGGATCCCCGTGCAGCAGGAGCCGATGATCGCTGGCGGCAGCACACTGCTGCATCAGCCGGTAGGCGCATGGTTGCGAGTGATCGGGCGATTGCGTCCGGGTGATTCCACCGTCGGAATGGCGCCACGGTTAACTGGAGTGTTGCGGCAATGGATGCAACACGATTCCGGCTATCCCGCCAATTGGATGCCAGACGTGATTCGCGCGCTTCCCAAGCAAAAGATCAATGTGGTTCCGGCAGGCGCGGGGGTCGCGGTCATGAAGGAGGAGTACAGTCGCAGCCTGCAAATCCTGCTTGGTGTTTGTGGCATGGTGCTGCTGATTGCCTGCGCCAACGTGGCGAACCTGCTGCTTGCCCGCGCCATGGCGCGCCGCGGACAAACCGCACTGCGCCTGGCTGTCGGGGCCAGCCGGCGGCAAATTGTAGGGCAGGCCCTAGTGGAGGCGATTCTGCTGGCGTTGGCCGGCGGAATTGCGGGGCTCGTGGTGGCAATAGTGGCGGGGCGTTTGCTGCTCGCTCTAGCATTCAGCAGCTCTCACTTCCTCCCCATCAGTACATTGCCATCGCCAATGGTCCTCACGTTCGCCTTCGTGGTGGCCTTGTTGACGGGCGTCATTTTTGGTTCAGTTCCCGCCTGGTTTGCCACCCGGACAGATCCCGTGGAAGCGCTACGCGGCGTGGGCCGCAGCACGGCCGATCACTCTTCGTTTACGCAAAAGGCGCTGCTGATCGTGCAGGCAGCACTGTCCGTCGTTTTGATAGCGGGCGCGACCATGCTGGCGCGGAGTCTCAACAAGCTCGAGTACCAAAATTTTGGGTTCCTGACGGAGGGCCGCGTGGTGGTTTCCTTGAACCGGCCGCCGGCTACCTACACGCAGCCTCAGCTGGCTTCTCTATATCGCCAGATTGAAGAGGGCATGAATCGTTTGCCGGGGGTGACCGGATCGGGCCTTGCGCTATACAATCCGCTGACGGACAACTGGGGCGAACTCATTCTGGTGTCCGGCCATCCGCCGCCCCAGTTGCACATGGATGGGGGCGCCTCCTGGGACCGCGTGAGCGCCGACTATCTTCAGGAGCTCGGCGTGAGCCTGGTCCGCGGACGGCACTTCGCCCGGAGCGATAACGAAACGACGGAGCCCGTTGCGATTGTCAACGAAACTTTCGTGAAGCGCTTCTTCAAACAGGACGAGGATCCGCTCGGGCAGCACTTCGGCCTCGATCTGCCGGAGAACGCCGGCACATTCCGCATCGTGGGTATCGTGCGGGACGCGAAATTCGCCGGTTTTGCCTTGCGCAGGCCAGCGCGTCCGATGTTCTACGTTCCGCTCGCGCAAAACGTCCTCTACAAGGATCCGATGATAAGGCGGCTTGAGTTGCAGTCCCATTTCATCGGGGGACTGCTGCTTGTGACGAACGCATCGCCCGGCACATTGGAGCCGCTGCTCACTCGAGTCCTGGCAGGGGCCGATCCAAATCTGACCATCAATAGCGTGAGGACGATTCGAGAGCAAATCCAGCTCACGTTCGATCAGGAGCGCTCAGTCGCCAGCCTCGCCGGACTGTTCGGGATCGTGGCTCTATTGTTGGCTGCGGTTGGCCTCTACGGAGTGACTGCCTACACTGTGGCGCAACGAACGAATGAGATTGGAATCCGTATGGCGCTGGGGGCAGACCGCATAAAAGTGGTTCGATACGTACTTCGCGGAGCTTTGATCCGTGTAGGGATTGGGCTTGCGCTGGGACTCCCGCTGGCCATCGGCACCGGCCGTCTGATCTCGAGCAAGTTATACGAGGTTTCCTTCTGGGACCCAATTGCCCTAGCGGTGGCTGGGAGTGCGCTCGCGGTTTGCGCCGTGGCCGCGGCCATGATTCCCGCCAGCGTCGCTGCATCCATTTCACCCATGACTGCGCTCAGGAGCGACTAACGCTCTTTTTCGTCTTCAGGATTGACGCCACTTCACAGGGCGAACAGGTGACCACCAGGCAAGCCGTTAGCGCCCGCAGTCCGGATTGTCGTGCATTTCGTCGCCTAACGTGCTTCGCGAAAAAGTGACGCCAGGCAACCTTTCTAGAGTGCTATTTGAGTATCTGGTAGCGGCGGTAAGCGAGTTCGTCGAACAGCGGCGAACACTCAACAAACCGTAGAACGCGGGACACAGGATCAAGAGAAGCGCGTGCGCTTCCACAACATCCGACCGCAGACGATCAGGAAACCAACGGTCGCCGCCAGCAGCACCAGGAGCACTGGAATGTTCATGGCAATGCTCGGAACTTTGGCGTGAATGCCGAGCCACACGAAGATTCCAATCGCGGCCAGCGTTACAACCAACTCCCACCAATGCCGCGGAGGCGTCTCCCTCGCCAGGGGATCGTCGCCATGCAGAATCGCGGCGGCGCGCTCCGCATCCAGACCGTAGCGATCGCATTCCCGTTCTGATGCCAGCCGCCAGGAGGCTTGTTCAGAGGCCGGAGCCTCGGCCTGGCTGATCGCAAGCGCTCCCGCAATCATCACCACTGAGCCGCCGATCACCAGCAGACGCGCGGTAAGGCTTTCGCCAGAGAGTTCTCCGAACACTAGCGCGCCCCACAGCAATCCCCAGATCTGATTGGTATTCGAAAGCGGAATGCCGCGGCTGATGCCGATGTATTTCGCGGCGTATTGCTGAAACAGATCGCCCAGCACCCAACAGAATCCGCCGAGGAAGAGCCAGAACATGACCGGCTCCGCCTTTACGAGCTCCGCGCCTACCTTGCGATATCCGCCATCGAAGGCGAGCGCCATCGCGAGCGTCGTGCCGAGTTCTCCGAATGTGAAGACGGTGACGAACGACAGCGGATTCATGCCGCTGATATACGCTTTTCGATACGGGACATACATGGTTCCCCATAGCAGCCCCGCGCCCAGCGCCGCCAGGATTCCCAAGGTCGCGCGATGCGACGACGCCTGCTGCTGGTGAGAGGTCGCGTAGGCGAGCACGCACGCTCCCGCCACAATCGCAGTTGTGCCGCCGATCACCCGTGCCAGATCCTTCGCGCCCGCACCGCGCAGTTCGTTAAACAGCAGCCAGCCCCAGAAAAGACCCACCAGGCTGTTGATGTTCCACAGCGGGAAGGCAATGGAGAGTCCGACATTGCGGACGGCGAAGACGGTCAGCGTATTGGCGACGGCCCAGCACATTCCCGCCAGCAGCGCCCAAATGACCAGGTGGCTCTTATCGCGGAAATCCGAGAGCAGATAGCCGGTGCCTTTTAACATTACCGGCAAAGTCCAGCGCGCGACAAAGACGCCGGCCACCATGCCAAGTGAAATCAGGAAGGGCGAGAACCCGGCCGTGACCAGCTTGGTGGGAGCTTCGGCTGCTCCCAACCACGCGCCCGCCGCCAAGCCGCACGCTACGCCAAGGCCGTGGCGGGAAGCGCTGGAGAGCGCGGTTTTCACTTCCAGTACGGGGTTCGCGCCCATTTCAATGCGTGAGAAGAACCAGCAGGATCGTTCCGAAAATCAGGACGGCGACAGGAATCCAGAAGTGGCTGTCGGTTAGTATGGCGGCGACCAGGGAGCGGTCGACGATCAAACGGTCACCGGGTATGTTCACAGGGAGTGATTATCCCACGATTGCCAAGCTAAGCGTGCGGCCGCTATCGCAGTCACGCGCGAACCAAACTCACGATAGCGGCCAAGCCCTTCGGAAGAAACGGAGCTAGCGGCGGTCCCCGCCCCGATCTCCACCGCGATTTCCCCCATGTTCTCCACCATGATCTCCGCCGCGGCCCCCGCCTTTATGCGATTCGCGAGGCTCCGGCCGGCCCTGCTGCGGGGCTCTTCGTTCCGGCGCTGAGCGAGGCTCAAGCGCATGCGGTTCGGGGCGGCGCGCCACACCCGGTGCGGGACGCCGGACCTCGGGGTAAGAATGAACGTAGGCCCCACGATTGTCCCAACGCCTGTCCCACCGCCCGCCGTTCAAGAACACACCATGCTCGCGCCAATCGAAGCGGGCTCTTCCAGGGGCCCAGCCCCAGGGCGCGAAATATCCGCCGATGCTTACGCCGAAGCCGAAGCGGATCGCACCTCCGACGAAAAATCCGCGGCGCGGCGGAAGATATACGATCCCGGGATCGTAGTACGGAACCACCACATATCCCGGAT
>Ga0207657_10008523_pt1 | contig 10397 bp, 8 predicted proteins | sample KBSC33metaG_FD_184316 | JGI IMG/M metagenome (GOLD analysis project Ga0207657, IMG submission 184316) | Corn rhizosphere microbial communities from Kellogg Biological Station, Michigan, USA - KBS C3-3 metaG (SPAdes) (version 2) | ecosystem: Host-associated > Plants > Roots > Rhizosphere > Soil ... | reverse complement strand
ATCGGCGCGTCGCGTGCCGCGGTCGACGCCGGGTTCGTGCCCAACGATTATCAGGTCGGCCAGACAGGCAAGATCGTCGCGCCGGACCTCTACGTCGCGGTCGGCATCTCGGGCGCCATCCAGCATCTCGCCGGCATGAAGGACAGCAAGGTGATCGTCGCCATCAACAAGGATCCCGAGGCGCCGATCTTCCAGATCGCCGACTACGGGCTCGTCGGGAACTTGTTCGAGATCGTCCCGGCGCTGACGGAGGAGCTCGGCCGGTAGCCGAACCGGCGGGTTCCGACGTCGCGGTCGCGTCGCGCCGGCTCGCCGGCGTGCGACGGCCTTTGCCGCCGGTCGGAATTCGTGCCGCCTCATCCGAACGTCGTATTGGCGCGGCGGTCCGTTTCCACAATAATCGCGCAGCCGTTTCGTCGTCGATTCGCCGCGGCCCGGCCGTCGCCCTTCCGCTGTTGCGGTCTCGCTTTCCGCTGCAAGCCCAAGCGCGCGCTTCCGCGTGTCGCGCGGTCGTGTCGCAGCGCCGTTTCGGAGCTCGGATCGTGAATTCCAACGTCGTCCAGCTTCCGTCAGGACCGCAGTGGCGCGTATTGATCGCGCATCAGCGCGCCGAGGTGCGCCACGCGCTGCGCACGCTGATCGAGGCGGCGAACGTTGCCGTCGTCGAGGCGGCTGACGGCGACGCGGCGCTCGCGCGGCTCGAATACACGCGCTTCGACCTGCTCGTGCTCGAACTCGACCTTCCCATTCGCGATGGCGTCACGCTGATGCAACTGCATCGCGTGCTGCTCGCGCACGAGCGCATTCCGGTTTTGCCCCCGGCGATCGTGTTCACGCTGCCGCCCGAAGTGCGCAACAACCCGACGCTGCTCGAGCATCTCGAATCGCTCGGCGTTGCCGCACTGATCGACGATGCGCCGCGGCCCGACGTCGCGGGCATGGTCGACGCGATCCTGCACGCGCGCGCAGAACGAGGCGCGAGCGGGAAGCCGGCGGCGGCTTAACCCCGCGATTTGGCCGGTCGTCAGCGCCACCGACTGCGTTCGCCTCGATCGGGCGATGCGGTACGCTATCGCGATCCGCCAACGGTCACCGAACCGCCATGAGCTCTTACCGCGCGCCGCTCTCCGACATGGGATTCGTGATGAACGAACTCGCCGGACTCGCGCAGGTCGCGACGCTGCCCGGGTACGAGGATGCGACGCCCGATACCGTCGCGGTGATCCTCGAGGAAGCGAGCCGATTCGCGACGGACGTTCTCGATCCGCTCAACGTGCCGGGCGACCGCGAGGGCGCGAAGCGCCTCGCCGATGGCAGCGTCAAGACGCCTGAAGGCTTCAAGGCCGCGTACGAGAAATTCATCGCCGGGGGCTGGAACGGCGTGAACAAGCCCGCCGCGTATGGCGGCCAGCATCTGCCGCAACTCGTCGCGGCCGCGATCGAGGAGATGTGGCACGCGGCGAACATGGCGTTCGATCTGTGCCCGTTGCTCACGCAAGGCGCGATCGACGCGATCGAACTGTGCGGGAGCGACGAGCAGAAGGCGCGCTTCCTGCCGCCGATGGTGGCGGGCACATGGACCGGCACGATGAATCTCACCGAGCCGCAGGCGGGCTCCGACCTCGCCGCGGTGAAGATGCGCGCGGTGCCGCAGGGCGACGGCACGTACAAGCTCTACGGGCAGAAGATCTTCATCACCTACGGCGAGCACGACTTCACCGAGAACATCATCCATCTCGTGCTCGCGCGCACGCCGAACGCGCCCGACGGCGTGAAGGGCATCTCGCTCTTCCTCGTGCCGAAGTACCTCGTCAGCGCCGATGGGTCGCTCGGTGAGCGCAACGACGTGCAGTGCGTGTCGCTCGAGCACAAGCTCGGCATCCATGCGAGCCCCACCGCGGTGATGGCGTACGGCGATCACGGCGGAGCCGTCGGCTATCTCGTCGGTGACGAGAATCGCGGGCTCGAATCGATGTTCATCATGATGAACCAGGCGCGCTTCTCCGTCGGAATGGAAGGCGTCGGCCTCTCGGAGCGCGCGTATCAGCGCGCGGTCGCTTATGCGCGCGAGCGCGTGCAGGGACGCCCGGCCGGCATCGAGCGCCAGGCGAAGAGCGCGACGATCATCGAGCATCCGGACATTCGCCGCATGTTGATGACGATGCGCGCGTACACCGAGGCGATGCGCGCGCTCGGCTACGTTACGGCGGCGGCGATCGACAACGCGCGCCACGCGCGCGAAGCGGCCGATCGCGCGCAGCACCAGGCGTTCGTCGACCTGATGATTCCGATCGTGAAGGGATGGTGCACGGAGACCGCGCAGGAGGTGACGTACCTCGGCGTGCAGGTGCACGGCGGCATGGGCTTCATCGAGGAAACCGGCGCTGCGCAGTACTACCGCGACGCACGCATCGTGACGATCTACGAAGGCACGACCGGCATCCAGGCGAACGACCTGGTCGGACGCAAGACGGTGCGCGACGCGGGCGCGACCGCGCAGCGCGTCGCCGCGCAGATCGACAGGGTCGCGGCGCACCTCGCCTCGCACGGCGATCCTGCGCTCAATGCGATCGGCGTACGCCTTGCAGCGGCCACGGCGGCGCTGCAAACCGCGATCGACTGGGTCCTGGCGACGTACGCGGCGAACTCGCGCACCGCACTCGCGGGATCGGTGCCGTATCTGAAGCTCTGGGGCATCGTATGCGGCGGATGGCAGATGGCGCGCGCCGCGAAGGTCGCCGTGGACAAGCTCGCGCAGGGCGAGGGCGATCCCACGTTCATGCGCGCGAAGATCGCGACCGCACGGTACTACGCGGAGAGTCTTCTCCCGCAGGCGGACGGCTACGCGCAGGCCGTCGTCGGCGGCAGCGCGAGCACCCTCGCGCTCACCGCCGAACAGTTTTAAAGCCTGTTCAAACCATTTCCGCGCATGCGTTGCGAGCCTGGCTACGGTTCGCGCAGCACGACCCACGTCGCGGCGTGATCGCTCGGCCGCTCGCGGCTGCGGTGAACGGTGTCGACGCCGCTCGCGACGACACGCGCGCGCAGCGACGGCGACAGCAATGCGAAGTCCATCCGGAACCCGGCATTGCGGCGAAACGCGAAGCGATTCACCCAGTATGTATAGATCGTTTCGCGCGGATGCAGGGCGCGCGCCGCGTCGATCCAGCCTTGTTCGAGGAGGCGCCGCCATGCGGCCCGGCTTTCCGGTTGCATCACCGCGTCCTCGCGCCATGCGATCGGATCGTAGATGTCGGCATCCGTCGGCACCACGTTGAAGTCGCCCGCGAGCACGATGTCGCGCTTGGTCGCGAGCAGCGTTCGTGCATGGACGAGCAGGCGCTCGAACCACGCGAGCTTGTACGCGAAGCGTGGCCCCGGGCGTGGGTTGCCGTTCGGAAGATAGATCGACGCGACGACGAGGCCGCCGGTTTCGCCTTCGAGATAACGCGCTTCGCCGTCGTCGGCATCGCCGGGAAGGCCACGGCGAAGCTCGCGTGGCGGCGCCCCGTGGGCGAGGATCGCCACGCCGTGGTGCGCGCGCTGCCCGTGCCAGATCGCGCCGTAGCCGGCGTCGGAAAGGGCGCGTGCCGGAAACTTCGTGTCGTCGGTCTTGAGTTCCTGCAGGCATGCGACGTCCGGCCGCGCTTCGGCGAGCCATTCGAGAAGGCGCGGCAGGCGCCCGTTGACGCCGTTGACGTTGTACGTCGCGATCTTCATGGGGCGCCCGGAATCATTCTAGCCGCGCGCAACGCGACGACGCGCCCGTCGGCGCTCACGACCCATGCGGAACCGCCGCCGCAGCCGTCACGTCTACGCCTCCATTCACGCCTTCGCTCGGAGTCCACGATGGTCGCCCTCCGCCGGCTCGCCGCCGCGTTCACCCTCGCATGCGCGCTTGGCGGCACCGCCCACGCGCAGCTTTCGCAAGCGGTTCCGCCGATCGGCCCGGGCGGTTTCACGGTTGCGTGCAGCAACGTCGAGCAGGACTTTTCGCGCGTCGCGCCCGGTGCGAGCGCCGAGAGCTACTGGGAAGGCCAGGCGCCAGGCGGCGGTTACGTGACGAACCTCCTTGCCGATCCGGCGAACGCGTTCGTCGTCGACGTGGCGCTGCCCGGCGACCGCGAGCTCTTCGGCGATTTCGCGGGCGACACGCTCACGTTCGCCGCGATCGTTTGCTATCCCACGTCCGCGACGAATCCGCGACCCGACTATCCGCTGCCGAACGGCAAGCGCGTGCCGCATATGCAGCGCGACGGCGATGCACCGATCTTTCCGGACGCGACGACGCGCTTCCCGGTCCTGGTCTTCTCGCACGGCCTCGGCGGTAGCCCGCTGTCGAGCGACTATCTCGACGCGATGATGCTGTTCGCGAGCTACGGCTACGTCGTGGTCGCACCCTTCCACGGCGATGCACGCATCAGCGACATCGATCTCGCGACGTTGAACGACGTCGTCGATGCAGCGCTGCATTTCTCGAACTACACCGCGCTGCAGTCGGTGCGCCCGTTCGCGCTTCGCGCCGAGCTCGATGCGCTGCTGCGCAATCCCGGGTTTGCCGGGCACGTCGACCCCAACGCGATCGGCGGCTTCGGCGCGAGCCTCGGCGGCGAATCGCTGCTTCTCATGCGCGGTGCGCGTCTCACCGTCTCGCTCGGGCTGTCGTCGAAAACGGTGATGAACGACACGCGAATCAAGGCCGCGGTCGGTTACGTGCCGTATTCCGGCCAGCCGATCCTCCCCGCGTTCGGGCGTGATCAGGAAGGAATGCACGACATGACGATGCCGTATCTCGCGATCGCGGGCAGCGCGGACATCACCGCGCCGGCGATCATGACGGCGCTCGGGATGTGGCAGGTCGGCGGGGTACGCCAGTTCGTGCTGCTCGGGGGCGTTTCGCACGGCTTCGATGTCCGCGCAGCACCCGACATTTTCACGTGGTCGGTCGTGTTCCTCGCGTCGTATGTCGTCGACGACCCGTTCGCACGCGCGACGAGCGCGCGGATGACGAGCGTGACCGGAGGCGTCGACGATCGACTGCTCATCGACCGCTTTGCACCGCTGCCGCCCGGTCCGTTCGAAACGCTCGCGATTGAGTACTACAACCCCGCGCTGAATCGCTACTTCATGACCGCCGACGCGCCTGAGGTCGCGGCACTCGACACGCAGGCAATTCCCGGATGGTTCCGCACCGGCTACAGCTTCAAGGTCTATGCGCCCGACGCGCCCGTCGGCACGCCCGCGTGCCGTTTCTTCGGCAAGCCCGGCATCGGGCCGAATTCGCATTTCTTCACGATCCTGCCGCAGGAATGCGCCGCCGTGCTCGCCAGTCCGTACTGGATCTTCGAAGGCTTCGCGTTTCGCGTGGAGGCGCCCGATGCGGCGCAGACGTGCCCGGCGAGCCTCGTACCCATCGTCCGGATGTACAACAACGGCAAGGGTGAGCAGGTCAACCACCGCTACTTGACGAGCCACAGCGAGGTCGAATGGATGCGAGTGCAGGGCTGGATCGACGAGGGCACCGTGTTCTGCTCGCCGCCCTGACGCATGCACGCGCCGGCTTGTCGCGCACGGACCGGCATGGCATCCTTCGCCTCGCACGCGGCGTACACGCGTGATGCAGGGAGGCGCGATGTCGATCTACGGCAGGCGAAGCGGGTGGAGCGATCTCAACGACGTGGTGCAACCGGCGCGGGCGCAGCCTCTCGACCAGGCGCCGCCAGAGCGGCCCGATGCAGGCACCGACTGGTCGCGCGTGCGGAAGGCTCAGCCCGCGAACCATCTGTTCCCGCAAAGCGAGAAGTGGTTCGACACGCTGCCAAACGAGGTTGCGCCGTGCGCGCTTGCGAGCCTCTATCCGCGCATCGTCAACCTGATCGTCGCGCAATGGAAGGACCACCGCGGCGTGCCCGAGCTCTTCGAAGAGTTGCTCGGCGATCGCCGCGGCGGACGCGCGGGTTTTCCGCCCGCCGTGCAACGCGACCTGCTCAAATTGCAGGAATACTGGTACAGCGGCCGCGTCGCGGATCAGCGCTAGGCCACTAGGCCGCGAACGCCGCGAGCGCGGCGAGCTCGTCGAAGAGGCCCGGCGCGCTGGCGAGCACCGCCCCGCCTGCGTGCACTCCGTTTCGTCCCGGATACGGCAACACGCGCCCGCCGCCTTCCTCGACGAGAAGCAATCCGCCGGTCGCATCCCACGGATGCATGTGCGGCTCGAGGTACGCGTCGACGCGGCCCGCCGCGACGTGCGCCAGCATCAGCGCTCCGGCGCCGTGATCCTTCACTTCGGCGCCGCCTGCGAGAAGCGCGCGGCGCAGCCGCAGGTGCGCGTCGAGGTCGTGCCGCTGCACGAAGCCGTGCAGCACGAGCGCGCGCGCGAGCGACGCCGTCGACGATACGCCGATCGGCCGATCGTTCATGCGCGCGCCCTTTCCGGACACCGCGGTGAAAAGCTCGTCGCTCGGCGCGTCGTAAACGGCGGCGATGCGCCGCACGCCATTCTCGACGAAGGCCACGGATACGCACCAGTAGCGAACGCCGTGCACGAAATTGAGCGTTCCATCGATCGGGTCGACGAGCCACGTCCGCTCGCCGATGGCACCCCCGCCTTCCTCGCCCAACATGCTGTCGTTCGGAAAGACATGGGCGATGCGATCGCGGCACAACGCTTCGACCGAGCGGTCGGCGATGCTGACGTAGTCCTGCAGATTGGCCTTCGACTCGGCGGTATAGTCGAGTTCGTGATGAAAATAGCGCAGCGCGAGCGCACCTGCGTCGCGGGCGAGATCGGCGGCGAAGCGCGCGCGAGCGTCGAGTTCGTGGGAAGCAGTCATGAGCCGTCGGCGACGATGAGCGGGACGAGGCGCGCAGCAGGCGCTCGCGCGGCGTGAATCATACGCGCGCGCGACTTCGCGTCGGCATCGACCTCGGCGGCACCAAAACGGAGGTGATCGCGCTCGATGCCGACGGCCACGCGCTGGTTCGACGACGCGAGCCCACGCCTTCGAACGATTACGACGCGATCCTCGAGTTGGTGACGCGACTCGTCGGCGAGGCCGAAGCGTCGTGCAGCGTGCCGCGCGGCGACGCGAGCGTCGGCGTCGCCACGCCCGGCTCGCTGTCGCCGTCGACCGGCTTGCTGCGCGGCTCCAATTCGGTCTGCCTGAACGGCATGCCCGTGAAGCACGACCTCGAGGCGCGGCTCGGGCGGCCGATCGCGATGGCGAACGATGCGAACTGCTTCGCGCTGTCGGAGGCGAGCGACGGCGCCGCCAAAGGCGCGCGCGTCGTGTTCGGCGTGATCCTCGGCACGGGCGTGGGCGGCGGCATCGTCGTCGACGGCCACGTGCTCGGTGGGCACAACGGCATTGCCGGTGAGTGGGGCCACAATCCGATGCCGTGGCCGCGCGACGACGAGCGTCCCGGCCATTCGTGCTTTTGCGGCCGCAGCGCATGCATCGAGACGTTCCTGTCCGGCCCGGGCCTGCTGCGCGACTACCGCCAGCGGGGTGGCGGACACTGCGATTCGGTGCCGGCGATGCTGACTGCCGCCCAGCACGATGTCCACGCGGAGGCGGCGCTCGCACGGTACGAAGAGCGGCTCGCGCGCGCGCTCGCGCATGTCGTCAACGTCATCGACCCGGACGTGATCGTGCTGGGCGGCGGCGTGTCGAACATCGCGCGCTGGTACGAAACGGTCCCGCGACTGTGGACGCACTGGGTGTTCAGCGATCGCGTCGACACGGCGCTCGTGCGCCACGCGCACGGCGATTCGAGCGGCGTGCGGGGTGCCGCCTGGTTGTCCGTTGAAGCAACTTCCACACCCTTTCCGCATCCGTCTTACAACGCCTCCGAACCGACGCCGACAGCCGCCAATGCGCGGCTCGCCTAAGCTTGTCGCGTGGCAACTTGGCCGAAGACAGGTCGGAGGAAACCGTATATGAGCATCTCTTTGAAAGCAGCGCTGGGCGTTGCAGGGCTCGCCATCGCGACGACCGCCGCCGCGCAGGTGACGTTCTACTCGCGCGACGATTTTCATGGTCAGCAATTCACCGCGAACGGCGAAGTCCGCAACCTCGAGCGCCTGGGCTTCAATGATCGCGCGTCATCGGCAGTCGTGAACGGCGGCGCCTGGCAGGTCTGCTCGGATTCATTCTTCAACGGGCACTGCGTGGTGCTGCGGCCGGGCGAATATCCCTCGCTGAACCAGATGGGCCTCGAGGACAAGATCTCGTCCGTGCGACCGGTGGGCGATCGTTACGGGTACAACGACCGCGGATACGATCGCGGCGATCGTGCCTACGTTGCGCAAGGCGGGTACGACTGGCATCGTCGCCAGGGCGAGCGCCTCTTCGAAGCGCGCGTGACCGACGTTCGTGCCGTCCTCGGACCGCCCGACCAGCAATGCTGGGTCGAGCGACAGGATTTCACCAGTAACGCGAACGTGCCGGGCGCGATCGCAGGCGCGGTGATCGGCGGCATCCTCGGACACCAGATCGGTGGCGGCACCGGGCAGGACGTGGCGACCGCGGGCGGCGCAGTCGCCGGGGCGGCGATCGGCGCGAACGTCGGCGACGGCAATGGCGGTTACTACAGCCGAGACGTGCAGCGTTGCGCGAGCGTGCCGAGCAACGAACGTCCCGATTACTGGGACGTGACCTACGAGTTCCGCGGCCGCATGCACCACGTGCAAACGACGGCGCCGCCGGGACCGACGATCGTGGTCAATCGCGACGGCGAACCGCGACTGTGAAGTCGCTGCGACATCCTAAAAAAAGCGGCCTGCGGGCCGCTTTTTTTACCTTGCCTACATCCCGCGATATTCGGGGCCGCCGCCGCCTTCGGGTGGGACCCAGTGGATGTTCTGCCGCGGGTCCTTGATGTCGCACGTCTTGCAGTGCACGCAGTTCTGCGCGTTGATCTGCAGGCGCCGTGCGCCGTCGTCCGTTTCTGCGCTGACGAACTCGTACACGCCGGCGGGGCAGTAGCGCGCTTCCGGGCCGTCGTAGAGGCGCAGGTTCACGTCGACCGGCACGGCAGGATCGCGCAACTGCAGGTGCACGGGCTGGTCTTCGTCGTGATGCGTGTTCGACAGGAACACCGACGACATGCGATCGAACGTGACCGTGCCATCGTATTTCGGATACGCGATCGGCGGCATCTCCGACGCGGGCCGCAACGATTCGTGATCGGCATGCCGGTGGCGCATCGTCCACGGCACGATGGCGCCGAGGCCGAGGTCGTTCAGCCACATGTGCACGCCGCCGTGAACGGTGCCCGCGATGGTGCCGAAGCGCAGCCCCGGCTTGACGTTGCGCACCTTGTACAGGTCCTCGTACACCCACGAGCGTCGCCACGCCGATTCGTACGCCGCGAGCTCGTCGTGCGCGCGTGCGGCGGTGATCGCCGCGAACGCCGCTTCCGCGGCGAGCATCCCGGTCTTCATCGCATTGTGCGAACCCTTGATGCGCGGCAGGTTCACGAAGCCCGCTGCGCAGCCGACCAGCGCGCCGCCGGGAAACACCAGCTTCGGCACCGACTGCAGGCCGCCTTCGCTGATCGCGCGCGCGCCGTACGCCGTCCGCTTGCCGCCTTCGAAGGTCGCGCGGATCGCGGGATGGAGCTTGAAGCGCTGCAACTCGTCGTACGGTGACAGGTGCGGGTTCTCGTAGTCGAGGTGCACGACGAATCCCGCCGCGACGAGGCCTTCGCCGAAGTGGTAGATGAACGAGCCGCCGCCGGTGCGATCGTCGAGCGGCCAGCCTTCCGTGTGCACGACGAGCCCGGGTCGATGCTGCGCTGGCGCGACCTGCCAGAGCTCCTTCAGGCCGATGCCGTACTTCTGCGGATCGACGCCTTCGCGCAGCGCGAAGCGGCGCATCAATTCCTGCGATAGCGAGCCGCGCGCGCCCTCGGCAAACAGCGTATAGCGCGCGCGCAACTCCATGCCGGGCTGGTATTCGGATTTGTGCGAGCCATCCCTCGCGACGCCCATGTCGCCGGTCGCCACGCCGCGCACGCCATTGTCCTCGTACAGCACTTCGGTGGCGGCGAATCCGGGATAGATCTCGACCCCGAGCGCTTCCGCCTGCGTCGCGAGCCAGCGGCAGAAATCGCCCAGGCTCGCGATGACGTTGCCGTGATTGCGCATCAGCGGTGGCATGAGGATCGCCGGGATGCGGACCGCGTTGCGCTCGGTGAGATAGAGAAAGCGATCCTCGGTGACCGGCGTCACGGGCGGCGCGCCTTGCGCCCTCCAGTCGGGCAGCAACTCGTCGATCGCGCGCGGATCGATCACCGCGCCCGAGAGGATGTGCGCGCCGATTTCGGATCCCTTCTCGATCAGGCACACCGAAACGTCGCGCGATGCGGCCGCCGCGAGTTGCTTCAGGCGGATC
>Ga0207657_10008522_pt1 | contig 10397 bp, 9 predicted proteins | sample KBSC33metaG_FD_184316 | JGI IMG/M metagenome (GOLD analysis project Ga0207657, IMG submission 184316) | Corn rhizosphere microbial communities from Kellogg Biological Station, Michigan, USA - KBS C3-3 metaG (SPAdes) (version 2) | ecosystem: Host-associated > Plants > Roots > Rhizosphere > Soil ... | reverse complement strand
GCGGGGTTGCCATCGTCCCCGAGGGCCGCCGCATCTTCGGTGAGCTCACAGTCGAGGAGAACCTCCGTCTCGGGCTCGCAGCGCGCGGCGCTCGCAAGAACGGCGACGGCATCACCAGGGCGTACGAACTCTTTCCGGTCTTGCGCGAGTTCCGCTCGCGCCAGGCCGGGACGCTGTCGGGCGGCCAGCAGCAGCAGCTGGCAATCGGGCGGGCGCTCGCCGCCGACCCCGCTGTCCTGCTGCTCGACGAGCCGTCGCTGGGCCTCGCGCCGAAGATCGTCGACGTCGTGTTCGAAGCGCTGACCCGGATCAGGGATGACGGTCTCGCCGTCCTCCTCGTCGAGCAGCGCGCCCAGCGGACCGTCGCGCTTGCCGACGAATCGCACGTGCTCGCGAACGGCGAGCTTCGTCTCAGTCTCGGCCCGGAGGACGCAGGCGACACCGACCGGCTCGTCGCCGCCTACCTCGCATGATCCTCGCCTTTCTCAATCTGACCTGGCCGACGTTTGCGACCGCTCTCGCGCTCGGCGGGGTCTACGCGCTGATGGCGGTCGGGATCGGGCTCGTCTTCGGCGTCCTGCGCCTCGTGAACTTCGCCTACGGCCAGCTGATCATGGCCGGCGCCTTCGCGCTCGTGTACGGCGCGAGGCACCACCTTCCGAACTGGGAGTCCATCCTGCTCTGCTTCGGCGTCGTCCTCGTCCTGTCGGTGCTCATGGACAGGGTCGTCTTCAGGCCCCTACGGACGAGCTCACCCGCCGTGATGCTCGTGGCGACCTTCGCGGTCGCGTTCCTCCTCCAGAACATCGCGCTGCTCAAGTACGGCCCGCTGCCGAGACCGATCGGCTCGCTCACGGACCTCAACGCTCCCTGGGACATCTTCGGTGTCCAGATCAAGAAGATCGCGGTGATCTCGGTTGCCACGGCGGCGGGCTGCCTTGCCATCCTTCAGCTTCTGCTCTCGAAGACCTCGCTCGGGTTGCACATGCGAGCCGCCTCCGCGGACTTCCGGACGGCCCGGCTGCTCGGAGTCCGCGCCAATCGCGTGATCGGTACCGCGGTGATCATCTCGGGGCTGCTCGCGGCCACCTCTGCCGTGATGCTCAGCGTGCAGGCGCAGGACATCACCTACACGTTCGGGCTGCAGGACACGATCATCGTCCTGGCCGGAGTGGTCGTCGGAGGCATGAACAGACCCATCCCGGCGACGCTCGGCGGCTTCTCGATCGGCTTTGCCACCGGGATCCTCGGTGGTGTGCTGCCGTCGAACCAGACCCAGTACCTGTCGAGCTTCATCTTCGCAGCGGTGATCGTCGTCTTGCTCGTGCGGCCGAACGGGCTCTTCACCCGCGCGGGAGGGACGGTGGAGCGCGTATGAGCCTCGCTCGCCGGCTACCGGAGGTGCTGGTCCCGGCCCTCCTCGTGCTGGCGACCGCGCTGCTCGGGCTCGCGGTCTCGAGCTACCTCCAGGCGTACTTCCTCGACACGCTCATCAAGGTCGCCATCGTCGTCGGGCTCTACGTCTTCATCGGCAACTCGGGCGTCCTTTCGTTCGGGCAGATCAGCTTCGTCGCGGTCGGTGCGTGGACCGCGGGAGTTCTGACGGTGCCGAAGGAACAGAAATTGGTTCTCATGCCCGGCCTCGCCCACTTCCTGGTCACGACGACCGTGGGCAACGTCGCGTCACTCGCGCTCGCGGCGGCGGTGGGCGCCGTCTTTGCGTTCGCCGTCGGCCTGCCGCTCATGCGGCTCTCGGGGCTCGCCGCCGGCATCGCGACGTTCGCCGTGCTCGAGATCACGAACAACATCCTCAATTACGAGACGAGGATCGGTCCGGCTCTGAACAACTTCGCGTCGGTTCCCGCGACGACCGGGATGTGGCAGGCAGCGGTAGGCGCGATCATCTGTATCGGCGTGGCGTACGCCTACCAGCGGACCCGTTTCGGCCGGATGCTGCGGGCAACGCGTGAGGATCCGGCGGCAGCGGCTGCGGCCGGGATCTCGATCTACCGGCAGCGGCTGCTCGCCTTCACGGTCGCGGGCGCGCTGGCGGGGTTCGCCGGAGGCCTCTTCGTCCACCTACAGCCGGTCGCGGCGAACGACCTGTTTCTCGATCTGACGTTCATCACGCTCGCGATGCTGGTCGTCGGCGGCTCCGGGAGCCTGCTCGGCGCGGTGGTCGGTGCGCTCGCGGTGAACGGCGTCTACTCGTTCTTCACGGCCGCGGTGAACACCGTCGACGTGTTCGGCTGGCACCTGCACGTCCGGGCCGGGACTGCGCAGATCGTGCTCGGGGCGCTGATGGTGATCGTGCTCATCTTCCGGCCGAGCGGTCTCACCGGCGGCCGCGAGTTCTCCCTGCCACGGCGGCGCCGCCGCGTGGCCGACCTCGAGAAAGCGAGGGCCACGACATGAGGTTCAGCATCTACACCGAGGTTCAGAGCTGGCCCGGGAAGTCGTACGACCGGCTCTACGGCGAGGTGCTCGAGCAGATCGAGAACGCCGACCGGCTCGGCTACGACGCGTTTGCCGCGGTCGAGCACCTCTTCTTTCCGAAGTTCTCCGCCTCCGCGAACGTCTTCGGGCTGTTCGGGATGGCGGCGTCGCGCACGCGCCGGATCAACTTCCGCACCATGCTCCACATCCTCCCGTACCACAACCCGCTCGTCCTCGCGGCCATGATCCACGAGTTCTCGCTGCTCACCGGCGGCCGGTACGAGTTCGGTGTCGGCCGCGGCCACGGCTGGATCCCGCTGCCCGCGGGGATGCCGCTCGACGAGACCTCGCGCCCGCGCTATGAGGAGGCGCTCGACCTCTTCGTCGAGGCGCTGCACAACGACGTCGTGAGCTTCGACGGCGAGTACTGGAACGTGCAGGACAGCCAGGTCATCCCGTTCAGCGGCCACAAGTTCCGCGTCGTGCTCGGCGGCACCTCCGACCGCACGTACGACCTCGCGGCCAAGCACGGCTGGTCGGTGGCGGTGCCGCCGCTCCTCCCGTACGCCGCGCTCGAGGAGCAGCTCGATCTCTACCGCTCGAAGTGCGCCGAGTACGGCACCACGCCCGACATCATCTGGATCCACGCCTGCTACATCGACGACGACGCCGACCTCGCGCGGCGCGAGGCGGAGCGGCACATGCGCGGCTTCCTCGAGGGCAACGCGTCGCCGCTGACCGAGCATCCGGTACCGCCGGTCGACGCGCTCAACGCCGCCGGCTACGGCTTCTACGCCTCCGGGATCATGGAGAAGCTCGCCGCGACGCCGTACGACGAGATGATCGCCGGCGACATCGTCTGGGTCGGCACGCCCGACGACGTGATCCAGCGGATCCGCGAGACGATCGAGGTCTGCGACGGGCTGACCGAGATCGCGATCACGACGAACCCCGGCGGCGTCGAGCACTGGAAGGCGATCAAGGCGCAGGAGCTCTTCGCCGAGCACGTCGTCCCGGTGATCCAGCGGGAGACCGGGGCGGTCGCGGTCGAGGCGTGACCTCCGTCGTCGTCGCCGGAGCCGGCTCGATCGGCTCCCTGCTTGCTGCGCACCTCGCGCAGGTCGCGGACGTCACCGTGCTGGCGCGGCGGGAGGAGCACGCGGCCGCACTGCGCGACCAGGGCCTTCGCGTCTCCGGACGCGGCGACTTCACGGCCGGGCTCGACGCGACCGCGGATCCCGCTGCGCTGCCCGCCGACGCCGAGCTCGCGATCCTCGCGTGCAAGAGCACCGACCTGGAGTCGCTCGCGGCGCGGCTCGAGGGGACGCTCGCGGGCGCGACGGTGATGACGATCCAGAACGGGCTCGGCGCGGAAGAGATCGTCGCGGCGCACGGCGACTGGCCGCTCCTCTCCGCCGTCACCTTCATGAGCGGCACGCGCCACGGCGACGCGCACGTCGAGTACGTCCTCGACACCGCGACCTGGATCGGCCCGTATCGCGGCACGAGCGAGGCGGACGCGCGCCGGGTCGCCGAACTGATCGAGGCGGGCGGGCTGAAGGCCCAGGCGTTCCCCGACCTGCGTCCGGCCCAGTGGTCGAAGCTGATCTTCAACGCGACGGTCAACGGCGTCGCGGCGCTGACGGGGCTGCCCCACGACTTCCATTTCGCGCAGACCGACGAGCCCTCCGATCTGGGCCACCTGGTGCGCGACCTCGTCGGCGAGGGCAAGGCGGTCGCCGCCGCGGCCGGCGTCGAGCTGCACGACGACCCGTGGGAGATGAACGTCCTCGCGACGCAGCGCGGTCACCGCCACTTCCCCTCGATGCTCGAGGACGTCGAGGCGCGCCGGCCGACCGAGGTCGAGCTGATCAACGGCGCTCTCGTGCGCGAAGCCGAGCGCCGCGAGGTGCCCGTGCCGCTCCAGACCGCGCTCTATAGGCTCGTGAAGGCGAGGGAGGCGAGCTACTCGGAGTGAGGATCTGCGTCGTGGGGTGTGGGGCGGTGGGGTCGCTGTTCGCGGCGAACCTGTCGCTGCTCGACGACGTCGAGGTCTGGGCGTTCGACCTGAACGAGCTGCACATGGCCGCGGTCAACCGCGACGGCCTGCGGCTCTCGGGGGCCGGTGACGTCAAAGGGCATCCGCGCGCGACGAGCGACCCGGCCGCGATCCCTCCGTGCGACTTCGGCATCGTCGCGACGAAGGCGATGCACACCGAGGCGGCGATTGCCGCGACTTCTCATGCGTTCGCGGACGGCTTCGTCGCGACCGTGCAGAACGGACTCGGCAACGAGGAGACGATCGCCGGCCACGTCGAGCGCGTGATCCGCGGTACCACGTTCCCCGCCGGGAAGCTGCTCGAGCCGGGCCACGTGCAGTGGGACGTGAAAGGCGACACGACGTTCGGCCCCTACGACGAGCGGACGGCTCTCGCCGACGTCGAGCGCCTCGCCGACGCGTGCACGCGGGCCGGGATGCCGGCGGACGCGGTCGACGACGCGCGCGGCCCCCAGTGGCGCAAGGTGATCTTCAACGCGTCCACCAACCCGATCGGCGCGCTGACCGGGCTGACCCACGGCCGGGTCTGCGAGCGGCCGGACCTCCGCGCGCTCGTCACGGGCCTGGTGGACGAGGGGAAGGCCGTCGCCGCGGCGCAGGGCATCGAGCTCGACGCCGATCCCGAGGATCTGATCGACCACGCGGCGAAGCCCGAGGTCGCGTACGGCCACAAGGCGTCGATGCTCCAGGACGTCGAGGCGCAGCGGCCGACCGAGGTCGACTATCTCAACGGCGGCATCGTCCGCTTCGGCCGGGAACGCGGCGTCGCGACGCCGCTCAACGCGGCGATCCAGGCGCTCGTGAAAGGAGTGGAGGCTTCGTGGACGCAGAGCTGACTTCCCGGCACTCGCGGGTGCGCGAGGCGCTCGAGCGGGACGGGCTCGACGCCGCGCTCGTCTGCGGCTCCGAGTACACGGGGTTCGAGGGCGCGGTCACCTACCTGTCGGGCTTCCAGATCGTCCATCGCTACGCGTACGTCCTCGTGCCGAGGGAGGGCGAGCCGGCGATCGTCTTCCCGGCCGAGGCGCGCTACGTCGGCGAGCACGGCGACTCCCAGATCGCCGACCAGGTGTTCGCCGACCGGCCAGGCGAGTGGCTCGCCGACCGGCTGCGCGGGCAGCGGGTCGGGGTCTACGGCCTCGACTACGTGGCGACGGTGCGCGACTACGCGGCGCTCGCCGGCGCGGCCGAGCTCGTCCCCTGGGACGAGCAGTTCGACCTCGTGCGCGCGGTCAAGTCCGAGGCCGAGCTCGTCTCCGTGCGCGAGAGCGTCGAGATCAACGTCGCGGGCTTCCACGCCTTTCGCGAGGCCTGGGCGCCGGGCCGGAGCGCGGCGGAGGTGCTCGCGCCGGCCGAGCGGCTCTTCGTGGAGCGTGGCTGCGGGCGGCTGACGATGAACATGGTGCTCGTCGGCGCCGAGTTCGCGATCGCGCGCGAGGACACGGTCTTCGGCGACTTCACGATCCCGTCCCTCGAGATCGCCGGCCCCGGCGGCCACTGGGTCGAGGTCTCGCGCGCCCTCGGCACGCCGAGCGACGAGGTACAGAAGATGCTCGAGGCGTACGAGGAGTACTACGACGTCGCTCAGTCCGCGCTGCGCGCGGGCGCGACCGCACACGACGTCCACCGCGCGGTCTCCGCGGGCTTCACGCAGCGCGGCTACCACCTCGGCCATGTGACCGGCCACTCGATCGGCATGACGATGATCGAGCATCCGAAGATCGGCGAGGGCATCGAGACGGAGCTCGCCGCGAACATGGTCTTTTCCATGCACCCGCACGCGATCGCCGCCGATGGCCGAGAATGCCTCTATATGCAGGACACCTGGCTCGTGACGGAGGACGGCGGCGTCCCGCTTGCCGGATTGGAGATGCGGATCTGGTGAGCGCGCCGAACGCGGACGAATTCCAGCCGATCCTCCCGGGCGAGGGGGCGAGCGACTACGAGCGGTATCTCCGCACCGACGAGCTCCTCGCGCTGCAAAAGACCGCAGACGAGTGGGTGCACCGCGACGAGCTCCTCTTCCAGACCGTCCACCAGTCGTCGGAGCTGTGGCTCAAGCACGCCTGGATGGAGGTCGAGGAGGCCACGCGGCTGATCGAGGCGCGCGACACGGCCGCCGCGCTGCGGTTACTCGGGCGCGCGAATCACGCGATCCGGTACGTCATCTCGTTCCTCGAGCACCTCGAGCTGATGTCGCCGTGGGAGTACCAGGAGGTGCGGCGCGTGCTCGGCCACGGCTCGGGGTTCGACTCGCCCGGCTTCCGTGGGATCCGGGAGGTGTCGCCCGGCCTCTACGCCGCCTTCGACGCCTTGCGCCGCGAGCGCGGGCTGTCGCTGCTCGAGGTGTACACGCAGGGGCGCGAGCACGAGGACCTGTACCAGCTGGCCGAGGCGCTGATCGACTGGGACGAGCAGGTCGGTGTCTGGCGCTTCCGGCACGTGAAGATGGTCGGCCGCGTGATCGGCGAGGACGTGGTCGGCACGCAAGGCACCCCGGTCGAGCTGCTCGCCGGTCTGATCAAGCACAAGATGTTCCCCGAGCTCTGGACGGTGCGCACGGACCTGACCGAACTGGCCAAGGAGTCCGACTGACGGCCGGTGGCAGCCACCGTTACAGAACAACCTCGACTTCGTCACAGATGGCGGCCATAACCGCTTGGCGAGCAGAGAGGCGGCGTCACACTCTCGTGAGGGTGGCTGCCACCGGCCGATGATTTCGCTCGAGGAGATCCGCCGGGCGCGGGAGCGGATCGGCGACTCGGTGCGGCCGTCGCCCCTCGTGCAGTACGACGAGCGTGTGTGGCTCAAGCTCGAGAACCTGCATCCGATCGGGTGCTTCAAGCTGCGAGGCGCGCTGAACAAGGTGCGCTCGGAGGCCGAGGTGCGCGATCTCGTCACCGCGAGCGCCGGGAACATGGCGCAGGGGGTCGCGTGGGCGGCGCGCGAGGTCGGCGTGAGCGCGACGATCGTCGCGCCGGAGACGGCGCCGCGCACGAAGCTCGACGCTGCGGAGCGCCTCGGCGCGCGCATCGTCCCCGTTCCGTACGAGGAGTGGTGGCAGGCGATGGTCGACCGCGGACGCGAGGGGATCGACGGGCTCTTCGTCCATCCGACCGACGATCCGGCGGTAATGGCGGGCAACGGCACGATCGGCCTCGAGCTCTGCGAGCAGCTCGACGCGTTCGACACCGTGATCGTGCCGTGGGGCGGCGGCGGCCTCACCCTGGGGATCGCGAGCGCCGTCAAAGCCCTGCGACCCGGAACGCGAGTCGTCGCCGCCGAGCCTGCGACCGGCGCGCCGCTGAGCGCCGCCTTCGCGGCGGGGGCGCCCACGGAGATCGAGTTCGAGCGCTCGTTCGTCGACGGCGCCGGCGGCCCGGCCCTGCTTCCAGGGATGTGGGAGCGGGCACGCGAGCTGGTCGACGAGGCCGTGGCCGTCCCGCTAGCCGAGGCGGAGGAGGCGATCCGCCTCCTCGCCGCGCGCGCACATGTCGTCGCGGAGGGTGCCGGAGCCCTCGCGCTCGCGGCCGCGCTGCGGCGCCACGACCGCTGCGTCTGCATCGTCAGCGGCGGGAACATCGACCCCGACGTCCTCGCGCGGATCCTCGCCGGTTAGTCCGGCAGGAGCGGCATGGAGAAGCCGGGATCGCGGCCGAGCAGGACGGCACGCATGATCGCCGCGCTGCCGTAGCGATCGCGGATCACGTCGACGGCTGCATCGAGCGCCTCATCCGGCCCGAGGAGCAGCTGGCGAGTCCGCGCGTCCTCGAGCATCGCGACCGAGCAGCCCACGAGCGTGATGCCGCGCCGCTCGATCAGCGGCGTCGCCGTGGCGAGCAGGGCGCGAGCCGTGACGAGGATCGCCTGGGTGTTCGCCGTGGCAAAGGGAAGGGTGTGCGAGCGCGTCGCGCGCTCGAAGTCGCCGAAGCGAAGCCGGAGCACGACCGTCCGGCCGACGCGCCGGGCCGTCCGCATGCGCCTCGTGATCCGGTCGACGATCGCGACGAGGGACGCGTCGATCTTCTCCGGCGAATGACGCCCGCGTCCGAGTGCGCGCTGCGACCCGATCGAGCCGCGCCGGCGGCCCGGCTCGACGCGCCTGAAGTCGCGGTTGTGCGCGAGCGCATTGAGCTGCCGGCCCGCCGCTCGGCCGAGCATCGCGACGAGCGTGGGCTCCGAGAGGGCGGCGAGCTCGCCGACCGTCCGCACGTGCCAGGCCTGCAGCCGCCGCGCGGTCGCCGGGCCGACGCCCCACACGCACTCGACGGGCAGCGGATGGAGGAACTCGAGCTCGCGCTCGGGCGGAACGACGAGCAGGCCGTCCGGCTTCGCCACTCCGCTCGCCACCTTGGCGAGGAACTTCGTCCGCGCGACACCGACAGTGACGGGCAGCCCGACCCGCTCGCGCACCGCTGCGCGCAGCCGCATCGCGATCTGCGCCGGCGTCCCGGCTATCCGCTCCATCCCGCGCACGTCGAGGAAGGCCTCGTCGATCGACAGCCCCTCGACCACGGGCGAGGTGTCCTCGAAGACGGCGAACATGGCCCGGCTCGCCTCGGTGTAGGCGGAGAAGCGCGGCGGCACGACGATCGCGTCGGGGCAGAGGCGGCGCGCCTGCCGCCCGCCCATCGCCGTGCGGATCCCGTAGGCCTTCGCCTCATAGCTCGCGGCCAGCACGACGCCGCCGCCGACGATGACCGGGCGGCCGCGGAGCCGCGGATCGTCCCGCTGCTCGACCGACGCGAAGAACGCGTCCGCATCCGCGTGCAGGACGAACATATGTTCGACAGGCTACTAGAGCTGCGCGAGCGCCGCGTTGAAGCGGTCGATCTCGTCCGGGCTGTTGTAGTGGATGAGCCCGACGCGGATCGCGCTGTCGGGATACGGGAGCTTCTCCCGCAGCCCGAGCGAGTACCAGTTGTCGTGCGCCCAGACGCCGAAGCCCTGGTCGGAGAGCCGCTGCACCGCGTCGACGGCATCGACGCCCTCGAGGTTGATGAGGAACGTGGGGACGCGGCCGTCCATCGTCTGCAGCCCGTAGACGGTGGCGTTGTCGGGCAGGCCGTCGAGGAAGCGATGCCCGAGCTCGCGCTCGTAGGCGGCGATCGCCTCCATGCCGCCGATCGACTCGAGGTACGCGAGCGTGGCCGAGAAGCCGGCGAGCAGCTCGTACGGCGCCGTCCCGACCTCGAAACGGCGGCCGACCGGCTCCGACGCGGCGGGGCGCGCCTTGTACGGGCGCCAGGACTCGAGCAGCTCGTGCCGGCCGTAGGCGACTCCGAGGTGCGGCCCGCAGAACTTGTACGCCGACGCGATGAAGACGTCGCAGCCGAGCGCCTGCACGTCGGTGGGCACGTGCGCTGCGTACTGGACGGCATCGACCCAGCACAGGGCGCCGGCCTCGTGCGCGAGCTCCGAGACCCGCGCGACGTCCACGATCGTCCCGATCGCGTTGGACGACCCCACGCAGGCGACGACGCGCACGCGCTCGTCGAGCCGGTTCGCCAGGTCGTCGTAGTCGAGGCGCAGATCCTCCGTCACGTCCACCCACTCGACCTCGAAGCCGCGATCGGCCGCGAGCTCGACCCAGGGCGCCACGCCGCCGTCGTGGTCGAGGCGCGAGACGAGGATCCGGTCGCCTTCCTTCCAGTCGCGCGCTGCGGTGCGCGAGAGCGCGAAGTCGAGCCACGTCATGTTGGTCCCGAAGACGACGTCGTCGGACGAGCAACCGAGGAAGCGGCCCGCGTCCTCGCGCGCAGTCGCGAGGATCTGCTCCACGCGCTTGCTCGTCTCGTAGGTCGCGCCGATGTTCGCGCTCGCCTCGCGCAGGGCCCGCGCGATCGCGTCGCCGACCTCGTCCGGCACCTGCGAGCCGCCGGGCGCGTCGAGGAAGACAAAG